>ULUI01070038.1_pt1 | contig 160203 bp, 121 predicted proteins | sample 1958371 | NCBI WGS metagenome assembly ULUI01 (sample SAMEA4835756, study PRJEB28245) | human gut metagenome | biome: gut microbiome; material: fecal sample | place: Denmark | collected 2008
TGATACGGCGGATTTCCTATAATGGCGTCTATAGTCATATGTTTGTTTTCGTTTATGCCCCAAAAATTCTTGCCGTCACGTAGCGTATTTACGACTAGGTCTGAATTCTGGGATATGTTTTCAATTAAATTTTTATAATATTCGGCATGTACTTTCGTATCGCGGAAGCCGACGAGAGTACGGCGAGTAATACTACGAGCCATAGGGGTCTTGCATACTACAAGAATATTCTGTTCAATGGTTAGATCCCATAACTGCATGGCAAAGGCATTACCTACTTCTCCATATTTTTCTTTGGCCGCTTCCAAACGATTACGGTAAATGTTATAAGCAGCGAGCAATGGATAAAGACCGCTCTTCGAGTTGATTTCCATAATCAGACTGTCCGCTCTGAATACAGAATACGTCACCTCCCCCTTGTCCACAAAGCGCGGTGTTTCCAATGGTTGCTTAAACTCTTCATCCATAAAGCACCAACCTCCGAGGCAATCGCTTATGTGCATATTGACTACACGCCACGGAGTCAAAACTGTTTCCTTGTCAGGATTGCGGAATGTGTTGAATATACCAGCTATACGTTCAATACGCTGCTCTATGGTGAACTTGTCGGCAGCTCGAGTCATGGCACGGATGCGCTTCCCCGCTTCACGAAACACATCAGGCTCGTAGAAGCGCTTGAACTTGGCAAAGATGTCTTTGGTTACATCCTTTGGCATGAATTCTGTCCAAGAAGTATCGTCCACAAGATTGGCAAAGTTATCAATGGTTATCTCTTCATCTTCGTCTTTCAGTTCTGCTCCGAATATAAGCAGCGGCATACGAATAGAAATACCGCGTAGAATAGAAATGGCATCCTTACGCTGGTTATGTCGGTTTTTTAATTCGTCCAACCTGGCTTGCTCCTCTGGAGTGCGTTCACGTTTCGGCTTCTTTTCTAGTTTTTCTTTTTCCGCATACTCCTCATTTGTAAAGCCTTGCTTGTTAACATCAATATCACCAGACTTAGGCATGGCCTTGGTCTTACCGATGATTCCTTTCAGATTCTTGAAGTCTGCAAGATCCACATCCGTAAGTTTGAGTAACTCATCATTGTACAATGCCCCATCTTCGAAGCCACATTGCACCACCTTTTCTATCTGAGCTTTCTTGAGTTGCCCCATCATCTTGTTTACATCATATGGCTTCATTTGCGAGCCTTCAATGGATATGATAGGACAAAAATTCAGAAAATCGCCTAAAATATTGCGGTCTTCTTCCGTTGCCTTTCCTGCCTTGGCTGAGACTTTGGCAACTTCAGCCAACATCCGCAAGGTACGGTCTGGTGCAAAGTCGAAAGCATAACATTGCTCCTTCATACGTCCTTTATAGGTAAACGGTGTCTGCACACGGAATATGGTCTGCATATAACCTGCCGCAGATGTACTATATGACCCCGCCATCATGAATACAGCTGTCCACGGCTTTATGCTCACACCCGTCGTCAGTCGTCCGCAGGACAGGGTGATAGTGAATGTCTCGTCAGGATTCTTGCCAATGGCTGTATTTACCATTTGCAAAGCGTTTGCATTTTCTTCGTCTTCATCACCGTTGCCGGCCACATTGACAATTTCGAAGCAGCCGAATATAGGATGTGCTTTCAGTTTTGCACTCAATGCACGGGCAGCCTTGACACCCGGGACCACCCAAAGCGTATGACGAAATATACTACGATACCGGTCGTTGGAATAAGGATAAAGACTTTCCTTGTCCTCCTTGCACAACAACGACAAAAAATTATCTACATCATTTTCGTGAATGAATGTCCCGTCATCCTTTGTACGGAAGAACTCTCGAAAGTTGAAAGCCTTTTCATCTTCGGAATAATCATTCATCAACGCTCCGAGGTCGTAGGTGTAAATATTGATGGCCGGAAGAGAAGCATACGGATTAGGGTCGCCCATGTGCAACAAGTCCCATTCTGTTTTGGCGCGTTGCTCCATGGTGTAATCCCATGTGTACGTTTCCTCTTCTGTGTAATCATCAAGCAGATTGAATGGCGTCCCTGAAAGCTTAAGCACTTTCGTGTTTACCTTGGTCAGCTCCTTAATAACAGCCTCTCCTAATTCTGTACGTGTTCCTTCGTGGGCTTCATCTACAATCAGAAAATCCCATTCGGTGGAGAACACTTCATTGTTCTTGTCAAATTTTCCACCGACCAATTGGGCACCACGCATGTCCTGCATGGAGGCAAAATAGACATACTTGCCTCCTTTTTTCGCCAGCCGTTCAAGGGAATCGAAATCTTCTCCTTTTGTGCGGGAACCATAATGATAGTCGGTACGGTCGTAAAATATCTTACCGAAATCCTCAAACCAGCCCTCATCAACTACGGGACGGTGAGTAAGGATAATGGTGCGGCGCATATCTAAATCCCTTGCCACACGCAGGGCGCATAAGGTCTTGCCGAAACGCATTTTTGCATTCCAAAGCATTTGTGAGCCTTTCTTGAACTGCTTTTTTGTCTTGTCAATAGCAGCCTGTTGCTCTGGACGGAAGATTATAGGAGTTTGAGTATGGCTGATTTCACTTGCATTCAGACTATTCTGTCCATTCTTAACTGCATGTATCGCTTTCTTGATTGTTTCAAGATCGCAGCAGAACCATTCATTCGCCCCTTTCACAGTATCAAACGTCTTTTTCTTAACACCTGAACGCTCCAATACGCTATGTACCTGCTTATCGTTGAAGGAGCTAATTGTTCCACCTTTGAAAAACACGGTCATTTCCGTATGGAGCAGGGTATAGGCAATACCTGCCGTCTTCGTATATTGGTCAATACGATCACATGCAGCTTTGTTAAGTACCTCACTGTTGGGCAAAGGAAAGTTCCCGTCATCCTCCTCCAATGTTGTTTCACCCACTTTCAGACAATCCTTATGCCATTCATCGGAAATGGCAAAGACATATATCAGTCTGGATTTTAAGCTGGTTTCAAATGTTGCCATATCATACAACTTTTATTTTATCAGGTCTATAAACCTTATTTTTCTGTTATTCTCTCCCGTTTTGGGGTCTTTCAATCCCCAGTCCCTTATTAGGCAGTAAATCCCGTTATGGTTTCTGAATCCTCCATCACGACATCCTGAACAATATTCAACATTTTCAGTCGCTCCGAATAAGTCTCGCGTCATGACTTTTACACCATTCTTGCAACTGTCCGGAACAACTCCTTTAAGTCCGTCCATTTGCCAGACATTCCAGGAAATGATATAGGCTATATAAAGCAGGGACTTTGCCAACGGCATTTTTCCAAATTTTGCATAATAGTATTCCGCAAAGGAAACTAGCAGAGCCTCACGGGCCAAAAGCAAATTGTCTCCCTGCCATTCATAGGCATATATGTTCTTATAGGCTTCCTGCGCCATATCAAGCCATTCACCACTTGTTCCGGTGTTTTCACTGACTACACGCAGTTTCCGGTCGAGCATTCCGATGCGTTGATTCAATTCTATCGGAAGCCCGGTCGTAGTATCATAACGGCTGACGAGGTAAGGGGCTTCACCGCAAGTGATTTCTATCCTTGTTGCCCGGACATATGACTTCCATGTCTTGTTATTCGGGAAAGTAATTCTGTCGGGATTGGCCATCCATGTATGCTGCGTATCGTCAACGGTGTTGAATACATCTTTCCTTCCGAACCAAGCCTCGTCCACAAGATTGTTTTGAGCATTACAAACCCATGACGGAGTAAATACCTCTGCCATTTCCTTTGTCCGTTCTGTCTGTTCGTCCTTGCTCTTCAAGGCACGCGGTCGTATCACCATCCCGTTTTCGCCAATAATATGCCCAACTGTTATGGCATCACTATACTGAAATCCATCTCCTCTATGTGCATACGAATCCGTTGCCCAAAAGATATTCCGTCCTGTCGTATGGTCTTTGAGTAACGTTTCCAGTACTTCCGGATAAAGATTAAAAATCTCTGTTTCGTTTATATCAACATTTATTCTATCCATACCGTCAACGATTATTTTTCCATACCAATGTCCTAAATCGGCTTTGCAACTCACTCAATCGTTCCATAATCTCATCGAAAGAAGGTGCATTGGCATAGATGAAGCCAATTTGCATCTGCTTATAGTCGTCACGCAAAACATCTTCGATGCTTTCAGGAGGCAGGAACGATATTGTGTGTGGAAGATGACTCGTATAGTCCAATCCACTCCAAGCCGTAAACTTTTTACGATGAGTCACAATGTCCTCGTATAATTGTACATCCTGCATTGCTTCCATAGCAAACGGTTTATCCATCATCTTTACAATGTCATACATGTGTCGTGTGATACGTTCGATATGCGTACAGCCATTGGGACGGTTAAACTCTTCATGCAAAAGAAAAACCTTTTCCAGGAATGTTCGTCCTGGCACTACGGTAGGAACAGTGAATATAGGTAATGAGAACTCTTCACCTGGATAAGCATCTTCTATCATAGAACGCATTTCCACATCTTCTGACGGTTCCATGAGTGAACGACAGCTTATCTCAACTTTGACTCGTTCGGGTATATATTGCATTTTCGTTTGTAGCACTGAATTATACTCGACAAACAGGACTACAGGATCAAGGTCACTGACATATGTCTCCGGAACTATAACCTTACAGCTCTCTGATAGCCCAAACTCTTTTAATCTGGTCTCAACGTCGAGCGCGAAAGAGCCATCTATGAACTTCTTGGAGTCTTTCCGCAACTTAGTCCGTTGACTTTTTGTCTCAATATTTGTAAAGCCGAGATATTGGGGATCTATTGCAAGGTCAATATCTTCCGAAAACCGTTCTATTAATCCCCAACCTTTGCTAAGGCTTGTTCCGCCCTTGAAAACAAAAGCTGCTGCATACGGCAAAGAAAATATGGCACGTAACACCATACTGACCCAGTAGTCCTTTTCTACGGCATTGTCCACAATCCCTTTATCTTCGGCTACATTAGCCAAAATGGTAAGTTGTTCTTCTTTTGTAAGCTTAGTAAAATTCATAATGCAAGTCTTTGTTTAATCCATTGCGGGGCAATGCTGTAATCGTATTTGATTTCATCAGGACTACCATATTTTTCAATGGCTTGTTTTATGATTGCAACCTGTTCATCTGTCACGTTATCTTTCCCTAATTCTTTCATGGCAGCGACTATAAGTGGGAACAAGTCTGTCTTGTAGGCAAAATTGCGAGGTACGCTACGCTTGAATATGATTTTACGGTTTCCGATAGTAAGTTCCCTTGCTGTGGCATCTGTCAGATAGGCTGCATTCATCGTGACCTGTGTGGAAAGTCCCAATTTGTTCAATGCTGTCAATCCACTAGGTATAATACGAGCCTTATCCTTTTCCGCTATAGCGTATGCAATATCTTCTATAGAGGGACGAAGTACACCGAACTTATTCCGTAATGGATATAGATATAGACCTTGAGAAAGACGAATGAGCACACCCTCTTTCTCTAATCGGGAAAGCGCACGAGTAACTAGCCCGTCATTATTCAGATGGGCAAAATCACTCACCATATAAAGCCTGTTCGGTCCGTTTCGGTCTATGATGTTTCGTATTTCCTTCGTCAGTATCGTCTTCATATCCACAATGATTCCACTTGCAAAGATACGATATTACTCTTGATGTAGCAATAAAATGTCCGAAATTCTTAAAGAAAATCGGACATTATAGAATGCTTTGCGGCTTAATACCCCAATCATAGACCGAATACATTAAGTTAGGATTATCATAGTCCGCCAAGGGGTTGTTCTAACCGACCCATTGTGGAACATTAACACCATACCTCAAAATGAAGAGCTTTTATTAGACAGTAGGCAAAATAGTAATAACCTTTGGGAAACCGACAGAATATGGGAACTATACGGTACCAAATAAAAGATAAAGCCTAATATATAAATTGATTATCAGATTAGTATATAATCATTCTCGGTTCAAGCGTGGAACTGCATGCTATTGTACGTTTTCAAATTTTCCAAACTTTCAGAAACAAAATAAAGCATGACGCTTCTAACAATTTTTTCCTATAATATAAAAAACAAGGTGACAAACTCTTTCACGCATCATTCTTACAAAAATAAATAAAAACAAATTACTTGCCAATAAAAAAAACAAGTTTTTATTTTTTACGATAAGATATCACCAATATAAGTTTATATAAAACAATATTAAAAAGACCTAACATTTAGCAAAACTCTTTATTCGCATTACAACCACTTCCTATGCCTAGCTAATCGCTTCAATTTGTGCAGCCAACATCTGTGCAAATTCTGTAATCAAAAACTCTTTATAGTAACAATTCTTTCCTACAGTCAACATACACTTACAGCATAATAGCTTACTAAACCAACTATAAAGAAAAAACCACCCCAAGTTTATCTGAAAATCTTACCACACACTCTACGTTTCGCGCAGCAAAAATCTACGTTTCACGATAGGAAAACGTACGTTTCTACCAAGGAAAACATAAGTTTCCCGTTCGGGAAACATAAAAAAGACAAAAGGAAATAAGCATATACGCCACGGCATTCAGCACTTATCAAACGAAGGTTCCCTAACCATGTTTCCTCTTTTCTCAGGCAAGCAATACTCCCAGCGATTTGTCTTATTTTTTCTTTTTCTTTCTTTTTCTTGATAAAAAGCGAGGAAAAATACAGAAAAATACGTTATATTTACCACTGAGAATAAAATAACAGGTAACTAAAAAACAAAACTATGACACTAAAACACTCGCTTTCTTTCATATTTTGCCTGGCTTTTACCACCATCGCAGCTTGGGCGCAGAGTAACAAGTTTTCAAACTCCATCTTCCGCTTTGCCACTCGTGCCGAAGGACAAATGCTGATTACGGAACTGGATGACTATACCCGCAACTGGAACCAGTTTGACATCGACGTACGTCTGCAAAAACCGCAAGGACGCAAATCACAGCTGTTGCAGTTTGCCATGGAACAGACACTCAACTGGAGTGACACTGAAAAAGAGCGTATCAGCAAGGCAATGAAAAGCCTGGATGCAGAAATCAAGAAACAAAGTTACAACCTCGATTTCCCGAAAGAAATCATCTTTGTAAAAACTACCCAGAAAGAAGAAGGTAATGCAGAGGCTTACACTCGCGTAAACTGGATTGCCATCGGCGAACATGCGTTGAAGGAAGCTTCGGATGCAGATTTGAAATACCTTGTAGCCCATGAGTTGTTTCACCTGCTGACACGACAGAATTCCAACTTCAAGAAGGACATTTACAAGGTCATCGGATTCACGGTGATTGAAAAAGAAATTATCTTCCCGTCCGATTTGGCAGAAATTCGTATTTCCAATCCGGACATCAGCCGATATGACAGTTACGGCACGTTTACCATCGGCGGACAGAAGCAATACTGCACCATGGTGATTTATACCGACAGACCTTATGACGGAAAAACGCTCTTCGACTACCTGAAAGTGGGACTTGTACCTTTGAACGGTGATTTTGTTCCTGTTCAGAAGGCTGGAAAGACAATCATTTATGCACTGGATGAAGCGGAAGATTTCTACACACAAGTAGGAAAGAACACCAACTATCTCATTCATCCAGAAGAAATCATGGCAGACAACTTTGCCTTCACACTGATTGGCAAGAAGGACCTTGCTAATCCGGAAATAATCCAGAATGTACAGAAAGTGCTGAAGGCCAAAAACCGATAAACAATCTACTTTCACAGATATAAAAAAAGTCAGGCAACCACTTGATGTGACCCCCAAAAGTTGGACGGTTTAACATTATATTAGGAGGCGGACTTCGATTGGAATAGGGCTCGGTATTGTACCGGGCTCTTTCCATTCAGCCTCAGTTTGATCCTGTCATTGTTGTAGTAGCGTATATACTTAACCAGTTCCTTTGAGAACTGTTCAACGCTGTCCCACTCCTGCAAATATAGCAATTCATTCTTCAAAAGTCCGAAGAAGTTCTCCATCATGGCATTGTCCAGGCAGTTACCCTTACGTGACATGCTTTGCACGATATTCCTGTCTTTCAATGCCTTCTGATATCTCAGATGCTGATAGTGCCATCCTTGATCAGAGTGTAGTATGAGTCCTTCCGGTATATCAGTTTTCTTGAACGCTTTATCCAGCATCTTCATTGCCATTTCCAGGTCCGGACGATATGATATTGTGTAAGATATTATCTCCCCATTGAACATATCCAGGACAGGAGAAAGATATATCTTCCTGTCCTTTATCTTGACTTCAGTCACGTCAGTTGCCCATTTCTGGTTAGGTGCAGTTGCCGTGAAGTCTCTGTCAATGACATTGGGCGCAACCGTTCCGATCTCACCTTTATATGACTTGTACTTTGCCGTCTTTCGCTTGCCATATAGGTTCATCTCTACCATAAGTTTCTGTACGGTCTTGTGGTTAAGGAGCATACCGTCATTACGCAGCTGGGCAGTTATTCTTCGATAGCCATAACGTCCTCTGTGACGATCATATATCTCTCGGATTGCGGTTCTTGCATCATTGTAGCCGTCAGGTTCTAACATCCTTTTCGTATGGTAGTAGAATGTGGATCTGGCCATCCCTGTCTTCTCCAGAAGAATCTCGAGATCATGCTCCTGCCTTAGTTCTTGGATGGCTTCCGCCCAATCTCTTTGAGACGGGCGTCTCTTGCTTCTACTAAGGCTTTCACTTTTTTTAGCAGAGCATTCTCAGCCCTCAGGCACTCATTCTCGTATCTGAGACGTTCCAGCTCTGTCATTTCTTCCGGTTTCTTTTTCCTTGATCTTCCCATGGCATTCTTGGGTGGGCGGCCTCTTGGCCTGGTGATAGCTAAAGCATCATAACCTTGAGTCCTGGCGACTTTTAGCCATACCTTGATTTGACTGGCACTTGCATTATACTTCAACGAAGCATCCAGCAAAGTTATATTATTTTCTTCAACATCACGAACGACTTCAAGCTTGAAGGCATAATCCGCCCTTACATTTTGCTTTTTCAACAATCCCGTTGGACCTTCTGAACGGTATCGTGTCCATAAATATCCAAGAAGCTCCCCGCTAATCCCAAAGCGGCGCTCAATATAATTTCGGCTAAAGCCATTCTCTAGCATATGCATATATTTTAGTCGTTCTGCATAGCCATGTTTCCTGTACTTTTTAGACATAACAAAACCCCGAAAGTTTTTTGTCTAACTTTCGGGGTGCATGTCAACTGAGTGCCTGACTTTTTTTATGACTTATGAGATTATCTTTTCCGGTAATCCTTCTCGATGGCTAAGGTTATCCAGTTAGCTAAGGCCTGACGATTGTCGGCAATGACCAGACGTTTCTGATCCTGTGCATTCTGGATATTTCCTACTTCCAGGAAAACAGCTACCGGAGTCGTATTGCGAAGTACGAACAGGTTACGTTCGCTCACCGTACCATCGAATCCGCGGTTGGGCTGATGGCGGTCATACTTGGAACGGAAAGTCCGCTGTATTTCCCTCGCTAGTCGTTTTCCTTTTGAACTGCCCGGTGCATGATAGAAATACACGTCAGTCTGGTTGTTCCGGGCCCGACTGTCTACATGGATAAACACGGCACGCTTGTAGCTGCTCTTATCCTTCCGGTACAAGCGGTTCACCGCATCACAGCGCTGTTGCAGACGGGCTACCTGATTCAACGGAATGGCTTTTCCCATGCAAGTTTCCCGCTTGCTGTTATTCAGAACAGCCTGGTCACGAATTCCGTCCTTTGCATCCTGAATGATAAAATGCACTTTGGCTCCACGTTTCATCAACTCGCGCCCCAAGCGGAGAATGATGTCGTAAGCATACTCATCTTCATGCAACTCTTTTCCACGATATTTGCCAATGCAGCCAGGATCCGGTCCCCCATGTCCGCTGACAAGATAGAAAGTGGCTCCTTTCAAAGAACTGGAAGTTACCGCATACGACGCATATTTCTTTCCAAACAGCGGTTCATAATGTCCCTTCTTTTTTCCCGTCATTCCCGAAGGGAAGCACAGCAAGCCACACAAAATCAAACATAAGAACTTCTTCATCACTTCAGCAGTTCATCTATTTTCTTACAAAGAGAAGCAAACTCCTCTTCATTATACAAGCGGGTCATCATCACGATTTTACCCTCCTTATCTATCAGCACGTTACGGGTGATTCCGGCATTGCGTTCCGCATATTTGGCAAAAATATCTGCTCCCGGATCAAGTCCTAACGGATAAGTCACTCCTGTCTGCTTGGCAAAGGCTTTCACTCGTTCCAGCGGCTCGTCACGGTCAATTCCATAAAGCGCAAAGGAAGCATTGTCCTTATGTTTCTGCCAGATGTCTTTTTCAATAAAAGGCATTTCCTTACGGCAGACTCCACACCAGCTTGCGGTAAACTGCAACATGACTACCTTTCCCTTAAGTTCTGACAATTTCACCTTGCGTCCGTCCGTCAGCTTCATTTCAAAGTCGGGAGCCGTATCGCCTACCTTGACAATATATCCGGCTGCATCAGGAACCGGCTGAGAGGCTGTAAGTGGTGCATGGCCGCCTAAAAGTCCCATCAATGTCAATGCAAAAATAAGCTTCTTCATACTCATTCTAAATTATATTTCGGCTCAAAGATAGTACAAAAAATTAAAATACAGACACATTCGGAAAGAAACCTGCCTGCAAAAAGAATATCAGAAAGTGCGAAAAGGGCCGAAAGAAAATGCTTTTTATTACTTTTCGGTATGTTTATACAGAAACTTTATTAACTTTGCGAATTATGAAGAACAAAGCGTACACCCTTACGCTTTTATTGTAAATCAAAGCTAAAGAGAAGAACTATGGATTGCACCAACATCATCGGAGAAAAAATAAAATCGCTCCGAACCAATCAAGAAATAAGTATACAGGAACTGGCAGAACGCGCAGGACTGACCGTGGAACAGGTAAGTCGCATTGAGGAAAACATCGACATTCCTTCGCTGGCTCCGCTGATTAAAATAGCACGTGCATTGGGAGTACGTTTGGGTACTTTCCTGGACGATCAGACTAGTGAAGCCGGACCGGTTATCTGCCGCAAAGGTGAGGCGGACGATACCATCGGATTTTCAAACAACGCTACGCATGCTCGCCAGCACATGCATTATCATTCATTGTCAAAAAGCAAGGTGGACCGTCACATGGAACCGTTCATCATCGACATTGACGCCAACGACGAAAAAGACTTCTTTCTGTCGGCACATGAAGGAGAAGAGTTTATCATGGTACTGAAAGGAGAACTGGAAATCAGTTATGGAAAAAGCAACTATCGCCTGAAAGAAGGAGATACCATTTATTATGATTCCATCGTGCCGCACCATGTACACACCGCCGAAGGACAGGCTGCACAAATTCTAGCCGTAGTCTACACCCCGGTATAAGTCTCACACAAATCTTCAACGACATGTTACAACTTTCTGAAAGAACATTAGGCGACTGGCTGGAGCATTGGGCAGAAGTGACTCCGGACAAAGAATACATTGTATATTCCGACCGCAACCTGCGTTTTACCTGGAAGCAGTTTAACGAACGGGTGGACCACATGGCCAAAGGTTTGCTGGCCATCGGCGTGAAAAAAGATACTCACGTGGGCATCTGGGCCCGCAATGTGCCCGACTGGCTGACATTCCTGTATGCCTGTGCCAAAATAGGGGCCGTGGCCGTTACGGTCAATACGAACTACAAGCAGGCGGAACTGGAATACCTTTGCGAAAACTCCGACATGCATACCCTGTGTATCGTAGACGGAGAGAAGGACAGCAACTTCGTGGAAATGACCTACACCATGCTGCCCGAACTGAAGCTCTTCGAACGGGGGCACATGAAGAGCAAGCGTTTCCCTCACATGCGTAATGTGGTATACATCGGTCAGGAGAAATACCGGGGCATGTATAACACAGCAGAGATTCTGCTGTTAGGAAGCAACATTGATGATGAGGAACTGATTAACGCCAAAAAACTGGTAAGCTGCCACGATACGGTGAACATGCAGTATACCTCCGGTACTACAGGATTCCCCAAAGGGGTTATGCTCACTCATTACAATATTGCCAACAACGGATTTCTAACCGGTGAGCACATGAAGTTCACGGCCGATGATAAGTTGTGCGTATGTGTTCCGCTTTTCCATTGCTTCGGTGTGGTACTGGCCACCATGAACTGCCTGACGCATGGCTGCACACAGGTCATGATAGAACGCTTCGACCCGTTGCTCGTACTGGCTTCCATACACAAGGAACGCTGTACGGCTCTCTACGGAGTACCGACCATGTTCATTGCCGAACTGCATCACCCCATGTTCCCCATGTTCGACTTGTCGAGCCTGCGCACGGGTATCATGGCCGGCTCTCTCTGTCCTGTGGAACTGATGAAACAGGTAGAAGAAAAAATGTTTATGCGCGTTACCAGCGTATATGGACTGACAGAGGCTTCACCGGGTATGACCCACAGCCGCATTGACGACGATCCGGAAGTACGTTACACTACCGTAGGACATGACTTTGAGTTCACGGAAGTGAAAGTAATCGACCCGAATACCGGAGAAGAATGTCCGGTGGGCGTACAGGGCGAAATGTGCAACCGGGGTTACAACACCATGAAAGGTTACTACAAAAATCCGGAAGCCACAGCCGAGGTGATTGACGCCAACGGATTCCTGCATTCCGGTGACTTGGGAGTAAAAGATGAAAACGGAAACTATCGCATTACGGGCCGCATCAAGGACATGATTATCCGCGGAGGAGAAAATATTTACCCGCGCGAAATCGAAGAATTCCTCTACAAGATGCCGGGCATCAAGGATGTGCAGGTGGCCGGAGTGCCTTCCAAAAAAATACGGTGAGGCAGTGGGAGCTTTCATCATCCTGCACGAAGGATACACCATGAACGAATTTGATGTACGTGAGTTTTGCCAAGGAAAAATAGCCCGCTACAAAATCCCCAAATACATTTTCTTCGTAAAGGAATTCCCCATGACAGGAAGCGGAAAAATCCAGAAATTCAAACTGAAAGATTTGAGTTTGAAACTGTGTGCCGAACAAGGCATCGAAATCATATAAAAAACGGCCCGGAATCCTTCTTTCTCAAGAATAGATTCCGGGCCGGAATTTTATCGACAAATTGCTTGCTTTATTTCTTTACAATCTTCACCAGCAATGTCTTGCTGTCCAAATTGCCTTTAGTATCGTATGCTTCCGATTTCACCAGTCCCACTCCTTTGGCATACCATTCGGTCACGCGCAGTGTAGTGGTTTTCAGCACAATCTTTGTACGCTGCAGGTAAGAAATCTTCACACAGTCAAACTTTCCGGCTGTAGTGCTGATGGTTTCATTTCCCATGTAAGCTGCACCAGACACATTCACTTCATTCTTCAACATATTGCGAACTACCTGATAAGAGCGGTCTGGAATGCTCTCACCACCTTTGGCACCGTCTTTGATAGTAAATGAATTGTCGCCTTTAAACTTGAGCTTCTCCAGCAACCCCAAACGGGCAGCCTCGTTGTATTTAGCAGGGTCGGAATCAGAATCTACATACGGACCGTACATCAAATCTTCCGTACATACCGTATTGGCTCCATCATAGCTCCAGTTGAACAAGGTATAGCTGGTATTGTTCTTTGCCTTTGTAGTGACAATCTTATCATAGTAGGCAGCCTGAAGCTTTCCGTCCACTTTCTCTACTTTACTTACAGTCATGGTTTCATCCGATGTGCTCTGACCGATTTCATCGTAATTCACATAGTGCAGTTCTGTACCTTCTGTCGTGCAGAAATATTGTGCCTGCATGGAATGGCAAGCCAAGACAGCTGCCACCAAAAACATTAGCCTCTTCATAGTTTCATCTTTTAAAGTAAAATACGGTGCAAACATACAAATTTCTTTCTTTTTTCTGCCTATCTTTGCCACAGAAAAAACATTAAATCAGTTTATCATGGGATTATTATCATCTTTATTCGGAAAAAGTAAATCCGATGCAAACGAACAAGAGAAACAAGACAAGAAGAATTTCGACATCCTGAAATATGACGGCATCCGTGCCCGCAACATGGGTAAACTACCCTACGCCATCAAATGTTTTGAAGAAGCAGTGGCACTTCAAGAAGAAAAGGAAACGCTGGGTTTACTGGCCAGTGCATATCTTCAGGCCAACCGCACGGAGGATGCACGTATCACCCTTGACCGGCTGATTGCAAAAGATGAGACAAACGTACAGGCCTTGCTGTCTTTGGCCAGTGTATGCTATATACAAGAAGACTATGAAGGGATGGATAAGGCCTGCCAGAAAGCCATCGCTTTGGATGAGAAGAACGCTCAGGCTTACTACTTAGCCGCTCGTGCTGCACGAGGTTTGAAAAATGACTTGCAAGCCATTGTCATGCTAACCAAAGCCATCGTACAAAACGAGAGTTTCACAGAAGCCTATCTTCTGCGTGCCGAAGTATTGTGGGAAATGCGCCAGGCGAAAGATGCGCTCAACGACCTGGAACAGGTACTGAAACTCAATCCGGAAGAAGAGGAAGCACTTCTACTGAAAGCTACCATCCATATCGGTATGGGAGAAAATCAGGAAGGAGAAACATGCGTGGAACAGGTTATAGCTTTGAACCCGTTCAACGTGAAAGCGTATTTGCTGAAAGGTGGCTTGCTGATAGAAGAAAAACAACTGGACAAGGCACTTGAGAATTATCAGGAAGCTATTGAACTGATTCCACAAGAAGCGCAATTATACCAGGAAAGAGGACGCGTTCACCTGCTGATGGGCGACAAGGCCGGTGCGGCAGAAGACATGAAAAAGGCCATCGAGCTGGCTCCTGAAAAAGAAAACCTGATTTCCGGCAATTTCAATAACTTTGAAAAGAGCAATCTGCAAACCGGAATCTACTAAACGATACTCTTCATAAAGAACGGGTGCGGAACATTCATTCGTGAAATTCCGTACCCGTTCTTTTATGTATAGATTAAAGTGCTTCGTAAGCTGCTTTCAACTGCTGCAAGGCTTTTTCAAGTGTCACACGCGGACAGCCTACATTCATTCGCATAAAGCCTGCTCCTTCCTTACCAAACATCTCTCCATCGTTCAGCGCCAATCCGGCCTTGTCTACAAAGAAAGCATTCAATGCCTCATGCGACAATCCCAGTTCGCGACAATCCAGCCAAATCAGGTAAGAAGCCTGCGGACGCATCACCTTAATCTTAGGAGTATGTGCTTTTGTATAGGCATCTGCATAGTCAATATTTCCCTGAATATAAGCCAGACATTGTTGCAGCCACTCTTCTCCTTCAGTGTAAGCAGCGGTTACGGCCGGCCATGCAAACACATGTCCCGCATTCAGCTCTCCGGCATCCAGATAAGTCACGAAGCGTGAACGAAGTCCTTCATTGTAAATAATGGTATGCGAAGCAGCTACTCCCGGCATATTGAAAGTCTTGCTGGGTGCCATGAAAGTAACGGAGTTGTTGCGGGCTTTTTCTGACACCATGGCAAAAGGCAGATGCTGATAAGGAGGTAAAGTCAGGTCAGCATGAATTTCATCCGAAAAGACAATCACATTGTCATCGGCACAGATTTCGGCCAGTTCCTGCAACTCTTCTTTCTTCCAAACCACTCCTCCCGGGTTGTGAGGATTACACAGAATCAGTACCCGTACTCCCTTTATGGAACGGCGAATCAAATCCAAATCCATGCGATAATGTCCGTCCACTTCTTTCAACGGGCATTCCACCAGACGACGGTTGTTACGTGTCACCAGCCAGGCAAAAGGATGGTACACCGGAGGCATAATCATAATCTTGTCGCCCGGCTTTGTGAAACAGTTGATAGCCATTCCCAAACCCGGTACAATGCCTGGTACAAAATTAATTTCTTCCTTCTCTACCGACATGCCATAACGTTTCTTTACCCATCCGATAATAGACTGATAGTAATCGTCTGAACGGAAGGTATATCCCAACACCGGATGTTCGCAACGCTTGCGAATGGCTTCCAAGATAAACGGAGGTGTGGCAAAATCCATATCGGCCACCCACATCGGAATCAAATCAGACTTTCCCCATACGTTTACCATACCGTCTACCTTCTCGCAACACGTGCCGCGACGGTCAATCACTTCATCAAAATTATAGTTCATGTTCTTATTTGTTTTGGCTGTTTTACAAATGAAATATCTCTGTACAACAAAGGTAAGAAAATACATTCATATCCGCCATTCTGAGGCTATTTTTTAAAAATAAGAAGAAAAAGTTTGTCGGAACATTTGTTTTTTAAAGAAAAGTATTACATTTGCAGCAGAAATAACAACAAAATAACAAACAAATGAGAACATTTGCATCATACTTCTTCTTTTACTTTTATTTCTTTTACTTTAGCAATGAAGTGAAGCGGGAGTTTGCATGCATACGGTAATAAAGAAAACAAGAATGAAATGATAATACAAAGTCCCGCTTCGATGGAGCGGGACTTTTTTTATAGTTATACAAAAGATGAAGAAGATAGCCATACAAGGAGTTCCGGGCTCGTATCACGACATTGCAGCCCATAAATTTTTCAAGAATGAGGAAATCGAACTGATCTGCTGCAACACATTCGAAGAGGTGTTCGATACTCTGAAAAAAGACAGCAGCATCATCGGAATGATTGCCATTGAGAATACGATTGCCGGAAGTCTCCTTCACAATTACGAATTGCTCAGAGACAGTGGAGCTACGATTATCGGAGAACACAAATTACGAATCAGCCACAGCATCATGTGTCTGCCCGGAGAAGACTGGAGTACACTGACAGAGGTAAACTCCCACCCGGTAGCACTGGCACAATGCCGGGATTTCCTGCAACACCATCCACAACTGAAGGTGGTAGAAACGGAAGATACCGCAGGCAGCGCACGCGACATCAAGGAAAAAGGGTTGAAAGGACATGCTGCCATCTGCTCCAAATATGCAGCCGAGCTTTACGGCATGAAAATCCTACAGGAAGGCATTGAAACCAACAAGCATAATTTTACCCGCTTTCTGGTGATATGCGATCCCTGGATGGCCGATGAACTGAAAGACCGTTCCAAAATCAACAAGGCCAACATCGTTTTCTCTCTGCCTCATAATGAAGGAAGCTTGTCACAAGTGTTGTCCATCTTTTCGTTCTATCACATCAACTTGACCAAAATACAATCGTTGCCCATCATCGGACGGGAATGGGAATACCTGTTCTACGTAGACGTGATGTTCAACGACTATTTGAGATACAAACAATCCATTGATGCAGTAATGCCATTAACCAAAGCACTTAAAATTTTAGGAGAATATGCAGAAGGAGAATCAACCTTATAAGATAGAGCCGGCCAGCCGACTGAGCCACGTCAGCGAATACTACTTCAGCCGGAAACTAAAAGAAGTGGCACGGATGAATGCCGAAGGAAAGAATGTCATCAGCTTAGGAATCGGAAGTCCGGACATGCCGCCTTCAGAAGAGACCATCAACGTGTTGTGTGAAAATGCCCGCAAACCGGACGCACACGGCTACCAGCCTACGGTGGGAATACCGGAACTGCGCAAGGCCATGGCCGACTGGTATAAAAGATGGTATGATGTAGACCTGGACCCGGCTACGGAAATCCAGCCGCTCATCGGTTCAAAGGAAGGTATTCTTCACGTCACACTGGCACTGGTGAACCCCGGCGACCAGGTGCTGGTTCCAAACCCCGGATACCCTACTTACACTTCACTGAACAAGATTTTGGGAAGTGAAATCGTGAACTACAATCTGCGGGAAGACAATCACTGGCAACCGGATTTCGAAGAACTGGAAAAGATGGATTTAAGTCGGGTAAAAATCATGTGGACCAACTATCCCAACATGCCGACCGGCGCCAATGCCACCATGGAACTTTACGAGAAGCTGGTGGATTTTGCACGCCGCCACCAGATTGTCATCGTCAACGACAACCCGTACAGTTTCATACTGAACCGCAAACCTATCAGTATCCTGAACGTACCGGGAGCCAAAGAATGCTGTATCGAGTTCAACTCCATGAGCAAGAGCCACAACATGCCGGGATGGCGCGTGGGTATGCTGGCAACCAATGCCACTTTCGTGCAGTGGATTCTGAAAATCAAGAGCAACATTGATTCTGGTACTTTCCGTCCCTTGCAGCTGGCAGCCGCACAGGCTTACCACAACAGCGCTGAATGGCACGAAGAAGCCAATATCCAGACTTACGCACGTCGCCGGAAACTGGCTGAAGAAATCATGCATACCTTGGGATGTACCTTCGATCCGGAACAAGTAGGTATGTTCTTGTGGGGACGCATTCCAGACCACTATGCCGACGTAGAAGAACTGACCGAGAAAGTCTTGCACGAAGCCCGCGTGTTCATCACTCCGGGATTCATTTTCGGCAGCAACGGAAAACGGTATATCCGTATTTCACTCTGCGCCAAAGAGCCTCAACTGGAAGAGGCGTTAAAACGAATCCAGGCCATCATGAATAAATAACATTACAAAAATCAAATACTACCATGGAACAGTTAGATTTACTCCCTATTGAACTGGAAGGTGTTTCTCAGGAACGCCCGTTGATTATTGCAGGCCCTTGCAGTGCCGAAACAGAAGAACAAGTTATGACTACAGCCAAGTCACTGTCAGACAAAGGTATCAAGATATTCCGTGCTGGAATCTGGAAACCCCGTACCAAACCGGGAGGTTTCGAAGGTATCGGTGTAGAAGGTCTTTCCTGGCTGAAAGAAGTAAAGAAGGAAACCGGTATGTACGTAGCCACGGAAGTAGCTACCGCCAAGCATGTGTACGAATGCCTGAAAGCTGATGTAGACATCGTATGGATTGGTGCCCGTACTACTGCCAACCCATTTGCCGTACAGGAAATAGCCGATGCCCTGAAAGGTGTAGACATTCCCGTCTATGTGAAGAATCCGGTAAACCCTGATTTGGAATTGTGGATTGGTGCATTAGAACGCATCAACAATGCCGGACTGAAACGCATCGGTGCCATTCATCGTGGATTCTCTTCATACGACAAGAAAATATACCGCAACCTGCCGCAGTGGCACATCCCTATCGAATTGCGCCGCCGTATCCCGAACCTGCCTATTATCTGCGACCCGAGCCATATCGGCGGAAAGCGTGAACTGATTGCTCCGCTGTGCCAGCAGGCCATGGACTTAGGCTTCGACGGACTCATTATCGAATCACACTGTAATCCGGAATGTGCATGGAGCGATGCCGCACAGCAGGTTACTCCCGATATCCTTGACTACATCCTGAATCTGCTCGTTATCCGTTCTGAGCATCAGACTACAGAGAATCTGAACGAGCTTCGCCGACAGATTGACGAATGTGACAACGACCTGATGGACATACTCGCCAAACGTATGCGTGTGTGCCGTGAAATCGGTACCTTCAAAAAGGAACATAACATGACCATCCTGCAGACCGGACGTTACAATGAAATTCTGGATAAACGCGGTGCACAAGGCTCACTTTGCGGCATGGATTCCGATTTCGTCAAACAAGTATTCGAGCTGATTCACGAAGAAAGCGTGCGCCAGCAAATGGAAATCATCAACAAATAACAAAAACAAAGCATGAAAATATTGATTCTAGGAGCCGGGAAAATGGGCTCCTTCTTTACCGATGTATTGAGTTTTGAACATGAAGTCGCCGTGTACGATGTGAATCCCCAACGCCTGCGCTTTATGTACAACTGCTACCGCTTCACCAAACTGGAAGAAATCGGCGAATTCAAGCCGGAGCTGGTCATCAATGCTGCCACGGTAAAATACACACTCGATGCTTTCCATCAGGTCCTTCCGGTATTGCCGAAGGATTGTATCATCAGCGACATTGCTTCCGTGAAAACCGGATTAAAGGAGTTCTATGAAAACTGCGGCTTCCGCTATGTGTCTACCCACCCGATGTTCGGTCCCACATTTGCCAACCTCGACAAACTGAGTACGGAAAATGCCATCATCATCAAGGAAGGTGACCACCTGGGCAAGATTTTCTTCAAAGACCTTTACCAGCACCTGAAGCTGAACATCTTTGAATACACTTTCGAGGAACACGACGAAACGGTGGCTTACTCCTTGTCCATCCCGTTCGTATCAACCTTTGTGTTTGCAGCTGTCATGAAACACCAGGATGCGCCAGGTACGACCTTCAAGCGCCACATGGCCATTGCGCAAGGTGTACTGAGCGAAGATGATTTTCTATTACAGGAAATCTTGTTCAATCCACGCACTCCGGCTCAAGTCGAAAATATCCGTACGGAGCTAAACGAACTGTTAGATATTATCAGCCGGAAAGATGCAGAAGGCATGCATGCCTATCTTAGCAAGATTCGAAAAAATATCAAATAATTTATAGGTAAATCCATAAAAAAAGGGCAGGAAGAAAACCCCAATCCTTTCTTCCTGCCCTTTCTATTTTTTATCAGACTATATTTACAACTTAATCTTTTTTGATACCGATTTCGATTCATTGTGCAGACGGTCGAGTGCAGTCACTACGTAACGATACTTCGTCTTTCCGTCTTCATACGGCAACTTATAGAATTCATCGTGTGTAATCGCTACAATGTGTGAAGGGTCGTTCAGATTCACCTTCTCCTTGCTTCCGAAGCGGTACACCACATAATGATAAGCCTTATCCATCTCGGTCTTTGCCTTCGGTGCCGTCCAGAACAAGATGTATCCGTCTGCGGTCCATACCGGTTTCAGTTTGCGCACTTTGCCCGGAGCCTTGTCGTCCATAAACGGAGAAGCCGGAAGCAATGCCGGATACTTGTGATATTCTTTCACCAGCATATCCCGGTAATTTCCCTTGTTCTCTACCACTGCCGCCGCATACCACTGACAGCTACCCTGTACGGTAGGCAACGAGCGCTGCAAATTATACTTTGCCGGAATCTGGCTCTGGTTCGGATTCATCAAATCTGCTTTCGATACCGTACGTATCACATCCTGACCGATGTACAGCGGACGAGCTGCCGAATGGCGTGCCCACCAGCGAATCAGTGTATCATAATCAGCTGCCGGATGTCCGATTTCCCAATAAATCTGCGGGATATTGTAATCTATCCAACCATTGTTTACCCACAAAAGCACGTCGGCATACAAGTCATCGTAGTTCTGCAATCCGTTTGTCTCACTTCCGTTCGGGTCATTCTTCTTGTTACGATAAATACCGAATGGTGATACACCAAACTTCACCCACGGTTTGCATTCGCGTACGGTTTCATGAATTTCCTTAATCAACACGTTCACATTATCCCGACGCCAATCTGCCCGCCGAGTAAATCCGCGACCGTATGCTGCAAAGCTGACATTATCCGGAAACTCTTCTCCCGGGTTTGGATAAGGATAGAAATAGTCGTCCATGTGAATGGCATCCACATCATAGCGAGTCACAATGTCGCGTACAATCTTGCAGATGTATTTTCTGGATTCCGGCAGTCCCGGATCAAAATACAGCTGACCGGCATACTGCACAAACAGTTCCGGATTCTTGCTGTAGGGATGCATGGGCGACAAAGCACCTGTGCCTTTCGTCTTGGCACGATACGGATTAATCCACGCATGAAGCTCCATGTTCCGCTTGTGGCATTCCTCAATCATAAACTGCAAAGGGTCCCACATAGGCGAGGGAGCTTTTCCCTGCACACCAGTCAAAAAACGGCTCCATGGTTCATAAGAAGATTTATACAATGCATCCGCCTCTGCCCTCACCTGAAAAATAATGGCATTGATACCTGCTTCCTGCAAGTTGTCCAACTGGCTCACCAGCACCTTCTTCATTTTCTCCGTAGGCATACCCTGAAACTGTCCGTTTACACACTGTATCCAGGCTCCGCGAAACTCCCGTTTGGGATAACGTGCCTGAGCATACAAATTACTCGTCCACAGGCTTCCCAAAAGGACAAACAACATCAATAGTTTAGTCTTCATATCCGTAAATTTTATCATATCCTTTTCACTTTCCGGACAAATGTCCGATTAAGCTACAAAGATAGTGAAAGGTAAGTGCAATACCAAGCCAAAAGCCTGCTTTTGAGCACAAGTATTGCCGAACTACATCCTATATTCAAGAAATGAATACCACATTCGTAGCTATCGCATTCGAAACTTTAATGGTCTGCAAAGTTGTAGAGTTATTTCTGCTTGTCAGGAATAAAGACAAGTCTGTAATTTTATTCCATACTTCTGTGTCTTCTGGTAAATTCATGTATTTCCGGAAGTCATCCGGAAAATCTTTCAGCAGTTCCTTATTTTTCCCCATCCGACACAGTTCGATACGTTTGGATACTTTCCCTTTCTCATGTTAATACAAGTAATTCCAGCGATTAATGCTGTAATTATAGCTATACCAATAATATCGTTTTTCTCATTCTTTTCCATAGTTTCTAAATAAGCCAACGATATAAATTCTTACAGATATAATGATTTATATTCTAAAAAAGAAAGTTCTGCTAAAAAATGATCGTTATAGTTCTTCCCAAATCTACCAATATAAACTGTGTAATTAAAACTCACAAACCGTATTTATTTCTCAACTAAACTACACATTTTAATTATAAGACATTGATTTCACTATAAGAATTTATTCACATATTTGTAACAAGAATCATATTAAACCCGCTCATATTTTAAGAATAAAGAATCCAAAATAAAAACAGACCTATTCTAAAACAATAAAATCAGTTATATCTCAACACAAATAACCACATTTAGCCCATTTGAGCGGTACAAAATAATAAATTAGAAATCAATAACTTACAGCATATTTACAAACTTTTAATGATACAATAAATTTATTAATTCAACTACCAAACATACAAATATACGAATCAACAAATTTATCTTTTGGCATATAAAATATTTGTTATATTTTTGCGATATTGAAAAACATAAACAAATCTTTTACAAAGCCAAAAATGGAGACACCTTTATTCGCATTGGAAATATTCTCGGGGACATGTTGTTTACTTTCATCTGTATTCCTGCACTTTTTTAGCTATTCTGCTAAACAAAAAGACCTCATTTATCAAAAAGGACTTATGTATATCAAACTGGCACTAATAATAATGGGGGTATCAACTTTATTTTTTGCCATAACAGAAAGCTTTAGACTGCCAAATGCAAAAAGTTATTTCATACAAATATTATTACCTATAGAAACCTTATTGGTTTTATATGCCATGATTCATTTGATGAATGCAAGTAAAAAATTCCGTAAAGTTATGGTATATAATGGTATTTATGCATGTGTTTTATGTGTCATAAGTATTACTTATATTTATTTCATGAGCAAACAAGGTGAAAAATGGATATATTACCTGTTAGTATTATGTTATACTGTACAGTTTTTCTTTTACACTTATATATACCTGCATATTACTAGACTATGGAAAAACAGTTTGGATAAAAGCAACCGTACTTTTAGGAAATATCACTTTCGTATTTGGATAGAAGCATTTATTATAGGACTTATAGGTATTATTACAGAGCTATCTCCTACACCTCTTACCCAATCCTTATTTACAATATGCTATACTTTATTTTTCATACATTTTAGCATACGGTATCATAACTATGGAGTAGAGGCACATAATCAAATAAAGAAAATAGCTCCAGCTCTTATCTCTGATAAAATAATTATTCAGCCTGAAGAATCACAAGAGAAAAAAATACTCAAACAAAACAACGACTTAATAAAAGAAAAGATAGACTGCTGGATTACGGACAAAAAATATTTACACCCTGGCATTACAATACAAGACATCAGTCGACAAATAGGAATTAATCGCACATACCTATCAGGATATATAAATGAAACTTATCACACCAATTTTAATACTTGGATAAACAACCTGCGTATAGAGGAAGCCAAACGAAAACTCACCTCAACTTCTGATATTAATTTAAGCGACTTGGCTGAATCTGTAGGATTTGCAGATTTAGCACACTTTAGCAAGATATTCAAGCAAAAAGAAGGGCTCCCCCCATCTGTATGGAGAAAGAAACAAACCATCCATGAGAAAGCATCATGATTAGTAAAACCATAAAATTTGTCTATTTATATTTAGCGATTTGTTGTTTTATCAATAAATACAATTAGACAAAGAAAGACAAAACAAATGCGCATAGATTTGCATCACGATGCTAAAAGGAAAAGGAAAAAATCCTTTAACACCAAATGAGATAGAAAATTTATTATTACTCATTTAATTAATTAAACTTTTAAGAATTATGAGAAAAAGATTTTATGGAGCCCTTGTTTTGGGAAGTTTTCTTCTTGCAGGGGGTGTAGTAACCTCTTGCTCAGATTATGATGATGACATCAATAATCTGAATCAGCGAGTAGACGCTGTTGAGAAGACACTGAATGACTTGAAAGCAGCCATCGAAAAAGGTGTCACTATTAATGACATCGCAACTACCGATAACGGTATTGTTATCAAAACAAGCAAAGGAGATTTTACTATTACTAATGGTACAAGCCAGGCTGGATGTACTGTAGAAATTGGCCCTAATGGAACTTGGGTTATCAATGGTAAAGATACAGGTAAGCCGTCTAAAGGTGCCGATGGTGAAGATGGAAAAGATGGTATCTATTATGAACCCAATGCTGAAACTAATACATGGTGGAAAGTTGAAGGTGATAAAAAGACTGACACAGGCGTTTCATACTTGGCAGAAGGTACAATTACCGCTGTATATGATAAAGTAAACGGAGAATTACTGTTGAATGGTGTAGAAGGTTATCAAGGTACTTTGGTTATTTCTTTGACTACAGGATTGAAATCATTGGTATTCCAGCCAGATTTCTACTACCAAGGTATTGAAGCAATGTCTGTTGGAACTTATAACTACACAGAAAAGACCGTAGCTAAAGTTAATGCAGATGACGATTTCTCTAAAGATGCTCCAACTCCATTAAAAGGCGTAGCAATGTCTCCTGGCTTGGTAGCTAACTACCATATGAATCCATCTAACGCTGACATCAACAAAATTGAAAAATTGTCTTTCATCAGTGATGACAAAGACTATACAAGATCTGAAGGTGGTGTAGTTAAAGCAACCGTAACTAGTAAAGAGGCTAAAGATGGTATTTTGACTGTACATGCTCAATTAACTGATGGTACAATCAAAGATATTAACACAGATGGAAAAGTTACAGTTTTAGCTCTACAGGCTAATTACAAAAATGCAGAAGAAAAAGTAGATACTACTATTACTTCTGATTATGCTGCTGTAAAAGCTGTAGATTATAACGATATGGTTTTGGCTCATGCAGATGCTACTGTAGATCATACTAAACATTTGTATGCTACTGCAGCTGAAGCTATTAAGAACGAAGCTGAATATGAGATTGTATGGAACCATGAAGGAATGGATGTAGCTGAATTAGTTCAGACTCACTATGACGACTTAAGCAGTGGAACATCTGTACACGAAGCATGGGATGTAAATGCAAAATCAGGTACCGTTGAAAAATATGGTTTTGAATATAGCTACGAATTAGTAGGTTACCACAAAGGTGAAAACAAAACTTCTGAAAGTGCACACGCTGCAATGAAGGGTTCTGTTTTGAGACCTCAGATGCCGAAAGACGGTAAACAGCAAGCTTTTGGTGCAGAACAAAACCAAGCTGAAGTGAATCGCGAACCGCTGGTACGTGTTATCCTGAGAGACAAAGTTTCTAATAAGATCGCTTCTGTAGGTTACATCAAATTTAAAATCGTAGATCAGGCAGCTGAAAGCAGCGTTCTGTTGAATGCTCAATTCCAGTTCAATGATAAGTATACAGTAAACTGTACAGAAAACGAACATAAACTGGAAATTGCATGGCATGACTTTGAAGAAGATATCTTGGCTAAACTTCAGGAATTGGGTATCTCTAAAGAAGACTTCCATACAAACTTCAAGTTGGAAGGTGGCAATGATGATGCTACCCAGTATGACGGAGCAACTGCAACATCTCAGCCTGCAACTAAGAAAGGTATCGTTAAACAAACTATTTCAGATACAGGTGCAGAACAAACTGAAATCATCACTTGGACATTGAAGAACAACGAAGCATATCAATTGTTCAAGAACAATGAAGCAGCTTCTGTAGTTGTACGTTATGCAAAAGAAATCGATGCAACGAAACATATTTATCAGTATGTATATGTTACATTGACTTGGACACCATCTGAACGCAATGTAACTCCTGCTGGAAAATTAGCTGATTCTGACAAGATTAAAGAATATTGGTATGCAACTAACAATCCTACTGCAGGTAGTGGCTATAGCGATATTCATGCAAATGTTGAGACTGTAGGTCAGATAGGTGCTAACGATGAATTTAAATCTGACATCTTGAATACATTTGTAGGCAATGATGTAACAGTATCTGATGTCAATAGCGTTTATACAGCATTCCAAAACGACAAATTGACTAAAGAATTTAAATTTGTAGATCCTCAAGGTACTGATTTAACACCGGTTACAGGTAATTCAGGTACTCAGTATGAAATTACAGTCGGCAAGAATGGTACAGTTCTTTATGCTAATATCAAAGGAGACCTGAATAAATATGAGGTTGTAAGATTAATCAACCAAGAAACACCTGCTGCAGGAAAAACAATTCAGCAGTCAGTATTAGAGTATGTAGATAATGATGTAGCTAAAGATATCTTGAACTACGCAGACCATAAAGATTTGGACGTTAAGGAAACATTTACTGCACAATTGGAAATTAAACCGACTAATTGTGACTGGGTTCCGTTTACATTGGATAATAACAAGTTCTTCGTTAAGTTCTTGCGTCCGATTAGCATCATCGACCCGAACGACAATACGTTCACAGATGCTGAAACTGGAGGTGCAAAACGAGACTTGACCTTGAAATTTGTAGACTGGCGTGATCATAACTTTGATGGAACTGAAACCAAAGGACACAACTATTATGAATACTACGGTGTAAACAAAATAGAATGTCTTGAAAAGGATATCAAAACAGATTTGAATGGAACAAGTGGTAAATTTGATAAATTATTATCTAGTGTAACTGATAAGATTAAATTCCACTTCACAGAACCTACTTATCAGGAAATCCAACAAGGTAAGAATGGTATCAAACATTATTTCGGTACTTTGCTTTATGAAAATAACGGAGTAACTGTAGGTGATTTCCAGATTCAAGTTCCGTTTGATGTAACATACGACTGGGGTACAATCCGCGTATATGTAGTATGTAAGATTTCTAAGACACAAGCTAACTAAGCAAAAGCCTGGAATTCTTAAAAAACAATAAGATAAGGGGCCTAAAAAGCCCCTTATTTTTTACTTGTAAATATAAAACGATGAAAAGATACAATATTGTCGCTATTGTAGCAATCTGCTTGCTCTGCTTGCTTTCATGTACAGAAAGGAAAGGAAAACAAACAGAAACTGCTACCATACCAACAGAACTAAAAAGTTTTACCGATGGGCTAGTAAAAGAGGATACCTTAGCTGTACAAAAACTGGTTAATGACTATATGACATACGTACAAAACGGAGAATACGCCGAAGCTGCAGCGATGTTATATAAGCCTGATTCTACAGATATATGGAATGAACCCATTCCACTATCAAACGAAGAAATGGAAAAGGTAATAGAGACCCTAAAGCTTTTTCCAGTGCAAAGCCACGAAATTAAAGACATAAAGTTTAAAACCGCTATAGAAAATGAAGTAAAATGTACTTTTACCATTAAAGGCTCTCAATCTATATCTAGCAGTATTAGCTTTAAGCCTATGAATTATCTTGGAGGGTGGAGACTTTGTTTGCCAGAGTAACCATTATATATTATAGAGATAATATAAACTATAGTATCTATTTGCTCTCATTATTGTTAACAAATTAATTCTTAAATCATTAATATTATGCGCTGGAATACCATTTTAACAATATTATGTATTGGTTTTATGCCAATTACAGTTTCCTCACAAGAGTATCAATCCTCTCGTCAAATTAAAGAAGAGGGAAAAACCGAGTTTGTTCCCCACTGGTTTATGCAAATACAGGCTGGTGCCGCACACACTCGTGGTGAAGCCAAATTTAGAGACTTAATCTCTCCGGCAGCTGCCATCTATGGAGGCTATCAGTTTACACCACTCTGGGGACTGCGTTTCGGAGTAAATGGTTGGCAGGCTAAAGGAGGATGGGCCGCCTATAATCAGCTTTACAAGTACAATTACTTACAAGGAAATATAGATGCGACATTGGATTTGAGCAATTTGTTCTGTCGCTACAACCCTAACCGTTTTTTCAATACATACTTGTTCGCTGGTGTAGGTCTGAATGGAGCATTTAATAACGATGAAGCCATTGCATTAGCTAATAAAGGGTATGAATTACGTTATTTATGGAAAGACAGCAAAATCAGCCCAGTTGGTAGGTTTGGATTAGGTACTAACCTACGTCTAACTTCCAATCTGTTCTTTAACATAGAGGTAAATGCAAACGTACTGTCGGATAAGTTCAATTCCAAAAAGGCAGGCAATGTAGACTGGCAGTTTAATGCACTTGCAGGATTTACAATTAAATTTGGAAAAACCTCACGCAAGACAGAACCAGTATACTATGAACCAACTCCACAGCCAGCTCCTTCAGTCAAAGAAGAGCCAAAACCGGTGCAAGAACCTATTCCTGTAAAGCAAGAAAAGGTCAGCATGACAGAAAATATATTCTTTACCATCAACTCGTCTAAAATACGTACAGAAGAGGAACAGAAGATTGAAAAACTTGCAGAATTCATGAAGAATCATGCAGACTGCAAAGTTACTATCTGTGGTTATGCAGACAAGCAAACAGGTAATGCAGATATTAATGAACGTCTCTCCAAAAATCGTGCAGAAGCTGTTGCCACTATGTTGAAAGAAAAAGGTATCGACAATCAACGTATTACAATAGATTACAAAGGTGATACGGTACAGCCATTTGCCACTATAGAGGATAATCGTGTAAGTATCTGTATCGCAGAATAAGTATCTCATTTAACTCTTTATAATAGGAAAGGAGTGTCATCTCTTCTTAACAGAAAAGATGACACTCCTTTCCTAAATATTCAGTTTACATTCATTTAAAAGTGTCCAATCTTCCATCGCTATTAAACTCAGGGAATCCTTTCAGTAAAACCTCAAACGTCTTCCAGTATCTTTTGTAAATAGAATCAACAATGAAACATGGAAGCATACAAAAAATAACCGACACTCTTCCACAAAAGGTTAATCAGATTCATTTTTGAAACTAACCTTTATAAAAAACTAGATAAAGTCACAAGATATAAAATTATAAAAAAGCAAAAGAAGGTCAGCATTGTGTTATAGGTATTTCATAACAGAAAGACAATAAATTAAGAGGCAGAGAATTCTCCAACATCTTTTTATCAACAATTTAGATTTTACAGAACAATCTTGATCATGTAAATAAAAAGCGCCTAATATTCAACTAATTACAAATAAAATAATACATAATCACTTTTTGTCCTTCTTGAAAACAGGCCTTATATACTTCTTAAAAATTTTTCCTACTTCAATGGTAGTAGAGTTATTCAGCATATCATACGTTCTGCCTGTTGAGGGCTTGAGAGAATGCCCGTAATCTGTCTGTAGTTTTTTACTGACGTCCGGTCCCTCGTTCATGATAAGTTCAGGCGGACGACCTTCCACAGTCACATCATACACCGGATCTTCTCCCCGTTTTGTCCAAATAGAATAAGGACACATACGGATATATCCCTTCGGTTTCTTCACCATAAGACTGTCTGTCAGACTTCGGGGGATTCCTTTATCAAAAGGATTCTGAAATTCCATCCATTTCTTTTCCAACGGAGCTTCCAAAGGCTTGTTATAATTCTCCATATCCCTTGGAAGGAAATCAAACTGAATGAGTTTTACCGTTTCTTCATTCAGCTTAATTTCCTTGTCTTCCTTTTGCTGGCTCATCACAGGTATCACCACCAGCAAAAGGGAATTCAACACCATATATCGTTGGAGAGTATTCATTCAGCCGTCTTTACTGATTATCCATATTCAATCGTGACATTTCCGTCTCAGCTGCACTCTGATTATTCATCTTCTTTTCGGTGCGGAAGCGATAAGTAACCGTGAAACCGATTTTTCGGGTTTCCTCCTTTCCGACACTGTGCATGATAATATCATTCAGACGGGATGAAGCACGCGTATTGTTCTTATTGAAAATGTCATAAGCATCCAGTGAAAGTTGAAGTTTGTCTTTCAGGAATGATTTCTTCAAACTCAGGTTGAAGGAGGTGTAACTCTTCGCTTCGTACAACTGATAATATCCTCTGGAACCATAATTAAAATCAGCAGACAACAGAAATCCGGATGGAAGTGTGAAACTGTTGTTGAAGTTCAGCATCACCAGCGGACGTCCTGCTTTTAAGATGCTCTCGTTCGGCCCCGGATAATTGAAGAAGGTCTTCAAACAGGTAAGCGTAAGTGAGGGCAGCCACCACTTCACCGGATATTGTACGTTGACCATACCCGTCAGATTGTGCATTCTGTCAAAATTATCCATGTAGCTGACAGTAACTGCTGAATTTCCCGGCATACTGTAGAACGCTGTTATCAGCGGATTCTGCGTATTGGTATAGTTCAGATTAAAGAACAGGAACTTATAAAACAGCATATAGTTCAGGTCATGAGTTAAAGCCTGCTTCAGGTAAAGATTTCCTTTCTGATAGGTAAACCGGTCTGTGTACACCGCATTGTCGTTCATTACACCAAAAGGCGGGCGCTCCGTATGAACGGAATATGTAAGTGACTGTTGCAGGCTCTCAGTATTGTAGCTTAACGAAACAGAGGGCAGGAAGTTGTGATAAGTCTGGTTCTGATTCTTGTTGCTGCTGTTTTCCTTCAAATCGCTCCGTATGTGTTCGTAACGCAATCCGGCTCCCAGCGACAGTTTGTTCCATGTATAATCGTACGACAAGTAGAGCGAATTTTTCATTTCCGTATTACTTGTACTACCATTATTCAACGCACGGACATACTCTATATAGTCCGTTCCGGTTGTGTGGCTGAAATCATAACCGAAGCTGAAAGTTCCGGCTTTCCCGGTTTCATACGATAAGCTTAATTTGGCTGCAAACAAATCCCAGTCCGCCTTACGGTAATAGTCCATGGATGTTTCCACACCGTCGCTTTCCCATTCACGGATATTGCCACGGCTTCGGTCGGTCTTATGAAGATAATCACCGAATGCGTTCATCTTCCAGCCATTCTTCCAGTCGTTTGTATAATACAGATTCAAATGGTTGCTGACGGACTTGTCGGACACATCGCTGAGATTCCTGATAAAGGTTGAAGCTCCTTTGTCCGGTATCATGGAAAGCGTATCCTTAGAAAACGTATTGCCTTCATTGTATTTACCTTCATATTTCAGTCCGATTTCCGACTCCGGAGAGAAATGATAAGAAACCCCTCCCGTATAGGCATGGCTTTCATTAAAGATTTGTTTCCGGTTCAAATCGGTCAGATTCCAGATTGTATCACTTTGAGTCTGCTGGTAAACGTCAAGATTCGAATCCTTCTTTCCACGGTCATAATTATAAGAGAGAAAGAAGTCCCAGTTCTTGTAATTGTAACTTCCATTCATCTTGTAATTCTGACTAAGATAATTCCCCTGCAGAAGATTACCGCTGACATTAAAGGCAAGCCCTTCGCCCAGGCGTTTGGTCTTGATCTCAATCACCGCACGCTGTTCTGAATGATAACGTACCCCCGTATTCGTCACCAGTCTGACAGACTGAATCTGGTCGATAGCCAAATTGTCCAGTTCGGTACGGTCTGTAACTTCACGGCCGTTGATATAATAGGTAGGGAGACCTCTACCAATCACTTCAATGTCTTCACCACGTTTCTGAATGCCGGGTATTTTGCAAAGCAAATCATCCAGTGTAGTCTGTTTGGCAAGAATCGTATTGGGCACATCAGCCGTAATACCTTCCCTATCCAATTTGAAAGGTTTTCGGTAGGCAGTAACCTCCACTCCTTCAAGTTCGGTCTGTGCCAGTTCCATTTTAACTACCGGCAATGTGAGATTCGCATTGACTTGTATATTCCGAAACAATGTCTCATAACCCAGATAAGAATAGTGGATGATATAGTTACCTCCAGCAAGCGATGTGCTATATACCCCGCAAGAGTCGGATACCGCTCCGGTGACGAGTGTACTGTCTGCCTGATTCAAAAACGCGACATTTACCATCGGCATCACCGTATTTTCCGAATCGATGATTGTTCCTTTAATCAAATGCTGACTGTAAACAGGCAGTATAATTAAGCTGCCTATAACATATAAAAATAACTTTTTCATAGAGTTGAGTCAATGCTAAATCTTTCATTCCATCATGTTTGTGTTTTATCTTCCGAAACGTGAAGAATCTACTTCTTTCTTCTCCTTACTGATGCTGCCACCAAAACGGTAGACAAATTTCACTGAAACGGTACGGCTGTACTGCCCCATGTTCAAGTCGATGTGCTGTCCTGCATAGCGGTTTCTCACCTTCATACGCATGGTATCAAACAAGTCAGCACAGTTCAGGCTCAGACTGGCCTTATCCTTCAGGAAGTTCCACTGCGCTCCTACATTGACCGTAAAGACCGGTTTCGTATCGCTGATACCGGAAATCATGCTTGAGCGGTACATCGCATCCAGGTCAAAGCCCACATTGGAACCTACTGAGAAATGATTCTGCATGGCAAGCATACAGGCCCATTTCTTGCGGTCAAAAGGAATATCCCAGAAGTTGTCGCAACGGTTACGGTCATTGACCACCGTAGCGTTTACCTGAGAAGACAGCCACTCGCCGATATTGAACGGAATGTTGGCGCTCATACCGAAGGACTGATAATAGTTCCAGTTCTGCGTGCGGTACACAAGTGCCAGACGGTCTTTCGCCTGATACATATCCATCGTGAAATAATCGTTGGTACGCTCATAGAACAGCGACAGCATATACTGCTGCAAGAAAAGATAATTGGCATTTACACTGTACACATTAGCAGGACGAAGTCCCTCGATGGTCTGAATTTCTTCGTAGGCATTCATGTAAGTGGTACTGGTCTGCATATCCCAATAGGTAGGGTAATCTTTTTCCGACGAAACGCCCAGCATGAACGTATGCTTTTCCGACGGCGAATAGCTCAGACTGGCCTGCGGATAGACCGCCCATTTATGATAGTCACCGATGGAATAATACTCGCCGGTTGCCGAGAGAGAAAGTGACAGCCCGTTTTCAAACTCCTTGTCGAAACCTCCATAAAAGTTGGTAATCTGCTCATAAAGGCGTGAAGAAGAATTGCCCACATCATCCTTACCTTCAGTCTGATTGAAGAACTGAGAGTTCTTGTTGTCCGTATAATCATAACGGACACCGTATTTCAAAGTCCAGTCATTGGCGAGAGCATGACTCTGGTCGGCATATACAGAGAACTTACGGATTTTCTGATCCGAAGTATAGTCAAGCAGCTGGCGTGTATTGTCTGTCAGTTCACTTTCCAACCGATTCTTGTCATTCATGGTGTAGTCCGTATAATCCACTCCAAAATCAAGTCCGAATCCGGAAGAATAGCGGGCAAAGACATTGTGCAGACGGCTGTCCTGCAACTTGTCGTTATGGCTGTTCTGGAAGTTCCCGTTTACATCAATCTTACCTTTACCATTATCTGAAAGGGCACCGTTGTAGCCCACGCTCAATTCATTATCCTCGTTTATCTGATAGCCGTATTCAGCATAGATATTATGCTTCCAGCCCTTTGTATTGATTTTCTGTGTCTGCGTGATGTCATATACCTTTCCGTCATACGTATGTCGGGATGCCAGATCCATCACCGTCATTATATGCGAATAACCCGGATTGTAAGAGATATTCAGCGATGACTTTCCCTTCGGTCAGCAGGAAGTTTACATTACCGCTGTAACTGCTGAAATACTGGTTGCTGTAGCTGGCCGACAGTTCACTCTGGATGGTATTATCGTCTGCCTTAGCCGTTACAATATTGATGGCAGCCCCACGTACATGATATTCGGGAGGCGTATTATACATCACTTCGGCGGTCTGTACCTGCGAGGCGGAAGTATTCTTCAGCATCTCAATCAGCTGTTCCTGTGTCAGTGTACTTGCTTTCCCGTTCAGAATAACCGTTACGTCTTTTGCTCCCACCAGCGAGAGTTTACCGTTCCTGTCCTGCACACCCGGCAACTTACAGATAGCCTCGTAGGCATTGTTTACAATATGCTTTTCTGAAATGGCCGAAATGTCATAATTCAGTTTTCCCTGTTCCACGGTTACAAACGGACGTTCACCCTCAATTACCACTTCATCCAGATTGTAGTCCTTCGATTCCAAAGCAATGACACCGGCATCACGTGCCTGTCCCTTCACCTGCCTGGTCTGATAAAGTAGATGCTGGACAATGAGCTGATAATCCTCCGGTTCCGGTTCAAGTATGAATGTACCGTCAGCCGCAGATATGGTTGCGCCTAAATAGGTTGAATCCGGTAGCTGCATGACGATGGTAGCACCTTCAACCGGCTGCTGATTGGTATCTACGACTTTTCCTGTTGTCTGACTGAATACAGATGATGCAAAACCTGCATATATAAAGAGACCTGCTATAATTCTTTTACATTCCATTCTATCTATCCATTATAGGCTTTAAATGAAATCTTTACTATTTCCTTCCCAGCAAAACACATATCTCCTAACTGGAATCGACGTTTCATTTACTGAGAGATATACAATTATAAGATATTATTTTTTAAGAATAGTCCTCAAAAGTAGATATTATACACCAAACTTCACCCCACTCTTCTCATAAATTATCCTTTCAGCAATCTATAATTGTTTAATTAAGAATAAAAAGACATTTATCGGTCAATCACACTTCTCACTGCTTCATAAAACAGGCCTCCCACATCTATGCCTAATTTAAACTTACGAAACTTATAGGATGGAACGACCATCGGTGCAGTCTTCCATCCTTGTCGCACATCATAATACCTTTGTACACCAACGTCCACTCCAAAACGGTTTGTAAAATCGTAACCAACGGTGGCTCCATAATACGTACGGTTGAGATTACACCTGTTATCCGGACTATAAGCACCAAACACCGTAAGATGAAAATCATCTGCCGGATGAAGTGTCATGCCTCCTGACACACCAAACGACTGACCGACACTATAGGGGAAAGTATATTTTGCCGCATTCACTCCTGCATATATATCCAAGAAATCATTGATTTCCCTTTGGTATATAAACATCATCTGGTTCACCCGACCGATGCCTGGAATGGTAGTTTGCATTCCCCTGCCATAAAAATAGGGAGAAAACTGCCCGAATGCATCATAGTCACCCATAAACATGGGAGACGGATTCACATAATAGGTTGGAATATAAAAAGGCCTTTCCTGCCTAAAATCAAAATCTACGGATGAATCAGACTGTATTTCTTGATTTACTTCATGGTCTTTTATTTTCACTCTATCCGTGGATGAATCAATTAACAAGAATTCCCCACCCACATCTTTTTTCAACCCTGTACCAAGCTTTATCGTATCTTTTTTGATACTTTCTTGTCCAAAAATCTGCATACAGGATAGTCCCAAAAGCATAAGAAAAGCCACTACCGATTTCATAACTTAAAGATTAAAAAGCAATCACCTCAAAGTTAGTTTATTTTTCATTCTGACTAAAAATAATATGTTAATGAAGCTACAAAAGTCCGGAACTTGGTATCGGGATTATGCTGATAAGTTTTGGTCATACCCCAGTCGTATCCTATGGCAATCTGTACATGGCGGGCTATCTCTACCCCAGCACGAAAGCCTACTCCCCAGTCAAAGCGCGGCATCACTCCCTCCTTAAACATATTATGTGAGGCTACTGTGACAATATCCTGTTCTCCTGGAAGACTGGCTATTTGCTTCATTTGACCAAACAAACCGACATTAAAATAAGGTCCGGCATCCAGAAACAAACTGACATTTCTCCCGACTTTCAACTTATAGCCTAAGTGGATGGGAATATGAAGATAATAAGGCGTACTTTCATATTCGTAGGTTCTCTCATTCATTACATAATAAGGAACACTTTTCCAACCGTATGAGGAAATCATCAGTCCCATATCTGCATACAGCCCTTTTGCAGCCTCACGGAAGGCATATTCCCCTTTCAGTCCGGCATGAAAACCAGATCTGGAAATACTTTCTTTCGTGGAATTATAGTTATACCCTCCTGAAAGTCCATATCTGAACTCTTGCGCTTGTACACCTACGCACAATGATACCGCCATTACCAGCGTAAATAAAAATTCTTTCTTCATAAGTCCATATTTTAGTTTGTAAATAAAATTCTTCTCACTCGATAAGATTTTAGACCACTCACTTCAAATCCTTTCTCTTTCCGTTTCCACAATTCCATAAAACAGTCCTGTACCGCATCTTCTGCATCATCTATATCTTTCAGATAATGAAGCGCAAACAAACAAAGCGGACGATAATATTGAAGAAAATTATCTCTGAAGGCTTTTGTATTAGTATCCATATTCCAGTACGCTTGATAGATATGCATTTTTAAGAAAACCTGGAATAACAGATTTACCACTATGAACGAATCCGTCTTTTATTATATTTAAACACAACAGACTTATTTTATACATTTTTTTATGTATCAGAATCTTACTGGCTTTTAAAATCAAAAAGGGGGCCGAATTCAATTTGCAAATTGAATTCGGCCCCCTTTCATAAGACTCATATTAATAATATTAATAACGGAATCTTTCCCACACACGACACAACAACAACCCAATAAAGTAATGGGTATCTACTATTCATAGATTCTCCCCATCCTTAAACTCTTCCCACTTCCTGACCACCGTATCAATGGAAATATCCAGCAATTTCATCTGGCTGAACAGTTCCGGCAGGTTTTCTGTCATAAACTTCAGGCTTCGGGTCTGTTTTATCTTCTCCAGTGCATCAGCAGTTACAAAATACCCCAGCCCTCTCCGGGTATAGATAATCCCCCACTGCAACAGCAGGTCGTAAGTCTTCACCACGGTATTGGTGTTGACTTCGAACATAACGGCCTGTTCCCGCACACTGGGTATACGATCATCTGAATGATACTTTCCAGCCAGTATCTCGTCGCAGATTCGTTCTGCCATTTGCAGATAAATGGCTCGGTCTTGCTTGAAATCTACCATCTTACTATCTAAACTCCAACTTTCTAAAACCTTTATAGGTCATGATAACAGCTACTATGCTCCAAACCACGGAAACTATCGACCATGTGTATTTAATGATACTTTTAGGAGCACCTAATCCATACATACACAATACCGGCAGCACATAAGACAAAACACATAAAACAACAATCAGCCAGAATCGGGTTTTGCTGTATTGTTTCCTCAACATAACCACCAAAGTCCACAGGGCTACATAAAAAGCAATCACCACCTGCAGCATAAGTTGCTTAAGTCCATAGCCTCCTCCCAAAAAGAGAAGAACCGGTCCGTTCGTTTCCTCTGTAAAAAGCAATGGAATAGCCAGTTGCATAAAGATATTCGATAATATCGCACATCCTAACAACATCACCGTACCTATCAAAAAAGTACTGAAAAACAAACTTACATATTTTTCTGCCAATGTGACCGGAAGCATGAACTTATTTATCAGACCTCTGTCATTCCGCATATTTTCCACCAGGCTCCAGAACGTAAAATAATAAGACAGAAGTATCAGCAATTGCTCTATGAGTGACAAGCATTCTTTCAAACTATCTCCTGACACCAAGGCACAAATCACACAGATACTAAAAGAACGTAAAAACAAAAGCTGGATAAAGGCTTTCTTTTTTCCATAGCAGAACATTTCATTTAACTGAAGCAGACTAAACTTCCACATTTCTTTCACTGCAAAACTTTTCATATCCTTCCTCCTCCCTTGATTAATGCATTAAACAGCAGTTCCAAAGACACTTCCGTATCCATGTTTTCCTGCTTATGAGTGATTACATGGTAACCTTCGGCACAAGCTTCTGCATATAGCACTCCTTCTTCATTACTTTGGATTCCGAACGAATACCGATTGGCGATTTCCTCCAAAGAAGCCGCATACACAGGAGCATCCTTTCTTAACACAATCACATCGGTCAACAGATTTTCAATGTCCTGCACAATGTGTGTAGACAAAACCACTATCTGATCTTCACGGACATGCTTCATCAGCAGCTTACGAAACATCTTTCGTGCCGGAATATCCATTCCGTTGGCAGCCTCATCCAGTAATAGAACTTTCGTTCCCAGCGACAAGGCGATGCTGAATGCCACTTTGTGCTTCTCTCCCAACGACAATTTGTCCAAATGTTCAATATCCCGCTGTATTTCAAAATCGGCCAGACAGTCATCCAGCACTTCTGCACGAAACTTAGGATAGAATTTGGAATAAATGGCAAGAAAGTGTTCCAGCCTCATATCCGGAAAAATAAAGTCAGCTGGCAACATGAATACTTCCCTCAAAGTTTCTACTTCCCTTTTCCGGGAGTCGCAACCGTCTACATAAATCTCACCGTCGTGAGCAAAAAGCTTACCAGCAATCAGTTTCAAGAGCGTGGTCTTGCCTGAGCCGTTCATTCCCAGCAGGCCATAGAATCGTCCTTCCTTCAAACGGAGATTCAAATTGTCCAATACATTTTTATCGGACTGATACCCAAATGAAACACCTCTCAATTCTACCATAACCTTTAAATTAAAAATCGTTATACTGTACCATTAAAGTGGTACAGCAAAAATAACTTTTTTTCTTGAACTAACAAATGGTTTTACGGAATTTATGATACAATATCTAACAAGCCTCAGCACACTTTCTACGTTTCCATTCCATGAACCCTACGTTTCCCGATGCAGAACCGTACGTTTCGCATAAGGAAAACATACGGTTCCACTCCGGGAAACGTAAAAGACTTCTTTTCGTCCGAAAGTATTCGCTTTGATAATTCCAGCTATTTTTCGTAACTTCGCATGTTCATCTAACAAGAAAAGATACATGTCAGAAAATGATTTTATTACCATAAAGGGTGCCCGGGTGAATAACCTGAAAAACATCGACGTACGTATCCCACGCAACAAACTGGTAGTCATTACCGGCCTGTCAGGTTCGGGAAAGTCGTCGCTGGCATTCGATACGCTGTATGCCGAAGGGCAAAGACGCTATGTGGAAAGTCTGTCTTCTTATGCCCGCCAGTTTCTCGGACGTATGAGCAAACCAGAATGTGACTTCATCAAAGGAATTCCACCTGCCATCGCCATTGAACAGAAGGTGACGAGCCGCAACCCACGTTCTACCGTGGGCACCTCAACGGAAATTTATGAATACCTGCGCCTGCTTTTCGCACGGGTAGGAAAAACGTATTCTCCCGTAAGCGGACAACTGGTGAAGAAGGACAGTGTGGAAGACATCGTGAACTGCATGCTGTCTTACCCGAAAGGCACACGCTATACCGTACTGACGCCTATCCTTCCCCGCGACGGAAGAAGTGTGGCAGAACAGCTGGACATGGATATGAAGCAGGGCTTTACCCGACTGGAGGTGGACAGCGAAATGGTACGCATTGAGGATTATGCCTACAATGAGAACGACAAGGTGTATCTGTTAGTGGACCGCATGAGCTGTGATGATAGCAAGGATGCCATCAGCCGACTGACGGATTCTGCCGAGACGGCTATGTACGAAGGTGACGGCACGTGTATGCTCCGTTTCTATTTGTCGGATGACACCCGCCTGCATGTATTCAGCACGAAGTTTGAAGCCGACGGTATCAAGTTTGAAGAACCGAACGACCAGATGTTCTCATTCAACTCTCCGCTGGGAGCCTGCCCTACATGCGAAGGTTTCGGAAAGATTATCGGTATCGATGAACACCTGGTGGTGCCTAATCGGGCGCTGAGCGTGTACGATGGTGCCGTACTTTGCTGGAGAGGTGAGAAAATGGGAGAATGGCTGAACGAGTTCCTTCGGGAAGCGCCGGCTCATGATTTCCCCATCTTTGCCCCCTATTATGAACTGACACAGGAACAGAAAGATTACCTCTGGCACGGTCCAAGAGAGAAGGTCTGCATCGACTCTTTCTTCAAGATGCTGGAGGAAAACCAATATAAGATACAGTATCGCGTGATGCTGGCCCGCTACCGGGGAAAAACGACTTGCCCTACCTGTCACGGAAGCCGACTGAAAAAGGAGGCCAGCTACGTGCGAGTGGGGGGAAAGAATATCTCGGAACTGGTGGAAATGCCGATTACCCAGTTGCAGGAGTTTTTCCGTACGCTCACACTGGATGCACACGATACTCTCGTGGCACAACGCCTGCTGAGTGAAATCAAGAACCGTCTGACATTCCTGTCGGATGTGGGATTGGGTTACCTGACACTGAACCGGTTGAGCAACTCGCTTTCAGGAGGTGAAAGTCAGCGAATCAATCTGGCCACCTCGTTAGGAAGCAGTCTGGTAGGCTCATTGTATATTCTTGACGAACCAAGTATCGGTCTGCACAGCCGTGACACTACCCGCCTTATCAAGGTGCTGCGCCAGTTACAGCAATTGGGAAACACGGTAGTGGTAGTGGAACACGACGAAGAAATCATCCGTGCAGCAGATTATATCATCGACATCGGTCCGAAGGCCGGACGACTGGGCGGACAAGTGGTGTATGAGGGTGACATGAAAGACTTACAGAAGGGAAGCGACAGCTATACCGTAAAATACCTGTTAGGAGAAGAAACCATCGACCTGCCTGACAGCCATCGTCCGTGGAACAATTACATCGAAATCAAAGGAGCACGCGAGAACAACCTGAAAGGCATCGACGTGCGCTTCCCGCTTAACGTGATGACGGTAGTGACAGGTGTCAGCGGTTCCGGAAAGAGTACGCTGGTACGCGACATTTTCTACAAGGCTCTAAAACGGGAATACAGTGAATCGAGCGAACGTCCGGGCGAATTCATCTCATTGGAAGGAGACATCCGTCAGGTGAACGACATCGAGTTTGTAGACCAGAACCCCATCGGAAAGTCTTCCCGAAGCAATCCGGTAACTTACGTCAAGGCGTACGACGAAATCCGCAAACTGTTTGCCGACCAGCCGCTAGCCAAGCAGATGGGATACAGCGCAGGTTATTTCTCGTTCAACACGGAAGGCGGACGTTGCGAAGAATGCAAGGGAGAAGGTACGGTAACGGTAGAAATGCAGTTCATGGCCGACCTGGTGTTGGAATGTGAGTCGTGCCACGGCAAGCGCTTCAAGAACGACACGCTGGAAGTGAAGTTTGAAGGAAAAAACATTTACGACATACTGGAAATGACGGTCAACCAGGCCATCGAGTTCTTTACGGAACACAACCAGAAGAAGATTGTCAAGAAGTTGCGCCCGCTACAGGATGTGGGACTGGGTTACATCAAGTTAGGACAGTCTTCGTCTACCCTCTCGGGAGGAGAAAACCAGCGCGTAAAACTGGCGTACTTCCTCAGTATCGAAAAGGCACAGCCTACCATCTTCGTGTTCGACGAACCGACCACAGGCTTGCATTTCCATGACATCAAGAAACTGCTGGAAGCTTTCGATGCCCTCATCAGTCGGGGACATACGCTGGTCATCATCGAACACAACATGGATGTCATCAAATGCGCCGACCACGTGATTGACCTCGGTCCGGAAGGTGGCGACATGGGGGGAAATCTCGTGGCAGCCGGCACACCTGAGGAAGTGGCCAAATGTGCGGCCTCCTATACGGGACAATACCTGGCAGAAAAACTCAATCAGTAATCTTAACGAACAGACACATGACTCAAACTCTTGAAACCCTATACAGCCAGTTCACCGGCCATGCTCCTGAAAGCGTGGAAACATTGCCGGGAGCCGGTTCCAACAGAAGCTACTACCGCCTGAAGGGTACTCCGACTCTTATCGGGGTATGCGGTACTTCACGCGAAGAAAACGAGGCCTTCATTTACCTGTCACGCCATTTTCAGGCACAGCATCTTCCGGTACCGGCGGTGCATGCCGTTTCCAACGACGGACTCTGTTACCTGCAGGATGATTTAGGAACAAATTCTCTGTTCCAGCTTATCGCACACGGAAGAGAAACCGGAGAGTTTGACTCAACGGAAAAGGACTTGCTGAGAAAAGTCATCCGGTTACTGCCCCGCATACAGTTTGAAGGGGCACAAGGACTGGATTTCGGGAAATGCTATCCGGCGGTAGAGTTCAATCACAGAAGCATTCTGTGGGACTTGAACTACTTTAAATACTGTTTTCTGAAAGCTACGGGAGTGGAGTTCAGAGAAGATTTGTTAGAAAACGATTTCGAAGCCCTTTGCCAGACACTGATAGAGAGCATGGAAACCCAACCGGTATTCATGTATCGCGACTTCCAGAGCCGTAACATCATGGTGAAGGACGGAGAGCCTTACCTGATTGATTTCCAGGGAGGACGGAAAGGACCGCTGTATTACGACGTGGCTTCTTTCCTCTGGCAAGCCAAGGCCAACTATCCGGATAGCCTGCGCCAGGAATTGATTGACGAGTACCTGGAAGCACTGCGTCCCTACAAACAGATAGAAAAGGAAGTGTTCCTGTCCCGTCTGCGTCATGTCGTATTGTTCCGCACGCTACAAGTACTGGGAGCTTACGGCTTCCGGGGCTACTTCGAGAAAAAGGCTCATTTCATTGAGAGCATTCCTTTTGCCATTGAAAATCTGCGCCAGTTATTGCAGGAGGGTTTTCCGGAATATCCTTATCTCTGCGAGGTATTGCAGCGCATGACAGAACTGAAACAGTTTGCTGCTGCACGCAACCGCCGTAACCTGACGGTCACGGTGATGAGCTTCTCTTACCGGAAAGGTATTCCGGCAGACGAAAGCGGAAATGGTGGAGGATACGTGTTTGACTGCCGCGCCGTACACAACCCCGGACGCTACGAACAGTATAAATCGCTTACAGGACTGGACACACCGGTCATAGAATTTTTAGAGAAAGACGGAGAAATTACAGAGTTCCTTTGTCATACCGACGCTCTGGTGGATGCCCACGTGCAACGCTTCCTGGAACGTGGATTCTCGCACCTGATGATTTGCTTCGGATGCACCGGAGGACAGCACCGCTCCGTATATTCTGCCCAACACACAGCGATGCACTTGCATGAAAAATTTAAAATTAATGTACACCTGATTCATCGGGAACAACAAATAGACCAATTACTGAAAGCCAAATGAAAGCCATGATATTTGCTGCCGGATTAGGTACCCGGCTCAAACCGCTGACCGACCACATGCCCAAGGCCCTAGTACCGGTGGCCGGACATCCCATGCTGGAACATGTAATTCTCAAACTAAAAGAAGCGGGATTTACCGAACTGGTCATCAACATTCACCATTTCGGAGAACAGATTATCGATTTTCTGAAAGCTAACCAGAACTTCGGACTGACCATTCATATCAGCGACGAACGTGACAGGTTGCTAGACACTGGAGGAGGTATCAAAAAAGCGGCAACCTTCTTTACAGGAACGGAACCGTTCTTGGTACACAACGTAGACATTCTGTCGAATGCCGACTTGAAAGAGGTATATGATTTTCATCGGAAAAGTCAGAATCTGGCCACACTGCTGGTCAGCCCGCGCAAAACCTCGCGCTACCTGTTGTTCGATACAGACAACCGTCTGCAAGGCTGGATTCATAAGGATACCCTGCAAACCAAGCCGGAAGGGTTTGTGTACGAACCAGGCCAATACCACGAATATGCATTCAGCGGCATCCATGTAATTTCACCGGATCTGTTTCGCTACATGGAAGGAGAGACATGGAACGGTAAATTTCCCATCATGGATTTTTATCTGCACACCTGCCGGCAACTCCAGTTCGGAGGATACATCAAAGAAGACTTGCAACTGATTGACATCGGCAAACCGGACACGCTGGCCCGGGCCGAAGAATTCCTGAAAGATTAATACCAGGTAACTGCACTACCCGTATTGCTTCGCTGATCCCACTTCAGGGCATCGGTCAGCATACTGGAGTTGGCACGGATAGAGAAGTTATAAGAAGTAAACGGACCGAACACCAATCCACAACTCATATTAAAGCAGTGCAAGTCACGGGTAATGTTCAAGGTTGTCATAGACATCTCCTTGGAGGTAAAGTCGTATCCGGTAGAATAGGTCATATTCCAACGGCTACCAATCTTGAAGTTACCCGATACATTCAATGAATGCGTCAATGAATACGGATAACGCATGGTCTTGATGTTAATGTCCTTCGAACGGTCTTCACGAATACTGTAGCTATAACTCAAGCTGACACTCCACGGAAGTTTGAAAGCCAGGTAACCATCTGAATCGACAGAAGCTTTCTCTGTCTTTCGCATGTTGGAGTTGTTATTCTGTTCTTCCGTTTCTTCATCTGTCTCCTCGTCTTCATTTTCTTCCTTCCCTTTATTGTCCTTGTTCTTTTCATCCTCTTCTTTCTTTCCGAAGAGTTTCTTGAAAGTATCATTGTTCAAGGTATAAGAGAATGAACCACTGTACCCCTGAAAACGTCCAAAACGTCCATAAGACCATTCTGTACGGTCACCCACCACTACATTACCATTCTCATCAAACTCATAGGCATACGTAGCGAATGAGGCATTCATATTAAACGTATAACTCTTGGTCAACTTCAAGCGAAGATTCATACTCAAGTCACTCCACCGCTTGTTGGCTACGTCGTAAGAAAGAGAAGCTCCCAACTGGTCAATCAAACTTATTTTCTTATAACCAGTGGTATCCTTATCCGACTTCATCTTCATTTCAATGTTATTATCTACCGAGAAGCTAATGTTCTGTGACATACCTTTTCCCGGATAGCCATACACTGCCCCTTCATAAGGAGAATATTCTACGGTACGCACTTCACCATCCTCATCCGTATAAGTATAGGTATCGTAATAGCCGTAACGTGATTTTCCAAAGTCCGGCGTATAAGTATAGCTGACAGTCGGTGTAAAGACGTGACGAATCTGAAGCTCCTTGCTCTTCATGAACAAAGGCTTGTACATACCATATAACTTGGTATTCATCTGTAAAGACAAGTTATAATCATACAAACGGTTGAACCCGTTGATGGTATCCCGCTTCACATGGTCAGTAGAAGCAGGACTCGGGTCATAACTCTGCTTTACTTTCCGCAAATACCAGCGCTCCGTATAATTGAACGAAGGAACGATGTTGATGTACTTGAACAAGTTGAAAGTAGCCGAAACCGGAATCTTGTGCTGCATACCATTTTCCCATTGTGTCAAAGGTGTCTTAAATAACAAATTATCCTTTGTACTGATGGAGTTGGTGATACTTCCGGTATATTGCAATGAAATCTTTTCATACCAACGTTCATCTCCTACCGATTTTTTACGTTTGAACGGATAAATACGGTTCAATGAGATATTTACGTCGGGCAACGTCATACTCAAAGAAGAGTCACGCGTATTCTGTGTGATATTGAATGTACTTGAAATATTCAATCCAATTTCCGGGAAGTTCCGCGAATAGCTCACACTGGAAGCCTTGGTATTCTGAGAATACTGTTGCGGATTATACAAACTACTCAAACTAGAACGGTCATAACTACTGGTAGCAAAGTTCACACTGGCAGAGAACGAACTGTTCGGATTAGCCTTGGCATCCTGACGATGACTCCACTGGATACGGAAGTCTTTCGACACGGAATAATCGGGCATATTCTTCTCACCCGTCTTTGTCACCAGATAGCTGGCATTGAAGGAGCCACTGAATTTATAACGCTTGTTATAGTTAGATGCAGCCGATAATCCCCATGAACCCTTCGTAAAGATTTCTCCCAACACCTTCAAGTCCATCTGGTCGCTGATGGCAAAATAATAACCACCATCACGCAAATAGAAACCACGGTTCATTTCATCACCATACGTCGGCATAATGAAACCGGAAGAATAGCTGCTATTAAACGGGAAGAAGCCAAAAGGTACGGCAATAGGTAAAGGCACATCCTCTACCACAAGCTGGGCCGGACCAAATACTACATTCTTCTTGGGACGGACCTTTGCCATAGAAAGCCGCAAGTAAAAATGAGGATGTTCATGATTGTCACAAGTTGTATATTTACCATGACGCATGTAAATCTCATCATCTGCTCCTTTCTTTCCCTCCTCACTGGTGACATATCCTTCACCCTGCTGTGTGACAATGTTATTGATGAAACCTTTCTTCGTCTTGAAGTTATAGCGCATAATTTTAGACTCATACGGAGTCTCTCCATCCTTGAAAATCGGCGTACCCGTTTCCACTCCTGTCGTATCGGCTACCCCCTTAGCAAAGACGGTACTGCTATCCATATTCATAGTAATTACCGCAGAAGTCAGTTCAATGTTCTGGTAATTCACCTTACCTTCCCCATAAAGGTGCGCATATCCATCCTTTGTAAAGACAATAGAATCGCTTGCCTCATAAATGACCGGCGCATCCAGGGGTTCTTTTTTCTTTGTGGTATCCACGGCCAGAGAGTCCATTCCCAGCGAATCAAGCGCCACAGAATCCCGATGAAGGGAGTCGGTCTTTTCTCCTCCCCGCATACGCTTTCCTCTCACACGCTGTGCTTCGGCATAAAATGAGCAGAAAAAGCCAAAAACAAACAGAGATAGCAGTAAATATGTAGTTCTTCTAAATGATGTCATCACCGTCTTTTTACGCAATATGCGGTGCAAAAGTAAGCATTATCCTACAAATAAACGTCAACCCTTTCCTTTTTAATGTATTTTTAGTTCTACAAAAAGAGTTTACACCAAGCATCAAAGCGTGTCAAGCCCTCTTCCCCATGCTTTTCAATACTCTTTCGGGCCTTCTCCACACTCTTTTCTTTATCTAATTTAGTCTTTGAATAAAACTTGTCGGCAAAGCAGATAATCTGTTCTTCCAGGCTGACAGGAATCATTTCACGGTGAGGTACCGGAAGGTCACGTTCCATAATCGCCTTAAGAGAAAGTCCGGCACCTGTATGACGCTCACACACCAGCGCATGACGTGGATAACCTTCGCGAGCTACCAGTTCTGAACCTAAATACCCATGACAAATATAAGGATACTTTCCAAAACAGAAAATACCATCTGCATCCGTCATAAAAATACCAATATCATGAAGCATGGCTGCCTCTTCTATAAAAGTCAAATCCAGATTCAGTTCCGGATGCTTACGTGCCATTTCCAAGGCTTTATCTGCTACCGAACGGCTGTGTACCAACAAAATATGTTTTAACTCATTATCTTCCGGATAATATTTGTCAATCAATGCAAGTGGATTCATAAATAAATGTGGCTATATTTGTAAAAAGTATCACAAATCTACAAAAATTCCATGAGTTACACGAAAAGAATCTTTTTGAAATACATTTTGAGTGCATGTATAGGCTGTTTTATAGCTTTTCAAGGACATGCCACCGTACGCAACGGAGCCGACCAACTGGAAAAACTGCTCCCCTTGCTTAAAGGAAAACGGGTTTCTCTTGTAGTAAACCATACTTCTCTTTGTGGGAAAACACACCTGCTGGACACCCTGACCAGTCAAATAAAAATCGTGCGCGTATTTGCTCCTGAGCATGGATTTCGAGGGGATGCAGATGCCGGAGAATACATTCAAAACGGGAAAGATACCCGCACGGGGGTGCCCATCCTCTCACTTTATGGAAAAAACAAGAAACCGCTACCTTCACAGCTAACAGGCACGGATGTAGTGGTATTCGACATACAAGATGTAGGAGCCCGCTTCTATACTTATATCAGTACCCTTTACTACGTAATGCAGGCTTGTGCCGAGAACCAAAAAGAGCTGATTGTGCTGGATCGCCCCAATCCATGTGACTATGTAGACGGTCCGATACGGGAAAAAGCATACAAAAGTTTTGTGGGCATGCTTCCCATTCCCCTGCTTTACGGATGTACCTTAGGCGAAATGGCCGGAATGATTAATGGAGAAGGATGGTTAGGTAAAGGCCTGCAATGTCGTTTGCAAGTAATCCGAGTGGAAGGATGGAAACACGGTCAGCCTTACTCTCTTCCGGTAAAACCTTCTCCCAATTTGCCCAATGATCTTGCCATTGCGCTCTACCCTTCACTCTGCCCTTTTGAGGGTACTTCCGTAAGCATCGGCAGAGGTACCACCTATCCTTTCCAAGTCATCGGTTCTCCGGCACTAAAGGATTTATTCCGGTTTCAGTTTATCCCACTCTCTTTAAAAGGGTTCGACAAGCATCCGCTTCATCAGAATCAGACCTGCTTTGGCCTTGACCTGCGTACAGAGAAAGAGTTTCCTCAAGGCTTTTCCCTAAAATACCTCCTGCAGTTTTATCGACTTTATCAGAAACTGTATCCAGATGCTGAAAAGCGTTTCTTTAGCCGTCCCCAGTGGTTTGACCTGCTAATGGGTAACTCACAGGTACGAAAGGACATGATTCAAGGAAAAACAGAGTCCGAAATACGCCAGGCATGGGAACCAAGTTTGCAAGCTTACCGTGCCTTACGCAAAAAATATTTACTATATGAATAAAAAACAAGCGGACAGCAGGTAGTTCCTTTAAAGACTCCTGCTGTCCGCTTTTCACTATCTTAATCTGCACGATTATTTCTTTTTCATCTTCTGCATCATACCAGCCATCTTGCTGCCAGTTACCATCTTCATCATCTTACGAGTCTGGTCGAACTGCTTCAGAAGACGGTTTACTTCCTGAATACTTGTTCCACTACCCTTTGCGATACGTGTACGGCGTGTTCCGTTCAGAATTTCCGGATGAGTACGTTCTTCCGGAGTCATAGAATAAATAATGGCTTCAATGCTCTTGAACGCATTGTCGTCGATATCAATGTCCTTAATGGCTTTTCCTACACCCGGAATCATGGAAGCCAGTTCCTTCAGGTTACCCATCTTCTTAATCTGGTGAATCTGAGTCAGGAAGTCATTGAAATCGAACTGGTTTTTCTGAATCTTCTTCTGGAGGCGTTTCGCTTCTTCCTCATCGTACTGTTCCTGCGCACGTTCTACCAGTGACACGATATCACCCATACCCAAGATACGGTCGGCCATACGAGCCGGGTGGAACTGATCTACGGCATCCAGTTTCTCACCGGTACCCACGAACATAATCGGCTTGTTGACTACCGTACGGATAGACAGGGCCGCACCACCACGGGTATCACCATCCAACTTAGTCAATACTACACCGGTGAAATCCAAGCGTTCATTAAACTCACGAGCTGTATTTACCGCATCCTGTCCAGTCATGGCATCTACCACGAACAGCGTAGCATCCGGATTGATAGCTTTCTTAATGGCTTCAATCTCGTTCATCATCTGTTCATCAATAGCCAGACGTCCGGCAGTATCGACAATTACCAAGTCATACCCTTTTGCTTTCGCTTCCTGAATGGCATTCAAGGCAATCTGTACAGGATCTTTGCTGTCCAGTTCGCTATATACAGGAACTTCTACCTGCTGGCCGAGCACTTTCAACTGCTCAATTGCAGCCGGACGATATACGTCACACGCTACCAGCAAAGGTTTACGGTTCTTCTTTGACTTCATCATACGGGCCAGCTTACCAGAGAAGGTAGTCTTACCTGAACCCTGCAAACCTGACATCAAGATAACAGCCGGACGACCTTTCAATTCAATTTCGGCAGTATCCCCACCCATCAAGGTAGTCAGCTCATCGTGTACAATCTTCACCATCAACTGACTGGGCTTGACAGCTGTCAATACATTCTGTCCCAATGCCTTTTCCTTTACTGTATCTGTAAAGTTCTTGGCTACTTTATAATTCACGTCCGCATCCAGCAATGCACGACGTACATCCTTCAAGGTTTCGGCCACATTGATTTCGGTGATTTTACCTTCACCTTTCAATATCTTAAACGACCGTTCTAGTCTTTCACTTAAATTATCGAACATATATATTGCTTTTTTATTTATTATCAAAAATTTCCAGCGTGCAAAATTACAAAAAAATCAGTATGCTCAAATCTTTTTGTTCTGCCATTTTGCTTTTTTCAGATAAATGAGACTGGAACCTAACATCAATACGTAATAAATCACTTCCGTGGTGAAGCATACGTCCACCGGAGCCTGGATGACCATGCCCACTATAATGATATAAAGTGCATAAAAAACTTGTACAAAAACTTCCAATACCAACGCCGCCTGCGTATTGCCCGTTCCTGATATGCCATTGAAGTACACATTGGCCAGCGAAGCAATCAACATGGCCCCGCATACCACGTACAAAGCCGATACAGATTCTACCAGTAAGGCTTCTTCATTTGTATAAACCGACAAGATACTTCCCGGAAAAACTACACACAAACCTACGCACACTACCATAATTAAAAACGACATCCGGGATATTTTATGCAATAATGTAACGACCCCCGATGAACCGCCAGCGCCAATCAGATTACTCACCAGCGTATTGGCTGTAGTGGAAAGTGCCTGAACGGGAATCAGCAATACTACATATACACTTCGCACGATATTGGCCACCGCCAGTTGCCGCTGTCCGAGTCGTTCAAGGGCCATAAAAAAGACAAACCAGATGGCCATGGCTAGAAAATACTGTACCATCGTAAAACAAGATATGCGAAGGATACGCAGCACCATACTTAAATCGAACTGTCCAAAACGATTCAGTCCATATTTTTTCAGGTCTACTTTATAATAGGTATAAAGCAAAAAGAAGATCAACGAGGAAGCTTCGGCTATGAGAGAAGCCAAGGCGGCACCACGTACCCCCATTTCCGGTAAGCCTAATTCTCCGAATACCAAGGCGTAATCAAGTACCACATTCACCAAAGCCATTACGACTGCATTCATGGTCAGCACTTTAGTACGCGTAATGCCGATATAAAGTCCACGAAACATCACGTTTACAAAAGCAAAAAGGAATCCCCAAATACGCCAGGTAAAAAATTCATACGTAGCCCCGTAAATAGAATCCGAAGTAATCAGTAACCGAATCAACGGAGCGGCAGAAAAATACATCAGTATCAGCAGACAAACCGCCATCCCGAAACTGAAAGCCGTTCCCTGCCACATGATAGGGCCCACTGCCCGATAGTTTCCTTCTCCATTGCGACGGGCTATCAGAATCTGCGAACCGACACTAAAACCAAAAGCAATGGTATAAACACAAATGTAGAGCAATCCGCCCATGGCAGCTGCCCCCAAAGCGACTTCACCCACACGCCCTAAAAAAGCTGTATCGGTCACATTTATCACATTTTGCGCCAATAAGCCCAGAAAAATAGGATAAGTAACACGCCAGATTTCCTTATTGGTGTACATATTTCAAAATAATAAAAATGATTGGGAATTGCATACTTTTGCAAAGATACACTTTTAAAACCAGAACTACACAAAAAGCACTTAAATACCTTCCCTGCCACTTAGTTTCAAATAAAACAATTTCAAATAGAATAATTTTTACTCATTTCGTTGGTTTGTGTGCAATTTAACACTATTTTTGCAGCCGATTTTTAACAAACAACCTAGAAACGAATGAAAAAACTTCTATTCATCAGTGCAGCGACACTGTGTATCTCTTTCCCGACTTTCGCGGGAGATTATCTGACCAACACCAATCAAAATGCCGCATTCCTCCGAATGATAGCGCGAGGAGCTTCTATTGATATAGATGGCGTGTACAGTAACCCCGCAGGACTTTCTTTCCTTTCGCACGAGGGATTCTACCTGTCACTGACCGGACAAAGTGCTTATCAGACCCGTGAAATTGACGCTACTTTCCCGCTCTTTCAGCAAGCTGACGGAACCAACGGCAGCCGACTGTACAAAGGAACGGCCTCTGCCCCTTTCATTCCAAGCTTTCAAGGACTATATAAAAAGGACAATTGGGTAATCTCTGCCAGCTTTGCCATTACCGGAGGTGGAGGAAAAGCCTCATTCAGCAACGGTCTTCCAATGTTCGATGCATTAGCTATGGGAATGATTCACCAGCAAACTGGCGGACAAGTAACTCCCCAGATGTATGACATTAATACTTCTATGGATGGAAAACAATACATTTACGGAGTACAGTTGGGATTGAGCTACAAAATCAATGACTGGCTGAGTGTGTTTGCCGGCGGCCGAATGAACTACGTAAAAAGTGGTTATGAAGGTTACCTGAAAGCCTACATGAAAGAGAATTTAGGCGGAGCTCAGTTAGCAAACCTAGAACTGGACTGTGACCAAAGCGGATGGGGACTGACTCCCATCATTGGTGTAGATGCCAAACTAGGACGCTGGAACCTGGCTGCCAAATATGAATTCAAGACAAACTTAAATATTGAAAACCAGACTCACACGCTAGAAGTGCCTACAGGTACTCCAGAAGCAGTCATAAAACCTTATGCAGACGGAGAACAGACTCCCAGCGATATTCCCGCTTACCTGAGCGTAGCTGCCGGATACGAAATTTTGCCTAACCTCCGTGCTTCTGTGGAGTATCACTTTTATGATGATAAACATGCAGGCATGCTGAACGACCGACAGAAAACCTTGAAGCATGGTACTCACGAATACCTTGCCGGTATGGAATGGGACATTACCAAACGACTGACCGTCAGCGGTGGTTTCCAAAAGACGAACTATGGTTTGAGCGATGATTTCCAAACCGACACCAGTTTCTCATGCGACTCTTACTCATTGGGATTTGGTGCCAGAGTCAACCTTACACAGGCATGGAGTATTGATGTAGCCTATTTCTGGACACATTACAACAAATACACCAAAGAAACAGATAACTACAATGGTACAGGTCTGAAAGGAACCGACATTTACAACCGCACGAACAAAGTATTCGGATTAAGTCTGAACTATAAATTCTAATTACCCCCCTCTTCTGGCTTCTCCTTTGCACCAAAAAGAAGAGAAGCCAGAAGTTAACCTTAAAAAACCTTTACTTTCCCCTTCTTATTAGAAAGAAAACAGATAGTTTTTGTTATTTTTGTCAAGTAAAACCTTGTACTAATTCTCAAAAATTAAACTATGAACAAAAAACTATCATGGCTACTGCTTTCCACTCTGTTGGGAGGAGCCGTACTGACTGGATGTTCGGAAGAAAATCCAAAACCGACAAACGGAGAAGGTGATCAGAATCCCACATCGAAGAACCCCACAGAACTCTATTATGCCAACATGTTCGGCAAGGAGGCTATGAGTACCTACTATTACTGGAATAAGGAAATCAGTAGTGACCTGGACAACTGGAACATCGAGACCAACAATGACCCAATCGGCACCGTTGACCGGATAAGGTACCACCAAGGGGATAAATACATCGACAAATGGTCCATGCTCACCGACGACATGGCTTCCTTCAACAGCAGTGTGGAAGGTGTTTCTACTACGTTTGGATGGAATCTGACCTTTTACCTGGTAGAAAAAGAAACGAATCAATATGTAGCAGTAGTAAACTTCGTTCATGAAGGGACTCCTGCCGCAAAAGCAGGATTTAAACGAGGAAACATTATCCTTTCTATAAACGATGAAAAAATTACCCCCGACAACTATACGGATTTATACTACAAACCTACCTTAAAGGTTTCCCTCGGAGAACTGAAAGAAAATACCATCGTCAGCCAAAACAAGTCAATAGAGCTAACAGCCGTCAACATGTACGAGAATCCCATCATCTGTGACTCCGTATATGAATTCAACGGAAAGAAAGTGGGCTATCTGGCCTATACCGGCTTTGACCTGAAATCCATCAATCCACTAATTGAAATCGGAAAAAAGTTTAAAGCCGAAGGTATAGAGGAACTGGTTTTAGACCTCCGGTACAACGGAGGAGGTTATGTTATTACTGAAAATGTGTTAGCCTCCATGTTTGCTCCGCAAGAAGCTGTCAGCAGCAAGAAAGTATTCGAAAAAGAAATCTACAACAGCTATTTGAGCGAAATCTACCAGAAACAAGGAGAAAATCTGGAAACCCGTTTCACCACAGAATTCAATTATCCGGAAGTGGAAGTCAATGCAAGCACCAAAGATGCCAACATCGGATTAAAGAAAATCTATGGATTAATCGGTTCCGGATCAGCATCGGCCTCCGAAGCACTGCTTGGTGGATTAATGCCTTATACAAACGTACGACTCATCGGTACACAGACACACGGCAAGTACTGCACCGGATGGATGCTCAGCGCAGAAGATATGTATGAAAAATGTCCGCAAGAGCTGAAGAACTGGGGAATCTATGTAATGGTCAGCATTTACCAGAATGCCGATGGAAAAACTCCCTGTATGCCTGATGGGCTCATTCCGGATATCCAAATTGAGGATGACCCGATACAGGCTTATCAAATAGGAGATGTCAATGAGCCTCTTTTGAAACAGGCACTCACGGAAGCCGGACGTTCATACGAAACTGACGGCGTACGCAGCCGTAGTGCGGTTTCCCCACACTTCAAGGCACTTCCGCCTGTAAAAACACCACTTTTTGGAAAACGTATCCAGCTGATTCCATCATTCGTTGCTTCACACTCCAAATAATGGTTCAATAAAAAAGTTCGCCAGACTCCGTAAAAGAATCTGGCGAACTTTTTTATGAAATCATCTATGATTCAAACATAGTCTCATTCTTCCCATACCAGATAAGCAGACACCAGCCAATGATTCAATTCATCCTTATTTACAGGCTGGGCTTCAGGTATGCTGACAGTAAATGTGTGCTTTCCTGCTTGCAAGCCTGGAAGCTCAATTACCTCCGGCAATACATCCGACCCGGGACACCAGTTAGAACGCGATAAATCAGAAGATGCCAATGGTTCCTCTACCTCCTTGGTCTTATAACCATCTTCACTAATATAGGCCGCCAGACGTTTGATAAGCCAGACACCAGTAGCCGGATTGAAACGACGGAAAGAAGCACAGTCATCTCTCCAAGGAACAAAGCTATAAACCTCTTTTCCATCCACGGAAAGAATATTGCGCTTCTGCACAAATTCATCACCACCGGAATGGCCTCCATGACCGGTTACAATATATTTCAAACGCACATTCTTCGCGTTCTTCGGAAGCAGAAAATCAGTAGAAACAGATTTACGGGCAAAAATGTCCGGATAAGACTGACCGATATAATATACCGTATTCATCAGAGGTTCCACATGACGACGGACAAGCTTTTCACATGTAACCGGAGTCTCCTTGATTTTCAGTTCCATGCTAGCTACATAACCTTCTTTTGTCCATGTGTCAATAAAGATACCGACATACACTTCACCTTTAAGGGCCGAATATAAATCGGTAATGTCCTGCTCCCATTGTACACATTTCTCCCACTTAGGAATATAAACCGGACGACGCTTACTGGACAAAGAATCATCTTCCGCGCTGAAATGCCCTACCCCGAAAGGTGTCATGAAACGCATCAGCTCTATTGTAGGCAAATAGTCCTTTCCCGGTACAATTCCAATCATATTTTCCAGTTTCAAACTGTCTATTTCCGGAAATTTTCTCTTTCCCTGTGCAATACTCAGCAAATTCACAGCCGAATTCTTGGGAAGCACAAAACAAGAACCGGACTTATCCCAACGGTCACCATTAGAGGCTACGGTCAGCTTCAAGCTGACTGTCACATCCCGCTGGTAATCGGGAATCTGAATCTTCTTCAAAATAATACGACCGTTCACCAGGTGAATAACTCCATCCGCACCCGCTGTAGAATACCCTGCATAGGTATCTGGTACAAAATGAATATTCTCCTTGTCAAATACCGTCAAATTCAAATCTCCTCTTGCAGGAAGTTCCTTATGTCCTGCCGCACATACGTTCAACGCCACGAATAAGGAAACAAACATACTAACTATCTTCATATACTCATTTTATTATTTTGCAACCTCAAAACCTCTTTTATCCAAATAAGCCTTAAACTTATGCAAATACTCTTCGTCCGGCCCGTCAAAGAAGGAAACCCCTGAAGCTCCATTGTTGAAAGCCTCATCCAATGCCTGCTCAAAGGTATTCTTAATATCAGGGAACATCAATCCGGCATAAATTTTAGCCCGGCCATTGATTGTCTGTACACTTTCCTTCACCGAACGTCCAATCCACTCCGGCCCTTCATAATAAAAGCCATTGTAAATCATCGGGAAGTATGCATCGAGCGACCACTGTCCCCAATCCTGACGCACCATTTTGCGAGCCATAGAAGGTCCCGGGAATACCGCAGCAGAGATACATTTGCCATCTGCCTTGATGGTCTGCGTAATCTTATTGACCACACGTGTAATGGCATCCAGACGGAAATTTATCCATGACTGGTCTTCCATTGGATACTTCAATTCCAGCGGGTCTTTTCCGGTCTGCTCCTTAAACATCTTCCGGCATACCTCACAATAACAATAATCATATTCCGGCAATTCAGAAGTCTGCTCAATTCCGTAATTCTTCCATAAGCTTACCGGTAACACGACATCTGGGAAACGCACATAATCCAAATGCACTCCATCCACATAAGGCAGATTCGCTTCTTTCAGGTAATCTGCAGCCAAATATTCAGCCACACCTTCATGGTTCGGACACAAGAAGCGGTAATAATCTACATAAGCAGGTTTGTCATAGCATGACTCCCCTTTACGGTTCACGGCAAACCAGTCGGGATGTGTCTCACGCACTTCTCTGCGGTTCATGGTCCACTTCCAATAATGTGCCTCCAGACCCGCTTCCTTACACATCCGGTAAGTAGCCTCATCATAGCCTTCAAACATGACTCCACTGATGCCACATTCTTTCATCAGCGCAAAGTATTTCTTATAGTACGCATCTCCCTTTTCCCTGTTAATGCGCATCCATACCCAGTTCTTTACCTGACGGGGAGTAATGGCTTCACGAGTAAACCTACCGTTATGGTCTACCACATAACGTACTTTTTCTTCAGGAACGCTTACTGACATACAGAATGTACGCTGTGTAGCCTCTACCAAGATTTCAGCACCAGCGGGCAAGTCCTTCAATTCCGCCTCGGTCAGGAAGAAATTCTCTTTGGAACGAATGTAATTTTTCTCCTTGGCATAATTATCCAATTGTGCATAGAACATAGCCCAAAGCAACTTATAGGCAGCCATATTGTAAGGATACTTGAAGGAATCAGTACCCTTTCCTACCACCTTATCCGACAGATACAAGAACCCCCATCTGTCGGGCATGTGCATATCGATGCGTCCGGTAGGCATCCATACCCAGTTTTCTTCACGCTGTCCGGGCTTCAACCACTGTACACGTGAGAAGTTGATACGCCAGCAGTTTCCAGCCTGAGCCGGATTGGAGAAATTCACTGTCAACGCTTTATGAGGAATAGCCATCTCCACACTCCACTGTTTGTCCTTATCTTTCGACTTGTTCAAGGTTCCTTCACGATGAATAGCCAGCTGAAGTCCCGGACAATCCCACTGAATCATAAAATTACCCCCCGAACGGTAAGGTTTGTCCAGCATCAAGTCAAAAATAACTCCCTTCGCATTGGTTTCTATTTCAAAGTAATTCTGCCCGTCCCCATCCGGATCCAGGAAAACCTCAAAGTCATTGTCATAATAGATAATCGTATCCCGCTGACTGAGTTTCGCCTTAATGTCATCCTCCTGCAACACGGCTCCTACATAGAGATAATTATCATCCCATAACATTTTGGCAGAAGTATCATAACAAGGTTTGGCAAATCCTTCCCCACTTATATCTACAAAAGAAGAAGTGGACTGCGCCTTTTGCCAGTCTGCCTCATTCAGTTTTCCATCTACTTTAATTTTTCCATCCACACGATAGCATACATAACCTTCGGAAAGCGTCAGCATACGTTCATACTTTTCATATAACCCCTGCCCCCAGAGCTGTCCTGCCATTGCAAATGCAAACAAACTACCTATCAATTGTTTTCTCATAATCGGTTTTTTCATTAATTACTTTCAATAACCTGTCCCGCTCCCCGATACAATTTAACCGGTCCGTCCAACAATACGGCAATTACCGTAATTTGTGAATCAAGCACATGGTCAGGCACATCAATATAAAGATTACCAGGCACTTCACTCCAATAGTTCTTATTATATACCTTATAAGACAACATGGAACCATTGCCTACCACCCATACCCGGTTGACTTTATTCATCAGCCCTTTCACTTCAATAGGGCCATTAGGCTTATAAGGTAAGTAAAGATACAAGATATCTCCCCCTTTATTCAGTGTTGTATATCCCTGGAAGTGTTCTGCTGGAATACCGGCACGGGTATCATAAATCGCCTCCTTATGCTTTTTAGTCCAACGCCCAAACTCTTTCAAAATAGCTATTTGCTCCTCAGGAATTGTACCGTCCTCTTTTGGTCCAATATCCAGTAACAAATTACCTCCCATGCTTAGGCAATCCACAAAAGTCCGTAATAAAATATAGGGTGATTTATAGTTGGAATCTGTATGTTGGTAGCCCCAAGAATCATTCATGGTCATGCACAGCTCCCAATATTTATCCTCAGGACGCACAATAGGAACACCTTGCTCTGGCGTAGCATAATCACCATATCCCTGAATACGTGAGTTGATGATCACATTCTTATTGTCCGACCGAAGCAAATCTACAATTCCTTTAGAGTTCCATGCCTCCGCAGTTTGCTCCCAATCTCCATCGAACCAATACAAGTCCGGCTTCCAAGTCTTGTTCAACTCTGCCAATTGTGCCATATTAAAATCCACGAAGCGCTGCCAACGTACAGGGTCATTCGTATAACGCACCTCCGTACGTGTCATGTTCGGATAATCAGGATGCGACCAGTCCAACAAGGAATAATAGAATCCCAACTTCAATCCCTGCTTGCGGACCTCCTTTACAAATGGACTGATTAAATCTCTTTTAGCCGGTGTACACTTAACCGTACTCAGCTCACCCGCTTTTGTATCCCATAAAGCCATCCCATCATGATGCTTCGTTGTAATCACCGTATAACGGGCTCCACTTTCTTTAATCAAGTCCACCCAAGCCTTAGGGTCGTATTTTGAGGCAGTAAAACCATCTTTTTGACTCATATATTCCTCATAAGGCAGGTACTTATTGAAGAAAGACCAGCTTTCGGAAACCCCCTTCACCGAATAAATACCCCAATGAATAAAAATACCCAACTTAGCATTTGAGAACCACTCCATCCTTTTTTCTTTCATAGCATCCTGCTGCGTTTTTTCCGGTGTCTGACTAATGGCAGGCGCAACCGAACAACAAAGAGCCGTACATAAAGCTATAATTTGCTTGTTTAGCATATTGATAAAATAAAAAGATTAATACAATTCAATCGACAAACCACAAGGAACCTATGTTATTCCAAAAACTGCTTAAACATAAGGTTAAACAAAGCATCTATCCAAATCATAGAAATATTCTATATATGGCAAATATAGCAAATTTTCAAACATTTCTATTATAATTAGCCTACAAAAGAACATAAAAAAACTCCGCCAATTAGCGGAGTTCTATAACAAAAGCGGAAGCTGGGGGATTCGAACCCCCGGTACGGTTACCCGTACGGCAGTTTAGCAAACTGCTGGTTTCAGCCACTCACCCAAACTTCCAGTAGCCGACTGTAGCGCATACGGGAATCGAACCCGTGTTTCAGCCGTGAGAGGGCCGCGTCCTAGGCCACTAGACGAAAGCGCCATTCTCTTTTCTCAACAGAAGCGGAAGCTGGGGGATTCGAACCCCCGGTACGGTTACCCGTACGGCAGTTTAGCAAACTGCTGGTTTCAGCCACTCACCCAAACTTCCAATCTTCTTTGGGAACGCATTTTCTCTCAAATGCGGTGCAAAGATAGAGCGAGTTTTTGAGTTGTGCAAACTTTTGCCGAGATTTTTTCACAAACACATTTTACTTCCAGCCTTATTCTAAATCTTATACCACTTTGTAATTAATGCAAAATGATAATATACCACAAACTAGGTATTGTACAAAACAAGGTTTTTCACTACCTTTGCACTCGGTTTAGAAAACCACATTTACATAACTTTTTAATATTTCAAATTTATGGCAATGAATTTTAAAGAAGGTCGTTGGAACCATGAAATCAACGTCACCGATTTCGTAAAGACAAACATTACGCCTTACGAGGGCGACGCTTCATTCCTGGTCGGTCCTACTGAACGTACAAAAGCTGTTTGGAACAAATGTTTAGAGGCACTAGCTGAAGAACGTGCAAACAATGGTGTACGCTCGCTTGATCCGTCCACAGTATCAACCATCACCTCTTTTGCACCCGGATATATTGATAAGGAAAACGAAGTTATTGTCGGCTTGCAGACTGACGAAGTGTTGCGCCGCGCAATCAAACCTTTTGGAGGTATCAAGGTAGTAGAAAAAGCTTGCCGTGAAAACGGAGTAGAAGTTGACCCGAAGGTTAAAGATATTTTCACTCATTATCGCAAAACTCATAACGACGGGGTGTTCGATGCATACACAGAAGAAATCCGTTCTTTCCGCTCACTTGGTTTCTTGACAGGGCTTCCTGACAACTATGCACGTGGACGAATCATCGGTGACTACCGTCGTCTGGCACTGTATGGTCTGGACAGACTGATTGAAGCTAAACAGAATGATTTACGTCATCTGACAGGCCCAATGACCGATGCCCGTATCCGCCTTCGCGAAGAAGTAGCTGAGCAGATTAAGGCCCTGAAGGAAATCAAGGTCATGGGAGAGCAATACGGTCTTGAACTGGGACGTCCGGCTCACAATGCACAGGAAGCTGTTCAGTGGGTATATATGGCTTACCTAGCTGCCGTAAAAGAACAAGATGGTGCTGCCATGTCATTGGGTAACGTATCGTCTTTCCTGGATATCTATATTGAATACGATATGGCTCATGGCCTGATTGATGAAGCACACGCTCAGGAATTGATTGACCAGTTTGTCATCAAACTGCGTATGGTACGCCACTTGCGTATGCAGGCTTATACTGACATCTTTGCCGGTGATCCGACATGGGTTACAGAATCCATCGGTGGACGCTTCAACGACGGACGTACAAAAGTAACCAAGACTTCATTCCGTTTCTTGCAGACATTGTACAACCTCGGTCCTTCACCAGAACCGAACTTGACCGTACTGTGGAGCCCGGAACTGCCGGAAGGTTTCAAGAACTTCTGTGCACAGGTTTCTATCGATACATCTTCTATCCAGTACGAGAACGACGACCTGATGCGTGAAGTACGTAACTCTGACGACTACGGTATCGCTTGCTGTGTATCTTATCAGGACATCGGCCGTCACATCCAGTTCTTCGGTGCACGCTGTAACCTGGCCAAGGCATTGCTGCTGGCTATCAACGGCGGACGCTGTGAAAACACCGGTACACTGATGGTAAAAGATATTCCGGCATTGAGCGGTGATGTATTGAACTTTGAAGAAGTGCTTGCCAACTATAAAAAAGTGCTGAAAGAAATGGCACGCGTGTACAACGAAGCCATGAACATCATCCACTACATGCACGACAAGTATTATTACGAAAAGGCTCAGATGGCTTTCGTAGATACTGATCCGGTCATCAACCTAGCTTACGGTGTGGCAGGTATGTCTATCGCTGTGGATTCACTTTCTGCCATCAAGTATGCGAAGGTAACAGCCCGTCGCAACGACATCGGACTGACAGAAGGATTCGACATCGAAGGTGAATTCCCTTGCTTCGGAAATGACGATGACCGTGTAGACCACCTGGCAGTAGACTTGATTTACTACTTCGACGAAGAGCTGAAGAAATTACCGGTTTACAAGAATGCCAAACCGACCTTGTCTATCCTGACCATTACTTCAAATGTGATGTATGGTAAGAAAACCGGTGCAACTCCCGATGGCCGTGCCAAAGGTGTGGCATTCGCTCCTGGAGCCAACCCGATGCACGGACGCGACAAGAACGGTGCCATTGCTTCTCTGAGTTCTGTAGCTAAATTGCGCTACCGCGACTCACAGGATGGTATCAGTAACACCTTCTCTATCGTACCGAAATCTTTGGGAGTAGATATGGAAAACCGTATCGAGAACCTGGTAACGATGATGGACGGTTACTTCGTGAAAGGTGCACACCACCTGAACGTAAACGTATTGAACCGGGAAATGCTGGAAGATGCCATGGAGCATCCGGAAAAATATCCTCAGCTGACAATTCGTGTATCTGGTTATGCGGTGAACTTCATCAAACTGAGCCGTGAGCATCAGCTGGAAGTAATTTCACGCAGTTTCCACGAACGCATGTAATTCTTGCATAAAGAGTATATAATTTTAACTGGACACAAACTACCCGGATTTCAGTCTGGTAGTTTGTGTCTATTATTTTTATCCTATCATGATTAGAGTACATTCATACGAATCATTAGGCACTTACGACGGTCCGGGAATACGTCTCGTTGTTTTCTTGCAAGGCTGTAATTTCCGATGCCTTTATTGTGCCAACCCCGATACCATTGACGCCAAAGGAGAAAGTAAAAAAACTGCTCCTGAAGAGATTCTCAAGATGGCTGTAAGTCAGAAACCTTTTTTCGGGAAAAAAGGAGGTATTACTTTTAGTGGAGGAGAACCGACTTTTCAGGCCAAAGCCTTGGTTCCCTTATTCCGCATGCTGAAAGAAGCGGGCATTCATATCTGCGTGGACACAAATGGAGGAATCTGGAACGAAGATGTAAAGGAACTGCTTTCGCTGGCAGACCTCGTTCTGCTTGACGTAAAAGAATTTAATGACGAACGCCATAAAGCACTCACTGCCAGAAGCAATGCACAGACCCTGAAAACTGCTGCTTGGCTTGAAGAAAATCAGAAACCGTTCTGGCTGCGCTATGTATTGGTACAGAAATACAGTTATTTTAAAGAAGACATAGAAGCACTTGGTGAACATTTCAAAAATTATCGCATGATTGAACGGGTTGAAATACTTCCCTATCACACCTTAGGCGTACACAAATACGAAGCTATGAAACTGGACTATCAGTTGAAGGATGTGAAACTCAACACGCAAGTTCAATTGGACGAAGCGAAAGAGTTGTTCGAAAAGTATTTCAAGACAGTTTACGTAAACTAACAAATTAGTTTACAATGCCTTATTCATCCCCAGTACTTCTTAAGAAGTACTATAGTACTTTCAAGCAAGTACTGAAGTACTTCCCCGGCAGTACTACGGTACTTTTTAGGAAGTACTGAGACCATTCCTAACCGCGTAAAACAGAAAGTCACAACTTTTTCTGAAAAAATTTATCATCTCCATGCAGTAATTACATCTATGTTTCATTTATTATACAAACAACAAGAAACAATAAGACTATAATTACTATATGGAAAAAATAAGGTTAGTGAACAGTACCGAGATGGGAAAAGAAAATTCAAAAAGAATTTCCAGTAAACAGCTGGAAGCAAAAATTACAGCTTTCACCATTATATTGGCTGTAATCGTCATGAATATATTGTGGTGGACAGGTACCCTGTTCTTGGAGTTGAACAATAACCACAATATAACAGAAACTGCAAGACCTTTTAGCCAACAGGCCATGCAGCACAAATAACCCTTTTCAAGGAAAAAGGCAAAAAAGAAGTCCTGGCACCTCAACTCAAAATGCCAGGACTTCTTTTTTTGTATTCTATTAGCATCTACAGCAACAAGACTGTCAGTTCACGAGCTCCATGTGCTCCCATTACCAACGCTTGTTCAATATCTGCAGTTTTTGAAGGACCTGAAATGAAAACGCCGTAACCATACTCTCCTGTATCTATCTTCTGATAAGCTTCGTGCATGTTATTTACCAGATTTTTCCGGTCAAGCAGAAGAATTAAAGCTTCAGAAATAAAATACACCGCACGCTGTTCCACATCCTGCTGCACCCAGACAGCCCCATTCTCACACACTCCGATACGTCCGTCTACTACAGCCAGGTCTGTGCCATCCAAATCGGCAGAAGCAGCCACATCATCAGGGTGAAAAGTGGCACAGGTAATATTCTTCAGATTGGAAGCGATGCGTTTGGCATCCGGATACAATTTACAAACCAACTCGTTGACATCTTCTCCCTCATTGACCGTCACCACACGTCCGCCGACCTCTGCCACAACCTTACAGAATTGTGCTACCGGATCAGCGTACGTAATTGCCCCTTGCTCCAATGCAGACAAGTCCGGCTTTTCATAACGTACTCGCGTATTACGACGTATGTTCTGCAATATATCTTCTCTACTACTCATAGCTTCCCTATTTTACTTTACCCTTTTTCCACATTTCATTAAAACTTTCCTTGGCAAACTGTGGCATTTCATGCTCTTTTCCCCAGTCATTCAACCCATTGTACACCAATGAACGAGGGAAAGAATTCACCCACGATGCCCGTGCCAGAGCCAAATTAAATAAAGACGGATGTTCCATCAGCACTTTCATTCCACCCGACATCAAACGCTTGGACGAGCTGGCTACTCCCAAACCATCCAGCTTTTGTCTCCAACGATAAATCTGGTCTGCCAAATCTACTTTCGCCGGACACACATTCTGACAAGAGTAACACAAAGAGCAAGCCGACACATTATCATAATAATGTAGAGGTGCTTTCAGCATTCCCAAGTTAATGCCAATCGGGCCTGGAATAAAATAGGTATAAGAATATCCGCCAGAACGACGATACACCGGACACGTATTCATACAAGCTCCACAACGCAGACAGTTCAGCGTCTTCACATGCTCCTGATCGGCCAGAATATTACTACGTCCGTTATCTACGATAATGATGTGCAGTTCACCTCCTTTGCGGGGTTTGCGATAATGTGAAGTATAGGTAGTGATGGGTTGTCCAGTACCAGAACGTGCCAGCAAGCGGGTAAATACACCCAGTGCTTCACGGTCGGGCACAATCTTTTCCAATCCGAAAGCAGCAATCTGCAATTTAGGTTGCGAGGTACCCATATCCGCATTACCTTCATTGGTACACACCACAAACTCACCCGTAGAAGCCACGGCAAAATTAGCACCTGTCATGGCAGCTTCTGCTTCAATAAACTTATGACGCAGATTCTTACGCGCCGCATGGGTCAAATAAGTCTGGTCATTGTTGCCCGGCTCCGTACCCATCTCTTTCACAAACAGTTCACCGATTTCTTCCTTCTTGATGTGGATGGCCGGCACCACGATGTGACTGGGTTTCTTATGCATCAGCTGAAGAATTCTTTCTCCTAAATCACTTTCTACCACATCAATCCCTTTCTGAATCAGGAATTCATTCAGTCCGCATTCTTCGGCCAGCATAGATTTACTCTTGATAAAGCGATGCACATTGTGTCCGTGCAGAATATTATAGATTATAGAACAATACTCATCGGCATCTTTCGCCCAATATACATGGGCTCCATTTGCCTGTGCGTTCTTTTCGAACTCCTGCAAAAGCAAATCCAGGTGACTGTTGCTGTACATCTTGATGGCAGAAGCCATGTCGCGCAACTGTTCCCATTCCGGTACCTCCCGGCTAATCTTATCTCGTTTGGCACGCATCATCCACAAGGTCTGGTCATGCCATCCCGCCAGTTCCTTATTTTCCTGAAACTTCTCGGCGGCTTTTGAATGTTTCGTACTCATAGTCCTGCAGCTAAAACTTCTACAATATGAATGGTTTTGATAGGCAACTTCTCTCTGGCAATTATCCCGTTCTGATGCATCAGACAGGAGCCATCGGCACCTACGATATATTCTGCACCCGTATCCATGTGACGTTTCACCTTATCACGTCCCATCTGTCCGGATACGGCGTGTTCTTCCACCGCAAACATACCTCCAAATCCACAACACTCATCCGGTCTTTCCGGCTCTACCACTTCAATGTCTTTCACCAAGGAAAGCAAATCACGAAGCTTATTATAATACGGGATATTCAATTCGCTCGGTGAAGAAAGGTGCATCAGACGCACTCCATGACAACTGTTCTGGATACTGACCTTGTGAGGGAAAGAAGCCTGCAAGGAAGTGGGTTTCACCACGTCATGAATAAATTCGCAGATATCATAAATTTTGCCCTCGCTGGCACAACGATGAGGTTCCTTGGCTAATAACTGTCCATAATGATCACGCACAAATACCACACAGCTGGCCGACGGGCCTACAATGTAATCATACTGTTCAAAAAGACGGTCAAAACGTTTGGCCAATTCTACTGACTCTTCTTCAAATCCTGCATTCGCCATCGGTTGTCCGCAGCAAGTCTGGTCCAGCGGATAATCTACATCCACCCCCAGGCTTTTCAGCAACTTAAAAGAAGCCACTCCCACCTGCGGATAAACGGCATTGATATAACAGGGAATAAATAATCCTACTTTCATATACTTAAAATCTGTTATTCGTCTTCTTTCGAGCAAAAGTAAAAGGTTTTCTCCGGAAATGAAAACTTTATTTCAGATTTTGAAAACGATTTAAACCACCATAACAAAATGTAAAAAATGCGTGCGCCCCGCGAATCACTTCGCAGGGCGCACCCAACTAATAACTAACTTCTTTTACTTTTGTGGTTTACGTAATTTCTATATGACTAACACTGCAAAGATAGGTGTTAAAGGCTGTACCCGCAATACCTAAATGTAGGTATTTTAGAATTAATCCAAATAACAACCTTTCTAAAGATTCATTTTCACTTCACTCAACTCTACCAACTTATTTACGATGGCATAAATGGTCAGTCCGGCAGCCGAGTGAATCTGTAATTTTCGCGTAATGTTCCGGCGGTGTGTAATGACCGTATGCACGGAAATATAGAGTTTTTCGGCAATTTCCTTATTGGTCATTCCTCTTACCACACAACCTACGATTTCTTTTTCCCGCTGGCTCAATGAGTCCTGATCGCTTTCTTCCTCATCCGCTACGTTCATCAGCAACGAAATTTTATGCGACAAAGAATCCACGTCGTCAAATAAATTGACCGAGTCATCGTAGCCTTTGAGCTGGTTGGCATCCACCATCGTGTAAATCAGCGATACGAATTTCATGGCAGCTTCCGGATATTCCTGCTTGAAAGCAGCCACATCGAACCATCCTCCAAACTGAGGGTTGATAATCAAAATTTGTGGAGTATGTGCCTCCATACAATGCTTCAGGCCCTCTTCTGAAGAAACCTCGATTACCTGTACCGGCAAATCAGGCAGACGCCTCAACACAGACACGAGTCCGCTGCGAATAATCATCGACGTATCTGCCACAGCAATGTATATTGTTTCCTGCGGTTTCATTTTATCTCCTTTTCCAACTCCATGATTGCGGGCACGAAGATAAAGTCTTCCACCCGGTTGTGCGAAGCCAAATCCTCCTCACAACTAAATATATCGAACAAGGTAGCATTCAACAGCTGGTTATCCCCGCCCGACGGATAATATTTGATAATGATATTTTTCAGCTCGGTCAACTTGGCATTGATCTGGTCATGGTGACGGGCAAAAACTCCGATGCTGTAATCTTTCAGCCGTTCTCCCTTCAACAAATGTTCCACATAAGTAAATACCTTTTCATTCTCATATTCCATGTGCTTGCGTACCTCGTGCACGTACGCATCGAAGAACTTCACAATCAGAAAAGCCACTTCATTCTCCGATGAACAATCGATTGCCTCTATCAGTTTCCGGCGGATAGAAGGCAACTGGAAATCCAGGAAATAGGAATGAGCCTTTTTAAGGTATTCCATCAATGCAGGAATGGAAAGCCCCTGCAAATGGTCGTGAATATGATTGCTCTCCTCGCCCAGAAAATTGACCACTATCAGGAATGTATTGCAATCCACCTGATTCATGTCGCACACTTCCTGCACGGACTTGTCACCAAACCCTAATGAGATACCAAAACGGCTCATCACCTGCAGAAGAGCATAATTCTCACAAATCAAGTCGCCCATCTTATCGGTGGGTTTATACATTCGCGTAGTATTGTTACACATAAATATCGTATTCATAAATTCACATTGCAAAATAAGAGAATCCTTTCAACACCCGCAATCACCATTTGTAGGTATATTGTCTGAAACATATCTGTCAGGCAAAGATAAGGCAGGCACCGCATTTCTACCAGCCGAAAATACACAAAAATCCCTAAAGAAAAGAGAGAAAACGAGCCATCGTATCCAGAAAAAAAATACCTTTGTTACATAAACTTTAAAATTATCATATTATGTATACCATACAGACCAACGCTTCCGGCACACGCAGCATGGAAATTTCTGAAAAGCATCTGGAAACTATCGAAAAATATTCGCTCTTCCAACAGCTTATTGACAGCAACGGAATTGTGGACGAAACCGTACTCGACAAACTGAAACTGAACATTCGTTCGCTCATTGCGTCCATGGAAGAAAACAGCAAGGACTTGCTCGACCTGTGCATTGATGTGATTTATCACAACAACATGAAAGCGTTCGGCTTACACCAGCTCATCCTTCTTTATATCAAATGGGAAAGAGATAAAGAAGAGAAAGAGGAACAAGAAGAAACTGAAGAAAACCACAATTAAAGAAACGCCTTGAAAGAATACAAGCTGACCGACTGGTTGCCTACTACCAAGAAAGAGGCTGAACTGAGGGGATGGAACGAACTTGACGTCATCATCTTCAGTGGAGATGCGTACGTGGACCATCCATCTTTCGGTGCTGCCGTCATCGGACGAATGCTCGAAGCCAAAGGACTAAAAGTAGCCATCATCCCCCAGCCCAACTGGCGCGATGACCTGCGCGACTTCAAGAAACTGGGAAGACCAAGATTGTTCTTCGGCGTATCTGCCGGATGTATGGACAGCATGGTCAACAAATACACTGCCAACCGACGGCTGAGAAGCGAAGATGCCTATACACCCGATGGACGCCATGACATGCGCCCTGAGTATCCCAGCATTGTCTATACGCAGATTCTGAAAAAACTGTACCCTAACGTACCAGTGGTTTTAGGCGGTATCGAAGCCTCTCTTCGACGCCTGACGCACTATGACTATTGGGAAGAGAAATTACGCCCTTCCATCTTAGTAGAATCAGGAGCCGACCTGCTTATTTACGGAATGGGAGAAAAACCCATTACGGAACTGAGCGAGCGCTTGCTTGAAGTAGAAGGAGAAGTTCATGCTGGAGACTTGCCGCATGACATTCCACAAACAGCCTACCTGATTTCACAGAAAGAGGTAGCTGCTCTGCCGGAAAACCCGAACGGCCAAGGCGACCTGACACTCTATTCGCATGAAGAATGCCTGAAGGATAAGAAAAAGCAGGCACAGAACTTCCGACACATCGAGGAAGAATCCAACCGCTATGCGGCAGCTCGCATCCTTCAGCAGGTAGGAAAGCAGGCGGTGGTAACCAATCCGCCTTATCCTCCCATGACGCAAGGAGAGCTGGACATGTCGTTCGACCTTCCTTACACCCGTCTTCCGCATCCTAAATACAAAAACAAGCGGATTCCGGCCTATGAAATGATCAAGTTCTCTGTCAACATCCACCGGGGATGCTTTGGCGGATGTGCTTTCTGTACCATCTCGGCCCATCAGGGAAAGTTCATTGTCAGCCGAAGCAAGGAAAGTATTCTCAAGGAAGTGAAAGCCATCGCTGAAATGCCCGACTTCAAAGGGTATCTGAGCGATTTGGGAGGTCCTTCGGCCAACATGTACCAAATGGGTGGAAAAGATACGGCTCTTTGCCGTCGCTGCAAACGTCCGTCGTGCATCCATCCCAAAGTCTGCCCGAATCTGAACACTGACCACCAGCCGTTATTAGAGATATACCATGCAGTAGACAGTTTGCCGGGCATCAAAAAAAGCTTTATCGGCAGTGGAGTGCGTTACGACCTGCTTCTGCATCAGAGTAAAGATGCAAAGACCAACCAGAGTACCAAGGAATATACTCGTGAACTGATTACACGTCACGTAAGCGGACGACTGAAAGTAGCTCCGGAACATACCAGTGACAAAGTGCTATACCTGATGCGCAAGCCACCGTTCGAGCAGTTCTACGAGTTCAAGCGTATCTTTGACAAAATCAACAAAGAAGCGGGATTAAGGCAACAGATTATCCCCTACTTCATCAGCAGTCACCCTGGCTGTACGGAAGAGGACATGGCCGAACTGGCAGTCATCACCAAGAAACTGGATTTCCATCTGGAGCAGGTACAGGACTTTACGCCTACCCCCATGACCGTCTCTACGGAAGCATGGTACACAGGCGTACATCCCTACACACTGGAACCGGTATTCTCGGCCAAAACCCCTCGTGAAAAACTGGCTCAGCGTATGTTCTTCTTCTGGTATAAACCTGAGGAACGGAAAGCCATTATCAACGAATTACGAAAAATTGGTCGAAACGACCTTATCAACAAGCTATACGGGAAATCATGATTTTTCACAGCAAAATTCGTCCGTGTCAAGCATGACGCGGACGAATTTTACGTACTACAGCCGACAGACTTTTCTGAATGGTCCGGGTCAACACAATCAAGGTAACGGCCACCAAGATAAGGAATATTCCCCAGCCTTCCTGCATGGTAAACTCTTCCCCAAAAATCAAGGCACCGATACATACAGCCGTCACCGGTTCCATGGCTCCTAATACCGAAGTCATTGTTCCACCAATATTCTGTACGGCCAATACCAAGGTAATATTGGAAATAACAGTAGGCACCACCGCCAGCAAGAACAGATTACCGATTGAAACTGCATCCGGTACCGGCTGTATTCCCTGATTGGTTAATGCCTTTATGGCAAACAGCACCGTACTTACGATAAATACATAAAAAGCTAATTTCCGCCCACTCATATCACGCAATCTTGATTTATTGACTGCCACAATGTATCCGGCATAACATACAGCCGAAAGCAGAACAATAACCACTCCCGTCGCATCGGCCGACAGCTCATCTCCTTTCAATGAAAGTTCAGATACACCATATATTGCCAGTAGAATAGCTACCCACGTTACCCAGGAAGCTTTCTCACGGAACAAGACCAACATCAGCAAAGTCACAAACACGGGATAGGTAAAATGAAGCGTCGTGGCTACCCCGGCTCCCATAAACCCATATCCCCAGAACAGAAACATGGCTGAACCAGTATACAGCAGTCCCAACAAAAGAAACATCGGAATATCACGGCTCTCTATACGAAATGACTCCTTCTTTACTTTCATCATGGCCCCCAATGCAAAGGTGGCAAAGAGAAAACGATAAAAAAGAATCGAATCAAACATCATCCCTTTCTGCATCAAAGGCAGCGTGAACAAGGGTATCAAACCAAATGTTACCGAAGTGGCAATCCCATAGAAAAAACCTTTCAAACTATTCATATACTTAACTTACTATAAAAATGAGTTTGCAAAGGTAAACAAATTACCATGATATTTTTACATAAAACTTGACCTACAATATTTTTTCAATATCCATTCTTTTTTCTTTTCTTTGTGATACAAGAAGCATCATTATGAAAAACATTCCAACTCACAACTTCAAATACATCATAAACGGCCGTCATGACCACAACTGGGGTTTCACAGTACAGACTGTAGGCTCGGCTATAATTCACCCAAACTATGAAAGTTATCCTCCAATATGCGGACATCCCACAGAATTTACTTTCAACCCATCCAAAGGCAGACTTCTGCCCATATTTGTACAGCTTTACATCGCTAAAGGAAAAGGTATATTCTTTTCTTCTCCCAATGAAAGTATGGAAATCAAAGAAGGAGATTTAATTCTCATACCTCCCTACACATGGCATAGCTATCTTCCCCACAAAAGCACGGGATGGAAAGAATATTGGATTGGATTCGACTGTCCGCATATAGAAAATTGCTTGAAACACAATCTATTTAACAAGAACAAAAAAATCTATCGCATTGGTATACAGGATAAAATCATCAATTTATACGAAGAAGCCATACGTATAGCCAACGAAGAGAAATCAGGATATCAGCAATATTTAGCAGGTATTGCCAACCTTATCTTCTGCATGATTCCCTATTACAATAATAACCGGAGTTTTGATCCAGCAACTGAGGATATCATCAACAAGGCCAAAATTATCATGAAAGAGGAACTTCTCAACGGAATATCTCCCGAAAAAACAGCAGCTCAAATCAAACTAAGTTATTCATGGTTTAGAAAGATCTTTAAAGATTATACAGGAGTTACTCCCTCTCAGTATATTCAAGAATTAAAAATGCAGGAGGCTAAAATATGCTTAACTACCTCCCACATTCAAATAAAAGAAATTGCCTATCACCTTGGATATGAAGATATAGCCTATTTCATCAAATTATTCAAACGACACACAGGGAAACGTCCCTCAGAGTATCGAAAATCATTTTTTGAATAAATCATTAGAAATAAGTACTTCATCTGTTTTCAGTTGAAAATACACATATTCATCATCTGAATGTGTCAATTTCACATAAGGATTATCCGACAATTGCATATTCTTTATAGAAATACGCTGCTTATTCACTTGTAAATGAGCATCAATTCTATTCTTCGGGAAGCCAACCAAACAAGCTTTCCGGGTATGATTCTTCACTTTAATCTCATACTCACTTTTATTAGAAGTTACTTGAACTTCTATCCGAGAATTTCCCACGGGAACTGTACAATCAATCCACGACAAGCCTCCCAATTGAGGTTTCACCATAATGGTATCCCACCCCGGCGTAAAAGGATATACTCCAGCTACATACTGTGGCAACAAGGACAATGCTCCGCCAGCCCAGCCATGGTTAATACTTCCACCTCCAGCTCCACCTACAGTCCAGTCTTCCCATAAAGTAGTCAACGGACTTTCTACCATCACGGTATATCGCTGTTTCATTCTTTGTAAAGCATCTTTTACATATCCTTTCGATAACAGAGCTTCTTGTATATATTTTTCCATATACGGACTGGCTCCTTTTCGCTTCATCAAGAAATCACGCACTTTATCCCACTGACTTTTATCTGCAAAGCCTGCCAGTAAAGCCATACCATTGGCACGGTCATCCGTAATTCCCTTATAACCAGCCGACCTAAAATTTTCTCCTGTCCAAAAAGCGTTAGAAGCAGAAGTTCTGACAAGTTCCAGTTGAGAAGTATAATAATTTACAAAAGAGGTGTCATTTAACAGTTTTCCCATACCAATGGCTGATTCCAGTGCCAAACAATACCATGCGTTATCCAATACAGCCACATCAATATTATCACCCCAATCAGCCCAATCCCATCCTCCAGCTCTGTGCTTTACCAGTCCTTTTTCATCAATATTCCATAAAGAAAGATATTTTTTCATTTTAGGATACACATATTCTATCGTGTGCAAGTCCCCTGTATACTGATAATAATTCCAGAATCCATATTTCCCGATAGCAGCCAACATTTGCAAAGGCAATTCTTTATCCCATGAGCCTGCAGGCACAGGAGAGTATAAAGTCCCATCCTCTTTCTGCCAATCCACCAAGTTTAGCATGGCTTTTCGCACCGCCGAAATCCCATTCGTATCACAGGAGTAGAAAATCTCATTCAGAATAATGGCCGCATCTCCCCACCACTGAGATCGTTCCCTATCAGGGTCTTGTATGGCATCTCTCATATTAAGATTCATCGTATTCAAGGATTTCTCCCATAAACGATTATAAAACTCATCATTACAAGTAAACTTCCCGATTATCTCTGTATTAAAACGAGTTTCCCGATACCCCACTTTCAAGCATTTCACTCCTTTGGGAAGAGTATAGAAGATACGATGCCCATTGATATAATTAGGCATCTCAAACTCCTGCACTCCCTTCTTTGTGATATATTCGGCACGGACATTGTATTCACTTCCTCCCTTGTAATTGTCACTCCGGATATCAATCAGCTGACCAGCCTCAGCTTTTAAGCAAATATAAGGAGTTACTGTTATATTTTTAGGAAGTGTTCCGGTTATCAATACCGTATCTTTTTTCTCCTCAGATTCCACCTTTTCGTATTTCACGATTCCTGAATCTTTCCAGTTAGGGAATGGCCTTTTATGCAATAAGTTCCATGGTGCACATGGATATTCTCCCAACACAGAAGCTTGCTGCCATGAACTATCATCATAATTCAATTTTTTCCAATTTCCTAAACCTTTACGCGCATCAAAATGTACATTATATTCCGGTAGTCTATAATTAGGTTTAGGCTCATTACTCTCTCCAAATGACGGATGCACGTGTACTTTCCACGATGAATCTGTTCCTACAGATTCTTTTCCCCATCTTATATTAGCCAATAAGCCACACATCCCGCTATTTTTATGGCAAAAACCATCTTTGCCCCAATACCATACTAATACTGAAACAATGTTCTTTCCCCTTTTCAAGTATTTGGAAAGGTCTACTACGTCATAATATGTATCAGTTGGATTGGGTCCTCTCTTCAATCCTCCTTCAAAAATGACCAATTCCTCATTTACCCATAACCAGTATTTGGAATCTACAGCTATATCCATATATACTTTATCAGGTTGCGCATCCATATATACTACTTTTCTAAAGCACAACCATTGATTAGGAGTTTGTTGTTCAGAATTTACAGAAATCCATTTAATCCCTTTTAAATCAGCACTCCCTTCACAAACCGCATACAACGAACATACATTTGTGACCAACAAACATAACAACAAAATAAAAAATCTTTTCATATAATTTTTTCCTTCATACATTGTAAAACGTCTTTATTTCCATTTGCAAATTTAGGCGACAATACAATATCCGAATTTAGACAGAATGATTTTATATGGATATTTTCTGACTTATTTATTCAGGGCATAAAAAAGCGAAGCCGCAAGAACCTTTCATCTAGCTCTCACGACTTCGCTTCTATAAGATTCTACAACTTATCGTTCTCCTATCGGCTTGTAGTCCACTTCCTCCAGCACATTCTTATATGCCGGACGGATAATGCGACGACCTTCGAAGTTCAGTTCCTCAATACGGTGTGCCGTCCATCCCACAATACGGGCCATGGCAAACAGCGGCGTATAGATTTCATGCGGCAAGCCCATCAGTTCGTAGATAAAGCCTGAATAGAAATCCACATTCGAGCAAACCTGCTTCTTGGTTCCTTTCACTTTCTTGAAGCATTCGATGGCACGCTGTTCCAGGAGTTCAAGGAAGGCAAATTCTTTCTCACATCCCTTTTCTGCCACCAGTTCACCAGCCAGTTCTTTCAGCAATACGGCACGCGGATCGGAAATCGTGTATACCGCATGACCGATACCGTAAATCAGCCCACTGCCATCGTAGGCTTCCTTGTTCAGCATGCGGGTCAGATAAGTATCGATTTCGTCTACATTCGTCCAGTCAGAAATCACCTCTTTCAAGTGATGGAACATCTTGACCACCTGAATGTTGGCACCTCCGTGCAAAGGACCTTTCAACGAACCGATTCCGGCTGCAATGCTGGAATACGTATCCGTGCGAGTAGAACTGGTGACACGTACGGTAAATGTTGAGTTGTTACCACCTCCATGCTCTGCCTGAAGCACCAGCAGCAAGTCGAGCATACGCGCTTCCAGCGGAGTGTATTCTTTCTTAATCATGTAAAGGAAGTTTTCGGCCAGCGACAGATTCTCGTGCGGATGGCGAATGTGCAGCGAACGTCCGTGTATGCTGTGACGGTAGATGCTGTACGCATACGCAATGATGGTCGGGAACTTTGAAATCAGTTCGATAGACTGACGCATCAGGTTGTCGCGTGAAATATCATCCGGATTCGGATCGAACGTGTACATTTCGAGCACACTACGTGCCAGGATGTTCATGATGTTCTGCCCTTCCAGGTCGATAATGTTCATGGTCGTCTTCTTGTCCAGCGGCATGTTGTCATTGATGAGCTCCTTGAACGAAGCCAGTTGTTCGCTATCAGGAAGTTCACCCGACAACAACAGGTAAGCCACTTCCTCAAAGCCAAAACGTTTTTCGCGCAGCAAAGCATGAGCAATGTCGTCCAAATCGTATCCGCGATAAAACAACTTACCCGGAATAGCCTTCAATCCCTGGTCGGTACGTTCATAGCCCACCACATTACCAATCTTTGTCAGTCCTACGAGTACACCCGTCCCATCTTCGTTACGCAGACCTCGCTTTACATTGTATTTCGTGAACAGTTCGTTGTCGATGCGGCATGCCTGCTTGGCACACTCGGAAAGTTTGTAAACTATATATTCTTTCTTCATAAACTTCTCTTTTTATCCATTAAAAACACTCCGACAAGAAAATCCTCCGACTATTACAGCAAAGAAATGATTTCCTGTCCAAATTCATTCGTGCCCAACGCGTGGCCATTCGGCATGAAACGCGCCAAATCATGAGTAGCCTCCCCTTTCGAGAAAGCTTTCTCCAAAGCATTCACAATCAGTTGGGCAGCTTCTTTCCAGCCCATGTACTCCAGCATCATGACAGAAGAGAGCAGCAAGGAACACGGATTCACCACATTCTTTCCGGCAATGTTCGGTGCCGTGCCGTGAGTAGCTTCAAAGATGGCATGTCCGCTCTTGTAATTGATATTGGCTCCCGGTGCGATACCGATACCACCCACCATGGCTGCCAGCTGGTCGGACACATAATCACCGTTCAGGTTCAGCGTAGCAATGACTGAATATTCTTCCGGAATGAGCAGGGTGTTTTGCAGGAAAGCATCTGCAATACAATCCTTCACCACCACTTTTCCATCGTTGATAGCTTTGGCTACGGCAGCCTTGGCAGACTCTTCGCCCAGCTCTTTCTTCAGGCGGTCATATTCGTTCATAGTGAAAGTCTGGTCCTTGAACTCGGTTTCGGCCACTTCGTATCCCCAGCGCTTGAAACCTCCCTCCGTAAATTTCATGATATTTCCCTTGTGCACCAATGTCACAGACGGCAAGCCGTGTTGCAATGCGTATTCAATGGCTGCACGTACCAGTCGCTGGGTACCTTCCTTTGACACGGGCTTCACACCAAATGAAGAGGTTTCCGGGAAACGTACCTTGGTCACACCCATCTCATCACGCAGGAAAGCATAGAATTTCTGTGCTTCCGGTGTACCTTGTTCCCATTCGATACCCGCATAAATGTCTTCCGTATTTTCGCGGAAAATGTGCATGTTCACCTTGTGCGGCTCTTTCACCGGAGAAACGACTCCTTTGAACCAGCGTACCGGACGCAGGCAGACATACAAATCGAGCGTCTGACGCAATGCCACATTCAGCGAACGGATACCACCGCCCACCGGAGTGGTCAACGGACCTTTGATACCTACCAGATATTCCTTGAATGCTTCCAGCGTAGCATCCGGCAACCACTCACCGGTCTGTTCAAAAGCCTTTCCACCGGCCAGCACCTCTTTCCATTCAATACGGCGCTTACCTACGTAGGCCAGCTCTACCGCTGTATTGACAATTTTCTGACAAACCGGAGTGATTTCTGCTCCTACTCCATCCCCTTCAATAAAAGGAATCACTACGTGATCGGGAATCACCAGTTTCCCGTCCTGCATATACATCTTATTGCTCATTTCTCTCATTTTTTAAAGGTATTCAAGGCTGAACCGGCCTTAAACCAGTTAATTTGCATTTCATTATAGGTATGAAGCACTTCGAAAGTTTCTGTCGTGCCGTCTTCGTGCGTCAACACGGCATGCAACGGTTTACCCGGAGCAAAGCGTTGCAATCCCAAGATAGAAATCCGGTCGTGCTCACGCACCTTGTCGTAATCGTTCTTGTCGGCAAAAGTCAGTGCCAGCATACCCTGTTTCTTCAAGTTCGTTTCATGAATACGGGCAAAACTCTTGGCCAGGATTACCCGTACGTTCAGGAAGCGCGGTTCCATGGCGGCATGTTCGCGGCTGGAACCCTCTCCGTAATTTTCTTCTGCCACTACGATAGAGCCCATGCCCTTTGCCTTGTACTGCTTGGCCACTGCCGAAACGGCTTCATATTCGCCAGTCAACTGATTCCATACGCAGTTAGTCTTACCGTTGAATGCATTGACAGCACCCATCAGCATATTATCGGAAATATTTTCCAGGTGTCCGCGGAAGCGCAACCATGGTCCGGCCATAGAGATGTGGTCGGTAGTACATTTTCCCTGCGTCTTAATCAACAGCGGAAGTTCCATGAAGTCTTCTCCGTTCCATGCAGCAAACGGTTCCAGTTTCTGCAAGCGCTGTGAGTCCGGCTGAATGGTCACTTCCACCTTTCCTCCGTCGGCCGAAGGAGCCACATAACCATTGTCATCTACTGTAAATCCTTTCTGTGGCAGTGTTTCCCCTATCGGCGGATCAAGTCTGACCTCTTCTCCCTTCTCATTCTTCAGGGTATCCGTCAGCGGATTAAAACACAGGTCGCCTGCAATGGCAAACGCCACAGCCATTTCCGGTGAAGCAATGAACGCATGTGTGTTCGGATTGCCATCGGCACGCTTGGCAAAGTTACGGTTGAATGAAGTCACGATAGAATTGGCCCGAAGCGGATCGTCGGTCACTCGCTTCCACTGTCCGATACAAGGACCGCAGGCATTGGTCATCACTACACCGCCGATGCTCTTCAAATCCTCAATCATGCCGTCGCGCTGAGCCGTGCAATATACCTGTTCCGAACCCGGATTGATAATCAGCGAAGCCTGCATCTTCAAACCTTTTGCCTTTACCTGACGGGCTACCGAAGCTGCACGACTCAAATCCTGATAAGAAGAGTTGGTACAAGAACCAATCAATCCCACTTCCATCTTCTGCGGGAACCCTTCCTTCTTCACACGGGCAGCAAATTCCGATACCGGACAAGCTGCATCGGGCGTAAACGGTCCGTTCACATACGGTTCCAGTGCAGAAAGGTCAATTTCAATCAAACGGTCGTAATACTTTTCCGGCTGCAGTGCCACTTCCGCATCCGCCCGCAAATCGGCCGCATTAGCCTCAGCCAGTGCGGCAATTTCTTCACGTCCGGTAGCGCAGAGGTAGCGCTTCATCTCCTCATCATAAGGGAAAACAGAAGTCGTAGCTCCCACCTCAGCTCCCATGTTACAGATAGTAGCCTTTCCGGTAGCAGACAACGAGCGGGTTCCCTCTCCGAAATATTCAATAATGGCATTCGTTCCTCCCTTCACGGTGAGAATACCTGCCAGTTTCAAAATCACATCTTTTGGTGAAGCCCATCCGTTCAACGCACCGGTCAGCTTCACACCAATCAGTTTCGGCATCTTCAATTCCCATTCCATACCGGTCATTACGTCCACTGCGTCGGCACCGCCCACGCCAATGGCAATCATACCCAATCCACCGGCATTCGGGGTGTGTGAGTCGGTTCCCACCATCATGCCACCCGGAAACGCATAGTTCTCAAGTACGACCTGATGAATGATACCTGCTCCCGGTTTCCAGAAACCGATGCCGTACTTCGAAGCCACACTTCTCAGGAAATCGTATACCTCTTTATTAGTTGTGCAAGCAGAAGACAAATCCTCTTCCACTCCTTTATATGCTTGAATCAAATGGTCACAATGTACGGTAGCAGGAACAGCTGAAACGGATTTTCCCGCATTCATAAACTGCAACAGCGCCATCTGGGCCGTCGCATCCTGCATGGCTACGCGGTCCGGACGGAAATTAACATATTCTTCCCCCCGACGGAAAGCAGCCACCGCATTTTCGTCGTATAAATGTGCATACAATATTTTTTCAGCCAAAGTCATGGCACGCCCCAGTTTCTTACGGGCCTTTTCTACTTTTTTTGCATACGACGCATAGAACGTCTTCTGCATTTCCATGTCGTAAATCATCTGAACAATCTTTTATAACTTCGTGCGCAAATATATTGAAAATATCTCACAATATCACACTTATATCAAATAAAAAACAACAATCTGCCACAAAACCTCATTCCTTTATAACAGAGGGCTGGTTTTTACCGCATTCCGAAAAGCTTTTTGACACGTCATTATCCTTAAATTGAAAATTACCTGCATATTCTTGCTATTTTCCTTGTTCGTTTTCTACGTTTTCCTACTGCAAACCCTATGTTTCCCGTCGCAAAAACGTAGGGTTCCCGAACGGAAAACATACGGTTCCGCGACGGGAAACATAAAAAACCTTGAAAAGTTTCCGAATAAACTTACCGAATTTAGAAAAAAGCAGAGCCATCACATAAAAGCCAAATTATCCGCCTTTTCTGCCAGTAGAATCTCCCGCATTTTATTCGTTTTCTTCGGGATTTTTTGTAAGTTTGGAGAAACTCTTATTCAACTGTATTATGGAAACATATCTATTCTGGCTGATCCCGGCGGCATCGCTGCTGGCATTGGCACTTGCCGGATACTTCTACCGGCAAATGAAGCAGGAAAGCGAAGGTACCCCCACCATGGCACGCATTGCATCGTATGTCCGGAAAGGAGCCATGTCTTACCTGAAACAGCAATATAAAATAGTTACCCTTGTATTTATCGGACTGGCTGCCTTGTTTGCCATCATGGCCTATGGGTTCAACTTGCAAAACCATTGGGTACCCGTGGCATTCCTCACTGGAGGTTTCTTCTCCGGGCTGTCGGGTTACTTAGGCATGAAAACCGCTACATATGCCTCTGCACGTACGGCAAATGCTGCACGCAACTCACTGAACAAAGGATTAAAGGTGGCATTTCGCAGTGGAGCGGTTATGGGACTTGTAGTCGTAGGACTGGGATTGTTTGACATTTCTTTCTGGTACCTGCTGTTGGATTTCTGCATTCCGGAAGATGTACTGAATCCTACCGCCAAGTTATGCGTCATCACCACCACGATGCTGACTTTTGGAATGGGCGCCTCCACCCAGGCTTTGTTTGCCCGTGTAGGAGGAGGTATTTATACCAAGGCGGCCGATGTGGGAGCTGACCTGGTGGGGAAAGTAGAAGCGGGCATTCCGGAAGACGACCCACGCAACCCGGCTACGATTGCCGACAATGTAGGCGATAACGTAGGTGATGTGGCCGGAATGGGAGCCGACCTCTACGAGTCCTACTGCGGTTCGATTCTGGCTACCGCTGCCCTGGGAGCTGCTGCCTATATCGGCACGGGAGATACCGCCATGCAGTTTAAAGCCGTCATCGCCCCGATGCTGATTGCAGCCGTAGGTATTATCTTGTCCATCATCGGCATTTTTGCCGTGCGCACCAAAGAAAATGCAGGCATGAGAGAATTGCTCAAGGCTTTGTCTACAGGCACCAACCTCAGTGCGGGATTGATTGTCATCGCCACTTTTAGCATTCTTTGGGTACTGCAAATTGATAACTGGCTGTATATTTCACTGGCTGTAGTCATCGGACTGATTGTAGGCATCGTCATCGGACAATCTACTGAATTCTACACTTCCCAATCTTACAAGCCCACTCAAAAACTGGCGGAAAGCGGAAAAACAGGTCCGGCTACCGTTATCATTTCGGGCATCGGATTAGGAATGGTATCCACTACGATTCCGGTCATTGCAGTTGTAGCCGGCATCATCCTGTCCTACTGGCTGGCTTCCGGTTTCGATTTCACCAACATCAGCATGGGACTTTATGGCATCGGTATCGCTGCCGTGGGTATGCTGTCCACTTTGGGCATCACATTAGCCACGGATGCCTACGGACCGATTGCCGACAATGCAGGCGGTAATGCGGAAATGAGTGGTTTGGGAGCAGAAGTCCGCAAACGCACAGATGCACTGGATTCACTGGGCAATACCACAGCCGCTACGGGTAAAGGTTTCGCCATCGGTTCTGCCGCCCTGACCGGACTGGCACTACTGGCTTCTTACATTGAAGAAATACGCATCGGACTGGAACGTATCGGTACCACCGTACTGGAACTTCCCAACGGACTGGAAGTAATGATTCAGGAAGCCGGATTCACGGACTTCATGATGTTCTACGATGTCACGCTTATGAATCCCAAGGTACTTTCGGGAATGTTTATCGGTAGCATGATGGCCTTTCTGTTCTGCGGACTGACCATGAATGCTGTAGGAAGAGCAGCTGCCCACATGGTAGAGGAAGTACGCCGGCAGTTCCGTGAAATCAAAGGTATTCTGGAAGGAAAGACTGAACCTGACTACGCACGCTGTGTACAGATTTCCACCCTTGGCGCACAAAAAGAAATGGTATTCCCGTCACTGCTGGCCATCATCGCCCCCATTGTGACAGGTCTGCTGTTTGGTGTGCCGGGCGTCATCGGTCTGCTGATAGGTGGACTTTCTTCAGGCTTCATTCTAGCAATTTTCATGGCCAATTCCGGAGGTGCCTGGGACAATGCCAAGAAATACGTGGAAGAAGGAAACTTTGGCGGGAAAGGCAGTGAAGTACACCGGGCTACAGTAGTAGGCGATACGGTAGGTGACCCGTTTAAAGATACCTCCGGTCCCAGCCTGAACATCCTGATTAAACTGATGAGTATGGTAGCCATCGTCATGGCAGGTCTGACCGTTTCATGGAGCTTATTCTGATAAGCTAAAATAAAAGCCAAATGCCCCGAATCCGTAAGCTAATCAAGCTGTCAGATTCGGGGCATTTTCATGTTATCACAAGAAGTATGATTTATTCAATACCTAAATATTGCTTCCAGTATTTCTCACCTAAATCAAGAAATACTAAGCGATTTATCACAATAGGTTTATCGTAAGGAATATATCCCTCCTTATAACAAGTATAGGTGGCACCTTCAGGATATTTTTCATAACTAATCTGATACTTGAAACATCCTACTCCTTTAAAAAATTCATAAGTATCCCGGTCATTATTGTCCGCTACATAAATATGAGACACATCACCGTTTTCATCAAACTCCGCTCCCCACATGGTTATTACATGTCCCTCTCTTATCGGTCCCACAGAAAGTCCTATCGCCTTCTTGGTACTCAAAGCATCTTTTATCACTTCATTGAAACGCTCCTTACTAAGACCTCCTACATTGGTTCCCAAACGTACACCTTCCGGAAAAACATCCTTGAAATATCCTGCTGGATTTAAAGGCTTATTATGAGGATACGAAGGAGCTATTCCATGTATGAACCAGTTAGCACCTTCATCCCCCTTTCCAGCCTCATTGGGAAATGCATCTAAAAAACACTGAAAAATATTACTTTCCTGTTTTTTACCAGATGGGTATGTATAATCCGGTCCTGTATACTTATCCCCATACATGTCGATATAACGTTTATTCTGGTCAATCCACCATTGCAACATATTTGACGCTGTAGCAGCCCAACACATATACCCATCGGGCACTCCATCGGGATTCGCTGTAGGATTTAGTTTATTACAATCATACCAACCATATTCTTTCTTCCAAACCAAAGCGGTAGATGTGAACAATCCGGGATAAAGTAACTTCCAGTCCTTTTCATCGGGAGAGGTAATTCCATAAACCCATACTTTTTTATTTGCCCACTGCACATCACCTTCCTTGAGCGACAAACGAATAGTCACTTGCTTACCTGACTCAAAATCAGACAACACGGTTCCATCCGACGCATTATCAGGAGCTTTAAAAAAAGATTCTTTTCCCTGCGCCACAATTTTCAACAACCCTTCTTCTTCTCGATAAGGAGCAGTCTCCTGTGGATATATGACGGCCTCCCAATTTCCATCCGAATTTTTCCATGGAGTAATCCACTGATATTCGTCAGTGCTCACAGAGGTTTCACCTGTCAGCAAGTTTACCTTTCCATCGACCTTACTGCGCACAAAGACCTCTACATCTTCCGCATCATTTTGAAGTTGTATTTTCAAACGGTGTAAAACATGGTTAAACATCAATGCTGATCGATAACTTCCTTCTTCCAATACGGTTTGGGCAAACAATAAATCGGAAGCATCCTTTCCAGTTCCCGACTGTACGGAAGCTACCGAAAATGAAGAAGATTCAGGAGATATTCTTGAAGATTCCGGTAAAACAGGATAATGCGCCGATAAAGTCAAACGTCCTTTTCCAAATTCAGAACGCTTCAGGCGAGGATACCACTCACCATCCGTCAAGGTTAGTTCCCGATAAGAGACGTTTCCTTCACATGCTACATAAAGCCCAATGCAGTCTCCTTCACTGAAACTTCCGGCACCCTCTTGCGACAAATCAGCACGCGAAAGTGTTTTCGTAAAAGTCAACGACAAATACTCATCACTCGATGATGTGATATCATCCTCCGTCGAACAGGAAGAAAATAAAAAGGCCCACAACATCACCCACATCCACCACACATTTTTTCGTAAATTCAATGTTTCAATACCCATAAAGCTTTATTAAAGATTCTATATTGGTTGTATAAAACGTCTGCAAACGTAAAACAATAGCATTTACAAAACAACCTTTATCCACATAAAGTTCTAACATAATCAACAACAATTACAAAAAATACCAAATGAAACCAAAAGGCTCCTCTCTTTAAAAGCACAAAAAAGGCCGTCTCACCATCCAGATGAAACGGCCCTTCTTATTATGTGTAAGGGTATTACAATTCTTCTTTTGCCAATACATGACAATTATGTGCCTCAAGCACTTTCAGACATTGCGACATGTCATTCGGCTTGATAACCACATGAGCCTGATCGGCTTGTGCAAACGCATACATATACTCAATGAAAATCTGCTCTTCGGCCAAGTATTCCAATACCACAGCCAACGAGCCGGGCACATTGGCACACGAAAGACAAACCACATCAGTCGACATCACGGCAAAATTCTTTTCACGCAATACTTCTACCGCCTTGTCCACATCAGACACAATCAGTCGCAGAATACCAAAATCTGCTGTTTCGGCCATACTAAAAGCGTGCATATTGATACCGTTTGCTCCCAAAGTATGCACTACATCATTGATTCTTCCGGTCTTGTTTTCCAAGAAAACAGATAATTGCTTAATTATCATAGTTCTTTTTGCTTTAGTTATACCAATACTCGTTTATCTATCACACGCTTGGACTTCCCTTCGCTGCGGGTAATGCTGTTCGGTTCTACCAGTTTCACGTCAGCACTGATGGACAATACACTCTTCAAGCGGTCAGACAGTGTTTTCTTCAGCTTCAGCATGGAACCGATGTCGTCACTGAAGAAGTCACGACGCACTTCTACCTGCACTTCCAGGGTATCCAGGTTGTTCTTGCGGTCTACCACCAGCATATATTGCGGTTCGAACTCTTTCATACCCAGGATAACACTTTCTACCTGCGACGGGAAGACATTGATACCACGGATAATCAGCATGTCATCGCTTCGACCCATAATCGGCGTCATACGCACACTGGTACGGCCGCACGGACACGCATCAGCAATCAGTGAAGTCAGGTCTTTCGTGCGGTAACGCAACAACGGCATGCCTTCTTTGGTCAATGTGGTAAATACCAGTTCTCCCTGTGTGCCGTACGGAAGAGTCTCAAGTGTAACCGGATCGATAATTTCCGGATAAAAATGATCCTCATTGATGTGAGATCCATACTGTTCCTGACATTCGTAAGATACACCCGGACCCATAATCTCACTTAACCCATAAATATTGTATCCTTTCAAGCCCAAACGGTTCTGTATTTCCTGACGCATGTTTTCTGTCCAAGGCTCTGCTCCGAACGCACCGATACGCAGTCCTAATTCCTCTTTCCGGATACCCATCTTTTCCACTACCTCTGCCAGATACAAGGCATACGAAGGGGTACAGGCAATCCCCGTGATGTGCAAATCACGAATCAAACGTACATGTTTTTCCGTATTTCCTGTAGAAGCCGGAATTACGGTAGCTCCTAAGTTCTCTACTCCATAATGTGCGCCCAATCCTCCGGTAAACAATCCATAGCCATAGCTTACGGAGAAAGTATCGTCACGGGTCACCCCGTATGCCGACAGACAGCGTGACATCACTTCCGACCAGATGGACAAGTCGCGACGTGTATACCCCACAATCGTCGGATTACCCGTTGTACCGGAAGAAGCATGTACACGCACCACCTCTGAAGAAGGAGCCGCCATCAGTCCGTAAGGATAATTGTCACGTAAATCCTGTTTGGTAGTAAAAGGCAATTTGGTAATATCGTCTATACTCCGTATATCATCTGGAGTCAGGTCCATTTCCTGCATTTTATGACGATAGAAAGGTACATTATGGTATACATACTGCACCAGTTTGCATAAGCGTTTTCCTTGCAGCTCGCGCATCTGTTCGCGCGGCATACATTCTTTGTTCGGATTCCAAATCATAAGCTGTGTTTTTCTTTATTTCAGTAGTAGTTTTGTGATTTCTTATTTCAGCGGATGGTCTTCCTGAAACGCTTTCATACGTTCCTCCAGCACCGGATAAAGTTCTTCACGCATGCGCGACGTACAGGCTCTCACTCCTTGCTGTTCACTTCCAGTGGTAGACAAGGAAATACTGCTCACGCCATACATCATCAATTCACGCAGCAATTCGCCTCCTGTCAGTCCGGGGTATCCCAAGGTAAAGAAGAAACCATCGCCCACCTGCTGAGTGACATCCTTATCATACACAATCGAGAAACCGTGGCCAGTAAAAATCTGCTTCATCCGGCGTGCCCGACGTTCATACTCGCGCACATCTTCTACGAAGTTGATTTCTCCTGAAATGGATTTCTCCAACATCTCGGCCATGGCATACTGAGTAGTAGCCGTACAACCGGAGGTAATCATGTACATGATAGAAGCGATGAAAGTCGGTCCGAATACGCCAGAATCTTCATAACGGGCTGCCAGGGCCGGATACTGCGTATCAAACAATTTATCGGACACGCAGGCTAAAGCTATACGCTGGCCGGCATAGCTGAAAATCTTGGACGCCGACAACATCAGAATATAATTATCGGTATAACGTGCAACCGTAGGTACAAAAGGTGGCTGGTAAGGACGGCCGAACGCATGACGGAAGTCCATGCAGAAATAAGCCTGGTCTTCCAGCACAATTACATCGTACTTCGTAGCCAGCTCTCCAATAATCTTCAATTCACTTTCTTCCAGACAAATCCATGCCGGATTATTAGGGTTAGAATATACTACAGCGGCAATATCTCCTTTTGACAGAAAACTTTCCAGTTTGGCACGCAGCGGTTCGCCACGGAAATCATGAATGTCGAACAACTCCCACTCAATGCCTAAAATGCGCAACTGAGATTTTTGTATCGGGAAACCTGGGTCAATAAACAAGACCTTGTTCTTTCCCGGAATTCGCTGGGTACAAGCGATAAAAGCACCGAAAGAAGCTGCCACAGAACCGGTAGTGGGCAGACATGCTCGCGGAGAAATATCAATATCGATAAACGCTTTCACGAAGCGTGAAGCAGCCTGTTTCAGTTCTGCCACTCCGGCAGCTGCCGGATATTGTGAACCGACTCCTCTATCGAGAGCTTTCTTCTCTGCTTCAATACCTATTTTATTAGCCGGAAGACCAGGAGACCCCTGGTCCATCCGGATAAAAGGAATACCTGTCAGTTCTTCCAAACGGGAAGCTACCAGCAACACATCCCCTATGGTTGCATTGGCCAAGTCGGCCACTTTCATCTCCTTCGCTACGGAATTTACCAGCTCTTCACTAAACACGCGACTCATAGGCTCTCAGAATTTCAACTGTTTGACATATTCATGACCTATATCGAAGGCACGATAGTTCATCTGCACCACTTCTTCGCCTTTTGACGCAAAAATACGGCCTACACTTTCGCGCAAGACTTCTGCATCCAGGATTTTCAGGAAAGGAGCTGCAGCCCCTAACAAAATGACATTGGCCGATTTGGGCATGTGGTTTTCCTTTGCCAGATTTTCCACATCCAGCACGACTACATGAGGCTGTGACTTCAATTCCTGCATCAGCTTTTCTTCCTCCGGATAGTTCGGTATGTTTTTGAAAGGAGCAGCCGAAGTAATAATCCATCCGTCTTTTGATAGATACGGCAGGTAGCGCAAAGCTTCCATCGGCTCCAGTGAGATAATCATATCAGCCGTTCCCAAGGCAATCAGGTCGGAAGCAATCGGGGCATCCGACAAGCGAAGGTTAGACTGCACATCCCCTCCACGCTGGCTCATTCCGTGTACTTCTGCCTGTTTCAAGTTCAACCCTAAATGAAGAGCTGCTTCTCCGATAATCGTAGCGATGGACAAGATTCCCTGTCCGCCGACTCCTGAAAGTATAATATCTGTTTTCATTGTTTCTGTGCTTTTTGCTGTTTCAGTTTCCGGTTTAAAGTCTGCATACATTCCCTGCGCGGAATAATGACAGATACACCGTTGTATTCTATTTCCTCACGAATGACACGGGTTATTTCTTCCATGTTCTTAGGAAGCGGCACGACCACCCGCACATGTTCCGGTTCTACTCCCAAGCCCAGACAAATAGCTTCGAACTTATTGGTTCCGGCTGAATCCTGTCCTCCGGTCATAGCGGTAGTCAAGTTATCAGAAATAACCACCGTGATATTGGACTTGTCATTCACGGCATCCAGCAGACCGGTCATTCCAGAGTGAGTAAATGTGGAGTCGCCAATCACTGCAATAGACGGGAACAAGCCTGCATCCGCAGCCCCTTTGGCCATGGTAATGGAAGCTCCCATATCCACGCAACTGCTCAACGTACGGAACGGAGGAAGTGCGCCCAGTGTATAGCAACCGATGTCACCGAAAATCTTGGCATCCGGATATTCGGCAGCGACTTTATTCAGTGCATCGTATACATCACGGTGTCCGCACCCCTTACACAAGGCAGGAGGACGAGGAACTACATTTTGAGCAGCAGCATAAACCTGTTCGCAAGAAAGTCCCAAAGCCTGACGCACATTATCCGGCGTCAATTCTCCCGTACGAGGTAACTCACCGCTTAAACGGCCTTTCACCACATATCTAGAAGGAAGAATACCTTTCAGCTGTTCTTCAACAAAAGGCTGTCCGTCTTCCACTACCAGAATCTCTTTGCTAGAGTCGGCCAGACGGGTCAAGGTTTCCACCGGTAAAGGATACTGTGAAATCTTCAGCAAAGGATACGGACATCCATCCGGATAGATTTCCATCACGTAGTTGTAGCCAATTCCACAAGCCACGATTCCTTTCTCAGCTATACCTTCCTGACCTGCCAACCGATTAAATGCAGACTGTTCAGCCTCATCGCGTAACTTTTCCTGAGTAGCGATGGCTTCCACATACCGGCGGCGGGCATTACCGGGCAAGAGTACCCAATCAGAAGGAACCGACGGACGCCCCGTGCAAGCCACTTCCTTTCCTGATTCCTGCACTTCGACTGCCGCACGAGAGTGTGCCATGCGGGTAGTAATGCGCATCAGTACCGGCGTACGCATTTGTTCCGAAAGATCGTATGCATACGACATCATGTCGTAAGCTTCCTGCTGGGAAGACGGTTCCAGCATCGGAATCAGGGCAAACTTGCCGTAAAAACGGGAATCCTGCTCATTCTGAGAAGAGTGCATGGACGGGTCATCAGCAGCCAGTACCACTACCCCTCCGTTCACGCCCGTAATGGCAGAATTGACAAATGCATCGGCACAGACGTTCATTCCCACGTGTTTCATGCAGACCAAGGCACGTTTCCCTACATAAGAAACACCCAAGGCAGCTTCCATAGCTGTTTTTTCATTGGTACACCAGCTACTGTGCAAACCACGTTCTTTTGCTATCGGAGAGTTTTGAATATATTCCGTAATTTCAGTAGAGGGAGTTCCCGGATAAGCATACACTCCCGAAATCCCCGCGTGAATGGCTCCCAGCGCAATGGCCTGGTCGCCCAACAATAAGCGTTTATTTTTCATATAATATAGAAATTAATTCAGTGTAAAAGAGTCGGCATCGTTCAATACCGGGAATTTTTTCCGGAACGACTGCAGTTCCTCCATATCAATCACAACTTCTGCAAAGCCTTCTTCCCCATCCGTACAAGCAGAAAGTGTTCTACCATACGGGTCTATGCCCGCTGTTCCACCGCTATATTCGCAATAGGGGTCCTTCCCTACCCGGTTTACCCCGAGCACATAGCACTGGTTCTCGATGGCACGGGCACGCAACAAAGCTTTCCAGGCTTCTACTCTGGGCGAAGGCCAGCTGGCTACATAAATCGCCGCATCATAATCGCCCCGGTTACGTGACCATACCGGGAAACGCAGGTCATAGCAGACCTCCAGCAGGAAACGAACGCCACGAAAGTTCACAACCACCCGTTCCTGTCCGGCTGTATAGTGTTTGTCTTCCCCTCCATACGTAAACAGATGCTTTTTATTGTACCACTGCACGTTTCCGTCAGGATGCACAAAGTAGAAGCGGTTATAGAACTTTCCATTTTCCTCGACTGAAACACTTCCGGCAATGGCACAATTACGTTCGGCAGCTTTTTGCTTCATCCACTGAAGGGTAGCACTATCAGATGATTCGGCAATACCTTCCGGCGAAGTACAAAATCCGGTGGAAAACATTTCCGGAAGAACAAACAAGTCTGTATCTTGTGCGTGGGCACTGATGAGTTTATCCATGTAAGCCACATTGGTTGCAGGATCGGCCCAACAAATATCTGTCTGTAGTAAAATAACTTTCATGCTTTTCATTCATTAGAAACGCCCAAAGGTAACAAATTAATCATAGAAACCAAAAATTAGCATCAAAATACTTCAAAGGCATACGTATTTGTATATTTTTGCAAACGCTTATACAAAAATACCTCGACACGTTGCTGTCAAGGTCTCGACTCGAACGTGACAAGACATCCGCACGAACGTGTCAAGACCTCGTCACGTACGTGTCGAGGTAAAAACGTCAAGAACATGATGATAAAACCCCAGCCTGCTGTCTGTTTTTCATGAAAGAGTCGTGGCTTTTTATCCTAAAAGAACCTTATAAATAGGGATTATTTGCAAAATGTTTTTTATTTTTGTGCCCAGAATGAGTTAATATACTAACAAATGAACGTATTAGAATTAAGCGAACAGGAAATAATCAGACGCAACAGCCTGAATGAGTTGAGAGCAATGGGGATTGAACCATACCCTGCTGCCGAGTATGTAACCAACGCTTTTTCGACTGACATAAAAGCCGAATTCAAAGATGATGCTGAACCTCGCAAAGTATCCGTTGCAGGACGTATCATGTCTCGTCGTGTAATGGGAAAAGCGTCTTTCATTGAATTACAGGATTCTAAAGGTCGTATACAAGTATATATAACCCGCGATGATATCTGTCCGGATGAAAACAAAGATTTATATAATGTAGTTTTCAAACGTTTGCTGGATTTGGGCGATTTCGTTGGAATCGAAGGTTTTGTATTCCGCACCCAGATGGGCGAAATCTCTATCCATGCACAAAAACTGACAGTATTGTCGAAATCAATTCGTCCGCTCCCGATTGTAAAATACAAAGACGGAGTAGCTTACGATAAGTTTGAAGACCCTGAACTCCGTTACCGTCAGCGCTATGTAGACCTGGTAGTAAACGACGGAGTAAAAGAAATCTTCCTGAAACGGAACAAGGTCTACAACTCTATGAGAGAGTATTTCAACTCCAAAGGATATATCGAAGTAGAAACTCCGATTCTTCAGTCAATTGCCGGAGGTGCTGCGGCACGTCCGTTTATCACTCACCACAACGCATTGGATATTCCATTGTACATGCGTATTGCCAGTGAGTTGTACCTGAAGAGACTGATTGTAGGTGGTTTCGAAGGTGTGTATGAAATCGGTAAGAACTTCCGTAACGAAGGTATGGACCGCACACACAATCCGGAATTTACCTGTATGGAAATCTACGTAGCTTACAAGGATTACAACTGGATGATGAAGTTTACAGAAAACATGATTGAAAAAATCTGTCTGGATGTAAACGGTACTACAGAAGTACAGGTAGGCGACAACGTAATCAACTTCAAAGCTCCGTTCAAACGTGTAACCATGCTGGATTCTATCAAGGAATTCACGGGCTATGACCTGACTGGTATGAACGAAGAGCAGATTCGTGAAGTTTGCAAGAAACTCAACATGGAAATTGATGACACCATGGGTAAAGGCAAGCTGATTGACGAAATCTTCGGCGAATTCTGCGAAGGCAACTACATTCAGCCGACTTTCATCACCGACTATCCTATCGAAATGTCTCCGTTGACAAAGAAACACCGCAGCAATCCGGATTTGACAGAACGTTTTGAGCTGATGGTGAACGGTAAAGAGTTGTGTAACGCTTACTCTGAATTGAATGACCCGATTGACCAGCTGGAACGCTTCGAAGAGCAGATGAGACTGAGCGAAAAAGGAGACGATGAAGCGATGATTATCGACAAGGACTTCGTTCGCGCATTGGAATACGGTATGCCTCCTACTTCGGGTATGGGTATCGGTATGGACCGTCTGGTGATGCTGATGACCGGTCAGAGTACTATCCAGGAAGTGTTATTCTTCCCACAGATGCGTCCGGAAAAAGTAATCCCGAAAGATGCGCCTGCTAAATTCATGGAATTAGGAATTGCTGAAGACTGGGTTCCGGTAATTCAGAAAGCTGGATACAACCTCGTGACTGACATGAAGGACGTGAATCCGCAGAAACTTCATCAGGATATTTGTGGCATCAACAAGAAATACAAACTGGAACTTGCCAACCCCACAGTAGACGAAGTTGCTGGCTGGATAGAAAAGATTAAATAAATGAATGAAAGTGTATGAAGGACAAAGCACATGTCTTGTCCTTCATATCTGTTTTTCATTAAATATAAGAGTATGAAATTACCCGGGAAAATAGCGATTATGGGGGGAGGCAGCTGGGCTACTGCTATAGCTAAAATCATTTTAACCCAGGCTGAATCCATAAACTGGTACATGCGCCGTGACGACCGAATTGAAGAATTCAAGCGTCTGGGTCACAATCCAGCCTATCTGACAAGTGTGCGTTTCGACATGAAATGCATCAACTTTTCATCAGACATCAACAAGGTAGTGAGAGAGTCAGACACACTGATTTTTGTCACCCCCTCACCGTATCTGAAAAGTCACCTCAAAAAGCTAAAAACCAAACTGAAGGATAAATTCATCGTTACTGCTATCAAGGGTATCGTACCCGACGAAAACCTTATCGTATCCGATTATTTCCACAAGATTTATGACGTTCCAGAAAACAACATAGCCGTACTGGCAGGCCCCTGTCATGCGGAAGAAGTGGCATTGGAACGGCTTTCTTACCTCACCGTAGGATGCAAAGACATTGAAAAAGCCAAGATGTTCGCACGGCAACTGGCCGGTCACTACATCAAGACTTCGGTCAATACGGACGTAGCCGGCATTGAATATGCTTCCGTATTGAAGAATGTATATGCCATTGCAGCCGGAATCTGCAGCGGTCTGAAATATGGAGACAACTTCCAGGCCGTACTGGTATCCAATGCCCTACAGGAAATGAACCGGTTCTTAGACACCGTACATCCCGTAAACCGTTGTACAAACGATTCAGCCTATCTGGGCGACCTTCTCGTGACTTCTTATTCCAATTTCAGCCGTAACCGCGTGTTCGGTACCATGATTGGTAAGGGATATTCTGTAAAAAGCGCACAGATTGAAATGGAAATGATTGCCGAAGGATATTATGGCACCAAATGTATCAAGGAGCTGAACAAGCACCTGCATGTCAATATGCCCATTGTGGATGCCGTCTATAATATTCTTTACGAACGTATATCACCAATGATAGAAATCAAATTATTAACTGACTCATTTAGATAAAATCAGAAAACAGTTATGGAAAACATTAAACTGAACATTGAAAAGACTTTAGATTTTATATCTAAGGAAAAATTGGCTTCTTATGAACCAAAGGTAAAAGCTTGTATGGAAACGCTGGAAAAAGGCACAGGCTTAGGAAACGACTTCTTGGGTTGGTTGCATTTACCTTCTTCCATCACAAAGGAACACTTGAATGACCTGAAAGCTACTGCACAGACACTTCGCGAAAACTGCGACGTAGTAATCGTAGCTGGTATCGGAGGAAGTTACCTGGGCGCACGTGCGGTCATTGAAGCGATGTCAAACAGCTTTGCTTGGTTGCAGGAGAAAAAAGCCGGACAGCCTACTATTATTTTTGCCGGACACAACATCAGCGAAGACTACTTGTTCGAACTGACTGAATTCCTGAAAGACAAAAAATTTGGTGTAATCAACATATCTAAATCTGGAACAACTACTGAAACCGCTCTTGCTTTCCGTTTGCTGAAAAAGCAGTGCGAAGACCAAAGAGGTAAAGAAATGGCTCGCAAGGTTATCGTAGCTGTTACAGATGCAAAGAAAGGTGCAGCCCGTACAACAGCCGACAAGGAAGGTTACAAATCATTTATCATTCCTGACAATGTAGGCGGACGTTTCTCTGTATTGACTCCGGTAGGCTTGCTTCCTATTGCAGTAGCTGGAATCGACATTGACCAGCTGGTTGCCGGTGCTTGCGAAATGGAAAAGGTTTGTGCCAACGAAAACATGTATGAAAACCCGGCTGCTTTGTATGCTGCTACTCGTAACGAACTGTATCAGAGCGGAAAGAAAATTGAAATCTTAGTAAACTTCCAGCCGAAACTTCACTACTTCATGGAATGGTGGAAACAGCTGTACGGTGAATCCGAAGGTAAAGACCTGAAAGGTATCTATCCGAGCTCTGTAGACTTCTCTACTGACCTGCACTCTATGGGACAGTGGATTCAGCAGGGTGAACGCAGCATCTTCGAAACAGTAGTTTCTGTAGAAACTCCAAGCCATGAACTTCACTTCCCGAGCGATGAAGAAAATCTGGATGGTCTGAACTTCCTGGCAGGCAAACGCATCGATGAAGTAAACAAGATGGCCGAACTCGGTACACAGCTTGCACACGTAGACGGTGGAGTTCCTAACCTGCGTGTAAGCGTTCCTTCACTGAACGAATACTACCTGGGACAGCTTATCTATTTCTTCGAAAAGGCTTGCGGAATCAGCGGATACCTGCTCGAAGTAAATCCGTTCAACCAGCCGGGTGTAGAAGCTTACAAGAAAAACATGTTTGCTCTTCTGAACAAGCCGGGATACGAAAAAGAATCTGAAGCAATCCAGGCTCGTCTGAAAAAATAAATAAACGAGAGTTTATCACTCCGTTTTTTGACTGACAGGCACGAATTACATGAAAAGCACTCTTTCTTCTACAAGGAAAGTGCATTCATGTAATGCGTGCCTGAATATTATAAACCATATCATCATGTTCCAACAAGAAATCAACCAATATCTTACCACCCATCATTATACACGCATTGATTTAAAGGCCGTATTGTTCGATATGGACGGAGTATTGTTCGACTCCATGAAGAACCATGCCACCGCTTGGCATGAGGCAATGAAGCAATACGGAATGAGCCTTAGCAAAGAGGAAGCCTACCTCCACGAAGGACGTACCGGTGCGGCAACCATCAACATCGTCAGTCAAAGAGAAAGAGGCTATGAGGCCGATGAAGAAGAAATCAAACGAATCTATCAGACAAAGAGTGATATATTCAATCAGTTGCCCAAAGCCGACCCTATGCCCGGTGCTTTCGAGGTGCTGAAGAAAATAAAAGAAGCCGGACTGACTCCAATGGTGGTTACCGGTTCCGGACAACTTTCCTTATTAGATAAACTGAACCATTATTTCCCAGGCATTTTCCAGCGGGAACTGATGGTGACTGCTTTCGATGTAAAATACGGAAAACCCAATCCCGAACCTTACCTGATGGCTTTGCAGAAAGCCGGCATACAAGCCAACGAAGCAGTAGTCATTGAGAATGCGCCGTTAGGAGTCAGAGCGGGAGTAGCTGCCGGAATCTTCACCATCGCATTGAACACCGGTCCGCTTCCAGACAACGTACTTCTGCAAGAAGGTGCCAACATCTTGTTTCCGTCCATGTCTGCGTTTAATGAGAATTGGGAAACTTGCCGCCAAAGTTTACAAGAAGTATCTCTATAAAGAAAAATCCACGGAAAACTAAAACTAACATTTCAGTTTCCCGTGGATTTTTTATGCCAAATAAATTACTTATTCCAAAGCAAACAGCTTGCTTCTTGACAGTAGAGAAGAGCCTATAACATTTGCCTTTTCTTTCAGTTCAGACAACACAATATCTGAGTCTTTATACATCAAATTCAACGTATACTTACGAACTGCAGAAATAACCGGTGGCAACAAATACTCTCCCACCTTAGAGAATTCTCCTCCGATAATCACCTGTTCCGGATTGAATACATTAATCAGGTCACCAATATGGCGTCCCAGCTTTGCACCGATTTCTTCCACCAATTCAATCGCCAGCACATCTTCACGACGAACAGCAGAAATAATATCAGCCAATGTAATCTCATCGATTGTCTTTTCTTTCAACAATACAGAGTTCTCTCCCTGACGCAGACGCGCAATAAACTTACGATACAAAGCAGAGCAAGACACTTCCGTTTCAATACATCCTTTTTTACCGCAATAACAAATCTGCTGATTATCATATCCGTAATTATGACCAAATTCTCCGGCAAAGCCAGACATACCAGAATACAACTTACCATCTATAATGATAGCAAGCCCCAGCCCCCAGTTTACATTCACATAAATCAGGTTTTTCGGACATTTTTCTGAACGCATGATGTATTCTCCGTAAGCCATTGCACGGCTATCGTTATCAATACATACATTAATACCCATTCTTTCTGTGAACATCTCAGCCAAAGGTTTGTCACCATAAGTCAGATGCGTGTAGCTGCAACCTGTTTCCGGATTTACTCTTCCGGTCATACCAATACAGATATTCAAAATCTTTGATTTATCACACGGAAGCTCATCGATAAACGTTTCTATCTCCTGACAGATACGCTCCAAACATTCCGGTGTATTTTCCAGCTTAAATGGTATTTCCATTTTGGTCTGAAGTACTTCTCCCTTAAAGTTGATAGCCCCCAGACTTAATGACTGTACAGCCAGAGCGACTCCTATAAAATAGGCAGAATCCGCATTCAAGCCATACAAACTTGGATGGCGTCCTCCACTGGTTTCCAGTTTTCCACAATCGTTCACATATCCTTCCTTGCACATTTCATCTACAAATTTTGTCACGGTAGGAACACTTAGTCCCATCGACTTGGACAAATCTGTAATTGTAGTGCTACCCGCATAAATCAAGTGCGTAATGATACGTTGCTTCACCAATGCACTTTTAACGCCTTTCTGTATATTCGTCAATAGAGTCTGACCCATATTTGTTATTTTTTATAGAAACATTTACAAATGTAGAATTTTTCTTTAAAAACTCATACATAAAAAATCTATTTTTTTATTTGCCTTTCTGAATAAGCTTTGATATATTTGCATAGAGTAAGAATTTCTTATCAATTAAGGAACAAGTTAATTTAATTTCAATATTCAAAATTCTAACCACCATGAGATTAATCATTGAACCCGATTACAGTTCTCTGTCCAACTGGGCAGCAAACTATGTTGCAAAAAAAATCAACGCAGCTAATCCAACCAAAGAAAAACCGTTTGTATTAGGACTTCCCACAGGTTCATCTCCTCTGGGTATGTATAAAGCCCTGATTGAATTAAACAAAAAGGGAGTGGTATCATTCAAGAATGTAGTGACTTTCAATATGGACGAATACGTAGGTTTGCCGGAATCTCATCCTGAAAGCTACCATTCATTTATGTTCAACAATTTCTTCAACCATATTGACATCTGCAAGGAAAACATTCACATCCTGAACGGTAATGCAGCCGATCTGGAAGCTGAATGCGCCAACTATGAAAAAGAAATTGAAAAGTTCGGCGGCATTGACCTATTCTTAGGAGGTATCGGTCCTGACGGTCATATTGCTTTCAACGAACCGGGATCTTCACTGACTTCACGCACACGTGTGAAAACACTGACTACAGATACCATCATCGCTAACTCACGTTTCTTTGACAATGACGTAAATAAAGTGCCTAAGACTGCCTTGACTGTAGGAGTCGGAACTGTACTTTCTGCAAAAGAAGTGCTGATTATCTGTAACGGTCATAACAAAGCACGTGCTCTACAGCACGCAGTAGAAGGCGGCATCACACAGATGTGGACCATCAGCGCATTGCAGATGCACCAGCACGGTATCATCGTATGTGACGAAGCTGCTACCGATGAATTGAAAGTCGGCACCTACAAATACTTCAAGGATATTGAAAAGAACAACCTTTAATTCATTGAATCATGAGAACCAATCTTAGCTCTCAAATTTCACTGAACCGCGTTTCCCCACGCTACTATCGTCCGGGAAACGCCGTAGAACGTTCTGTCCTTACACGATTGGAAAAAATCCCTACCAATATCTTTGAAACAATTGAAGAAGGTGTAGAACAAATTGCCAATGAAATCGTAGCTAAAATACAGGACAGACAACGTGAAGGAAAATTCTGTACAATCGCCATAGGTACAGGAGCTTCCCTCCGTCCACTGTTCACAGAACTCATCCGTAAACATAAAGACGAAGGAGTAAGCTTCCGTAATGTAGTCTTCTTCAATCTATATGAATATTATCCATTGGTTGAAGGGGCAGGAAGCAGCTTCAACCATTTAAACAAACTTTTCCTTTCACAGATAGACATTGACCACCAAAACATCTTTACGATGGATGGTAGCATTCCACAGGAAGCTATCATTGAACACTGCCGCTTGTACGAACAGCGCATACAGACTTTTGGAGGTCTTGATATGGTCATTATGGGTATCGGCCGTGAAGGAAACATCGGTATGAATGAGCCAGGCTCACATGCCAGCTCTACCACCCGTCTGATTTTGGTTGATGCCACTTCCCGTTCTGAAGCCGCACGTAATATCGGTGTAGACAATCTTCCTCCCTGCTCCATCACCATGGGTATCAACACCATTATGGGAGCAAGAAAGATTTACATGCTGGCTTGGGGAGAAGACAAAGCAGACATTATCCGAAGCGCGGTAGAAGATAAAGTAAGTGACACATTACCTGCATCTTACCTGCAACTTCATACAAATACTACCGTTTGTGTAGACCTGGCAGGAGCAGCCCATCTGACCCGTATCCAGCGTCCATGGCTAGTAACCAGCTGTGAATGGAACGACAAGCTGGTGAGAAGTGCTATCGTATGGTTATGTACTACTTTGAACAAACCTATCCTGAAACTGACCAACAAGGATTACAACGAAAATGGCTTAAGTGAACTGCTGGCTCTTTACGGTTCTGCTTACAATGCCAACATCAAGGTATTCAATGACCTTCAGCACACCATTACCGGATGGCCGGGTGGTAAGCCGAATGCTGACGATACATACCGTCCGGAACGTGCCAAACCGTTCCCGAAACGTGTAGTCGTATTCTCTCCCCATCCGGATGACGATGTAATCTCCATGGGAGGTACACTGCGCCGTCTCGTACAGCAGGGACATGAAGTACACGTAGCTTACGAAACTTCCGGAAACATTGCCGTAGGCGATGAAGAAGTAGTACGCTTCATGCATTTCATCAACGGCTTTAACCAGCTGTTCGAAAACAGTGAAGATAAAGTAATCTGCGACAAATACGCTGAAATCAAACAGTTCTTCTCTACTAAGAAAGAAGGCGACATGGATACACGCGATATTCTGACCATCAAAGGTCTGATTCGCCGTGGTGAAGCTCGTACCGCTTGTACGTTCAACCATATTCCGCTCAGCCGTTGCCACTTCCTTGACCTTCCGTTCTATGAGACCGGAAAGATTGAAAAGAATCCTATCAGCGAAGCCGATGTAGAAATCGTGCTGAACCTGCTCCGCGAAGTAAAACCTCATCAGATTTACGTAGCCGGCGACTTGGCCGATCCGCACGGTACCCACCGTGTATGTACGGATGCTGTCTTTGCAGCTATCGACGAAGAAAAGAATGCTGGTGCAGAATGGCTGAACGACTGCCGCATCTGGATGTATCGTGGTGCATGGGCTGAATGGGAAATCGAAAACATCGAAATGGCAGTACCCCTGAGTCCGGAAGAACTTCGTGCAAAACGTAATTCTATCCTGAAACATCAGTCTCAGATGGAAAGTGCGCCGTTCCTGGGCAATGACGAACGTCTGTTCTGGCAAAGAAGTGAAGACCGCAACCGTGGAACCGCTTCACTTTACGACCAGTTAGGTCTGGCTTGCTATGAAGCTATGGAAGCATTTGTAGAATATAAACCTATCTAAGTGCATATTACATTTTAAGCAAAAGACACAGAAACGTAGAAGTCCATCCTCAAGGAAGAACTTCTCGTTTCCGTGTCTTTTTTATTTCTGTTTTTACCAAATCTTTATTACCTACATGAAAAAACTACTTATACCCGCATTTGCATTCTGGCTCAGTTGCCTCTTCCCGTCGTGCACCTCGACTTCTCCCAACCATTTTCTGAAAGAAGCCGACTACCGCAACAAGGTAGAAGCTGATTTCGGACAAAAGAAAGAGATTCTCAACCGGGGAAATCTTTTTGACATTTTCAATGAAGACATGTCACTGGAGGAACGGGAAGCCATGATGTTCCTGTATGCCTACATGACTCCAGGCGATATTTCCGACTATTCCGGAGAGTTTTACCTGAAAAATGTACGCCTGGCACTTCAGAACCGCAAAGAGACTTCATGGGGAGCCGGAATTCCTGACATGATATTCCGCCACTTTGTACTCCCTGTCAGAGTGAACAACGAAAACCTGGACAATGCACGCGAAGTATTCCGCCAGGAACTGATGCCGCGTGTGGAAAAACTGTCCATGTACGATGCCGTGCTGGAAGTAAACCACTGGTGTCATGAAAAAGTAATCTATACCCCGACCGACATCCGTACCAGTGCCCCGATGGCTACTGTGAAAACAGCTTACGGACGTTGTGGTGAAGAATCGACCTTCCTGGTAGCCGCTCTCCGTGCCGTAGGTATCCCTGCCCGTCAGGTGTACACCCCGCGCTGGGCGCATACAGACGACAACCATGCCTGGGTAGAAGCCTGGGTGGACGGCAAATGGTACTTCCTTGGTGCCTGCGAACCGGAACCGGTACTGAATTTAGGATGGTTCAATGCTCCTGCCAGCAGAGGAATGCTGATGCACACCAAAGTATTCGGTGCATACGACGGACCGGAAGAAGTGATGAAAACCACTGCCAACTATACGGAAATCAACATCATCGACAACTACGGACAGAGTGCACCCGTCACTGTTACGGTGGTAGATGCTCAGGGTAAAGCCGTAGAAGGCGCTCACGTAGAGTTCAAGATTTACAATTACGCTGAATTCTTCACCGTAGCCAACAAAACGACCGACACGCAAGGAAAGGCTTCGCTCTCCGCCGGATTGGGTGACATGGTAGTGTACGCTTCAGCCAATGACCATTTCGGCTTGCAGAAAGTTTCTTTCGGAAAAGATAAAGAAGTCACATTGACGCTTTCCCACCGTCCGGGAGATGTATTTACCGATACCTTGCACATCGTGCCGCCGGCTGAAAAGGCCAACTTCCCGGAAGTGACCGATGCACAGCGTAAGGAAAACACCCTTCGCATGGCTCAGGAAGATTCTATCCGCAACGCCTACGTAGCCAGCTTCCCGACCGAAGAAAAGGCCAAAGCTTTTGCAGAAGGACTGAAACTGGATGTGAACCAGACAAGCACATACATTCTGAAATCCAGAGGAAACCATGCGGACATCATGCAGTTCCTGTCGAATGCCGCAGAAAAGGGACAGGGTGCCCGTGCATTGGAATTGCTCAGCACACTGGCTGATAAAGACCTGCGCGATACACCTTGCAGCATTCTGGAAGACCATTTGTATGCTACCGATGCAAAAGCTGACGTGAAAGAAGTGCTTGCACCGCGCATTGCCACTGAAATGCTGACTCCTTACCGCACTTACCTGCAGAAAGCCTTGTCTGCCGAACTTGCCGCACAAATCAAAGCCGACCCGCAAGTGCTCGTGAAATGGTGTAAGGACAGTCTGTCTATCCGCAACGACCTGAGTACGATATTCACCATTACCTCCCCCGAAGGTGTATGCCGCAGCCGTGTGACTGACTCACAGTCAAGAGATATCTTCTTCGTAGCTGCTGCCCGTAGCTTAGGTATCCCAGCTTGGAAGGATGAAGTAAACGGCAACATCTGCTACCGTCTCAACGGAAAACCGGTATTGGTGGACTTTGAAAGTTCAGAAGGTGGAAGTCTGTCGGAAGGTGTATTGAAAGCTACTTACCAGGCTATTCCTCGACTGGACAATCCGAAATATTACACTCACTTCACCCTGTCGAAGTATGACAACGGCACATTCCAGTTGCAGAACCATCCGGAAGATGCCAGCTGGGCTTCTCTGCTGAAAAACGGAAGCAGCATGTCGACCGGTTATTACATGATGGTAACGGGTAGCCGTATGGCCAACGGAGGCGTATTGAGCCAGGTTTCATTCTTCACTGTCGACAAAGGAAAGACCACAGTGACTCCTCTCTGCATGCGCAACAATACGGAAGAAGTACGTGTTATCGGCAGCTTCAATTCCGAAGCACTCTACACCCGTCCAGGCACAGACGAACAAGTATCTGTACTCAACACCACAGGAAGAGGATATTACATTGTCGGCGTATTAGGCGTAGGTCAGGAACCGACCAACCATGCCCTGAAAGACATCGAAGTAAAGAAAGCGGAATTTGAGAAATGGGGACGTACGATTGTACTGCTCTTCACTGACGAAGCAGCCTATAAGAAATTCGACCGCAAGGAATTCCCCAATCTTCCGTCGAACGTAGTATTTGGTATAGACAAGGACGGAAGCATTCTGAAAATGATTGCTGAAAATATGAAGCTGGGCAGCAAACCCACCCTACCGGTGATTATCCTGGGCGATACGTTCAACCGTGTAGTCTTCGAATCACACGGATACACCATCGGCATGGGCGAGCAACTGCTCCATGTTATCCACGGACTGTAAGCGCCTCAATGGTGCGACGCACCTTTTCGGGAGTCGTGACCGGATGAGCATATTCATCCATATCCGTACCTCCCATCGACAAAGCCGGATTGCGAAGAAGCATCCGGCTTTCTTTTTGTTCGCGTGCCGAAAAATGGAACTCACCGGCTCCCGTCACACGGGCCAGTTCCGCAATGTTATGTTCGTTCACTCCGCAACCCGGCATGATGATAATGCGGTCGCCCGCCTGCTTCACCAGCTCAGCCAGCAAGGGTGACCCTTCCATGGCCGTAGGCATCTGGCCGGAAGTCAGCACACGGTTCACGCCCATGCCTATCAGTTCTTCAAGCGCCTCACGGGGTGACTTGACATAATCAAACGCACGGTGGAAAGTCACCGAAAGTCCTTTGGAAGCTTCCATCAGACGCTGCATGGCCGGCTTGTCCAGCTCGCCTTCCGGTGTAAGACAACCGAACACCACTCCATCGGCTCCCGCCTGACGGGCAGCCCGAATATCTTCTTCCATAATCTCCAGTTCAGAAGGTGTGTACAGAAAATCTCCTCCACGCGGACGGATAATGACATGCAGACGGATGTCAATCAACTTACGGGCCACTTTAATCTCACCCAACGACGGGGTGGTTCCACCTTCCGGCATACCGGCACACAATTCTACCCGATGAGCGCCCCCCAGCTGGGCAGCCACGCAACTCTCTGCAGAGTTCGCACAAATTTCAAACATGTAGTTTTTCATCTCTCAGTCAACTTTTAACAGTGATTTTTTTCACCTTCTGAAAACGCCTTTACATTCACCGGAAAACGCTTTGACGTTTTAATCAAAACGCAAGTGCGTTTTACTTGAAACACAAGTACGTTTTGTGTCAAACGCAAAGGCGTTTCAGCACAAACGCAGAAACGTTTTTCTCCGAAAGTACAGACCTCGTTTTCTGAAGGCAGGTAAGTATAAACAAAAAAGCTTATTAAACCGTTCTTTTTCAGTCTAATAAGCTTTATGTACGCCCGTGGGGAGTCGAACCCCAATCGAAGGAACCGGAATCCTTTATTCTATCCATTGAACTACGGGCGCAAATATCAATAAGCACACTTTCCAACATCCTTTTTGAAAAAGGATATTTCGAAAGCGTGACAAAAATACAATTATTCAGTCTTTTCTCCTAATTTTTTCCTGAAAAAATAGAGAACGAAAACTAAAATAGTTGTACCCTTACACGCCTATACAATCACACGCATCAGAACTGGAAGTAGATAAACGGCTGAATATCGCTGCTTTTCACCTGAATGACCAGATAAATCAATGCAATCATTATCAGTGCCTGGGCTACGAGTGGCATACGCACCATGCCCCGGCTGCACGCATTCTGCCAGCTGTCGGGACAGAAATGAAGCAAGAAGCCTACTCCCATCAGTGCAAATACCTTCCAATAGCCCGTCAGGAGCTGCTCCAGCAATTCCGGATGGAAGGCTGTAAATATCTGGCGAATCATGGTCACCGAAGCCTCAAACGTGGAGTTTCGGAAGAATATCCAGCAGAAGCATACAAAATGGAAGGTCAGCACCACAGCAAAGAATTTACGTATTCCCCGGCTGCGATATTGTTTTGGCCGACCCAACAGGTTGCGGAAAAACTTATGCAAGGCTAGTGCCACTCCGTGCAATCCGCCCCACACCACAAAGTTCCACGAAGCACCGTGCCACAAACCACCTAAAAGCATGGTCAGTATCAGGTTGATGTAGGTACGGATTTTTCCCTTTCGGTTACCGCCCAGAGAGATATAAAGATAGTCACGCAACCAGGACGACAGGGAAATGTGCCAGCGGTGCCAGAAGTCGGTCACACTATCCGACTTATAAGGGGAATCGAAGTTGAGTGGGAAACGGAATCCCAACAACAAAGCAATACCGATGGCCATGTCACTGTAACCCGAGAAATCACAATATATCTGCAAGGCATATCCGTAGACGCCAAACAGGTTTTCCAGTCCGGAATACAATCCCGGATTATCGAAGATACGTTCTACAAAGTTCACGCTGATATAGTCTGAAATCACCGCTTTCTTGAACAAGCCACTTACAATGAAGAAAATGCCCTGTCCGAACATTTCAGACGATACAAACAAGGGCTGACGGATTTGCGGGATAAAGTCGCGTGCACGCACGATGGGTCCTGCCACCAACTGTGGAAAGAACGACACATAGAACGCGTAATCCAGCAAGTTAGTCAACGGTTTCAGGTCACGACGATACACGTCAATGGTATAACTCAGCGACTGGAAGGTAAAGAAGGAAATTCCCACCGGAAGGAATATGTCCAGCGGTTCGAACTGCCCGTGCCACAACGGAGCCAGCATCTCATAAAAGAAGTTGGTATACTTGAAATAACAAAGTAATCCAAGGTTGATGCACAAACTGCATACTACCAGCAGTTTCCGTTTCCAAGGCTGTACGGTCAGCTCCATCCTGCGAGCCAACAAAAAGTCGGACACCGTGACAATGCCTAACAGAAAGAAATAAAACCCGCTGCTCTTATAATAGAAATAATAAGAAAACAAGGTAACAAACAGCAGACGCGCCGTAGTCTTTTTCTGCAAAATCAGGTAAATCAGGCTGAATCCGAGAAAAAGCAGCAAGAAGAAGCCACTGCTGAAAATCATCGGTTGCGACGCATCGTACGTCAGCACATCCTTAAGTCTGTCCCAGTCAATTCCAAGTTCCGTCCAGTTGAGTTTCCACATAATTGTTGTATGATTTGATAATCGCTTCGTGTAATAATAATCCCTGTAAAATATATCCGTCCTGCGTAAAATGAATCTTGTCGCGCTGGAAATAGTTTCCGTTACTCCAGTTCAGACAGGCATAGCGTTCACCTCCTACCACGTGATACATATCCCATATAGCGAGTTCCCGTGAAGCCGCATAATCCAGTTCTGTCTTTACCACTAATTTCGTGCGAGGATTGATCACCCTTGCGCCCCGCCGGCCATTGCGGACATAGGCTCCGGGAGGAGTAGTCAGCAGATATACCGCCTGCGGACATCCTTTCTTCAGTTCTCCCAACAGATTGTCCATCTGCGCCAGATGCTCCGCCGAAGAATAACGGCGACCATGCGCTTCATTGGTGCCGAACGAAAGAATAACCAAGTCCGGATTCAGTTCGATAATCTGACGAATGTTCTCAGGGGTAGCAAAAGAAGCACAAGTCGCTCCGTTTACTCCTACGATGTGATATACAATCCCTGCGGCTCCCGTTTCCTGCGCCAGTCCCGAAGTACGGTAACTCACCTGCATATCGAGTACAGCTTCCCGTCCGAAATCGTCTTCCAGCTGACGCCGTACAATATAAGGATACACATGCCCCCGCACATGAGAATCGCCGATGTGCACGATACGTAACGGACGGTCGAGCACGGAAAGCTTCTGCCAGAAAGGCTCCAGTTCGTGTGTTGGGTCTATAATCGTATTTTCAGTTGTTCCCTTAAATCCGGCAGGCATCGGATTGCTGACTTCCACAAAACGCATCAGCTGCTGCATGGCCTCGCTGTCGGACACATGTCCGGAATGACGGTCAGGACGCGATTTCTCCGGCAAAGCATCCTGCGCTAAAAGCGGCAATGCTCCCAAAAGGAACCCGAAGAGTATCCCCCAAAAACGTATCTCACTCCATTTCATAAGCTTTTCGTTTTTCGTACTGTTCCTTGCCGTACATCAACGTTTCAAACAAAAGTCCGGCAATGTGCTTTCCTCCCCTGAAATTGATGTGAGTATAATCATAATTGGCCATCTGAGGCTTGTGGTTCACCATCTCTACCATACTACCTTCGCCTCCCATGGCTTCGAACATATTCCAGAATGCCACCCCTGTTTCTGCCGCAAGTGCCTGCTGGTAACGAATCAGGCGCTTCACTCCTGGCATAGTACGCAATTCACCGTTTTCATCCTTGTTTTCTCTATCTCCCACACCGACAATCAGGACTGAAGCCTCTGGAAAGGCAGTTTTCAAACGCTCCACTATCGGTTTCATCGCATCCTTGTAATAGGTATAGTTCATTACCTTGTCTGAAGCTACATTCAGCCCGTACTGCAACACAATCAAATCGTATGTACGCAAACGGTTGTACTGGCGAAGTATCGACATCGGAATATTACCCAACTGCTGTCCGCTGCTTCCACGGGTACTGAAATTATCGACTACCACACCTTGACGCGGATCCATCGTCACGGCATAGAACAAAGCCGTAGAATCCAGTTGTTCCACTTTCCAGCGCACAGAGCCGATACGTCCGTTCACAGACACAGCTTGTAATTCATCTTTTCCATCTACAGAGAATGGCTGTGCCTCTCCCCCATTGACGGATGCAGTCAGCCGTAAAGAATCGGAAGTCAGAAAATAACAGGTAGACACTTCGCAGGTATCAAGATGCGACAAGAAGCGTTTCTCACCTTTCAAGCTCACATAAGCTCCCGAAGAAGGAATAAAATAATGATTGGAAATATCCTGACGAGAACGGTCAAAATAGGTGGAATCCGTAATAGAGTGACTGCCCCATCCACCAAACGAATGATGTACCGTAGGGCGGAAACCGGCTATTTTCGTTGTGATGGGCACATATCCGACCCCGCATCCGCCAAAACGTTTCTGCAACATTTCACGTAAGTCACCGGTCAGGATGTCGGCCTCAATAAATGAATCTCCGAAATAGGCAATACGTACCGGGCGGCCTAAAGAAGAAACCTTTCCCAAAGCTTCATAGAAATACTCCATTCCACGCCCTGCAGAATCAGCATATTCTTCAATGCAGACCATTCCACTCTTGCAGGTATCCACAAAAGCGGGCTTTACGGGAGGCGGCAGCACCAAAGTATCAGAATCCATAGGTTCTGCTATTTCCTTCTTTATACGAATGTCTGAAAGTAAATCAACCCTTCTCAAAGGTTCGCCACGAAAAGAAACAAGCGGCAAAAAATGCATGGAAAACAGACCTGCCACCACCAGAAAGGTGAACAGAAAAGTGTATAACAATTTATTCTTCATGAACTTTCCTCTAAAACCGGGTGCAAAGATAGTGAAAGGTGAGAGCAATACCAAGCCAAAAGCTTGCTTTTAAGTACAGATATTGCCGGACCGTATCCTATGTTCAAAGAACCAAAGATAGAGGAGTTTTAAGTAAAAAAGATTATCCGATATGCTTTTCTCGAATATTCTTCAAAAAATCATCGACCATGCGGTAACCTTTTTCTGTGGTAATCCCCCGCATGTGTAAGATAGTGATTTCGCTATAGATTTCAGCCAGCGGATAATGGTCTGTAATGTCTGAATAAATCAACAAGTCCATCTGCATGGCCATGGCCTGATTTATAATCTGAAAATTAATGTCGCTGCGAAAAATACCTTGCTCTACCCCCTTTTGAAAATAGGCCAATGCATCGGCATCTCCCCTGCGACGGTCATCGTGTATATACTCCAACACCTTGGAATATCTGCGCAAGTCACGAAAAAACAAAGGGTTTACTGTACATAACTCATTGAACTTACGCTCATAAAATGTAAGGATTACTTCCAGCACATTGTTCGCGCTGGAAGCAATCTCTTGCATATACTCATTCATACAACGACGATAGAAACGGAAAACTTCCAGTAGAAGTTCTTCTTTATCTCCAAACAGCTCATAAAGCGTACGCTTGGATATAGAAAGCGAACTTGCTATATCGTCCATGTGCACAGCCTTAATTCCCAAAGTCATAAAAGACTTGGAAGCTGTTTCCACTACACGCAACTTTAACTCTTCACGGTCGTTTTCCTTTCTTCGCCCTGCCATTATCTATATCAATGAATAATTCCTAATTTTGAAGTTTCCACAAACTGGATAATGTTTTCAATTTCCGGTCCGTTAGGAATCTGTTCACGAATACGTCCCAATGCATCATGCAAAGAAGTATTGGCCTTATAAAGGATACGATATGCTTGTGCAATGTGTTTGATAATGGTTTCAGAAAAACCGGTATGTTCCAGCACCTTTGTATTGATGCTATAGAATGCAATCGGTTCATGGGCTGCTACAATATATGGAGGAATGTCCTTGATGAAACGGCATCCACCCTGCACTACTGAGAAACTTCCCAGGCGTGTATTTCCCTGCATCAGCACATTGGAAGTAAGGATGGCATTGTCATAGATAATACAGTTGCCTGAAACCTGTGAACCGTTACCGATAATGCAACGGTTACCCACTTCCACATCATGAGAAAGACGGGCCCCACTCATGATGAAGTTACCATTACCCACTTTCGTAGCATGTGAAGCATGTGTACCGCGAATAATCACGGCATTTTCACGAATCACATTGTTATTGCCGATAATAGCCAGTGTTTCTTCACCTGTAAAGGCAAAATCCTGGGGAACTGCTGCCACAACAGCTCCCTGATAAACTGTATTTCCATTTCCCATACGTGTGCCGCTCATCAGACTGGCATAGGGCATAATCACGTTGTCATCGCCTATCTCTACATTCTTGTCGATATAGGCAAATGGATGAACCGTCACGTTCTTACCCAATTTGGCTGACGGATCTACATAAGCTAAAGGACTTATCATAGTTTTCTCATTTTAAGGTTAATCAATTTCTTCCTCCTCCCAACGCACTGTACAAGTTGATGACAGCTTGCATACGCTGGAAATTATCAGCTACCTCTGACAGCTGTGCGCTCAACAGATTCTGCTGTGCAGTCAGGATTTCCAGATAAGTGGCATCTCCACTTTGGAACAAGGCTTTGGTATAAGTCACCGCCTTATCCAACTGTTCTACCTGTCCACGGTCTTCCACCAGTTTCTTATTCTGTGTATCGAACAGATACAAAGCATCGCTCACTTCCTTTCCAGCTTCCAGAATAGTCTGCTGATAATTCATCTGAGCAATCTTTTCTTCTGCTTTTGAAACCTTCAGGTTAGCAATCAGCTTACCGTTATTGAAAATAGGCTGAGCCAATGAGGCCAAAGCCTGCAACATAAACTCACCCGGATTAGCCACTGTAACACCTGAGCCGTTTGTCCATCCAGCCAGACCTGTAATGTTCAAGCCCGGATAGAATGCTGCACGTGCGGAATTAGTTGTATAATAAGCCGCAGCAAGCGTCATTTCAGCCATCTTTACGTCCGGACGGTTTTCCAACAACTGCATCGGTACGCCCGCAGCCAGTTCTTCCGGCATAACCTGTTCGTCCAATGTACTGCGTTCAATAGTCTGAGGAGCCTTGGCCAACAGCACAGCTAGTGAATTTTCTGTTTCACGCACCTGACGTTTCAAATCCATCAATGAAGCCTCTACCTGATGGCTGGCAGCACGCATCTGTGCTACAGCAGCTTCGGTTGTCATACCGGCAATTTTCATGGCTTCCATTACTCGTACGTTTTCTTTATAGATAGCAGCCGTTTCAGTCGTAATTTCTACCTGACGGTCGAGCATCAGCAAAGAATAGTACACGTTAGCTATACCACAAATAATTTGTGAACGTACAGCCTGTTCTGCATACTGGCTCTGTTCGTAGGCAACTTTCTGACCACGTTTGGTATTCAGAATCTTTCCGAACAAGTCAATTTCCCAGCTGGCAGACACTGGAAGCTGGTATGCCTTTACATAGTTTCCACCTCCCATGCTGGTTGTAGAACCTTGTGGAGCCAGATTAATAGAAGGCAAATAAGATAATTTAGCTGCAGTCAGCATCACTTTCGCTTCCTGTACACGGAGCGCAGCAGCCTGCATATCTACATTATTAGCCAATCCTTCCTCAATCAAGGCCTGCAGTTTGGCATCACGGAAAATTTCTTTCCAAGGCAAATTTCCCATATTAGCCGTATCGGCAGCCAGTGTATCGGTTGCCGAAGCCGGGTCACGATAGACGCCTGAGGCATCTATCGTTTCCGGACGGTCATAAGCTTTGTAAATGTGGCAACTGCTCATCATGGCAGCCAGACACATCATTCCTATTATCTGTTTTTTCATTATCAATCTTATTTATGCGTATTAGGAGAATACTGTTCAATTTCAGCTTCCACTTCACTTTCATCGAGGCTATCCCATTCCATTGGTTTGAATTTCTCCTGTAACCACTGGAATACCACGAACAATACCGGAACGATGAAAATCTGGAAAATCATACCGATTAACATACCACCGATAGCCGAAGCACCCAATGTACGGTTACCGTGAGCTCCTACACCCATAGCCAACATCAACGGAATCAAACCGACAATCATGGCCAATGAAGTCATCAAGATCGGACGAAGACGGGCTGCAGCACCCAATACGGCTGCCCAGGAAATACTCATACCTTGTTTACGACGGTCAAGGGCAAACTCAACAATCAAGATGGCATTCTTAGCCAACAGACCCATCAACATAATCAAGGCAATCTGCATGTAAATGTCATTTGACATGGTTCCCAAAATCATCTTCAATGCAGGAATACTTCCTAATGCACTAAATCCGTTGACGAAGATGAAGCTACCCATCAAACCAAACGGTACAGAAAGCAACACGGCCAACGGCAGAATGTAACTTTCATACTGGGCACTCAGCAGCAAGTAAACGAAGACGAAGCAAAGTACGAAGATAATACCTGTTGTACTGCCACTTGACTGTGCTTCCTCACGTGCCATACCTCCCAATTCGTAACCGAATCCCATCGGAAGATTTTCCTTAGCCACTTCAGCAATAGCCTGCAATGCCTGACCTGAAGTATAACCAGAAGCAGGAGCCACCATCACCTTCATTGAAGTATACAGGTTGAAACGGTTGATAATATCCGGACCGTATACTTTCTTCATGCTTACGAACTGTGTGATAGGAGCCATTTCTCCATTGCTACCACGTACTTTCACTCCATTCAACGATTCCATGTTCTTAGTAGCATCCGGCTCAGCCTGAATCATTACACGATACATCTTACCGAAACGGTTGAAGTTAGAAGCATACAAACCTCCAAAATATCCCTGCATGGTAGAAAGAATATCGCTCGGGCTGATGCCTGCCTTTTTACAAGCTGCTGCATCAATGTCAAGCTGATACTGCGGGAAGCTCGGGTTGAAAGTAGTCTTCGCTGAATTGATTTCCGGACGTGCTTCCAATGCAGCTGTATAGCTATTTACTACTTCAAAGAAGTGATCCAGTGAACCACCGGTCTTATCCTGCATGTTCAATTCAATATCGCTTGATACTGAATAACCCGGAATCATCGGAGGAGCAAAGAACAATACCTGTGCATCCTTAATGACTTTCTGTGCACGCAAGAACAAAGTAGAATAGATAATATCTGAATTCTGCATCATAGAACGTTCTTCCCAGTCTTTCAACTTGATGATGACAGAACCGTAAGAAGGTCCTTGACCACCAATAAAGCTATATCCAGAAATGATAGTACGAGACTGAACGGCAGGTTCTGCAGCTACCAGGCTGTCTACCTTGGCCAACACTTCCATAGCGCGTTCCTGAGAAGTACCAGGAGGCAATGTCACAGCACCCATGATAGTACCAGTATCTTCATTCGGCACCATACCCGTCGGAGTGGTCTTCATGAAGAACATCAACAATACGATAGATGCAGCCACCAGTCCGAATGAAAGCCATTTTTTATGAATAAAGAATACCACACGCTTCTTATAGCTCTTCAGCAATGAATCGTATGCAGCATTGAAAGAGGTATGGAAACGATCGACCATACTCATCTTCTTCTGCTTGTGTTCTGAATCATGCGGTTTCAGGAAAATGGCACACAAAGCCGGAGACAGTGTCAGCGCGTTCAATGCTGAGAATGCGATAGAAATCGCCATCGTAATACCAAACTGGCGATAGAATGTACCGGCTGTACCTCCCATGAAACTTACCGGGATAAACACGGACATCATGACCAATGTAATAGAAACCAATGCACCACCGAGTTCACTCATGGCATCGATAGAAGCCTCACGAGATGATTTGTATCCCTGGTCCAACTTGGCATGTACACCTTCCACCACCACAATGGCATCGTCGACCACAATTGCAATAGCAAGCACCATCGCCGAAAGTGTCAGCAAGTTCACACTAAATCCAATCAGTTTCAATACGAAGAAAGTAGCAATCAAGGCTACCGGAATGGCAATGGCCGGAATCAATGTAGAACGCATATCCTGCAAGAACACATATACTACGATGAACACCAGCACAAACGCCTCAATCAAAGTCTTGATAACTTCGTGAATAGACGCATACAAGAAGTCATTGGCATTCTGAGCCACGTTAATCTTCAATCCGGCAGGCAAGCTTTCTTCAGCCTTACTAATAACATCCAGCAAGTTGTTGATTGTTTCTGTCGCATTGGTTCCTGCCATCTGGAATACGATACAAGTTACAGCCTTATGACCGTTTACTGTATTATTAAAGGTATAAGCCAGACGTCCCAGTTCGATACGGGCTACATCTCCCAAACGGAGCACTTCACCGTTAGGCAGAGCCTTCACTACAATATCTTCAAATTCTTCTGTCTGTTGCAAACGACCTTTGTAACGAATGGTGTACTGGAAAGTCTGATTACCACGCTCACCAAACTGTCCAGGTGCAGCTTCAATATTCTGTTCAGCCAATACACCAGAGATATCAGACGGAACCAAATTGTACTGCGCCATCACATCCGGCTTCAACCAAATACGCATAGAGTAGTCCTGGCCCATCACGTTGGCATCACCCACACCTTTTACACGCTGAACTTCCGGAATCAAGTTAATCTTGGCATAGTTTTCAATAAACTCAATGTTATACTTATCTTCTGCATCATACAATGAGAAAATCAACAACATAGAGTTCTGACGTTTCTGTGTGGTCACACCCACCTTGGTTACTTCTGCCGGCAACAGACCTTGTGCCATAGACACACGGTTCTGTACGTTGACCGCAGCCATATCCGGGTCAGTACCCTGATTAAAATAAACACTTATTTCAGCAGAACCATTGTTTGAGGCACTAGACTGAATGTACATCATGTTTTCTACACCGTTAATCTGGTCTTCCAGCGGAGCAATCACTGAGTTCAACACAGTCTGTGCATTCGCACCTGTATACGTTGCTCTTACCGATACGGTAGGAGGTGCAATGTCCGGATATTGTGTAACCGGCAGGGTGGCCAAACCAATCACACCCAGAATTACTATCAAAATAGAAATTACGGTTGACAGTACCGGACGGTTAATAAATTTATCTAGTTTCATTCTTTAAATACCATTTATAATTATAGTTCTGAGAGATTTTCATCAAACACATTCCCCCAGCACCATAAGAATCATTTTTTATTATTTAAAAGCTGTCTGAATGTTACCATCCCGCTGGTCTTGTAACGCCTTCTGGAATTTAGCTTCTTTTTCAGCCTGTGTAATCGGAGTAATCTTTTGTCCGTCTTTCAATGTCTGAACACCTTCTACAACAATCTTATCCCCAGGCTTCAGTCCACCTGTCACGATGTAATGCTTACCATCATTCAAGTTAGAGACTTGTACTTCTGTATGCTTGATAGTATTGTCAGACTGTAATACATACACAAACTTCTTGTCCTGAATTTCCTGAGTAGCAGTTTGAGGAATCAGGATAATGTCGCTCATAGTGTATGGGAATACCACGTTAGCCATACCTCCACTACGAAGGATATTCTGCTTGTTCGGGAAAATTGCACGCATGCTTACAGAACCAGTTGTCTGGTCGATTACACCACTCACGGCATCAATCTTACCCTCTTCTGAATACATTGTTCCATCAGACAACTGCAACTTGACAGCAGGCATTTTTTCCAACTGTTCCTTCAATGTACCACCTGCTTTAGTCAAAGCCAGTAACTGTTTTTCAGTCATTGAGAAATATACGTACATATCTCCAATCTGAGAAACGGTAGTCAACGGTTCAGCCGCAGAAGGACCAACCAATGCACCTACACGATACGGGAAAGTACCAATTACTCCATCTGAAGGACTGGTTACTGTACAAAAACCCAAATTCTGTTTTGCAGCGGCATAAGCAGCTTCAGCCTGAGCCAGGCTTGCTTTAGCTGAAAGCAAATTGTTCACAGCTGTCTGGTATTCAAAATCACTGATAATTTTCTGCTCATGCAACATCTTCTTGTTTGCTTCAGTTGAAGTAACAGTTTCCAGGTTAGCTTTTGCTGAAGCAACGCTTGCTTTAGCCTGATCGTATGCAGCCTTATACTGTGTAGGATCAATCTGGAACAAAGCCTGTCCCTTACGAACTGTAGCACCTTCGTCTACACACAACTTCACGATAAATCCTGATACTTGCGGACGAATTTCAATATCCTGCAAACCTTTAATTGTAGCGGGATACTGGGTTGTCTGATTGCTAGAAGCAGCTGCAAGTGTTTCAACCGCAAATTCATCATCACCCATTTTCATACCCCCCTGACCGCCTCCACATGCAGTCAGCACCGAAAGAGTCAATGCATAGAATGCCACTCGGCTAGAAGAAAAACTTCTGTTTCTTTTTGTGCTCATACTTATATTCATATATAAAATTTAGTTTTATCTCTTCTCTCTATTAAAGTTTTCCACTGAAAACTTTACACCCTTCTCTAGTTTTTTATCGTGCAAATATAGAAAAAAAATCAAGGTCCGGAAAGTGGCTTTAACTAAGAATAACCATAATGCCCTAATATCATTACATATAGCCAATATTATCAGACCAATCGACAAAAACTATCGACAAAAAAGTTTTATTATCGAAAAAATAAGTCTAATTCATTTTATAGTTTTTTTCAGAAAAAAACAGTCCATTTGTTATTTTATTCCTACATTTGCGCGATACATTATTCTTTGAAACAACTAAAAAACGAAGAAATATGACAAAAATAACGAAAGAAGCAGCCTTGCTCTATCACTCACAAGGCAAACCGGGGAAAATAGAAGTAGTCCCCACCAAACCTTATCAAACTCAACGTGATTTATCACTGGCGTATTCACCAGGAGTAGCAGAGCCATGTCTGGAAATCCAGAAGAATCCGGATACGGCATACGACTATACCGACAAAGGTAACTTAGTAGCCGTTATCTCTAACGGAACTGCTGTACTGGGTTTAGGAGACATAGGTGCCATGAGTGGAAAACCCGTAATGGAAGGAAAGGGACTGTTGTTTAAAATTTATGCTGGAATCGACGTATTCGATATTGAAGTAAATGAAAAAGACCCGGATAAATTTATCGAAGCGGTAAAAGCCATTGCTCCTACCTTCGGAGGTATCAATCTGGAAGACATCAAAGCTCCTGAGTGCTTCAAAATAGAACAGAGACTGAAGGAGGAACTGGACATCCCGGTAATGCATGACGACCAGCACGGTACAGCCATCATCTCCAGTGCCGGATTGCTGAATGCACTGGAAGTAGCCGGAAAGAAAATTGAAGAGGTAAAAATCGTAGTCAACGGTGCCGGTGCATCTGCCGTATCTTGTACTAAATTATATGTAGCCCTCGGTGCACGCTTGGAAAACATTGTCATGCTCGACAGTAAAGGAGTGATTTCTAAAGAGCGTACAGACCTGAACGAGCAGAAAAAATTCTTTGCTACTGACCGTACTGACATCCATACACTGGCAGAAGCCATCAAGGGAGCCGATGTATTCCTTGGTCTTTCCAGAGGTAATGTGCTGAGCCAAGATATGGTACGCAGCATGGCTTCTCATCCTATCGTATTTGCTCTGGCCAACCCGACTCCAGAAATTTCATACGAAGACGCCATGGCTTCCCGCCCGGACGTATTGATGTCAACCGGACGTTCTGACTATCCGAACCAGATAAACAATGTGATTGGATTCCCCTATATCTTCCGCGGTGCACTTGACACTCGAGCCACTGCCATCAACGAAGAGATGAAGTTGGCCGCCGTACATGCCATTGCCGACCTGGCAAAGAAACCTGTACCCGACGTAGTGAACGAAGCTTATCATGTGAACAACCTGACCTTCGGACCTGAATACTTCATCCCGAAACCGGTTGACCCGCGTTTGATTACCGAAGTATCTATGGCCGTAGCTAAAGCTGCCATGGAATCAGGTGTAGCCCGTAAACAGATTACCGACTGGGATGAATACAAAAATCACCTGAGAGAACTGATGGGACAGGAAAACAAGCTGACCCGCCAGTTGTATGAAACCGCCCGCCGCAATCCACAGCGCGTGGTATTTGCTGAAGGTATTCATCCGAACATGCTGAAAGCAGCAGTAGAAGCCAAAGCTGAAGGTATCTGCCATCCGATTCTTTTAGGTAACGAAGAGCGCATTGAAAAATTGGCTAAAGAACTTGACCTGAGCCTGGAGGGCATTGAAATCGTCAACCTGCGCCACGACCGCGAATCAGAACGCCGTGAACGCTATGCACGCATCCTCTGCGAAAAACGTGCCCGCGAAGGAGCCAACTTCCAGGAAGCAAACGATAAGATGTTCGAACGCAACTACTTCGGTATGATGATGGTAGAAACTGGAGAAGCAGATGCTTTTGTAACCGGATTGTACACCAAATATTCCAATACCATCAAGGTGGCTAAGGAAGTTATCGGCATTCAGCCTGGATACAAGCATTTCGGTACCATGCATATTCTGAATTCCAAGAAAGGAACTTATTTCATTGCCGATACATTGATTAACCGTCATCCAGACACCGATACCTTGATAGACATTGCCAAACTGTCGGCCAAGGCTGTGCGTTTCTTCAACCAGGAACCGGTAATGGCTATGCTGTCTTATTCAAACTTCGGTTCCGACGCAGAAGGAAGTCCGGCGAAGGTACACGAAGCCATCAACCAGCTTCATCAGGAATATCCGGATTTGGCTATTGACGGTGAAATGCAAGTGAAATTCGCCTTGAATAATGCCCTTCGTGATGAGAAGTATCCTTTCACACGCTTAAAAGGAAAAGAAGTAAACACTTTGGTATTCCCTAACCTGAGTTCTGCCAATGCTACCTATCAACTCATTCAGAACATGAGTGAGACCGAAGTGATCGGCCCGATTCAGATGGGATTGAACAAACCAATTCACTTCACCGACATTGAAAGCTCTGTACGCGATATTGTCAATATCACAGCTATCGCCTGCATTGATGCCATTGTCGACAAAAAGAAGAAAGCACAATAAACATTACTGATTTATTTCACCTTACACGGAGGAGCAGCCGCAAGCCAAAACATTCACCCTTGCCACCGTTCCTCCGTGTATTATTTTTCTATAAACCATGAGAAAACCACTCAATCATACACAATGTGTCGTACTTACTTTATGCTGGGCTGCACTTTGCTTTTTAGTACTCACCTCTACTCCCAAAATTGACGGTCCGCTTGTCATTATGATTCTCATATCAGGAGCTTTGGTGTTTATCCCTGTAATTAAATCACTTAAAAGCAGAAACAAATAAACACGAATAAATAGATAAAAAGGGATTTTTGACGCCTTTTTCTTACTTTTCTTGATTTATTGTTGCATAAATAAATTTTTATCTATATTTTTGGCACATCAAACAAAAAGAAACATATTACTGTGATTTTTCAAAACCAATAAATAAGACAGATAATCTTTTTTAATTATGAATGCAGCTAAAGTTCTGGAAGATCTGAAAAGAAGATTCCCCAATGAACCTGAGTATCATCAGGCAGTAGAAGAAGTGTTAGGAACTATCGAAGAGGAATACAACAAACACCCTGAATTCGACAAAGTAAACTTGATTGAACGTCTGTGTATTCCTGATCGCGTATACCAGTTCCGTGTCACTTGGATGGACGACAAAGGTAACATCCAGACCAACATGGGTTACCGTGTGCAACACAACAACGCTATCGGCCCGTACAAAGGCGGTATCCGTTTCCACAGCTCTGTAAACCTGGGAATTTTGAAGTTTCTGGCATTCGAACAGACCTTCAAGAACTCACTGACTACTCTTCCGATGGGTGGTGGCAAAGGTGGATCTGACTTCTCTCCACGCGGTAAGTCAAACGCAGAAGTAATGCGTTTCTGCCAGGCATTCATGCTGGAATTGTGGCGCCACATCGGTCCTGAAACTGACGTTCCTGCCGGTGATATAGGTGTAGGCGGTCGTGAAGTAGGTTATATGTTCGGTATGTACAAAAAACTGACTCGCGAATTCAGCGGTGTATTGACTGGTAAAGGCCGTGAATTTGGTGGTTCACTTATCCGTCCGGAAGCTACAGGCTACGGTAACATCTATTTCTTGCTGGAAATGCTGAAAACTCGTAACATCGACATCAAGGGTAAGACTTGTCTGGTATCTGGTTCAGGAAACGTAGCACAGTATACTGTAGAAAAACTGATTCAGTTGGGTGCTAAAGTAGTTACCATGTCCGACTCTGATGGTTACATCTATGACCCGGACGGTATCGACCGTGAGAAACTGGATTACATCATGGAATTGAAGAACCTCTACCGCGGACGTATCCGTGAATATGCAGAAAAATACGGTTGCAAATACGTAGCAGGTGCTCGTCCTTGGAATGAAAAAGCAGACATCGCTCTTCCTTCTGCCACACAGAATGAAATCAATGGTGATGATGCAAAAGCACTGGTAGCAAACGGAGTATTTGCCGTATCAGAAGGTGCAAACATGCCTTCTACTCCAGAAGCAATCCGTGTGTTCCAGGATGCGAAGATTCTTTACGCTCCGGGTAAAGCAGCCAACGCAGGTGGTGTATCTGTATCAGGTCTGGAAATGACTCAGAACTCTATCAAACTGAGCTGGAGCCAGGAAGAAGTAGACGAAAAACTGAAGAGCATCATGAAGAACATTCACGAAGCTTGCGTAAAATACGGAACAGAACCCGATGGTTATATCAACTATGTGAAGGGTGCTAACGTAGCCGGATTCATGAAAGTAGCTAACGCTATGATGGCTCAGGGAATTGTATAACTCTCTATCTCAATTATTTTGAAAAACGGGTGGAACTTGCATTCTAGTTTCATCCGTTTTTATTTTATACCAATAAAAAGACCTCTTCAGCAATACCAACCCGTAAGTTTCTTTTCAAGTATTCATTCTACATACAAGTCAAATAACATAAATTCAATAATAAATTCAGAAACAATCAGTTGAACGTTATTAATAAACGTTACATCAAATCCGATTCTTTCTTGAAGAAACAACATACACCAACAGTCAACAGCAAAGCTTCCCTCTCGCAAGATACCGAATAAGTCCTTATAAATTAAATAATAATAATAAGTCTATAAAGTTTTTTCTTATCTTTGCACCGTACAATACTAACTGATAATCAATAACAATGAAATTAAAGTACATTTTAACAGGATTTTTACTTGGCTTATCAATAAGCTCTTGTATCCAAGATGAAGCTCTAAATGTAGAAGCAGCTATAGACAGTTGCACCGGAACAAACATCCAATCCACCACAATTGACCATTTAAGAAAAGAAATAGAAGTCTATGTACTAGACGGTACTGATATTTCCCACCAGGAATTGATTTTCACTCTTCCTGAAGGGGCTTCCATTCAAGCAGAGGAAGCTGAAACAAACGACCAGCCTCCTTTGTATGATTTCAGCCAAAAGACATTACGAACATTTATCGTAACTTCTGAAGATGGAGCAACGCAAACCAAGTACCTTATTCGAGTAAACAAACTGACTTTACCCACAAGCTATTCTTTCGAAGAATTAAAAGAAATAACTCCATATAACGTATTTTACTTGACAAATGAGTCCGGTATTATGCAGTGGGCAAGCGGAAATCCAGGATACGACTTAAGCGGAATGGCATTAGACGAAACTCAATATCCGACCGTACAACATCCTACTGGCTATTCAGGAAAATGCGTAAAACTCACTACCCTCAGTACAGGAAACTTTGGAAAGCCTATAGGAATGCCTATTGCTGCCGGAAATTTATTTATCGGATCATTCGATACTCAAAATGCCGTACTTGCTCCTTTGCAAGCAACCCATTTTGGATTTCCGTTTACCAAACGCCCTTCCAAAATTACCGGCTGGTTCAAATATAAAGCAGGAGAGGTTTTTACCGACAAATCAGGAAACATTGTTACTGGCAAAAAAGATAAAGGAGACATCTACGCAGTACTTTATGAAGCTCCCAGCAGTGATTTCTCATTAGATGGCAATCTTTTTCCGAATAATGGTACCGGAATAGATGAACACATTGTCCTTTTAGCACGTATTTCCGAACAAGAAATGACAGAAACAAGTGAATGGACAAAGTTTGATTTAGACTTCAAGCCTCAAAACGGCAAAACAATCAACACTGAAGACTTAAAAAATGGGAAATACAAACTTGCAGTTGTATTCTCCTCCAGTGTCATGGGGGCGTATTTCCAAGGAGCCGTAGGAAGTGAACTATGGATAGATGAAGTAGAAATTATTTGTGAAAATTAATTATTATAGAAGAAAGATATATGAAAAAACATATAAAACCAATATTAGCCCTCCTTTTATGTGGCTTTACTCAAATTAGCCATGCACAATCATCAGAGCACAAAGGTTTGATATGGCTGGCTTCACACGGACTTGACTACGAAGTAAAAGCAGGAATAAATATAGGAGGAACTTCCCCTTTACCTCTACCTAAAGAAATCAGAAGTTTAGACAGCTATTCTCCCGGACTCGCCATTACATTGGAAGGAAATGCCACCAAATGGATTGACGCCCAGCAAAAATGGGGAGTAAGTCTGGGTATAAGGCTTGACAGCAAAGATATGGAAACAAAAGCCAGCGTAAAAAACTATGGCATGGAAATATTCAGTGAAACCGGAGGAAAAATAAAAGGACTTTGGACTGGAGGGGTAAAGACAAAAGTAAAAATGTCATATCTGACTATTCCCGTCTTAGCTAATTATCGTATCAGTAGTCGCTGGAAAGTCATGGCAGGTCCTTATTTTTCATATATGATGAACGGAGAATTTTCAGGAAATGTATATGAAGGACATTTGCGAACTCCTGACGCCAGTGGAAGCCGGGTTAATTTTGAAGGAGAAAACATGGCCGCGTATGATTTTTCAGACAATCTTCGCCATTTCCAATGGGGATTACAAGTAGGTGGAGAATGGAAAGCCTACAAGCACCTGAATGTACATGCAGATTTGACCTGGGGCCTGAATGATATATTTGAAAAAGACTTCACCACGGTTTCATTTGCCATGTACCCCATTTATCTGAATCTCGGATTTGGATATGAATTCTAATATTACGAACCAACCATAAAAAATACGAAAAGAACATATTGTATTTAATATAAACCCCGAAAGTTAGACAAAAAACTTTCGGGGTTTATATTAATCATACCACGCCTACCAGCACAATATGAAAGAGATATACAGCACATGAATAAAGCGTTTGCAAAACACTTGATAAAAGAAAGAGTCCGGCAAAAATACCGGACTCTTTCCATTATGAGATAGTTTATGTCCAACTTTTGGGAATCACTTCATTGTGAAGCAACCTCTTTCTCAAATAATTGATATATTATTTATTAATAATTGCAACATTATCAACAACTAATTTACTACCTACAGCAGCATTATAAGCAGCTCCATCAGCACTAGCTGAAAAAATAACTGCAAACTTGTACAATTTTTCAGGATTGTATTCTTTAACATATTCCAAATTTAATTCAAATGGAGTATATTCTTCAACAACCTGATCACTTGTAAATATTACCTTAGCTACAATCTTATCTGAAGTGTAGATATCATCTCCATATAAAGTTTCATTTTCATTGCTAACTTCATAAAGAACTGCACTCAAAGAACATTTGTCAGTAACCCCTTCCTGCAATTTTCCATCTGCATTATAGAACTCTGTTCCAGGAGTATATTTATAATAACCAGTAACTTTTACAGGCTCTTTATAATATGGAATTCCAAACTCTGTAGTTTTCATAGCACCACCAGGGTACATCGCAGCCAAAGGATTAAAATTACCTAAGAACAAAGAACCAGCAGTTACCTTTGGAACCTTTTGTCCCATCATATTATCACTACCTTGAGTATCAACCGACTCCATACTTGCTGCCAATTTTCCAGAATGCACATCCTGTGTTGAAGTAATAGGCCAACCACCAGTATAAGAAATAGGAGGAGTAGCAAAAGCACCAAATGCTTTTATAAATAAAACAGCCTGATTACAACTAGCCCATCCTCCCTCTGCTATAGGATACTGATTTTCTTCACTGGTCTGAGTTTTATCCACAGTCCAATTCTCAAAGTCATAAACAACCACATTTCCTGATATTGAAGCTTTATACTCAGCTACAGTACCATCTTCAGCTGTTACCGTATAAGTAACAACTTTGCCATTAGAAAAATCTTGTGCCTCTCCACTAGCTGGAACTACGGTAGCACCTTTTGAAACTTCAATAGTAGGAACCAACGCAGTCAAATACTCAGCTTTAGCTGTATCTGCAACCATGAAAGTAATAGTCTTAGCTTCTTCATTAATCACACTTTCACCTATAACCAAAGAGTCAACTTCTGCTACTTTTCTATCGAAGACAAAAGATGTAATCTTTGCTTCACTACTTTCATCACCTTTCAGACGAGTACCTGAATATGTAACTTTCACTGCTTGCTTTACTCCTCCTGTCAAAGTAGCATCTATATCTAGATTCAGATTTAAAGATCCATTACTGAAAACACCAGTAGCATCCACATCAGCAGTTAATAATTCAGCCTCAACCTTGGTTGTTCCAGTAAATTCATAATTATCGCCATTAGCCGTCAGCACACAGTTCTCCAAATTTATATCACCAATTTCAATTCCCATAAACGAAAAATCTGTAATAGATAAACTTACAGCGTTATCTCCAGCTTTCGTTACATTAATAATTTGAGAATTAATTGTTCCTCCCGGAATTTCTGTCCCGTTTTGCGAAATAGAAACATCTAATTTTCCTTTGTATTTGCCAGCCAACTCACTATCAATAGGAACCGCTATTGATTCATTTTCACTACAAGAACTAAACAAATTCACCGCACACAATACGGCAAACAAGTAATAAAATAAACTCTTTTTCATTTCTTGATTATATTTTTAATTGCGACTGCAAAGGAAAAGAATAAGCTTTACCTGTGCAAGGTCGATTTATATTATTTTTATTCCATTTTTTAGGTTTTTAAAATAAAAGAGAAGATAAAGCACAGATTCTATATTATTTACAAAGAATTTAGCAAAGCATAATTGGTCCATATTTAAGATTAGCAATCTTTCACCGAACTCTATTTATAACAATACAAAGCTATAGACACAAAAATAAAGTAAGCACAATTCATTATAACGAATCACTTACAACCAATAAATAAAAAAATATATTTACCTTAAAAAGGCACATATAAGAATAAAACTTTCAGTATATTTGGAATCCATATATAAATAATAAATACTATAAAATACTAACGCTAAAAAGAAATAAAATGAATTACTCGACAATCTACCGAACCCTAGGTATCTTACTTTTTATTACTTTTAAAACAATCACGGTTCATGCACAATTTGCCGTAAAAGGAACACTTGTCGATTCACTGACCCATGAAAGTGAACCCTATGCCACCATACGCATCACGCTCGACAAATCACCGACAAAGCCAGTCAGATTGAACGTAACCGATGATAAAGGAAAATTCCAGGAAAAATTGCCACAAACTGGGAAATACACCCTGCAAATCACTTCTGTTGGAAAACGCACAGTAACTCGCCATTTTACCATCACCGATAGCAAACGGATGGCCGATCTGGGCACGCTGTACACTGGCGATGATACCCAGATGCTAAAAGGCGTGGAAGTAGTGGCTCAGAAACCGCTAGTTAAAGCAGAAATCGATAAAATTTCCTATAGTATAGAAGACGACCCCGACTCCAAGACCAATACCACCCTCGAAATGCTACGGAAAGTACCGCTCGTTTCCGTCGACGGAGAAGATAATATACAGGTAAACGGTTCCAGCAATTTCAAGGTACACGTAAACGGAAAGCCTAACACGCTGATGAGTAACAACCCGAAGGAGGTGCTTCGCAGTCTGCCAGCCAATTCCGTCAAGTCCATTGAAGTGATAACTGAACCAGGAGCCAAATACGATGCAGAAGGTATTGGAGGTATCCTGAACATTATTACGACCGATGCCAAGATGCAGGGGTATAATGTTACTCTCGGAGCAAATGCCAATAACATGGGAGTATCGGGATATGCTTATGGAACAGTGCAGGTGGGTAAATTCACCCTCACCGGAAACTATTCATACAATCACCAGAACCAGCCGCGCAGCCTTTCTGAAAGCGGACGTGAAGATTTTACGTCTACCGACTACCGTCACCTGCTGTCACAAGGTTCCTCCAAGATCACCGGAAATTTCCAGTTTGGAAATATTGAAGGAAGCTACGAAATAGACAGCCTGAACCTGATTACATTTTCAGCTAACGTTTTTGGTGGAAAATTCGATACACATGGCGACTCACGGACCATTATGAGTGACAATAACTGGAAGGAACGCTATAGCTACCTCACCCTCAACCAGTCTAACAGCCAATTTGGAAACATCGGTCTCAACGCCGACTACCAGCATTCATTTAAGAAAAAGGGAGAATACCTTACTTTATCCTATAAGTTCAACAATTCACCCAACGGAAATGAGGCCGACACCTACTATGATGAAGTGAAGGATGTACCTTTCAACCTGCTTCATCAGTATTTCGACAACGATGCCCATACGGCAGAACATACGGCACAGATTGATTATGTCAATCCGCTGAATGATATGCATTACATAGATGCCGGCATGAAATACATTTTCCGTGAGAATTACAGTGACAGCCAGTATTTTCTGGAAAATGCAGAAGGTGAAATGGAGGCTAGTCAAGACCTTTCCAGCAAATACCAGCAGGGACAACACATTCTGGCTGCTTACGCAGACTATCAGCTGAAGTGGAAAAAATTCGGTGCAAAAGCCGGTGTACGCTATGAGCACACGTTTATGGACGTGGAATATGACTACATGCCCGAACGCAATTTCAAAGCGGGATTTGATGACGTGGTGCCTACCTTGAACCTGTCCTACATGCTGGGCACAAGCGCCAGCCTGCGTGCCAACTACAACATGCGTATCAACCGCCCGGGAATATGGTACCTGAACCCTTTCCGCGATACCAGTAACCCGACTTCCATCAGCTATGGTAATCCGGATCTGGACACAGAAAAAGCCCACATCCTTGGCATGACCTTCAATTCCTTCAGTGCCAAGTTCAGCCTGAATGCCAACCTTACTTATACGTTTACCAATAACGGCATCGAACGCTACTCTTTCATGAACAACGGGGTGCAGGAAAACACCTATGGCAATGTGGGCAAGAGCCAGCGAACACGCCTGGCCTTATGGATGAACTGGAACCCGGGCAGTACCACCCGTCTCTCACTCAACACCAGCGGAAGTTATTCCGATTATCAAAGCAAGGAACTGAATTCGTACAACAGCGGATTCTCCGGCGACGTATTTGCCAACGTACAGCAGACCATCCCCTGGGAACTGCGGCTCAGCCTTTACGGCGGTGGAAGCACTCCTTACGTATCCTTGCAGGGAAAAGGTTCTTCCTTTTATTATTATGGCATCAACCTGAGCCGTTCTTTCCTGAAAGAAAAACGGCTTAACATTTCGCTTTTTGCCAGCAATCTTTTCCAGAAATACACTTCCCACAGCAGTGAAACATGGGCAGACACCTTCCGTTCATGGTCGAATAACAGCTATCCTTCACGCAGATACGGAATCAGCATCAGCTGGCGGTTTGGAGAACTGAAGACACAAGTGAAAAAGACACAGCGAAGCATTACCAACGATGATGTGAAAGCAGGAGGAGACAACCAGGCTGGCGGAAGCATGCAATAAATTCATTATCTTTCTGTATCTTTGCCAAAAACAGAACAAGATGGAAAAGGAATTACCTAAAATAGATTTGCCCGAGGAATGGCTGGTAGGTACCGGAATCAGCAAGGAACTACTGGGATTGTACAGAAACTATCCGGTACGCCTGAAATGCGAAATTTTTGTACTTTGTACATCCGGAGAGGTAGAAGCTTCGGTCAATCTTAATAAGATAACGGTAGAAGCCAACGATTTTATCGTACTCACTCCCGGAAGTATCTTCCAGATAAACGACATCAAAGGAGACCTGAACATTTATTTTGGAGGTTTTTCCTCTGAATATATAGAGCGTAATCTCCAGTCGCACTCTTTTCTGGATACCATGTACCTCACACTGGGACGCCCGGTTATCCGTCTGAAGCCGGAAGGAGCCAAAATGATGGAGGAATATATGCAGCTGCTTATCAAGATGTATGAATTCCTTCCAGAAAAAATCAGACCGGAAATGGCTCCCAATCTTTATGCCGACATACACAAAGGCATCTCTATACTCTACCGCAACAAAACCGACGGAGTACATTCTCTGTCAAAAAGCGAACTGATTTGCCGTAACTTTGCCCAGCTGGTGATGCAACATTACAACCAGACACGCAATGTGGCCTGGTATGCTGAAAAGCTGCAGATTACGCATGCTCACCTCTGTACTACAGTGAAACAGATTACGGGAAAGACTTGCGTGGATATCATTTCCTCCATGGTCATTATGGATGCCAAGTCACAGCTGAAATCATCCCAGCTTTCCATCCAGAATATTTCCGATTCACTGAACTTTGCCAATGTGTCTTTTTTCGGAAAATACTTCAAACGTTATGTAGGCATGAGTCCGCTGGAATACAGAAATAACGGATAAGAACCTAGCAAACTATCCTTCAAAAAAAACGCACTTGCGTTTAAAGGAAAACGCCGAAGAGTTTTGATTAAAGCGCACTTGCGTTTCGGGTAAAATGTACTTGCGTTTTCAATCAAACGTACTTATGTTTTTTAGTATCCTGAAAAATCCCATGAAAAGAATTTATTTTTTACTCGTTTTCAGCCTGATAGGAGTTTCCTTGCGAGCCATATCCAACATCCGGATTACTCCCGTTCCTTCCCTCCCCCAACTTCCGGTCAGTGCCATACACCGGATTTTTCAGGACAGCGAAGGCATGATGTGGTATGGCACAGTCAACGGACTGTGCTGTGACGACGGATACCAGATCAGCGTCATCCGTTCCGACATCAACACACCGGGACTGCTGAACGATAATACCATCCAGTCCATTGCAGAAGATGAAGCAGGTAGAATCTGGTTTGGAACCGACCATGGAGCCTACATTCTTGACAAGGCAACCAGACAAGTCACTCCGCTAGATGCCGAACAACTACAGACCAGCTTTATCTACAGCATACGAAAGACATCCGACGGATACATGTGGATAGCGACGGGGCACAAGCTCCTAAGATACAACACCTTGGGAAAGTTACAAAAGACTTATCTGCTATACGACCATGAAGGAAAACCCTCATGGATGGCCGGTTTTTGCGAAAGCCGGCAAAAACAGATTCTGATTACCGTAGGAAGAGAAGGTATCTACCATTACGACAAAAAGACAGACACCTTTACCCGTTATGCCAATCCTCCTTCAGAGCGAAACCTCACCTGCATTGTGCAAGACCGTACCCACAATTATTTCTGGGTAGGCACCAGTTCCAGCGGCCTGCTCCTCTTCAACCCTTCCGCTCCCAAGGACTCCGTCTACACTTACTCACCGTTACCGGTCAATCCCATGGGAGAAACCGAAGGAGAAATTTTGTATATGGAACAGGACAGTCACGAAGGAACTCTCTGGATGACCACCCGAAGCTCCTTGATTGCCATGCGCTACGATGAAGCACATCGCTGCCTGCGCCAGACAGATTTCCGTCTTCCCGCAGAATACGGAAACATGCTCAATGAAATCTATCAAGATAAAGAGGGAAATCTCTGGGTAGCTTCTTTCGATGGGAAAAGTTTCATTATCCACTTCACGGAAAATGCTCCGGAAGAATTCACGCTGCCGGCCCTGCAGCAAAGAGTACAGTTCCAGCCGGCCATCATGGCACTGAGTGATGCAGGCGAAGGCAAAATGTGGATTTCACAAGAACGGACGGGACTCGGCCTGTACGACCTGTCCCGCCACGAAGTCATGCTTTACAGTGATGTCCTCGCCCTGAAGCCTCTTACCCTGAGCTCTATCAAGCAAATGACCGAATCACGGAGAGAAGGCAACGTATGGATTATTCCCGAAGGACGCAACCTTATTTATGAACTCGGACGAGAAGGTATGCGGATGAAGCACATCCGTACCCTGAGTCTTCCCGACAAGGCCAAAAGGCACTTCACCCAAACCTACGAAGACCGCAACGGCACGCTCTGGGCCGGAACGAACAACGGGTTATTCACCTTTAGCCTACGTGATAACCAATGGTATACGGTGTGCGACACACTGGGGCAGGTCAGCGCACTTAAAGAAGACAAACAGGGAAATCTATGGATTGGCACCACCAATAAAGGGCTTTATCAGCAATCCTCCAAAGGGAAATGCAAAAAAATACCTTCTCCCCTCTCCATTACCTGCCTGAGTGTGCAGGAAGACAGCCTCATCTGGATAGGAACACAGGAGGGAGGAGTCTACGCCCTGAACCCACAGACGGGAAAACTGACCGACCACACCCGGCTGTGCGGACTGAACGGAAACATTGTCAACCAACTGGAGTTCGACGTATACGGCCATCTGTGGATAGACACCAACCAGAAACTGATAGAGTATAACCCGAAAAACCATTCGTTTTCCACTTACCTCACTACCGACAATTCCATGCTGCTCAGGCGGTTTATCCCTACAGCTATCTGCAAGGGACACGACGGACGAATTTATTTCGGAGGTATCCCGGGAATCTGTGCGGTAACTCCTTCTGCCCGACTTGACCAGCCCAGCAAGAACATTCCGACATTTATTACCGGAACATACGTCATGGGAAAACCTGTCACCCATGAAAACTCCCTGACACTCCACCCCGATGAATACGACCTGGACATTCATTTTTCTTCCCTCGACTATCTGAATGCCTCCAAGATACGTTATGCCTATCGTCTGATTGGACTTGACAAGGAATGGAACTACACCGCCGTAGGACAACATACCGTCAATTATAAACATCTGCCTCACGGAAATTATGTGTTCGAAGTGAAGGCAACCGACGGATATGGAATCTGGAGTGACAAAATCACCCGCCTGCACATTGAACGCCTGCCTGCTTTCTACCAGACAGGCTGGGCCATTACCTTATATATATTACTACTGGCAGCCGGAGTCTTCCTCGGACTTCGTTTCTACCTTCGCCGGATGAAGCTGAAAAATGAAGAACTGTATGCCGACAGCACGGAACTGATGAAGATGCGTTCTTACCTGAACGAAAAATCAGTCCCCCAGGCAGAAGTACGGATTTCGGACATGGAATTTGCCAAACTGGATGAGATTCTATTGGAAAATATCCTGAAAGCCGTGGAAGAAAACCTGAGCGAACCCGACTTCGACGTACAGCATCTGGCCCAAAAAGTCAATATGTCACGCTCCACACTGACCCGCAAGCTGAAAGCCATTACAGGGCTCACTCCGTTGGAGTACATCCGCCGTGTAAAGATGCAGCATGCCTGCCGGATGCTGGAAGATACCCGCGCCACCGTGAACGAAGTAGCCTTGGCACTGGGATATTACAACCGGAAATATTTCACCACCTGCTTCAAGGAAGAGTATGGAATCACTCCCAGCGAGTATCAGAAACAGCAAGGAAAGAGGGATACATCTGAATCAAAAGAGGGATAAAAATGAATCAAAACACCCTCTGAAGCATTTCAGACTGCTCTTTGGCGCATTCTGTTCTCTTTGTCTGACGGAAATCTCTTTACATTTGAACCATCAACCTTTGTATGTAAAAACAATCTGATAAAAAAATGAGAAAAGAGATTTTATTCCTAACCGCACTGGCATCTTGCCTGTCTTCCTTCGGTCAAACTTTTGAAAAGACCGCTCAGGGAGGAAAGTTCCAGACCGCACAGCCCACATTGAACGGGGAAGTGATTTTCTACTCTCCTTCCATCGTGCGCATTGTAAAGTATCCTTCGGCTGAAATGCCCGAAAAGAAGAGTTATCCAATCATCAAGACTCCCGAAAAGGTAGAGATTTCTTACAAGCAGAACGGGAACACGGTAAGCATGACCTCCGGAAAAATGACAGTAACACTCGACGTAGCTACCGGAAAAGTGACTTATGCCGACCCACAGGGTGAAACTTTATTGAAAGAAAAGGTGGAAGGCACCAACTTCATTCCCCGCAAGGATGTAAACCGCGATGCCTACACTGTCAGCCAGGCATTCAGCCTTGAACCGGAAGAAGCCATTTACGGACTGGGACAGCGCCAGAGCGGAGCTATGAACCACCGAAACCAGCAGATTCACCTGTCAAACGGCAATACCAACATCTGTATCCCCTATTTCACATCTGAAAAAGGATATGGTGTATACTGGGATAATCCGGGCATCTCTGATTTCAGCGATACCCCGTATGAAACCTCCTTCTCTTCGCAGGTAGGCCTCTGTTCTGATTACTATTTCCTTTATAAAGACGGTACACAAGACGGCGTAATTGCCTGTATCCGCGACCTGACCGGAAAGGCCACCATGTTCCCGCTCTGGACCATGGGCTACTGGCAGTGCCGCGAACGTTACAAGAGTCCCGACGAACTGTGCGGCGTACTCGACAAATACCGCAAGCTACAGATTCCGCTCGACGGTATCGTGCAAGACTGGCAGTACTGGGGATGCGATTCCAACTGGAATGCCATGAAATTCATGAATCCGCGTTACATCAACAAGATGGACGATAAGGAAGCACTTCGCTACCTTCCGAATGGAGAAGACAAGAACGCACGCTATCCGAAACCCCGTTTCAAAAGTCCGGAAGAAATGGTGGAATACGTGCATCAGCACAATGCCCACCTGATGATTTCCGTATGGGCCAGCTTTGGTCCATGGACCGACCAGTTCAAGGAGCTGGACAAAATGGACGCCCTGTTGAAATTTGAAACATGGCCACCCAAGTCAGGCGCACACCCCTACGACCCGTTCAACAAAGACGCCCGCGACCTGTACTGGCGTTACCTCAGCCACCTGCATAAAATGAACATCGACGCCTGGTGGACCGACTCTACGGAACCCGACCATCTGAACCCGAAAGAAAGTGACTTCGACCTGATGACGGCCGACGGTTCTTTCCGCTCAGTACACAATGCGTTCCCGCTGACCCACAATCAAGGTATCTACGAACACCAGCGTGCTGTATCAGACGAGAAACGTGTGTTCCAGATGACCCGTTCCGGCTACCTTGGACAGCAGCGCTACGGTGCCCTGAGCTGGAGTGGCGACGTGGTATCAAGCTGGGATGTACTCCGTCAACAGATTCCGGCCGGATTGAACTACACGCTTTGTGGTATCCCCTTCTGGAATACCGACCTGGGAGGCTTCTTCGGATGGGAATACAACAATGACTGCACCAACGTAGCTTATCAGGAACTGCACGTACGCTGGTTCCAGTGGGGATGCTTCATGCCGCTGATGCGTAACCACTGCTCTTCACCGATGATGAATGAAATTGACCTCTTTGGCAAAGAAGGCGACTGGGCTTACGACGCACAAAAACGCATCATCGAACTTCGCTACCGCCTCCTGCCTTACATTTACAGCCTGGACGGAGCCGTAGTACAGGAAGACGGTACCATGATGCGTCCGCTGGTAATGGATTTTGCCCACGACCGAAAGGCCATTCTGCTGGACGATGAATACATGTTCGGTAAAAACATCCTGGTATGTCCGGTCACCGAACCACTCTATACCAAGAAAGTAGAAAAGAACAAGGGAGTTACTACCGTGCCCGATGTAGCGAAAGCTTCAGCTCCGGTAGAAGTGTACTTGCCTAAAGGAACAAAATGGATTGACTTCTGGACCAACGAAACAGTAGAAGGCGGCCAGCACATTAAACGCGAATGTCCGGTTGACATCCTGCCACTCTACATCAAGGCGGGAAGCATCCTTCCGCTCGGCCCGAAAGTACAGTACACTACCGAAAAGAAATGGGACAACCTGGACATCTGCATCTATCCGGGAGCCAACGGCGAATTCATACTCTACGAAGATGAGTTTGACAACTACAACTACGAAAAGGGTATGTTCTCTACCATCAAGTTCAGCTGGGACGATGCTTCACGTACACTGACCATCAGCGACCGTAAAGGCGAGTTCCCCAAAATGCTGAAACGTCGTAGTTTCCGCATCACCCTGATGCAGTCTGGCAAGCAATCGGCCGAAACTGTCATGGTGAGCGCAGACAAGAAAGTTAACTATTCAGGCAAGAAACTGACGGTCAAGCTGTAAATACACCCTAACATACAAAAAACGGGGTGCACTTCAAATGTGAAGCATCCCGTTTTTGTATATATTATTTTTTAATCTTCCGGCAGCTCTACCACACCGAGCTTTTTCTTCCCGTCCATCTTGACGGACAAAGGTTTCTCAAACCGTACCCAGCGCAGGTATTTGGTTTCTTCTACCGCCGGCATGCTGTCGAGCAAGGCCTGGTTGTAGATACCGTCGTTCATATAGGCATTGATGGTGAAGTATCCCACCCCGAAAGAGGTCAGATTCTGGAAGAAGTGGGTTCCCTGACTGGGGTCTACCCGGTAATTGGTTAGTCCGGCTTCCACAATGATGCGGGCTGCCGAAATGTTGGGCCATTTCACCGGAATACCTAACCACGTGTCACTGCTTCCCCAGCGTCCGGGACCGACCAGTATGTAATGCTTTCCTTCATCCAGGAAACGGCGGTTGAGTTTTTCGATGTCGTAAGCTATCAACTGGTTATTGGATGCGGAATAGCCTTCGGTCTTGACATAAATCACATCCTGTATGTCGTCCATCACTCCGTGTCCCAGGGAGTTTTCACTCTTGAGCAACAAGCGTTCATCGGGAATCACGCTCAGGTCTTCATCCAATCCGGCCTTTACATCGACCATCGGACGTATCTGCAACAGATAGAAGATGCCGCTCTTCGTACGGGCATCAAAATTAACAGCAAACTCGATTTCTACCGGACGGCGCATTTCGCCCTGACCGTATTTCTGGGCCAACTGCAAGATGCGGGCCAGCGGGAATACATCGTGCTGAAGGATGTTGGCAAAGGTTATCAGCTTGCGGCCGCCGGGATAAATGCCGTCACGTATCACCATGTCGTACGGATCGTAAGTAGAAGCGATGAAGTTCAAAGCTCCGTCGGCTTCGGCGTCTTTCACATGGAGTTTCAACAGGTTAAATCCATCGTCGAGCGAGAAGTTCTGTCCCAGGTTCTTCAAGTCGAGGGCATAGAAGCGGGTCTGTGTTTCACGCAGGGCGATTTCCATTTCGCTGGTCTGGAGCACCTGCGTAGGATGATACGGACACACGCGCAAGGTCAGTCCGCCGTCGACAATGTATTTTCCTAACCCCAAGGCCAGACTGACGGTACCTTCTTCGGCCAGCTCGTCATTAATCGGGTAATAGTTGATGGAGCGGGCTACTCCGGAAATGGCCGGATAATAGCGGTCGCCATACTGGGTGCCGACTACTTCCTGCAGGATGACAGCCATCTTTTCCTGGTCTATCACGTTGCTGGTGGCTTGCATGTAGGCCTTACTATCCTTATAATATACGGAAGCATATACTCCCTTGATGGCATCGCCCAGCATGCGGAGCATTTCGTACTTATCGTCCAGATAGGGAATCATGTAAGTGGAATAGATTCCGGCAAAGGGCTGGTAGTGGGAGTCTTCCAGCAGACTGGAGGAACGGATGGCAATCGGTGCCTTTACCGCATCGAAGAAGGCAAAGAAGTCTTCTACCAGCCGGTCGGGCAACTTGGCACGAAGGAAGGCGCGGAGAATCACGTCGTCGGCCGCATCGCTCAGGGCTATCTGGTACAACTGGTTGGAGTCCATGAACTCATCGAAAATATCGGTACAGAGGACTACGGTTTTCGGAATCATGACGGAGGCATTCTCAAACTCATCGAACTCCGTGTGACGTTTTACCATGTTGTCAATGAAGGCCAGACCGCGTCCTTTTCCTCCCAGTGAGCCATCGCCGATGCGGGCAAAGTTGGAATAACGGTCGAAGCGGTCGCGCTGGAACACGGCTACCACGCCCTGGTTTTTCATCTTGCGGTATTTTACGATGGCTTCGAATATTATCTGACGGTGGGCATCGATGTCCTGAAGTGACTCCCACGTAATCTGTTTCAAGAATTCGGCTACCGGGAAGATGGCACGCGAATACAGCCAGCGTGAAATGTGGTTGCGGCTGATGTGATAGAGGAAGGATTCTGCAGGGATGGCAAATATCACGTTCTGCAATTCCTTCAGGTTGTGGATGCGGGCCACTTCCTTCATGGTATGGGGGTCGCGGAAAATGAAATCACCGAAGCCGAAGTTGTCTGACACGGCTTCACGGAGGTCGATATTCATTTTCTTGGAGTTCTTATCGATGAACACGGCACCCAGTTCCGGCGCGTAGCTGCGGTTGCTTTCTTCTGCCGACTGAAGGATAAGGGGTATAAAGGGGTCCCGCTTACGGACTTCGCGCAGCAGGGTGACACCAGCCTGGGGGTCGTTGACTCCGCCGTGAGGGAAACGGGCATCGGATATGATACCGAGCACGTTGTTCTGGTACTTATTATATAGTTCAGTGGCTTCTTCATAGGAACGGGCCAGCACGATTTTGGGGCGTCCGCGCATGCGAAGGGTTCGCTGGTGCTCGTTCAGGGCTTCTGTGGCAAATTCCTGACTCTGGCGGAGAACGAACTTGTAGAGGTTGGGCAATACGGAAGAATAAAAGCGGATGGAATCTTCTACCAGCATAATCATCTGTACGCCGACTTCCTTAATGTCATGCTCCAGGTTCATCTTGTCTTCTATCAGCTTGATGATGGACACCAGCAAATCGGTGTTTCCCAGCCAGCAGAACACATACTCGAAGATGCTCAGATCTTCATGCTCCATTCGTTCCTTAATACCGTGCGAGAAAGGAGTCAGTACAACCAACGGTAGATGAGGGTATTGCTTCTTGATTTCACGGGCAATGTCGAAGGTATCGCTGTTGTCGGAACCCGGCATACAGATGACCAGGTCGAACATGGTGTTGCGCAACTGTTCCCAGGTTTCTTCTGCCGTGGAGACCTGCGTGAAACGAGGGGGATAGCGCAAACTCAGGTTCATATATTCATTGAAAATCTTTTCGTCAATGCGGCCGTCATCTTCAAGCATGAACGCATCGTAAGGGTTGGCCACCAGCAACACGTTGAAAATGCGCTTGGTCATCAGGTTGGCAAACTGCGTATCCTTGAAATAAAGCTGACGGAGTTTAATTCTTAGTTTGGTAAGCATGGTATCTTCTTTTAAAGCTTATATTACAGAAACAAAAATCGGAATTTCACACGATTTTTGCAAATCTTTCTTGAGAGTTGATAAAAAACTAACAAAATTCAACCTGTAGCTCAAAAAATCGGGTAAAATCCTTTGAAGATATAAGTAATTTCCTATCTTTGCATATACAAAATATTTCATTTTGTCAGACCTTAAATTATTTGATTATGGACATTAACAAAATCATGTCATCACTGGAGGCCAAGCATCCAGGTGAATCTGAGTACCTTCAGGCAGTCAGGGAAGTATTGCTTTCTATCGAAGATATCTACAATCAACACCCCGAATTTGAAAAGGCGAAAATCATTGAACGGCTGGTAGAACCCGACCGTATCTTTACATTCCGCGTGACATGGGTGGACGACAAGGGTGAAGTGCAGACGAACCTAGGTTACCGCGTGCAGTTCAACAACGCCATCGGCCCGTACAAGGGAGGTATTCGTTTCCATGCTTCCGTGAACTTGTCCATCTTGAAGTTCCTGGGATTTGAACAGACTTTCAAAAATGCCCTTACTACTCTGCCGATGGGCGGCGGAAAAGGTGGCTCCGACTTCTCTCCACGCGGCAAGAGCAATGCGGAAATCATGCGTTTCTGCCAGGCATTCATGCTGGAACTGTGGCGTCATCTGGGACCGGATATGGATGTGCCGGCAGGTGATATCGGTGTAGGCGGACGCGAAGTGGGTTATATGTTCGGTATGTACAAGAAACTGACCCGCGAATTTACCGGTACGTTTACCGGCAAGGGACTGGAATTCGGAGGTTCACTGATTCGTCCGGAAGCTACGGGCTTCGGCGGCTTGTATTTCGTGAAACACATGCTGGATGAAAAGGGTATCGAAATCAAGGGCAAGACAGTGGCTATCTCCGGCTTCGGCAACGTGGCATGGGGAGCTGCTACCAAGGCTACCCAACTGGGAGCAAAGGTAGTTACCATCTCCGGACCGGACGGCTACATTTATGATCCGGAAGGCATCAGCGGAGAAAAGATTGACTATATGCTTGAACTGCGTGCATCGGGCAATGACATCGTAGCACCATATGCGGAAAAATTCCCGGGAGCTACCTTCGTGCCGGGACGCCGTCCGTGGGAAGTGAAGGTAGATATCGCATTGCCGTGTGCTACCCAAAACGAATTGAACGGTGAGGATGCACAGAACCTGATAAAGAACCAGGTGCTCTGCGTAGGAGAAATTTCCAACATGGGATGTACACCAGAAGCTATTGACGCATTCATCGAACACAAGATGATGTATGCTCCAGGAAAGGCTGTCAATGCGGGTGGTGTGGCTACTTCCGGACTGGAAATGAGCCAGAATGCCATGCACCTGAGTTGGACTGCACAGGAAGTGGATGAAAAACTCCATCTGATTATGCACAATATTCATGAACAATGCGTGAAATACGGTAAGGAAAGCGATGGATACATCAATTATGTGAAGGGTGCGAACATTGCCGGATTTATGAAGGTGGCTCACGCCATGATGGCTCAGGGAATAGTCTGAATATTAAGGATAATTAAAAAATCAGACAAGCATGAGGAACGGATGAAATATTATTCGTATCTTTGAATGCTTTAATTTTTAGCACAAAATCTCGTTTAGTTGTATTTGTATTTTGTATTGTAGCTTGCGCTATCCGCCTGTGAAGGTCTGATAGCGCATTTTTTGTATATAAACGAAAATATAGGAAAACAAAAAAGTCCCGCAGGAACTGCAGGACTTTCAATTTGCTACGGGTGACTAGTGGGACTCGAACCCACGACATTCAGAACCACAATCTGACGCTCTAACCAACTGAACTATAGTCACCATGTTGGTAGGAAAATTTTTGCTCTTGAAGAAAGGGTGACTAGTGGGACTCGAACCCACGACATTCAGAACCACAATCTGACGCTCTAACCAACTGAACTATAGTCACCATGTTGGCTTCCTTTTCAAAAGCGATGCAAAGGTAAAGGATTTTTCTGAAACTACAAACTTTTCTTCAAAAAAATCTTCTATTTTCTCAATATATTGCCTTTTTCCCTGCCAACAGCGTATTTTTCATCAATGAAACGATGGTCATAGGCCCTACTCCACCAGGCACCGGCGTAATGTAAGCACACTTTGGAGCAACCTCGTCGAACTTCACATCACCCGTCAATTTGAAACCGGATTTGCGGGTTGCATCGGGCACGCGGGTAGTACCGACGTCAATTACTACGGCTCCTTCCTTCACCATATCGGCGGTTACAAAATTGGGCTGTCCCATGGCAGCAATCAGAATATCGGCTTCCCGGCATTCTTTCACCAAGTCTTTGCTCCGGCTGTGGCATACGGTTACAGTGGCATCGCCCGGACAGGCTTTCTGCATCATCAGCATGGCCATCGGCTTGCCCACAATGTTGCTTCGTCCCAGAATGACACATTTCTTTCCTTTGGTGTCTACCTGATAACGACGCAACAGTTCCATGATTCCGTTAGGGGTAGCAGAGATGTAGCAAGGAAGACCGATGGACAAGCGTCCTACGTTAATGGGATGGAATCCGTCGACGTCTTTACGGTAGTCTATCGTTTCAATGACTTTCTGCTCGGAGATGTGAGCCGGCAACGGAAGCTGTACGATAAAACCGTCTACATCGGGATCGGCATTCAACTCCTGCACCTTTGCCAGAAGTTCTTCTTCTGTCACATCCGATTCGTAACGAATCAAAGTCGACTTAAACCCACATATCTCACAGGCCTTGACTTTTGCGGCCACGTAAGTTTCACTACCTCCGTCATGCCCTACCAGAATGGCAGCCAGATGGGGACGTTTTCCTCCGCGGGCTACGATTTCGGCCACTTCGGCTGCAATTTCCTGTTTCACTTGTTCTGAAACTGCTTTTCCGTCAATCAATGTCATAAATCACTCCTTTCTGTTTTTACAAATTACACAAATGTAGAAATTTTAAAACAAACGACCTGCTTATTTTTCGGTTTTTATAGCAATTATTACAGCAATAGAAGAATTCTTGAAGCAACAGAAAGCAAGTCGACAAAAAAATATTAACTTTGCCGCGTTATTTTAATTATGAAAAGGAGAATTCTCAACATACTGTATATTGCTACAAGTCTGCTGCTGACTTTCAGTTTAGCCCCTCAAGCACATGCGGCTAAAACGAATTTCACCGTCGTGATTGACGCCGGGCATGGCGGACACGACCCCGGAGCGATAGGCAGAAGAGGAAAGGAAAAAAATATCAATTTAAGCGTAGCACTGAAACTGGGACGGCTCATCAAACAAAACTGTCCGGATACACGGGTAGTGTACACACGTGAAAAGGACGTGTTTGTTCCCTTACACAGAAGAGCTGAAATAGCCAACGAAGTCAAAGCAAACCTTTTTATCTCCATACATACCAACTCCCTGGCTTCAAGAAGCAGCAAGGTCAGCGGTACCGAAACATATACGTTAGGTCTTCACCGTACGCAGGAGAATCTGGAAGTGGCTCAAAAAGAAAATGCAGTAATTCTGATTGAGGATGATTACAAGCAGCGTTATGCCGGATTTAACCCTAACTCTGCAGAAAGCTACATCATATTTGAGTTTCTGCAAGACAAAAACATGGCACAAAGCGTGAAGTTCGCAACAGCCGTGCAACGCGGATTCCGGAATGCCAACCGGATAGACAAAGGGGTACATCAGGCTGGATTTCTGGTGTTACGCGCCACGTCAATGCCCAGTGTGCTGATAGAACTGGGATACATCACCAACCCCACGGAAGAGGCTTTCCTGTTATCTGAACAGGGCAGCTCAACACTGGCTCAAAGCATTTACCGGGCCTTTCTGAATTACAAAGGAGAGAAAACAGCAGGAAGCAGTCAGCTGATGCCTGTAGAAAGTGCAGCTCCTCTTACAGAAGCCACAGATATACCGGATGCAGAAGTAGCAGAAGTTACTGCTGCACCTGCCCGACAGACCGCTCCGCAAAGCAAAGAAGTGAGCCCTGCCGGAAAACCTGTATTCAAGATACAAATACTGACTTCCGACCGTCAACTGTCACCCAAGAGCAAGCAGTTCAAAGGACTTTCTCCTGTGGAAAGCTACAAAGAAAAAGGTATTATAAAATATACCTATGGCTCAGACACCAACTACAACAAAATACTCCGCCTGAAACGGAGCAAAGTGGATGGCAAATTCAAGGATGCGTTCATCATCGCTTTTAAAGATGGAGTGAAAATGAACATCAATCAGGCCATACGAGAATTCAAACAAAACAGATAACAAAAGAGAAAAGATAACTATATGAAAAAAGAAGTAAAAATCGGATTAGCTGGAATCGGAGCACTACTGATTCTTTTTTTCGGCATCAATTACCTGAAAGGAATCAGCATGTTCAAACCGGAAAGCTATTATTATGTAGATTTTACCGATGTGAACGGACTGGCTCAGTCGAGCCCTGTGTTTGCCAATGGTTATAAAATAGGTATTGTACGCGACCTGCAATACAATCACCAGAATCCCGGACATGTGATTGTTGGGATTGAAGTGGACCAGGATTTGCGCATTCCTGCAGGAAGTAAGGCAGAACTAGTGACAGAGATGCTGGGAACAGTTAAAATGAATATGCTGCTGAAGCATGAATCAACTACCTTCCTCAATCCGGGGGATACGATTGAAGGTACGGCCAATACTGGTATTTTGGGAAAAGCAGAAAAAGATTTACTGCCGAAGGTGGAACAGATGATGCCTAAACTGGATTCTATTCTTAGTTCACTGAACCAGCTGCTGGCTGATCCTGCATTAAAGCAGACACTTCACAATGCGGAAAAACTGACGGCTTCATTGAACGCCACCAGCACACAGTTGCATAGCCTGATGAGCAAAGATATTCCGCAACTGACAAGCAACGTGACTGCCATTACCGAGAACCTGAAAGGTATCAGTGAGAACCTGAAGGGAATTGACTATGCAGCCACTTTCCAGAAAGTGGATTCTACTCTTCAGAACGTACATCTGCTGACAGAAAAACTGGGTAGCAAGGATAACTCCATCGGATTGCTGTTGAATGATGATGCATTGTACAAGAACCTCAATGCAACTTCTGCCAATGCAGCTTCTCTCCTGAAAGATTTGCAGGAACATCCGAAACGGTATGTACACTTCTCTCTCTTTGGAAAGAAAGATAAATAAACACATATAAATCAAACAGATAAAAGAAGGCATACCCAGCTTATGCCTTCTTTTTTGTCTCCTTAAACGGAGCTCCATTTTTAAGCATAAAATATTACAAACAGGTTACTATATAGAAATATTCTAAATAGTATCGTTTTAGGAATACATTTTCTCACAGGAGTGCAACCCTATGATTTTCAAAGGAAAGCAACAAAGAAATGGGGTTTGAAGACTAACACTTGGATATAGCTAAACAACTGACAAATAAGAGATTACTAAAATACAAGTCAAATTCATTTTATCAATAATTTAACAACTTTGTAACCTCCTATTTATCAACCCCTTAATTTATTAAAATAAAAAGCAAGGAAAAAGGGATTTGTTTTTCTGAAATTTGATTACGAAATTTGCAAGCGTAGAAGTTTCGCTTTATTAATAACAACGCACGTATGATTGAACATAACCAAGCTGTTGCATTGTGGAATCGTTGCCTGTCATTTATCAAAGACAATGTAAATGCTACAGCTTTTAAAACATGGTTTGAGCCTATCGTACCTTTAAAATATGAAGCTACGGAGAAGGCATTGACAATCGGCGTCCCCAGCCCTTTCTTCTATGAGTATCTGGAAGAAAAATATGTGGGACTGCTGCGCGCCGCCATCTATAAAGAAATAGGTGAAGGCACGGAGTTGATGTATTCTATCCTGACAGATAAGACAAACCATATCACCGTCAATATAGAAGGAACCAAACGTTCGTCTGCATTGCCGGAACAGGCTCCCGTATATAATGGTAATAAAACCCCGAATCCGTTGCAAGCTCCGGCTCCTCAGGATTTGGATCCGCATTTGAACCCGAACTATAATTTCGAGAACTTCATCAAAGGAAACAGCAACGAGTTCTCCAGAACGGTAGCAGAAACGGTGGCTCAAAATCCGGCACGTACTTTCAACCCGTTATTTATTTATGGCCCGTCTGGTGTGGGTAAAACCCACCTTATTAACGCCATCGGAACACGCATCAAGGAATTATATCCGGAGAAACGCGTATTGTATGTATCTGCTCACCTCTTTCAGGTGCAGTATACAGACTCGGTACGTACCAACCACTTTAATGATTTCATCAGCTTCTACCAAACAATCGACGTGCTGATTATTGATGATATTCAGGAGTTTGCCGGAGTAACCAAGACGCAAAATACGTTCTTCCACATATTCAACCACCTGCACCAGAACGGAAAACAGCTTATCCTGACTTCAGACCGTGCTCCCGTAATGCTTCAAGGTATGGAGGAACGACTGCTTACCCGTTTCAAATGGGGATTGGTAGCCGAACTGGAAAAACCGGATATTGAACTGCGAAAGAATATCCTGCGCAATAAGATAAAACGTGACGGACTGACCATTCCGGAATCTGTAATCAGTTACATTGCAGAAAGTGTAAATGAAAGCGTGCGTGAACTGGAAGGTATCGTCAATTCATTATTGGCACAGTCTATTCTGTTCAAACGCGAAATTGACCTGGATTTGGCACAGCGCATTGTCAGAAAAGCTGTGAAGTGCGCCGAAAGCAAACCTATGACCGTGAGTGATATCATCACCAAGGTATGCGAACATTACAAAATAGATGAAACGGCCATTCATACCAAGACCCGTAAACGGGAAGTAGTACAGGTAAGACAAGTGGCAATGTATCTGGCCAAGAAACATACAGATACTTCTTCTTCCAAGATTGGTCAGCTAATCGGAAACAAAGACCATGCTACTGTGCTACACGCCTGCAAGATTGTAAAAGATCAGGTAGATGTGGACAAGGCATTCAAAGCAGAAATTGAAGAAATCGAAATGAGTCTTCGTACAAGATAAGAGAAAAGGCAGCTGAGGTTTCAGCTGCCTTTTCTCTTATCTTTTTTGCATCGTACATCAATCATCAAACCCCTGACGCTTCAAAACCTTCTTCAATCCTTCGGACATAAACTCATTATCACTCTTCTTATAACGAATATCAGTAAAGATTTGAGCCAGCGTCTCTGTATGATTGATTTCTACGAAATGTTTGTTTTCGGGTAGACCTTCCTTGTATGCATAGATTTCATCAATCATAGACGGTGTATAATCCTGGTATTTTTCTTCATGAATAATGCCTTGAACCGGCAAACGATCAGGCTGTTCCGGGCATTCATCCGGATAACCTACGGTAATCGTAGCGACAGGAACAACTAGCTTGGGCAGTTCCAGCAAATCAATGATCTGGTCTGGATTATAAATGGTAGTTCCAAGATAACAGATACCCAATCCGGCCTCTTCTGCCAATGTACAGAAGTTTTGTGTAACCAGCAATGCATCGGTAGCAGCATTCAGAAAAGAAATAAAGTTGTCATAACCCGGCACAGCCTTCCGCTGTTCACACCATTTGCTAAAACGATTGAAGTCGGCACAAAAAGTAAGCACTACAGGAGCCGAAGTCACCATAGGCTGGTTAAAATGAGCAGGTGCAAGACGAGATTTCATTTCCGCATCACGAGTCACTACCACACTATATAACTGCATATTTCCCATTGTGGAAGCGCGAAACGCTTCTTCCAATAATTCATTCAGCAAAGCAGCAGGCACATCGTCCTGTTTATACTTGCGAATGGTACGTCTGTTCTTTATTGATTCCATAATAAATAGGCTTTATGTGATACTACACAAAGGTAACAAGAATCATTGAATATCCCTACTCCCTTCTTAAGCAAGAAACACGCATATTTCAACAATGTTTCCCAATTCGGAAAACTTTTCAGATATACAAATTTTATAACAAACTAAATATCAAGTATATATAAAAACAAAACAGAAAACCACCCGTATTGTTAATAACTTCTTTCTTTTTTATTTTGCCAATTAAAAAAACATCTTTAGCTTTGCAGACGTTTGTTAGAAATAAAAGCGAATTCTACACCTTTACAATTTTTATTGACAACAAACTTATTCATATAATAACCGTGGAAAAGAAAACGTACAGCTACGATGAAGCCTACAACGCTTCGTTGGAGTATTTCAAAGGAGATGAATTAGCCGCACGTGTTTGGGTAAACAAATACGCAGTGAAAGACTCGTTTGGAAACATCTATGAGAAATCTCCAGAGGATATGCACTGGCGAATTGCCAATGAAGTAGCCCGTATAGAGGCTAAATATCCTAATGCAATCAGTGCTCAAGAACTTTTTGACTTACTTGACCATTTCAAGTACATCGTTCCTCAGGGGAGCCCGATGACGGGAATTGGGAACGATTACCAGATTGCTTCACTCTCTAACTGCTTTGTAATCGGACTTGACGGAAGCGCCGACTCATACGGAGCCATTATCCGCATCGATGAAGAACAGGTACAACTGATGAAGCGACGTGGTGGCGTAGGACATGACTTGTCACACATCCGCCCGAAAGGTTCTCCGGTTAAGAACTCGGCCCTGACTTCAACCGGTCTTGTTCCTTTCATGGAACGTTATTCCAACTCTACCCGTGAAGTAGCTCAGGATGGACGTCGCGGTGCCCTGATGCTGAGTGTATCTATCAAGCATCCGGACTCTGAATCTTTCATTGATGCCAAGATGACGGAAGGAAAGGTTACGGGTGCCAACGTGTCTGTAAAGCTGGATGATGAATTCATGCAGGCTGCTGTAGAAGGGAAGCCTTACACCCAGCAATATCCGATAGATTCTCCTAACCCGATGGTGTCAAAAGAAATTGATGCTTCAGCTTTATGGAAGAAAATCGTACACAACGCATGGAAATCGGCTGAACCGGGTGTATTGTTCTGGGATACGATTATCCGCGAATCTGTGCCCGACTGTTATGCCGACCTGGGATTCCGTACGGTATCGACCAACCCTTGTGGAGAAATTCCATTGTGTCCGTACGACTCATGCCGCTTGCTGGCTATCAACTTGTACTCCTACGTAGTAAATCCGTTTACTCCAGAAGCTTATTTTGACTTTGAGCTGTTCAAGAAACACGTGGCACTGGCTCAGCGCATCATGGATGACATCATCGACCTGGAACTGGAAAAGATTGAATGCATTCTTGAAAAGATAGATTCTGACCCTGAAAGCATGGAAGTGAAGGGAAGCGAACGTCACTTGTGGGAAAAGATTTATCATAAATCCGGACTGGGACGCCGTACCGGTGTAGGTATCACTGCGGAAGGCGATATGCTGGCTGCCATGGGATTGCGCTATGGTACGGAAGAAGCAACTGAATTCTCAGAAAAGGTACATAAGACAATTGCACTGGAAGCTTACCGTTCGTCAGTAAACATGGCTAAGGAACGTGGAGCTTTCGAAATCTACGATGCGGAACGCGAAAAGAACAATCCGTTTATCAACCGTCTGAAGGATGCGGATCCGGAACTGTACGAAGAAATGAGAAAATATGGTAGAAGAAACATTGCCTGCTTGACCATTGCTCCGACAGGAACTACCAGCTTGATGACACAGACTACTTCTGGTATTGAACCGGTATTTATGCCTGTGTACAAACGCCGCCGTAAAGTAAATCCGAACGATGCGAATGTGCACGTAGATTTCGTGGACGAAACAGGAGACGCATTCGAAGAATACGTGGTATTCCACCACAAATTCCTCACTTGGATGAAAATCAACGGTTATGATCCGGACAAACGCTATACACAGGAGGAAATTGATGAACTGGTAGAAAAATCGCCTTACTATAAAGCTACGTCAAACGATGTAGACTGGCTGATGAAAGTAAAGATGCAGGGACGTATCCAGAAATGGGTAGACCACTCTATCAGTGTGACCATCAACTTGCCTAACAATGTAAGCGAAGACCTCGTCAACCAGTTATATGTAGAAGCATGGCGTTCTGGCTGCAAAGGATGTACGGTATACCGTGACGGTTCACGTGCCGGAGTGCTTATCTCTACCAAGAAAAAAGACAAGAAGGAAGAGGAAGAATGCCGCTGCAAACCTCCTCAGGTGGTAGAGGTACGTCCGAAAGTGCTGGAAGCTGATGTGGTACGATTCCAGAACAACAAGGAAAAATGGGTGGCATTCGTAGGCTTGCTCGACGGAAGACCGTATGAAATCTTTACCGGTCTGCAAGATGATGAAGAAGGTATCGTATTACCGAAATCTGTAACTAGCGGACGTATCATCAAGAGCTACGATGAAGATGGAACCAAACATTATGACTTCCAGTTCGAAAACAAGCGTGGCTACAAGATGACCATTGAAGGACTTTCTGAAAAGTTCAACAAGGAATACTGGAACTACGCCAAGCTGATTTCAGGAGTACTCCGCTGGAGAATGCCTATCGAGCAGGTTATCAAACTGGTAGGTTCTCTGCAACTCGACAGTGAAAACATCAACACCTGGAAAAACGGTGTGGAAAGAGCACTGAAGAAATACGTTCAGGACGGTACTGAGGCCAAAGGCGTGAAATGCCCGAATTGCGGACATGAAACACTGGTATATCAGGAAGGCTGTCTGATTTGTAAGACATGCGGTTCTTCACGTTGCGGATAATCGCCGATAAAATACATATTTTATAAATGCACAGGCATGAATCGTACAGGTTTCTGAGTTTCAGCAATCATACGATTCATGCCTCTCTTATTCATGAAAGAAGATGAAACAAAGCGACATGTATATTCATTTGAAGGGACTGAAGATTTTCGCCTTCCACGGGGTACTGCCACAGGAAAACAAAGTAGGTGCCGAATACACTCTCAATCTGCGGTTGAAAACCGACTTCAGTCAGGCCTCACAAACTGACGACCTGAACTATACCATCAATTATGCCGAAGTGTTCGAGACCGTGAAAGAAGAAATGAAAATCCCTTCCCAGCTGTTGGAGCATGTCATCCAGCGTATTGCCGAACGATTGTTTCACGATTTCCCGCAAATCACAGAAATCAAGATTGCCCTGTTCAAGCAGAATCCTCCTATGGGAGCGGAATGTCAGGAAACAGGAGTAGAATCTATTTACACCAAAGACTAACGCAATATGAAAAAGATTGTCATTTTTGACCTGGACGGAACTTTACTAAACACCATTGCCGACCTGGCAGCAGCTACCAATTATGCGCTGACTCAGTTTGGCTATCCCACACATGACACGGACGCTTATCGTTTTTTCGTGGGAAACGGCATCAACAAACTGTTCGAAAGAGCTCTTCCTGAATCGGAAAGAACACCGGAGAACGTGCTGCGCATACGCTCTAAGTTTGTGCCTTATTACAACCTGCACAATGCAGATTTAAGTCGCCCCTACCCCGGTATCGAGAAACTACTCGCACAACTTCAGGAACAGCATATCCAGGTAGCCGTAGCCTCCAACAAGTATCAGGAAGCGACAGAAAAACTTATCCGCCAATATTTTCCCTCCATCCATTTTACAGCCGTATTCGGACAACGGGAAAATGTACCGACCAAACCCGACCCGCAAGTCATTCATGAGATTATGGAAATAAGTGGCACACAGAAAGAGGAAGTGGTCTACATCGGTGACTCAGGAGTAGACATGCAGACCGGACTCAATGCAGGAGTTACCACCATAGGTGTATGCTGGGGATTCCGCCCGAAAAGTGAATTACAAGAATTCAACCCAGCTCTTCTGGTTGAAACTCCAGAAGAAATTGCAGCGTTTCTGCAACTTCCTTAAATGGTGGTCTCAAGCCACTTTTTACTCACGAGACAGCCGCTTGAGAGCCAGATGATGACCTGCTTGAGCGGCTTTTTTATACCAAAACATGGCCAGATGCAAATCAGGAGCACCAGTCCATCCTTCTTCATATCCTTGTCCGATACGATAGAAAGCATAGGGATCTGACGAATGGCGGTACGCCTCAAAAGCTTGCGGAAGTGACACGGGCAACGTACCGCATCCTTTCCGATACAAATCACCCAAATTGGCTGAAGCATAGGTCAAATCACCTTGGCGAACGGCCTCCTTAAACCAGAATTCCGCCTGATAGCCATCGGGAAACACCCCTACCCCTTCCTGATACAAAGTACCGATGTCATTCAATACCACTCCGTCTACAGGCGTTCCTTCACGATATTCCTTCCCTAACTCCAGCAACATGTCCACGTCTTCCCGCGAAAAGCTTTCCCATGTCTCTGTACCGTCAGTCTGCCATGACTTAACCCGCCCGATGGAAACATGCTGTGGCACGTCGACCTCCACATCCATCGCATAGGCCATGCGATCGGCCAGAAACTCTTCCTTAGTCGCTTCTAACAGCCAGCCTTTCCGAAGCAGATACTGTATGTAACCATAAATGCGTGAGGTAGAAGAATGAAGATTCACCCCATATTTCTTCAACTGTTCCAAAGACACATAACGAATTCCGTCTTTAGGTAGTTCCAGGTAACAACGGGGAATGACAGAAAGTATCACTTTCAGCGAGGCAATTTCCTCTCCGATACAGTCTTCTATCCATTGCGCTCCCAGCCTTTCATATACACTGTAAGTCTTTCCATCCTCCCGCGACATCAGTTTCGGAGTGTGTCCGTTCAGATGCAATCCCAAGGTATCAATCAGGTAAGGAAAAAATTTATAGTCGTCGTATGAAGACAACCCGTCCATGCCTATCACTATTTTGCCATGCATATCATCGGAAATGACAAACGAAGTGGTGGAATGCTCCGGACGATGAAAATAATAATGAGTTTCCCCACGGTAAGTACCCTGCACGGTCAGTTCCACAGGAACCTCCAGCTTGCGAAAAAAGTCCTTTATTTGCAAAGGAGATGCCGCATTCAGTTGAAAAGAAATTCGCATAGTTACTCTTTCTGCTTTTAATAAATCTTTGCTCGAATCTCACCACTACCTATGCACAAACGAGCATCCTTGTCATAAATCACCCCGAATTGTCCGGGCGCTATGCCCTGTATCGGTTCCTCGCTGGAAACATGCAACGTTCCGTCTTCGGCAAAGCGCACTTTCCCAGTCTGAAAGGTATCCGTGTGACGTATTTTGAAACAAATTTCAGTTTCCTGTTCTTTCCATGGATTCAGAGTGATAAAATGAAAATCCTTTACACAGAAGGAATGCCCAAACTGTTTTTCTGTATCATACCCATGCGACACATAGATAATGTTTTCTTCCACATTCTTGTCTACCACAAACCACGGACCACCGCCCAGTCCCAGCCCTTTACGCTGGCCTATGGTATGAAACCAGTATCCGCGGTGCTGTCCGATAACCTTTCCGGTTTCCAGTTCCACGACTGGCCCCGGACGTTCTCCCAAAAAACGACGGATAAAGTCATTGTAGTTTATCTTACCCAAAAAGCAAATACCCTGGCTGTCTTTCCGCCGTGCACTTGGCAAAGATGCTTTCACTGCCATATCCCGCACTTCTTCCTTGAGAAAACCTCCCAAAGGAAACATCAGGCGAGACACCTGCAAGTAGTCAATCTGAGCCAGGAAATCGGTCTGGTCTTTTACCGGGTCTTTGGCCGTAGCCAACCATGTATATCCGTCTATATCCAGCGTAGAAGCATAATGCCCCGTAGCAATCTTATCGTAACCCTGCCCGGCTTCACGGTCAAAACAGCCGAATTTTATCAGCTTGTTGCACATCACGTCCGGATTGGGAGTCAGCCCACGGCGTACCCTGTCTACCGTATATGCCACCACATTGTCCCAATAAGCCTGCTGTAAATCGACAATATGGAAAGAAAGGCCATATTTACGTGCAGTGGCAGAAGCCAGTTCAATATCCTCCTCCGCCGTACAGGTAAGTCCGTCGTCCGTATCCATACCGATTTTTATATAAAACAAATCAGGCTTATGTCCTTGTTCACACAACAGATGCACGGCTACTGCACTGTCCACTCCTCCCGAAATCAACGCTGCTACATTCATATCTTTCTTTTTTAACGGCAAATATACCACCGGCATTCCACATGCCCAATACCCTTTTCAGGGTATATCTCATTTCATAGCCTGGAACTGCTCGATAAGCGAAGTGATGTTTGCTGTAAACAAACGGGCTGAAATGGCCAGCAAAATGATACCGAAAAACTTACGGATTACATAAATACCACCCTTTCCCAGCAGACGTTCAATACGATCGGTCAATTTCATGACAATAAATACCCATACCATATTAAGAATCAATGCCAGCACGATGTTGATGGGTGCATATTCCGCCCGCAGTGAAAGCAAGGTGGTAAACGCACCGGCACCAGCCAGCAAAGGGAAGACCAAAGGTACCAGCGTGGCCTCCTTAATCGGACCTGTATTCTTGAAAATTTCAATATCCAGAATCATTTCCAACGACATCAGGAAGATGACAAACGCACCGGCTACCGCAAATGAAGCGATGTCTACCTGAAACAAACGCAACATCATGTCACCCGCATAAAAAAATCCTAGAAGAAGTGCAAAAGCAATGAGAGTGGCTTTAAGGGCATTCACGGACCGCCCTTTCTGTTTCAAATCCAGAATAATAGGAATGGAACCAATAATGTCAATCACGGCAAAAAGAACGATAAAGGCACTCAGAAACTGCTGAAAATCTAATCCACTCATAGCTATATCCAAAATTATTACTGCAAAGTTATGATTTTTCTACACACTTGCAAGGGAAGAACAAACATTATCAGACTGTAAGAAAGAATAAAAAAGATAAAAGGTATAAATGGACGATACTTTCAGTAGGGAAATATACTTAACTTTGTATGTTAAAAGATAACTTAATAAAGTTAACGAGAAATGGAATTGACAATGTACGATAAGCTTTTACAGCTGCCTCTATTTCAGGGTATGTCGAAATTTGACTTCACTGACATTCTGGAAAAAGTAAAAATTCACTTCAACAAATATGAACCTGGAAGCTGCCTGGTTAGACAGGATACTCCATGCAACCAACTCATTTTTGTGCTGGATGGAGAAGTACAAATAGAGTCCAAGGACAGAGCACATCAATATACAATTTGGGAAACTTTTAAAAGTCCGAATGTAATCGAGCCTTATTCTTTGTTTGGCATGCGTCCTTACTTCACAGCTTCTTACACGGCGGTTACGGAGGTCAACACACTGAACATTGACAAATCATACATTCTCAATGAGCTATGCCGGTATGAGGTGTTCAACCTGAACTACATGAACATGTTGAGCAACCGGAGTCAGGTAATTTACAACAAATTGTGGAATTCGCATATCGGAAAAACGCGCGACAAGATTATCAACTTCCTTCTGCTGCGCTGCATGACTCCATATGGAGCGAAAAAACTGTCCATCCGAATGGAAGATTTGGCACGCCTGATTGACGATACCCGCATCAACGTATCGAACGTATTGAACGACCTTCAGAACCGGGGACTGATTCAGTTAGGACGGCGTACCTTCAGCATTCCCGAACTAAGGGAGGTAGTACTGCTGTTAGATAAGAAAGACTAAGCGTAATTACAACCTTTATTTATTTGAAGCAATATGAACAATCCATTTTTACAACCTTATTATACACTCCACGATACTACTCCTTTCCAGCAGATACGGATTGAAGACTATGAACCGGCCGTTCGGGAAGGCATGCGACTGGAAGACGAAGAAATTCAACAAATCACCAGCAATCCGGAAGAACCGACTTTCCAGAACACCATTTTAGCTCTGGAGCATGCCGGGAAAACCCTCGACCGGGTCACTACCGTGCTTTTTAACTTGCTGAGTGCGGAAACCTGCGACGCGCTGGAAGAAATAGCAGAAAAGCTGACTCCGGCACTGTCTGAACATGCCAACAACATCAGCCTCAACGAGCAACTCTTTGCCCGCGTAAAAGCGGTATACGATAAAAGAGAATCCTTGCAGCTGACTCCTGAAGAACGTCGTTTGCTGGAAAAGTCATACGACGGTTTTGTTCGCAATGGAGCCAATCTGTCTGAAGAAGACAAAGCTACTTTCCGAAAGCTGAGCATGGAACTGAGCAGCCTGACATTGAAATTCTCGCAGAATCACCTGAAAGAAACCAATGGATACGAACTGGTGCTGCACACCGAGGACGAACTGGCCGGACTTCCAGAAAGTGCCATAGAAGCAGCCGCACATACGGCACACGAAAAAGGGAAAGAAGGTTGCTGGGTAATCACTCTGCAGGCCCCAAGCTACGTGCCTTTCATGAAATACAGTGACAAGAGGGAACTGAGAAAGACGCTCTACATGGCTTATAACACCCAATGTTGTCACGACAATGAATTCAACAACCTGAAGATTGTGGAACAGCTGGTCAACCTTCGCATGGAACTGGCTCAACTGTTGGGCTTCAAGAATTACGCTGAATATGTACTGAAAAAACGCATGGCCGAAAACAGCGAAAATGTATACAAGCTGTTGAACGACCTGCTGGAAGCTTATACGCCGACTGCCCGTCAGGAAGTAGAAGAAATCCGTGCCCTGGCCCGCGAACTGGAAGGTGAAGACTTCGAACTGATGCCGTGGGATTTCTCTTACTATGCGGAAAAGCTGAAAAACCGGAAATTCAGCCTGGATGAAGAGGCGCTCCGCCCTTACTTCGAACTGAGCCGTGTAAAAGCCGGTGTATTCGGACTGGCTACCCGCTTGTATGGCATCACTTTCAAGGAAAACAAGGAAATTCCGGTATATCATCCGGACGTACAGGCGTATGAAGTGTTCGACCGCGACGGAAGTTTCCTGGCTGTACTCTACACAGACTTCCATCCCCGCGAGGGCAAGCGTTCGGGTGCCTGGATGACCAGCTATAAGGAACAATGGATAGACGACAACGGATGTAACAGCCGTCCGCATGTGTCTGTCACCATGAATTTTACCAAACCGACCAAGGACAAACCTGCCCTGCTGACATTCTCGGAAGTAAATACCTTCCTGCACGAATTCGGGCACGCATTACACGGCATGTTTGCCAATACCCGTTTCCAAAGCATGAGCGGAACCAATGTGTACTGGGATTTTGTGGAACTTCCTTCACAAATCATGGAAAACTTTGCCATAGAAAAAGAATTTTTGAATACATTCGCATGTCATTACCAGACAGGCGAACCCATCCCACAAGAACTGATTCAGCGCATCGTTGATGCTTCCAATTTCAACGTGGCATACGCCTGCCTGCGCCAGCTCAGCTTCGGATTCCTTGATATGGCCTGGTACACTCGCCAAAGCAAGTTCGAAGGCGATGTAAAAGCCTACGAAAAAGAGGCATGGCAGCGTACGCAACTGCTTCCACAACCGGAAGATACCTGCATGAGCGTACAGTTTGGTCACATCATGTCGGGAGGATATTCTGCCGGATATTACAGCTACAAATGGGCTGAGGTGCTGGATGCCGATGCTTTCTCCGTATTCAAGGAGACAGGCATCTTCAATCAGGAAACTGCCCGTTCATTCCGTGAGAATGTACTGTCAAAAGGAGGTACTGAGCACCCGATGACATTATACAAACGTTTCCGTGGTCAGGAACCGACCATTGAAGCACTATTAAAAAGAAATGGTATAAAATAAGGATACAAATGAAGACATTCAGACTCTACTGGTTCTTTACGTTACTCCTGTTACTAGCCGGATGTAACCAGAAAGACGATGTTAACGAAATTTTCTCCAGCGGACAGACGTGGCACTGGAGCAACTCCTATAGTACCAGTGACTGGAAGGATGACAACAATTTCAATTCCACACTGACACGTGATGAAGTAGCTAAAATCAACGACAGCCAGGACAGCTACAACATCATTTTCAAGGAAGACGGTACCGTGGAAGGCAATGGAAGTAATTTCACCTTTACGGGTACATGGAGTGCCAACGGAGAAGACCAGAGCTTTTCTATCCAGTTAAAACCCAGTGGAAACCGCAGCGGACTGGACAAGACCTTTTATGATGAAATAAGCAATGCCAAATTCTATCGGGGAAGTTCCAGAACCATTAAACTGTTCAACCTCGACAAGAATCATTATATTCAATTCTATCCCAAAGGATTCAACGATTAAGCATACCACTATGAAACCAACGGAACATAAGCAAGAAATACTGGACAAACGCTACATGCGCATGGCCTTAATCTGGGCAGAGAACTCCTATTGCCAACGGCGACAGGTAGGCGCATTGATTGTCAAAGACAAAATGATTATTTCAGATGGTTACAACGGTACTCCTGCCGGCTTTGAGAATGTGTGCGAAGATGAGAACGGAGTAACCCGCCCCTATGTGCTTCATGCTGAAGCCAATGCCATCACCAAGATAGCCCGCTCCAGCAACAGCAGCGAAGGAGCTACCATGTATGTCACTGCCTCCCCGTGTATCGAATGTGCCAAACTGATTATTCAGGCTGGTATCAAACGAGTGGTATATGCAGAAAAATACCGTTTGGAAGACGGGTTGGACTTGCTGAAAAGAGCCAATATTGAAGTTGTATATCTTAACCCCAATGAATAAATAACATGAAAAACAATAACACACGCTTTATCCCGTTCCTGTTGGCCATCTGCCTGATTGCGGGCATCGCCATCGGCACATTCTATGCCAACCATTTCTCAGGAAACAAGCTGGGCATCATCAACACTTCATCCAACAAGCTGAATGCGTTGTTGCGCATCATCGACGACCAATATGTAGATACGGTAAACATGGGCGAACTGGTGGAAGAAGCCATGCCGCAGATTCTTTCGGAACTCGACCCGCATTCTTCTTATATTCCGGCCAAGGACCTGGAAGCTGTAAACGCCGATTTGAAAGGTAGTTTCAGCGGTATCGGTATCCAGTTTACCATTCAGAACGATACCATCCATGTAAACAGCGTCATTCAGGGCGGCCCCTCGGAAAAAGTGGGTTTGATGGCAGGCGACCGTATTGTGGAAGTAGATGATTCTGCTTTTGTCGGCAAGATTGTGACAAACAGTGAAGCCATGAAACGCCTGAAAGGTGAAAAAGGCAGTAAGGTGAAACTGGGTGTTTACCGTCCGGGCGAAAAGGACTTGCTTCATTTCACTGTTATCCGTGGAAACATTCCAGTGAAGAGTATCGATGCCGCCTATATGATTAATGAAAAGGTAGGCTACATAAAAGTCAACAAGTTTGGTGAAACCACTTATCCGGAACTGCTTATCGCATTGGCTAAACTGAATCAGAAGAACTGTGAAGGTCTGATTGTCGACCTGCGTGGAAATACGGGAGGTTACATGGCAGCTGCCATCCAGATGGTCAACGAGTTCTTGCCTAACAACCGTCTGATTGTCTACACCCAGGGACGCAAGTCGCCGCGCGAAGACTACAACTCCAACGGAACAGGAAGCAACCAGAAAATGCCGCTTGTAGTACTGGTGGACGAAGGTTCGGCTTCTGCCAGCGAAATCTTTGCCGGAGCCATCCAGGACAATGACCGTGGAACCATCGTAGGACGCCGTTCTTTCGGAAAAGGTTTGGTACAGCAGCCCATTGAATTCAGCGACGGCTCTGCCATCCGTCTGACCATCGCACGCTACTACACCCCATCCGGACGCTGCATACAGAAACCTTACGAAAAAGGTAAGGAATCGGAATACGAACTCGATTTGCTCACCCGTTATGAACACGGCGAATTCTTCTCTGCCGACAGCATCAAGCAGGATGAGACTGAAGTATATCACACCCGCCTGGGCCGTCCGGTATACGGAGGAGGAGGTATCATGCCTGACATTTTCGTACCACAGGATACAACCGGTATGACCTCGTACTTCCGCATGGCTGCTAACCGTGGACTGATTATCCGCTACACGTTCGACTATACCGACCAGAACCGCAGCACCTTGCAGAAATATGATACTCCGGAAAAGATGGAAGCTTACCTGAAAGGACAAAACCTGCTGAATAAGTTTGCCGCATGGGCGGAGAAAAAAGGCTTGAAACGCCGTAACAACCTGATGATGAAGTCACGCCGCTTGTTTGAAATGAGTTTGTACGGAAACATTATCTATAACATGCTGGGTATGGAAGCATACGTGGAATACCTGAATGAATCGGACAAGACCGTACTGAAGGCTGTAGAGATTCTGGAAAAAGGTGAATCTTTCCCTCAGGCCCCAGACCCGCAAGCAGCTACTGACAAAAAGAAATGATACCTTATGGATAAAAAGGAACTGCGACGGTTAATCGCACAAGAAAAACGGAATTATTCCGTTGCTCAAAAAACTGAATGGTCTTCCAGCTTGTTTCAAAAGCTGGAGGACCATCCATTGTTTTTGCAGGCACACACTCTCCTGCTCTATCACTCGCTACCCGATGAAGTACTGACTCACGAGTTCATCAAGCGCTGGCATCCATACAAGCGCATTGTGCTTCCACTTGTCAAAGGAGATGAACTGGAATTCCGATATTATGAAGGGGAAGATTCATTACAAATCGGTGCTTTCGGCATTGAAGAGCCCACCGGTAGCCTGGTAGAAAATCTGCATGAAATAGAGCTGAGTATTATTCCTGGTGTGGCCTTCGACTGCTCAGGCAACCGGTTAGGACGTGGAAAAGGATATTACGACCGCGCCTTGACCAAACTGCAATCCTATCGCATAGGGGTATGCTTTCAATTCCAACTGCTTCCACATATTCCCGTAGAAGCCACAGACCTGCCCATGGACGAAGTATGGACGGAACAAGGCTGCATATTCAACGGAACACAATGTTCACAATAACCTGAGAGCCGACCTGAGCATTCAGGTTACGAATCAGCATTTCACGTCCCATCATCAACTCCTGACGAATCACGGAAGAAGAAAGACTGACATAAAGTACCTGGTTTTTAATAAAAAGATTCGTGGTGTAACGGGTAATGACCGGTCCCACCACATCTTTCCAGGCATCCACCAGACGATATTCATTCAAGGGAGTCTCCAGCCCTTGCTGGCGGAGAAACTGCCGGAGCACATCGCCAATCTGTTCAGTATTATTCCGCTTCATAAGACTCCTTTCGTTCGGACACTTCTCCGTTTTCCACCTCAAACAGTTTGTAATCGCCCTCTATCTTTTTCAAGATACGGTCCAGATGGTCACGGTTGGTATCGGTAATAAAAATCTGTCCGAAATTATCTCCTGCCACTAATTTGACAATCTGCTCTACACGAAGTGCATCCAGTTTGTCGAAAATATCATCCAGCAGAATCAAAGGAGTCGTACCGCTTCCGGTACGCTTCAAAAATTCAAACTGTGCCAGCTTGAGAGCTATCAGATACGTTTTGTTCTGCCCCTGAGAACCTTCCCGCTTCATGGGGAACTCTCCCAGCTGCATAATCAAATCATCCTTATGAATGCCTTTCAAGGAATAACCCATTACCCGGTCACGCTGACGGTTGGCACGCAGCAGGGCAAGCAAATCCCCCTCTGCCGCATGCGACTGGTAAGAAAGTTTTACTTCCTCCTGATTTTGGGATATATAAGAATAGTATGACTGGAAAATCGGAATAAACTCATCGATGAACTGCTGACGTTTGCGGAATACCACTTCACCCGTAGAAGCCATCATCTCTTCCCATACGTTCATCAGTTCTTCGTCGGGCTCCAGTTCCGCTTTCAGCAACGTATTACGCTGTACCAAGGCTTTATTGTAGCGAATCAGCGCATCCAGATATTCCCGGTCGAACTGCGAAATCACCACGTCCATGAATCGTCTTCTTTCCTCACTCCCTCCGGCAATAAGCAACGTATCAGCCGGAGAAACCATCACTAAAGGAATCAATCCGATGTGGTCGGACAAGCGGGTATACTCTTTCTTATTACGCTTGAACTGCTTCTTCTGCCGACGCTTCAACCCGCAATACACTTCTTCCGGATCACCGTCTTCTGTTTCATAAAAACCTTGCAGCACAAAGAAGTCCTGTTCATGCCGTATATTCTGAGAATCAATAGGGTTAGTTGCACTCTTACAAAAAGAAAGATAATACACAGCATCCATCAGGTTGGTCTTTCCCATCCCGTTCTTTCCGATAATGCAGTTCATCTTGCGGGAAAAAGCCAGCTCGGCCTGTTCCAGATTCTTATAGTTTAATATCGAAATGCGTTTAAGCCACATAAAAACAATCACTATTTGGGATACAAAATTAACAATAAAAGCAAGATTGATTAAAAAAACTGCCCGCAAATTTCATTTATACACATAAATCAACTACTTTTGCTGTCCAAATACGTGGATTGGAAAAATAATAAAAAACAAATATCAAATGACTGAACAAAAACACACTAATGACCCGTTGAATGTAGACGAAGCGCTCAGCACTTCAGAAGCATTCCTGATTAAAAACAAGAATGTACTTTTGGGAGCAGTAGTTGCTCTGGTAGTTATCGTCGGAGGTTTCCTCGGATACAAACATTTCATTTCTGAACCGAATGAACTGAAAGCTTCAGAAGCTATCTTCAAAGGTGAACAGTACTTCGGAGCTGACAACTTTGAAGTTGCCTTGAAAGGTGACAGTCTGGGATATGCAGGTTTTGTGAAACTGGCAGACGAGTTCAGCGGTACAGATGCAGGAAACTTGGCAAACGCATACGCAGGACTTTGCTACGCACAGTTAGGCAAATACGAAGATGCTATCAAATATCTGGATAAATTCAGTGGTGATGATTTACTGGTTGCTCCTTCAGTAATGGGAGCTCTGGGAAACTGCTATGCACAGACTGGACAGCTTGACAAAGCTGCCGCTACTTTGCTGAAAGCAGCCGACCGTGCCAACAGTTTGTCAATTAGCCCGATTTTTCTGATTCAGGCTGGACAAATCTTGGAAAAACAAGGAAAAAATGCAGAAGCCGTAGAAGCTTACAAGCAGGTTAAGAACAAATACGGTAACTCATATCAGGCAATGGACATCGATAAGTACATCGAACGTGCTTCTTTGAAATAAACCACAAGAAACATACTTCTATTAGTATAAGTATCATTCAGGCCGGACCGAGGTTTTTCGGTCCGGCTTTTTTCTTTAACATACAAACTTAAAAAGACAAACAATATGGCTACAGCTTATCACAATCTTTCAGATTACGACTTTAACTCCGTACCCGATGCCTCACAGATGCGCTTCGGTATCGTAGTGTCTGAATGGAATCATAACATTACAGGAGCTTTGCTTGAAGGAGCAGTCAACACATTGAAAAAACACGGGGCAAAGGATGAAAACATCCTGGTATATTACGTTCCGGGTAGTTTCGAACTGACTTTCGGCTCATCACAACTTGTTAAAAGTGGAAAAGTAGATGCAGTCATTGCATTAGGCTGCGTAGTACGTGGCGATACGCCTCATTTTGACTATGTGTGTGCCGGAGCTACCCAAGGTATTACAGAACTGAATGCAACTACCGATACACCAGTCATTTACGGCCTCATCACAACCAATAACATGCAGCAGGCAGAAGACCGTGCCGGAGGAAAATTAGGAAATAAAGGTGACGAATGTGCAATTACAGCAATAAAAATGATTGATTTTATTTGCAAGTTAAAAAAATAATCGTACCTTTGCATCGCAATTGAGAAAAGCACTAAACCTTGATTGCGGACGGGCAAATACCAGAGTGGCCAAATGGGGCAGACTGTAAATC
>ULUI01057326.1_pt1 | contig 92325 bp, 61 predicted proteins | sample 1958371 | NCBI WGS metagenome assembly ULUI01 (sample SAMEA4835756, study PRJEB28245) | human gut metagenome | biome: gut microbiome; material: fecal sample | place: Denmark | collected 2008
TACAGTTTTTTGTCAAAATTTTAATATGCTAGAAATCAGCAATTTACAAATCATCAAATTTACATATTTCCCATCGTATTGACCACCTCCACCCGGCTTAGCGTATGGTTTACCCGCTCCACATGAATCTGGGTGGCAATGCGTTCGCGCAGGGCTTCCACGTGACTGATGATGCCTACCTTCTTGCCTCCTATCTGGTGCAACTTCTCAAGGGCTTCCATCACCGTATTCAGGTAGTCACTGTCCAGCGTGCCGAAACCTTCGTCGATAAACAGCACATCCACCGAAAGACTTTTCCGGTTGAGTGAAGACAATCCCAATGCCAAGGCCAGTGACACCAGGAAGCTCTCTCCACCTGAAATGGTGGATGTGGGACGTTTCACCCCGCCCTGGTATTCATCGCGCAACAGAATGGTAAGTCCACCCGGCGGACACTCCATACGGTAACGGGCAGTCAGCCGGCTCAGGTAATGATTGGCACCGGCCAGCAACTGGCGAAGCACGTAGCTTTGGGCAATGTTACGGAACTTCTTGCCGTCGGCACTGCCGAACAAGGCAGCCACTCCCGCCCAGTTGTCCACTTCCTTTTGCTTCACTTCTATCTGTTCCTTCACTTTCCGGATACGCTGTAGACACTCTTCGTGATGTGCCAGCATCTGTGCGATGGCTCCCAAACGCGCCAACTTCCCGGTCTGCTGTTCTTCCAGTCGGGAAATGGTTTCCTCTACGGTTGCCAGCGTCATCCCTTCGGTTTCCGACGGACGCTGTGCCCGATGTTGCGCCAGTTCCCGACCGACCCGTTCCATTTCTGCCCGCCGGCTCGTCAGGTCGTTGTCCAGTTTCTGCAAGGTACGGCGTGCCATGTTCACCTTTTCCACTTCCAGTCCGGCCAGTTTCTCCAAATACTCACGGGAAATCTCAGGATGACCGACAAGAAAAGCTTCCACTCCAGCGCTTTTTTCCTCCCTCAACCTTTGCGATGTCTTTATGGCATGGCAGACAGAAAGCACGGAAGTGTTCAGCGCGTTCCATTGTTCCGAAAGCCCTTCCGGACACGGCCCGTCGGGTATCGTCTCTGCCGTCTCCTGCTCCCAGGCCGGAAGTTCCGACAAGATAGCCTGACGGACGGACTGCACCTGCTCCACTTGGGAAGCCAGCGACTCTACCCTGTGCGAGAGTTGCTCTCTCCTCGTCTGCTGTTCCACATACCGGTCAGTTTCTTTCTTCAAGGCGGTAATGAAGTTTTCGCGGTCGGTCTTCCAAGCTTCTTGCCAAGGCGTAAAGACAATCAAGGTCTCTCCTTTCTCCACGCACTGGGAAACGGTCAGTGCCTCACGCGAAAGTGCCTCTTCCAGCATACGCAGCTCGGTTTCCAAACGGGACACGGCTTTGTCGGCTTCCTCTACTTTCCGATGCCATTGCTCGCTGGCAGTGGTCAGTTCCTCCCGTTCCTTCGTCAGACGGTTCAGGCGTTGCTGTCCTTCCTCGGCTTGTTTCCACTGCGCTTCCAGCCGGTCGCATACTTCCAGCTGCGCCGACAAGGCTTGCTCTACCTGAGATACGACCTCGTCCGCTTCTTTCATGGTGGCATAAAGCGGCATATCTGCCACGGCCTTTTCCGCCAGAGAATAAGCTTCTTTTGCAATAGTCTCCTTCTTCGCCTCCATTTCTTCCAGTCGCATCAGGGAGCGAACCTCCGCTTCCGCCCGTGCCAGTGCGGTCAAGACTTCCTCCGCCCGACGTGCCTTTTCTTCCAGCAACGCACGGACCGGTTCCAGCAACGACACAAAATGAGCCTCGCTCTTCAAGTCATCACCTACCTCCTTGCCACAAACCGGACACACATCGCCTTTTGACAGACGTGCGCGGGCTTCGCGTGCCCAGTCCTCGCACGACATCCGCTGCTTGTCGTACACCTGCTGCACTTCTTCCTTTTCCTTACGACAGACCTCAGCCTGCGCTTTCAGTTGCGCTACCGTCTGTTGCTGCTGCCGGCAATCGTCCTGCAAGGTTTTCCGGTTCTTCTGCACATCCAGCCAGGCCTGTTCCTTTTCTGCACGGACAGAAAGTGCCTCCCGCAATTTCTTCCATCCGTCCAGCCGGGCATCTGCTTCCTGCTTCTTCTGCCGGAGTTCCTCTACTTGTAATTCCTCCAACTGCGTGCGGCACGCTGCCACCTCCTGCTGCTTTTCTTCCGCTACCTTTCGGGCCTGTTCATACGATGTCGTAGCTCCATGGCGGACTTCCAGCGTTTTCTGATGGATTGCGGCCTTGTGTGCCTTTTCTTTACGGTAATCTTCCGACTGCTGAAGCGCGTGCTGAATCTGGTCGGACAAAGCCGAAAGCGATTGCAACGATTCGTACACCGGCATCTTTTCCTGCACACTGGAAAGATACGTCTCGCACGCCGCCCACTGTTCCCGGCACTGCACCTGCATACGCTCCAGCTTACCCAGACCGACACTCAACGAACGGTACTTCTCTTTCAGTTGTCCCAGTTCTTCTTCCGACGTACGGATACGCTGCTGCAAGGCCACCTGTTCCGTCCATTGAAAACGCACATCAGCCGTACGGTCCCAGTCATCCAGCAACGACTTGTTGCGCTTGTAATCTTCCGATTCCACCCGTTCCGTCAGTGCCTGAAGCGCCTTTCCGGTCTCCTCCAGATCATGTGCCAACTTCTGTTCATCAGTCATCCATTTCCGAAGGTCCTGCTCCTGCTTCAACTGTGTGCGGAGCGTGGCAGTCTCTTCTGTCACCTGGCGCTGTTCCGCCTGAAGCGCGGCCAGTTCCTCGTCAGTCAACAACACAATGCCGCCCGTCTGCGCCTTCAGCTCCTGCAGCTCCGCCTCCTTTTCGGTCTTCATCACGTAGATTTCCCGACTGATGCGCGAGTAGATTTCCGTGCCTGTCAGTTTCTCCAGGATATTTGATTTTTCCTCCTCCTTACTTTTCAGGAACTTGGTAAACTCTCCCTGTGCCAGCAGCGTGGTCCGGCAGAACTGCTCAAAGGTGAGACCGATACGCCGCTCTATTTCCGTACGTGTTTCGGTCGACTTATTCGTGAGCGGAGTACCGTCCTGCAAGGAAAGTGTCCAGACCACTTTCTGAATTTTCCCTCCGGCCTTGTTGCGTGCTCTTGCCACGCTCCACACGGCCCGTAAGGCATCTCCTGCCGCATCCGTAAACCACAGCTCCACTTGTGCCGACACACTGTCACGCCGCATCAGCATGCGTGAATCGTCGATGCTCACCTCACCCGTACCGGAAAAGCTGTCGTTCTCGTCCAGGTAGCGTTCATTGGCCGCCTGCTTCAAGCGCGGAGTGGTGTTATAGAGTGCCAGACACACCGCATCAAGCAACGTCGACTTGCCGGCTCCCGTCGGTCCACAAATCAGGAAGATGGAATCCTCGCCCAGCGGTCCGTGCTCAAAATCAATGCACGCCTTCTCGATGGAGGCTATATTTTCAATAATCAGTTTCTGTAATCTCATGCGCTATTCCTCCTCTTGACTTCGTACCCGTTTCACGGCTTCCTCCAGCATGTCGAGCATCTCCGGAGCGATGTCCCGCTGAAACTTGTCCTGATAATAGATGGCTGCTACCTGCAACGGGGAAAAAGTCTGCAAACGATCCACATCCAGCTCTGTAATCTCCTTCTGCGTTTCCACTACTTCACGTTCCCATTTGTAGCGGCAGAAACGGCACTGCTTGCCACGGGTCAGTTCGTAGGCCCGCTCCATGCAATAGGCCGGAGGTACATCCTGAATACGGACGTGTAACTGCACATACATTTTTTCCTCATCGGGGATGGCCTGTAGCACCTCCAATGCCTCTTCCAGCGGCACGGCCTGCGAAGGCAGCACCTTCAAGGGCCACGCATTCCGCACTGGCAAGGTACGCACCTCGGGCATAGCACCGTGTGCAGCCAGTTCTACCAGACTGACGGAATGCCCGTAACTCTCGTCAAAGCTGACCGGAAGCGGGGAACCGCAATAACGGGCCCGTCCGCCGGACAGGGTTTGCGGAAAATGAATATGCCCTAAGGCCAGGTAATCGTACCCCTCACCCATCAGACGGATATCCGTGTATTCCATGCCGCCGCGTCCGTCGTCCTGTCCGGTAATGTCACTTCCCGTCAGGGCCAGATGGGCCATCAACACCACCGGAAGATTTCCCTGGTTACGTTCCTTCACACGGTTCAGCAAGGTTTGGATAAAATGATATTGCCGCTCTTCACGTGGAACTTCTTCATCGAGCGCCGGAAAGTTTTGCGGATACACATGAGGCAGGGCTATCACATAGCCTTTCAATTCGCCGCAACCGTTCTTCACTTCCACGATATGACGTTCCAAGTCTACCTGGCCGGCTTCGTCTCTTCGGATAGCACCCACCACGGTGACTCCAGCATACTTCCACAGATTCCGGTTGATTTCCAGCTTGGAACTGCTGTCGTGATTGCCTGCCGTGATGATAATCTGCATAGCGGGACAGGTTTCATGAAATTCCACCAGCGCATCCGTGTACAACCGCTGGGCGGCTGCCGAAGGACTGCAATAATGAAACACGTCGCCCGACACGATCAACGCGTCGGGCTGTTCTGCGGCTACCCAGTGGCACAACTTACGCAGGAAGTCTTGCTGTTCCTCGCTGCGGTCGTATTCAAACAGTTGCTGCCCCAGGTGCCAGTCACTAGTATGTAATATTTTCATCCGTTTTACAAGGTTTTAGGAGGATAAAGGGTGTTCCACCAGGTCGGGTCATCCTGCAACCATTTGGCAAACCAGGCAAAGATGGTGTTCTGCCACTGGATGCGTTTCTGATAGTCCTTGATGTGATGGTCTTGTCCGTCTACCACCACCAGTGCCGTTTCACGTCCCAGCAGTTTCAGGGCCGTAAACATCTGGATACTTTCGCCCACCGGCACATTGGTATCTACTGCTCCATGCAGGAAGAGCAACGGAGTGTGTATCTTGTCGGCATTAAACAGCGGACTGTGGTCGACAAAGAGTCCCGGATTCTTCCACGGATAACTGTTGGCTGCCGATACTTCACTGTAAGAATAGCCCCAGTAGCCTTCACCCCAGTAGCTGGTGTGGTCGCTGATACCGGCATGGGAAATAGCTGCCGCAAACAAGTCGGTCTTTGTCTGGAGGTACTGCGTCATGAAGCCACCATAGGAAGCACCGATGCAACCGATTTTCTTACCGTTGACAAAGGAATGAGCTTCCACAAACTTACGCGTTCCTTCAATGATGTCGTCGGCCACATAATCGCCGAACGTATTCACATGGCGGGCAGAGAATTCCTGACCGAAACCGGTCGCTCCACTCGGTTCTACCACATACACCACATAACCCAAAGCGGCATACGCATGATGCGGGTAACGGCTGGCAAAATTACGGCTTGTGGGACTGCATCCGCCGTAGTAGTTGACTATCATCGGATATTTTTTGTTCGGGTCAAAATGAGGCGGCAGGTAGTAGCGTCCGCAAATGGTGTCCCCACGGGAGTTGACAAAGTCCCACGCCTTGCATTCACCCAGCAGCACATCCTTCAATTCCCCGTTCAAATCTTCTTCCAGCTTGGAGGCATCCTTCTTCAAATCGACCACATACAAGCGGTGAGAGTTGGACGCACTTTCTCCGTAGAACGACAACGAAGAGGCTTTCTCGGCCACAGAGAATCCCAATACCATTTCTTCGGGCACATTCACCTTCTCAATGTGTTTCTTTACCGGATTCAGGCGGAACAGCGCGATGCAATCACGGTCTTCGGCGGTGAAGTACACACAATTGTCTACAGCCGACCACACCGTCTGCATCACATTCGGATTGAACGTCCGGGTCAGCGGCTCAATCTGCTTGCTCTGCAAATCCATCAGGTAAAGCTGATTGTCAATCATGCTCGGGGTCTGTCCCTCCTTCACGTTCTTGCCGATGCCACCCAGACACTCCGGTGTACCGGCCAGCAATACCTGGCGGCCGTCGGGTGAGAACTGCGCATTGGTCAAAAAACCGTCATCTTTCACCAGTTCTTCCACCTGCAAGGTCTGCACATCCATCTTGTACACAGAAAATAAGGTGGTCGGCCGTTTTCCCATACGGTGGTTGGAAGCCATCATCAGAATAAAACGTCCGTCGGAAGAGATGTCCGTAGCCCACACATTCTTGTAACCGAAAGTCAAAGGCTGACACACGCCAGTCTTTACATCAAAACGGGCCAGGTACGTACGGTTGCGCCATCCCGGCTGACGGTCGTCCGGGTCAATGAACTCATAGATTTCCTTCTTCTCTTCCGGTCCCTTCTGTACAAGAGTAAACAGCAGATAATCCTCCGTAGGTGCTATCTGGAAACTGCCTTCCGGCAAATGGTTCACCCACACTTCCTCACGTCCGGATACAGGATCTACCGTTACCAGTTCCCGGCCGGATACTCCCTGACGTACATAGTAATATTTCACGGAACGCGGCATCCAGTGCAAGGTTTCTCCCCAGGTAGCGACTACTTTTCCGGTCTTCAGTTCCTTTACCTTGGTCTGCGAAGTCGTTTCTCCACCTTCCTTTGTGACAGTATACGACGTAATCAGGTATTTCCCATCGGCTGAAAGTTCAGTGCCCGTAAAGCGGGTACCATGCAGTACATCGGCCAGTGTAAACAGACGGCCTTGTTCGGTACGCAAAGTAAACACCCCGTCCTGCTTGGCATCCAGGCTCACCTTCGGCACGTTCTTTTCACCCGGCATGGAAAGATACTTGATGACCACCTGATGCGTAGCCGGATTCAGCGATAACGAGGTATCCTCCACGCGCTTACCATCCACATACACCTGATAGTGCTCAGCCCCTTCCACCTTCAATGACACTTCTCCATAGTGTGTATTCTCCAGTACAAAGCCCATCAAGTGCAAGGCATAGCCTGACGACGGAGACAGCTGGCTTGCCTGCTTCACCTCTGCTCCTTCAAGCAAAGAAAATGATACCGGCGTCTTCAGCAGCGACTCCGCTTTCCATGACTTGGAATTAACATCCACACTGTCAACCTGATAAGGCTGCATCAGCTCATACGGTCCTGCGTATTTAAACGAAGTGACCTCTATATTCTCGGCATTCACCAACATGGTCCCACAAAGAGAACATGCTATAAAAAGTTCCTTTTTCATCTCTTTTTTATAGTTTATTGCCACAAACATAATCAAAAATCATCATTTTTTTGTTATGTTTGTAGAACAACTAACGAAACCGTTATGAAAAAAAAACTAAGTGTGTATGTCCTTTCCTTGCTGATGCTGGCAGGATGCAGTTCGGTACCGCTCACCGGACGTAAACAATTGTTACTGGTTTCAGATCAGGAAGTACTTTCTTCCAGTCTGACCCAATACAAGGACTATATCAAAAGTGCACAAAAGTCAACTAATGCCACCCAGACAGCCATGGTGGTACGAGTAGGGAAAAACATCGCCGCAGCCACAGAACGATACCTGCGCAGCAACGGACTTTCGGCTGAAATCAAGGATTTCTCCTGGGAATTCAATCTGGTAAAGAGTGACGAAATCAACGCATTCTGTATGCCCGGCGGAAAAATTGTGGTGTACGAAGGCCTGATGAAGCTCGTATCGTCGGACGATGAACTGGCCGTGGTACTGGGACATGAAGTAGCGCATGCCGTGGCCAAGCACAGCAACGAGCGTATCAGCCAGCAGATGCTTGCCCAATACGGAGCGCAACTACTGGGAGAAAGTCTCTCACAAAAGAGCGAGATGGTACAAGCCATCGCCAGTACGGTGTACGGTGTGGGAGCGCAATACGGAGTAACCCTTCCTTTCTCACGCAAGCACGAGACGGAAGCGGATTACATGGGACTGATTCTGATGACCATGGCGGGCTATAACCCTGACAAGGCCGTGACTTTCTGGCAGAAAATGTCGGCAAGTTCAGGCGGAAAGGTTCCCGAGTTCATGAGTACGCACCCCAGTGATGCACGCCGTATCAGTGACATCCAGAAAGAGCTGCCAGCCATTAAAGCTAAATACCGCAAATAAAACTTTTATCAAGAAAACATCCATGAAGAAAGTCGCAATTTTACTTCTAATCGTGTCCCTACTAAGTAGCGGGTGCGGAACGACGCAACCGGAACGTACCGGTGCCATTGTAGGTGGTGCTGCCATCGGAAATAGTTTGGGAGGTGCCATCGGTGGACTGGTAGGCGACTCCCGTCATGGCTGGAGAGGAAGCTACAGAGGTTCCGCCATTGGAAGCATTGTCGGCACACTGGCCGGAGCTGCTATTGGGGGTGCGCTGACGGCTCCTAAATCGCGTGAAGAAAACAGGGCAGACTATCCCGTGGAACAGGTGTACGCCGAGCCGGACTATACACAGCCTGCCTTCTTTTCTTTATACATCCGGAACATCCGTTTCATAGATAATGACCGCGACCATATCATCAGCTCGGGAGAAAGCAGCAAAATCATCTTCGAAGTCATAAATGAAGGAAATGAAATTGCCTACAACGTGATTCCCAGTGTGGCAGAAATCAGCGGAATGAAACATCTGCATATCTCCCCTTCCATTCTGGTGGAACAGATTCTGCCGGGAAACGGAGTGAAGTATACGGCTACCGTCACTGCTGGAAAACGTATCAAAACGGGTACTGTGACTTTCCGACTGGCTGTGACCGATACCCGTGGACAAATGTACGACCAAAAGGAATTTACGCTGAACACGGCACGTTGATGCGAGTCTGAATCGCTATATCAAAGTAGACAAATGGAAAAAGAACAATCGTTATGCAAAGAAAAAAAGCGTGTGGAGCTGCACGAACCCAAACATTATAAAGTGATACTCCACAACGACGACTTCACCACCATGGATTTCGTGGTGAAGGTCCTAAAAATCGTGTTTTTCAAATCGCAGGAGGAAGCCGAGGCACTGATGCTGAAAGTACACCAGCAGCAATCGGCCACGGCAGGCGTCTATTCTTACGACGTGGCACAGTCCAAAGCACAGAAAGCCACCCAGATGGCACGTGAAGAAGGATTTCCTCTGCGACTGACCGTAGAACCCGAAGATAATTAAACAGTAAACAATCAATGAGTCACATCGAAAAATCTGTATATGTAGACAAAGCGCTGTCGTTTGCTCAGGGACTGGCGTTCCGTTATCGCCATGAATTCATTACTCCGGAGCATATTCTCAGCGCACTCTTTAACCAGGACCCTTTTGTGGAGGCCGTAGAAGAATGTTTCTGTCACATCCCGGTGATGGAAGAGGAAGTGGACGAATATTTGGCACAGAAAATGGAACAGGTGCCGGAAGATACCAACTATGAACTAGAGTTTTCCGTACAATCAAACCTGCTGTTTCAGAATGCGTATGCCTTCGTGGAATCATCCAATGCCGAAGTGCTGGACATTCCTCACGTAGTACAGGCCATGCTACTGTTGCCGGAATCCTGGGCTTGCTACTTCCTGAAAAAACACCTGAAGGAACGGATTCCGGATTTCATCAGCCAACTGGTGGTCATTTATGGAGACGACCTTAGTCTGGATGAGAATGATTCGGACGAACCTCATGGTATTTCCAAAAATTTCATCACCTGCCTGAACGAACAGCTGGAAAATCACAATCCGCTGATTGGACGGGAAATGGAACTGGAGCGTACCATCGAAGTGCTGTGCCGGAAAGACAAAAACAACCCGCTGCACATTGGTGAACCAGGAGTGGGAAAAACAGCCTTGGCTTACGGACTGGCAGCCCGCATTGAAGCTGGAGAGGTGCCCGAGCGTCTGAAAGGTAGTCGTATCTACGAACTGGATTTGGGTAGTATGCTGGCCGGAACACAATATCGGGGCGACTTTGAACAACGGTTGAAAAGTGTGATGAAAAGCCTCAGCGCAGAAAAGAAAGCCATTCTCTATATTGACGAGATACACAATCTTATCGGAGCCGGACAAATCGGTGATGGCTCGATGGATGCCTCCAACATGCTGAAACCTTACTTGGAACAGGGAGACATCCGTTTCATCGGTTCTACCACTTATGAGGAATACAACCGTTATTTCTCACGCAGCAAAGGAATGGTACGCCGTTTCCAGCAAATCGACATTCAGGAGCCCAGCATCGATGAGGCTATCCGTATCATAGAAGGATTGAAGGAAAAATATGAGGAGTATCACCACGTGACCTATGAACCGGGAGTAATTGAGTATGCTGTAAAGGCCAGTGCCCGCTACATCAGCGACCGCTTCCTGCCTGACAAGGCAATCGACCTGATTGATGAGGCCGGTGCTTACCGCGAAATTCATCCGGCCACAGACGGCACAAAGACGGTGGACAAAAAACTGATTACCGAAGTACTTTCACGTACTTGTAAGATTGATGCTAATGCACTCAAGGAGGAAGACAACGCTTCACTGGAAGCATTGTACGAACGCATATCCGGACAGATTTACGGACAAGACGAAGCCATTCGTCAGGTAGTGGAGGCGGTGCAAATGGCCAAAGCCGGATTGCTGGACGAGAACAAGCCGCTGGCCAGTCTGTTGTTTGTCGGTCCTACGGGAGTGGGAAAAACTGAAGTAGCCAAAGTATTAGCCTCAGAATTAGGTATCTCACTGGTACGCTTCGACATGAGTGAATACATGGAAAAGCATACCATCGCCAAACTTATCGGTTCTCCGGCAGGTTACATCGGATACGAGGATGGTGGCTTGCTGACGGATGCCATCCGGAAAACACCCAACTGTGTGCTGCTACTGGATGAAATCGAAAAGGCTCATCCCGACATTTTCAACATCCTGTTGCAGGTGATGGACTATGCAGTGCTGACAGACAACAAAGGACGGAAATCGGACTGCCGACACCTGATTCTTATCATGACTTCCAACGCCGGTGCTCAGTATGCACATCAGGCTTCCATTGGTTTCAACAGCCAAGTAAGTACCGGACAGGCTATGCTTCGCCAGGTAAAGAAAACATTTAAGCCGGAATTCCTCAACCGTTTGTCGGCTTCCGTCGTATTCCATGACATGAGTCGGGAAATGGCTACGCAAGTGCTCGACAAAAAGTTGCGCCAACTGGATGAAAAGCTGGCTCGCCGTCACGTCTGCCTGCACCTGACACCCGAGGCACATGAATGGCTGCTGAAAGAGGGTTTCAAACCGGAATACGGAGCCCGCGAAATGGACCGTGCCATCGCCGCCCACCTGAAGCCGCTGCTCATGCGTGAGATTCTGTTCGGCTCGCTGAAGCAGGGAGGCAACATCACGGTAACGGCCGAAAACAATCAACTGAGTATTCTCAAATAATTTCGATGACATGGTTTTCCAATTGACAAAAAGACTGGCTTTTCCGGACCCGCACTGGGGAGACCCTGACGGCCTGCTGGCCATTGGAGGCGACTTGTCCGTCGACCGCCTTATCCTGGCCTACTCCAACGGTATCTTTCCCTGGTATGCCTTCCGCGAGAAAATCATCCAATGGTGGTGCCCGTTGCAGCGCTTTGTCATCTTTCCGGAAGAGATTCATATCTCCCATTCCATGCGCACACTGATGAATAAAGATAAATACAAGGTAACTTTCAACCATGCATTTGAACAGGTGATACGGAATTGTTCCAAGCTCCGCATCGAACAAGAAGGAGCTTGGTTGGGAGAAGAAATGATTGAAGCTTACATCCGCATGTACGAACAAAACTTGGCCGCCAGCGTAGAAGTATGGGAAGGCGACAAGCTGGTCGGAGGTCTGTATGGAGTAACTTTGGGTACGTGTTTCTTCGGCGAAAGCATGTTCTCGCTCGTACCCAGCGCTTCCAAGCTTGCCCTGATTCGACTGGCCCAACTGCTCCATGCGCACGGAGGTACCCTCATCGACTGTCAGTTTGAAACGCCTCACCTCAAGTCAATGGGTGGCCGGTTCATCAGTTACGAAGAATATATGGAATGCCTGAAAGCGGAATAAAGCCCATCAAAAAAGTCCGATTCCCTCTTTCAAGAGAACCGGACTTTTTTGATGATATTACTGTAAGTATAGCCAATTAGTATGCACGGGCAAACAATACACGACGTGCAGAAGGTTTACCAGTCAGCATATCCACACCCGGAGTCAGGCTTTCTTCATCTGCTTCGAAAGGCAGACAGCGGATAGTTGCTTTCGTTTCTTCCTTAATGCGGTCTTCTGTTTCCGGAGTACCATCCCAGTGAGCCAGGATAAATCCACCCTTCTCAATCTGTTCCTTGAATTCTTCGTAAGTATCTACCTTATAGATATGTTCGTTACGATAATTCAATGCTTTCTGGTAGATGTTCTGCTGAATTTCTTCCAACAGGTTCTGTACGTATTCTTCGATGCCGTCGCAAGAACGAGTTTCTTTTTCCAGTGTATCACGACGCATGATTTCCATCGTATTGTTTTCCAGGTCACGACCACCCATTACCAGACGTACAGGCACACCCTTCAATTCATAGTCTGCGAACTTGAATCCCGGACGCTTGTTATCAGCGTTATCGTATTTCACAGAGATACCCATGCTGCGAAGTTTGTTAACGATACCTTCTACCTTGGCATCAATCTGCTTCAACTGTTCGTCGTTCTTATAGATAGGTACGATAACAACCTGAATCGGAGCCAAATGCGGCGGAAGAACCAGACCGTTGTCGTCAGAGTGAGTCATGATCAAGGCACCCATCAGACGAGTAGATACACCCCATGAAGTAGCCCATACATAATCCAGCTTATTGTTCTTGTCGACGAACTGTACGTTGAATGCCTTAGCAAAGTTCTGTCCCAGGAAGTGAGAGGTACCACATTGCAATGCCTTACCATCCTGCATCAGCCCTTCGATAGTATAAGTATCCAATGCCCCGGCAAAACGTTCGTTTGCAGACTTCACACCCTTGATAACCGGCACAGCCATGTATTTTTCAGCGAAATCGCCATACACGTGCAACATCTTCTGTGCTTCTGCTTCAGCTTCTTCACGAGTAGCATGAGCCGTATGACCTTCCTGCCACAAGAACTCAGCTGTACGCAGGAACAGACGAGTACGCATTTCCCAGCGCATTACGTTTGCCCACTGGTTGCACAAGATAGGCAGGTCACGGTATGAGTTGATCCAGTTTTTATAAGTACTCCAGATAATAGTTTCTGAAGTCGGACGAATAATCAGTTCTTCTTCCAATTTGGCAGCCGGGTCTACAATCACACCCGAACCATCTTCTGCATTCTTCAAACGATAGTGAGTTACTACCGCACATTCCTTAGCGAAGCCTTCTACGTGTTCAGCTTCACGGCTCAAGTAAGATTTCGGAATCAACAACGGGAAATACGCATTCACATGTCCTGTAGCCTTGAACATATCGTCAAGGATACGCTGCATTTTTTCCCAGATGGCATATCCGTAAGGCTTGATTACCATACAGCCACGCACAGGAGACTGTTCAGCCAAATCGGCCTTTACCACCAAATCATTATACCATTGTGAATAGTTTTCACTTCTCTTGGTAAGGTCTTTTAATTCTTTTGCCATAACTTTATGTAGTTATTTTATTCTTTAATATCAATTGAGAGTGCAAAATTAGTAAAAAAGATTTGTTTGCTCTTGATTTTAAAGCAGGATTTATTCAAAACGAATGGATTTTGCAGGATGAATATGGCTAATCAGATAAGAAGGACCGACCAGCATCCCTACCGACACCAGCAAGGTACATACATTCAATAATAGAATCCACCCCAAATGAAGCTCCACGGGTACCGCACTGACATAATACGTAGCCGGATCCAACTTAATCGGCTCGAAAAAATACTGAATAAGACAACACGACAGCCCAATGACATTTCCCCAGCACATCCCCCTTCCGATAAGGAAAACAGAAAACGACAGGAATATCTGACGAATGGAAGCGTTGTCGGCTCCCAAGGCTTTCAGTACCCCAATCATCTGCGTACGTTCAAGGATGATAATCAGCAATCCGGAAATCATGGTAAAACCCGCCACTCCGGTCATCAGAATCAGAATGACCCATACATTAGTATCCAGCAAGTCAAGCCACGCAAAAATCTGAGGATAAAGTTCCTCTGAAGTGCGGGAACAATAGATTGCCCCATAACGGTCTGTCTGCTCCTGAATATGACCACGAATCTCATCATTCACCGAATCCAAGAAGCGATAATCCGACACGGCCACTTCCACACCTCCTACTTGATCTGGTTCCCATCCGTTCAGACGGTTGACCGTGTACATGTCAGTTATCAAAAAATAATCATCGAAAGCAGAGAAATTAGTTTGGAAAATCCCGCTCACCGTCAGCCGGCGGGCACGTACATTGCCCTCTATATAATAAGTATAAAGCTTATCGCCTACCTTCAATGAAAGTTTGTCGGCCATGGAGCGGGAAACCAGCACACGGTTGCTGGCTACGGAGTCTGTCAGTGCAGGAATCTCTCCTTCCTGCAAATGTGCCTTCAGGTACGTCCAGTCGTATTCCTGCGCCACCCCCTTCACAATCATTCCCTGAAAGTTATCAGCAGTCATAATCATGCCCGGTTTCGTAGCATAACGCTGTACATGGCTCACCTGGGGAATATTCTGTATCACCGACAACAAGCTGTCGTTTGCCACCACCGGATTCATCTGGTAAAGCTGAGCTCCTTCTATACTGGAAACCACAATATCAGAACCCATGCCTATCACCTTGTCGCGCACCTGATGCTTGAAGCCAATGACCACCGCCACCGACACAATCATCACAGCCAGTCCGATAGCAATACCGGCCATCGCAATGCGTACGGCCGGTTTTGATACTTCTTTCTCTCCTTCCCTGCTACGGTAAATCCGTCGGGCAATAAAAAATTTCCAGTTGCTCATCATTCATCCACCCTTCCCGGATAGGCTTCGAGCGCCTTACGCAGAATGAACAAAGCCCGCACCAGGTCTTCTTTCTTCAATACATAAGCCACACGCACCTCGTTTTTACCGCCGCCCGGTGTAGTATAGAATCCGCTAGCAGGTGCCATCATAACGGTCTCTCCTTCATAATTGAAATCAGACAAACACCATGCGCAGAATTTCTCGCAATCATCCACCGGCAGTTTAGCCACAGTGTAGAAAGCTCCCATCGGTATTGGAGAATAAACACCCGGTATACGGTTCAATCCGTCAATCAGACATTTACGTCGTTCCACGTATTCATCGTATGTTTCGCGAGCATATTCTTCCGGTTCATCGAGCGAAGCCTCAGCTGCAATCTGGCCAATCAACGGTGGACTCAAACGAGCCTGACAGAATTTCATCACCGCCTTGCGCACTTCCGGATTCTTCGTAATCAGCGCACCGATACGAATTCCACATTCCGAATAACGTTTCGATACGGAGTCAATCAATACCACATTCTGTTCGATGCCTTCCAGATGACAGGCAGAAATATAAGGAGAACCTGTATAGATAAATTCACGATACACTTCATCGGAGAAGAGGAACAAGTCGTACTTCTTCACCAAATCCCGAATCTGATTCATCTCCCGGCGAGTGTACAGATACCCTGTCGGGTTATTCGGGTTACAAATCAAGATACCCTTGGTGCGTTCATTAATCAACTCCTCAAACTTCTCTACCTTCGGCAAAGAGAAACCTTCGTCGATGGTAGTCGTCACCGTACGGATAACTGCTCCTGCCGAAATCGCAAACGCCATGTAGTTGGCATACGCCGGTTCCGGCACGATAATCTCATCCCCCGGATTCAGACAGCTCATAAACGCAAACAGCACAGCTTCCGACCCTCCGGTAGTAATGATAATGTCATCGGCATCCAGGTGAATGTCGTACTTTTCATAATATCCCACCAGACGCTCCCTATAGCTTCTGTATCCCTGGCTGGGACTATATTCCAACACCTTGCGGTCAATATTTCGAATCGCATCGAGGGCCGCTCGTGGAGTAGGCAGGTCAGGCTGACCAATATTCAAGTGATATACATGAATTCCTCTCTCTTTCGCAGCTTCAGCCAAAGGCGCAAGCTTACGTATCGGCGACTCCGGCATTTCAGTTCCTCTGATGGATATTTTTGGCATATTTTATAGTTTAAAAAAGATTCTGAAATGCAAAGATAAAGCGAATGTCGAAATTAAACAACTTTGTGCTCAGAAAAATACGGCTACTCCTTTCTTTTGAGAAAAAGGCCCTCCAAGTAAAGTTTAACGCCTTTTCAGGCATTTTCCAAGTCTTCTACCCAAAAAATCCGTATGTTTGCTATCGATAACCAAACACTCAAGCATTATGAACCTTTACCTAATTATATTTACAGCCGGCACATACAAGGTGGAGCAAGTCTACGAAAAGCATAAAGACCTGTTCGTGGAACTGGAAAAACATTTTACCCTTCACCTTGTCAACTATACAGACTCTGAAAGCATTCCCAGTCATGAATACAAAATGGCTTTCATTGCCAGCGGGGGCGTGGAAAATGCAGTGGTGCGTTTTTTCAGCATCCTGCCCTATCCCATCACCCTACTGACAGACGGCCTGAACAACTCACTGGCTGCCGCCCTTGAAATCTCGGCATGGATTCAGTCGAGAGACATGAAGGTCAAAATCATCCATGGCTTAGTGCCCGACATGGTAAATCAGGTACTTTTACATCACCAGGCATTTGCCGCCAAACGTTCCCTGAAGAAAAAACGCATCGGCGTAATCGGCACTCCGGCCTCCTGGCTGGTAGCCAGCCACGTAGACTATCTGTTAGCCGGACAACGTTGGGGAGTGACTTACACGGACATCTCCATTGAGACCGTAGAAAAAGCTTTCCACGAGATTACGGAAGATGAAATAGGACCTGAAGCCTCTTTGTTTGCCCACCGCGCCAAAGGGATTCAGGAGGCTACTCCGGAAGAACTGCTTCGGGCCATGCGCCTGTACAAAGCTATCCGACGTGTATGCCAGGAAGAAAACCTGGACGCTCTTACCCTGTCCTGCTTCTCGCTGATCCAGAGCCTGAAGACCACAGGCTGCCTGGCCCTTTCTTTGCTGAATGACGAAGGAATACCTGCCGGATGCGAAGGCGACCTGCAATCCATCATGACCTTGCTGATGGTAAAAGAACTCATCGGAAAGCCCGGCTTTATGGCCAATCCTTCGTTTGTAGACCTTGCCCGCAACGAAGTACTGCTGGCACACTGCTCCATTCCTACCAAAATGGCCGAAGAGTTTATTATCCGCAACCATTTTGAAACAGAAAGCGGCATCGCCATTCAAGGCATTGTACATCCGGGCGAAGTCACCCTCTTCAAATGCGGGGGAGAATGTCTGGACGAATATTATCTGAGTTCTGGACATTGCATCGAAAATACCAACATGGTGACCTGTTGTCGCACACAGCTAAAGGTACGCCTGGATAAGCCGGCTGACTATTTCCTGCATAATCCGCTAGGCAACCACCACATCCTGATTCAAGGGAATTACACCGACCTCATTCAGGAATTCATGCAACAAAACCGCTGCAAACCGAGAATTGACTGATTTTTCAAAACCATTTATTCTCTCATTCAATTTATAATCGTATCTTTGTGTGAAATATTACAAATTGAAAAGCAAGAAAAATTATGATGCATAATTGGTTTGAATGCAAGATCCGTTACGAGAAAGTAGCCGAAAACGGAATGAACAAGAAAGTAACGGAACCCTATCTGGTGGACGCACTCAGCTTTACCGAAGCCGAATCGCGTATTATCGAAGAAATCACTCCGTTCATCAGCGGAGAATTCACTGTATCCGACATCAAACGCGCCAACTATAGCGAGCTCTTCCCCAGCGACGAGGAAGCTGCTGACCGTTGGTTCAAGTGCAAGCTCTACTTCATCACCCTCGATGAGAAAAGCGGTGCGGAAAAGAAAACAGCTACCAACGTACTGGTACAGGCTGCCGACCTGCGCGATGCCGTGAAGAAACTGGACGAAGGCATGAAGGGTACAATGGCCGACTACGTCATCGCATCGGTTGCCGAAACCGCACTGATGGACGTATATCCCTACTCTGCTGAGCCTGACGTAAAACCGGAGTTCCCGGATGCAGACAAACGATAAACAAACACCTACCACACCATGGATATTCAGTCTAATTTAAAAGAAGTACGGGCACAACTTCCTCCCCAGGTCAGTCTGGTTGCTGTTTCCAAGTTTCACCCGAACGAAGCGATTCTGGCTGCATACGAAACCGGACAACGCATTTTCGGAGAAAGCAAAGAACAGGAACTGAGCAAGAAGCAGGCTTCTCTACCCGCCGATATTCAGTGGCATTTCATCGGCCACCTGCAGACCAATAAAGTGAAGTACATCGCACCCTACATCGCCATGATTCATGCCGTAGACAGTTACAAGCTGCTGGCTGAAATCGACAAACAAGCGGCTAAATGCAACCGGGTGATACCTTGCCTGCTGGAAATCCATATCGCAGAAGAAGAAAGCAAATACGGATTTTCTTTTGAAGCCTGTCGCGAGATGCTGGAAACCACCCCGTGGAAAGAGCTGACTCATGTATGCATCAGCGGAGTCATGGGAATGGCCACCAATACAGACGACGAATCACAAATCATCAACGAATTTGAGAGCCTTCACCGTTTCTTTACCGAACTGAAAGCTACCTATTTTAAAGATTGTGACACCTTCAAGGAAATTTCCATGGGCATGTCGCACGACTATATGCTGGCTGTTCAGGCCGGAAGCACGATGGTACGTGTAGGCAGCAAGATTTTTGGAGATAGAGTATATTAAAAACGAGAAGAATATGGCACAACTAAAAACAACTTTTGCAGGGTTAACTCTGAACAACCCGATTATTATCAGTAGTTCTGGACTGACTAACAGCCTGGCTAAAATTCAGAAACTGGAAGAAGCCGGAGCCGGTGCAGTAATACTGAAATCAGTATTCGAAGAACAAATCAACATGCAGGCAGGAAGTATGCAGGGCTATGGCTCACCAGAAGCTGACGATTACCTGGGAGCATACGTACGCTCACATGCGCTGAACGAACATATCACCCTGATTGAAGACGTAAAGAAACACTGCAAGATTCCGGTAATCGCCAGCATCAACTGCTATAGTGACAGCGAATGGACTGACTTTGCCCGCCTGATGGAAGAAGCCGGAGCCGATGCACTGGAACTGAACATCCTTTCTTTGCAGACCAGCAAGGATTATACACCAGGAAGCTTTGAACAGCGTCATATCGACATCCTGCGCCACATCAAGAAAGTAGTCCGCATTCCGGTTATCATGAAACTGGGCAGCAATCTGACTAACCCGGTGGCTCTCATCAACCAGTTGTATGCCAACGGTGCTGCCGCTGTGGTATTGTTCAACCGCTTCTACCAGCCGGACATCCAGATTGACAACCTGACTTTCACTACAGCTAACGTCATGAGTTCACCTTCTGAACTGTCTGACCGCATTCGCTGGACAGCCATTGCTTCGGCAGAAGTTCCTCAACTGGATTATGCTGTTTCAGGTGGCGTACACAACGGAAAAGGCGTTATCAAGTCTCTGCTTTCAGGAGCAGCTGCCGTAGAAGTTTGCAGCGTTATCTACCAGCATGGCAACCAGATGATTGAAGAGATGAAGAAAGAATTGGCTGAATGGATGGACGACAAAGGCTATGATTCCATTGCACAGTTCAAAGGAAAGATGAATGCCTCAGCCGCAGGTGACATCAACCCGTTCGAACGTACACAGTTCATGAAATATTACAGCAACCACGAAGAATAATTCTCTTCGCGGAAATGCATAAAAAACGGATTCCCTGACTTCGACGGTCGGAGAATCCGTTTTTCATTTATCTACTATCCGAACTTTATCGCTTCAACAAACCGATTTTCAGGTTCAGTTTAAAGTAGTACACTCCATTTTCACGTTCCAGGTAACCATACTTGTCTTTTTCCGTAGAACCTTTTTCCAAGCGGCTGTTCTGGAAAAGGAAATCGGCAAATGTCTGACGGAAGGCACGCTGGTAGCACAACACTTCCCCGTCACCCGTCACGAAAAGGAACCCTGCAATGGCAGAGTCTGTTCCGTTGTACAATTTTGCCGGACGAAGTCCCATGGCCAATGCCAGCAGCAGCTCTTTCACCTTATATTCATAGAAGCCATGCTTCGTAATCAGTTCGTCCTTTATCTTCAGCGGATTCAGCTTTTTGATTTCCTCCGTCAGTTCCGACACCTTCGTGATACCGTCCAACCACATCAGGCGTGTCATTTCCGCCATCAGTCGTCCCATGTGCAAATCAATCATGGACAGGTTGCTGCGGAAAATCTTATCGGCCACGTCACTGTACTTCAGTGCGCCTCCCAGACGCTCTATCATCAGCATACGGGATATGACATCGTCCTCCTCACCTTCTGCATTGATTTTGTTGACGGTCGGGGTAGCAAACTTCACACCTGTCTGCTCAAACTTGAAATTAGCGGTTCTCCCTCCGTCAAGCAACGGAATCATCATTCCCAAACGGGAGCGGACACAGAATCCGGTAAGCGGAGCATCTACCGAGTAAAAAGCCACGCTGAAATCCGTGCGGTCGTCCGTCTTGGCTTCCAAATCGAAAATGGCTACCTCATCTAGAAACTCCTCTACGCCATCGGGAGATGTGACATCATCCTCCCGACTCTGACGAATCGCTGCATAAATAAGCTCTGCCACCGTAGCAAAGTCCTCACGAGGAATCCGCTTGTCTATATTCTCCCCTTTCAGGTGCACGGTATCTTTTTCCAAAATATACTGACGCGTACCGTCATGTTCTTCCCGCTGAACCATTGCCACCGGAAGACGGAGCGCTTCGTTCTTCTTTACATCAGGAGTACCGCCGTACACGTAACCGTCGGCCAGCAGCCGGAAAAACGCATACAGTTCTCCCCATTCTCTTTTCGTCGCTTCAAATGCCATAATCTGTCTATTTTTTTAATTGCAAAGGTAGTAAAAGAAGCGTTAACAAAAACCTTTCTGGCAAATGCAAATTATAATAGATGTTATAAAACAGATTTTAAGAGGCTTTTTACTTGCAGAGAAACAGAAAATGCGTACCTTTGCAATGTGTTTTTCATAGTATTAGATTTAAGGTTAACAAAGGTTGGAGTTCAGCGGAACTCCTTTTTTTATGCCCTTATTTTCCCTCCCCCAAAACGCTTTTGCGTTCGTATTAAAACACAAGGACATTTCAACTAAAACGTAAGTACGTCTTACCTCAAACGCTTCGGCGTTTGAAACTAAAGACAAAAGCGTTTTCAAAAAGTCGATTTTACATTGAAAATTAGCCCGTCTTTTATACTTTTCTCTCTACTCCTTCTCTCATTGCAAAAGAAAAGAGTATATTTGTCACTTTAGAAGATTCACATCCTGCAAAAATAGGAGTGACAAGACCCAATGAAAACCATTAAACAAAATCACGGCCATGAACATAGAACCTCACAATCTTATAGACCCGCTGCGCGAAAAGTTCCCGCACTTAATTCGCCACGAAAAATTGTACCGAATGATTCATCGCCAGCTGATGAAAAAATGGTTTCAATATTTTGTATTGTTCTTTATCATCGGTTCCATCTGCTCCATCATATATAGTTCCTTTGAGGAATCGGCTCCTTACCGTAACAGTCTGTATGCATTCAACTATCTGGCTTCCTTTATATTCACCATTGAGTATGGGCTACGAATTGCGGCAGCTCCCGTGCAATACGCCAGCTGCAACCATGCCTGGAAGGCACGTCTGCGCTACTTGTTCTCTTTTTATGGAATCATCGACTTCGTGGCAATTATCCCGTTCATGGTGATTTATGTGTACAAGGAAACCCCGCACGTACATCTTGTGGTGCTGGCCTACGTACTGATTATCTTCAAGCTGATACGCTATTCACGTTCCTTCCAGATGATTGGCACCGTACTCCGGACCGTCAGAGAAGAGCTTGTTACGGCCTATACTGCCTGTGGCATCATGTTAGGATTTTCAGGCATTCTGATGTACTACATCGAACGCTACGCACAACCGCAAGCCTTTGAAAATATCGGCGACGGATTCTGGTGGGCAATCGTGGCCTTCACCACCGTGGGTTACGGTGACATTTACCCGATTACTCCGTTAGGACGGTTGTTGAGCAGTATCATCAGCCTGATTGGTATCGCCATGATTGCCATTCCTACAGGTATCATCAGCTCGGCCTTCATGAGCATGCTGATAGAAAAAAAGCAAAAAGAAAAAAACAATTCATCAATGTAATTTATGGAACAAGAAATCCAACTTAACGCACACAACAAGCAGGAGTATCCTCCTATGCATACCTGCGAACACATTATCAACCGCACCATGGTCAATCTTTTCGGATGCGGACGGGCTGTATCTGCCCATATCGAACGGAAAAAAAGCAAACTCGATTTTGCGCTTTCACAAGCACCTTCGGAAGACGATATTGCACGCATTGAAACGACTGTCAACGAAGTAATCGCACGTCACTTGCCTGTCACCACGGAATTCATCACACAGGAAGAAGCTACCGGACGCTTTGACATGAAACGACTGCCTGAAGGAGCTTCCGAGACGGTTCGTGTGGTACACGTAGGTGATTACGACGAGTGTCTGTGCATCGGGCAGCATGTAGAGAATACGTCAGAAATCGGCACCTTCAAGATTATCAGTCACGACTTTAAGGACGGTATCTTCCGGATGCGTTTCAAACTGGTTTAATACACGCACACCATGGGAAAGAAAAAGAGAAGTTCATCCACCGGCTCCCTGAAAGGCTTCATACTCCTGCTGCTGATTCTGGGTGGCGGTGTTTATTTCTATCAGAACCAGCAGAATCTGCCGGAAGCCAAGGAGCTGACAAAGGAACTTTCGCACACACTGGAGAAGGCACAGGAGGAAGTGGCACAACGCCTGCCGGAAAAGTCGCAGGACGAGACGGAAGCACAATCCTCGGCCAGCCGAATCAGCAGCAAACTGGAAATTCCCGTCATGCTGACCAAACGGGAAGAAATCAAGTTGCAGCGGACAGGGTACACCGTTTCATACAATAATTTCTACAAAACGCCCAACTGGGTGGCCTGGGAACTGACACGGCAGGAGACCAAAGGAAGTGAGGAACGAAAAAACCGCTTCGTACCCGACCCGGATTTGCCTGAACCCCGCGTGGAACATGCCGATTATACGCGCTCTGGATACGACCGGGGACACATGGCTCCGGCGGCCGACATGAAATGGAGCAAGAAAGCCATGGAGGAATCGTTCTACATGAGCAACATCTGTCCGCAGAATCAGAAGCTGAACCGGGACGACTGGGGAGATTTGGAGGAATTATGCCGCAGCTGGGCCCGGAAATATGGCACAGTGTACATTGCCTGCGGACCTATCTATGATAAAAAGCAACCCAAGCGCATCGGAGAGCATCGGGTAGCCGTGCCCGACCGTTTCTTCAAGGTGGTGCTGATTTATAACCGGAAAAGTCCCATCGCCATGGGCTTTCTGTTCGACAACAAGGCACATCATCAGGCACTGGAAAAATATATGGTACCGGTTGATTCCGTGGAAAAGGTAACGGGAATGGATTTCTTCTCCAAGCTCCCCGACGACGTGGAGAACCGAATAGAGGCCGATATTCCGGCACTGCCTTCAGGAAGGTGAAAGCAGGCCGGAACTTCGGTTCACTCCTGTTCTTCGTTTTTATATTCTTCAATACAAAAACGATTTATCGTGCAATGCAAAGAATCAAAATTCGTGCGGTAGGCTATGACCTTTATTGCCATTCCGTCATTGGCTTCCAGCAGATATTCATGAGTACCGCTTGCATTCATCCGATACCACATACCGTTCTGTCCGTAAAGTATCCGCAAAGTATTTTCCGACGTATACTCCCAGCTGATACGATAAAGCCCCGTCTCTCCTTTGTGAAAGGAGAAGGTACACGAGTTTTCATCGTACTCCAGATAATCCAATGAGGTGATTTCGTCTTTATAAAAGTTCAAGACAGTGGCCTCACCAAGGGTATCATATTCGAGCCGGATGTAATTCTCCGGCTCACATTTATATTTGAACGTCTCTCCCAAGTGAATCTTAGGAAGCGGAGTATACGCACCCACCTCTTCTTTATTGCATGCCAGCATACATGCGAGTCCTCCCACGCATGCAGCAATTATCATCATCTTCTTCATATCATCAACCTATATGTTAGTTGTTTCCCCCACCCAATGCATGATAAAGGGTAATGACACTTTTTATCTCAGCATTCCGGTCGGACACGAGCGACAGTCGCGCTGCCAGTAATGACTGACGGGCAGTCAGCACTTCCAGGTAGTTCGTCGTACCGTGTTCCATCAGCAGTTCCGTGTCACGCAACGCATCTTTCAAATGCTCCACCTGCTCGCGGTCGAGCACTGTTTTCTGACGGGCCGTCTGCCACTGGCTCAGGGCATTGTTCACCTCCGCACCGGCATCCAGCAAGGTCTGCTGGAACTGCAGCAAAGCTTCTTCCTGCTGTGCCTTGCTGATTTTCAGATTTGCCATAAGCTGTCCCCGCTGAAAAAGAGGTTGCACCAGAGAGCCTACCGCCTGAAGCAGCCAGGCACCCGGATTGGTCACAAGGGCTCCCCCACTGTTTGTCCATCCGACCGAGCCGCTCAATGTCACGCTCGGATAAAAACTGGAACGTGCCTGATTGGTGGCATAAAAAGCCTGTTTAAGCACGGCCTCAGCCTGCCACACATCCGGACGGTTGGCCAACAAATTCAGGGGCACTCCCACCGACAAACTTTCTGGGAAATCCACTTCACCGAGTGTACCGCGCGCAACAGGCTGCGGAGTCCAGAAAAGCAGGGCACACAGCGTGTTTTCCGTTTCCGTCACCTGCTGCTTCAAATCCAGCAAAGAAGCTTCGGCATCCAATCGGGAAGCTTCTGCCTGATTCACGGTCGCACAGTCAGCCTGTCCGGCCCGCATCAGGGCTTTCAGACTACGTATATACTCTTTCCAGCTTTCTACCGTTTCCGTAGTTACAGCTACCTGCTCGTCGAGCATCAGCAACGTGTAATAACTCTCGGCCACCGTGGCAATAAGCTGTGTCTGCACCACCTGACGATACGCCTCACTCTGCTCCAGTGCCGCACGTTCTCCCCGTTTGGCATTGGTCAGTTTTCCAAAGAAATCCAGTTCCCAGCTGGCAGAAGCTCCCAACGAATAGGTCTTGGTGGGTTTGCTGCCGTCAAAACTACTCAATGCTCCTTCCGGATCCAACTGGGCAGAAGGCAGGTAAGCCAGCTTGGCAGCTGACAGCGAGGCCCGTGCCTCTTCCACTTTCAAACGGGCCACATTCAAATCCGTATTCGCCTCCAGCGCACGTGTAATCAGTTTTCGCAAGGATGCATCCGTAAACAGTTCCTCCCATTTCAGGTCGGCCAGTGAGGAGGTGGTATCCACCTCCTCCGGAAGAGCGCCGAACAATCCGTCGGTATTCGTTTCCGGCTGCCGGTATTTTGTGTAGATGCCACATCCGGTCAGCATGCTGGCCATGCACGCGGCAACTACTATATGACTTATATTTTTCTCCATATCGAATGTTTCTTTAGTTGATATAAAATTCCCCCCACAAGGGATTATTCCGCTGCATCGGTCTGACGCCGAGGCATCACTCGCTCTTCAATCGCCTGGAACACCGTGAACAATACCGGCACCACGAACAGCAGGGCCACTGTACCGACAAGCATACCCCCTACCGTACCGACTCCCAACGAACGGTTTCCGTTGGCTCCTGCTCCGGTAGCCACAATCAGCGGGAACAATCCGATAATCATCGTCAGGGCGGTCATCAGAATCGGGCGCAGACGAACTCCGGCAGCAGCTACGGCAGCCTGAGCAATGCTCATTCCCTGCCGGCGACGGGCCGAAGCATATTCAGTCAGCAAGATGGCGGTTTTCGAAAGCAATCCAATCAGCATAATCAAACCGGTCTGCATATAGATGTTATTCTCCAGCCCAAAACACTTGGCAAACAAGAAGCTTCCCATCAACCCGAAAGGCACTGCCAGGATGACTACCATCGGAATGAAGATACTTTCATAGAGCGAACAGAGAATCAAATAGATAAACACGATACAGATAATAAAAATAATCACCGTATTTCCCGTACTGCTCGATTCTTCTCGGGTAATACCGCTGAACTCATAACCGTATCCGGTAGGCAGCGTCTGTGAAGCCACTTCCTCAATGGCTGCAATGGCATCTCCCGAACTATATCCGTCGGCCGGCATACCGTTGACCGGTATAGAGGTGTACATATTGAAACGTGTCAAGGTTTCGGCTCCATACACCTTGGTCAGTGTAATGAACTGTCCCACGGGCGCCATTTCCCCACTTTCGGTCCGTACAAACATGTTGTTGAGCGACTCTTTATCCAGACGGTAATCCTTCCGGGCCTGAATCATCACACGATAGAGCTTGGAAAAACGGTTCAAGTTGGACGAGTAATTACCGCCGATATAACCGGAAAGTACGCTCAGTACATCAGACGTAGTCACCCCAGCCCGCTGACATTTCACCGCATCTACCTCGACCATATACTGCGGGAACTTGGTATCGAAAGTAGTGTAAGCCATCGAAATTTCCGGACGCCGGTTCAAGGCTGCAATGAAGTCCTGCGTATATTTCTGCAAATTCTCCACGCTGCCTCCGGCACGGTCTTGCACGTACATTTCGAAACCGCTACCCATTCCGTATCCCATGATGGTAGGCTGTGCAAAGGCAAAGAGCTTGGCCGATTTAATATCGGCTGTATGCTGGTAAATCGCTGCAATGATGGCATTGATGTGATCCTGTGCTTCTTGACGTTCATCCCAGTGTTTCAGTTTGATAATCAGCATACCTCCCGAGGCGGCCTGTCCGCCCATCATGCTGTAACCTGTCACATTGGAATAAATCTTTATCTGCGGAATCTCACGGATACGCTCGTCTATCATTTCCATCGTCTTACGCGTCTGTGCCAGGCTGCTTCCCGGAGGGGTCGTGACATTCACGAATATGGTTCCCATATCCTCATCCGGCACCAGTCCGGTCTTAGTGGTCCGCATAAAAAATACCAGCAAGGCACAGACTGCCGCCAAAGATACCCAGGCCATCCATTTACGACGGAGGAAGAACGACACCCCATTCTTATACTTCAACACCAGCCTATTGAAAGAAGCCTCAAATGCATGGTGAAAACGGGAAGAAAAACTCAACTTACCACCGGTCGACTTATCCATGTGAGGAGTCATGATGAGGGCACACAAAGCCGGACTGAGGGTCAAGGCATTGATTGCGGAAATACCTACTGCCACCGCCATGGTCAAACCAAACTGGGTATAAAACACCCCACTTGTTCCTCCCATGAACGAGGTCGGGATAAACACGGCCATAAATACCAGTGAAGTGGTCACAATGGCTGCAGAAATACCATCCATGGCAGCCACCGTAGCTTTATAAGGCGAGCGATAGCCTTCGTCAAACTTGGCCTGCACGGCCTCCACCACCACAATGGCATCATCCACCACCGTACCGATTACTAGCACCAGTGCAAAAAGGGTCAGCAGGTTCAGACTGAATCCGGCCACATATAAGAAGGCAAACGTACCCACCAGCGACACGATAATGGAAACCGAAGGAATAATGGTGGAACGCACGCTCTGCAAGAAGAAATAAACCACCAGCACCACCAGGATAATAGCCTCAATCAGTGTTTTCACCACCTCGTGTACCGATGCATCCAGGAAGTCCTTCGTACTCATCAGGTCGGCCATTACAAGCCCCTTCGGCAGGTCTTTTGAAATCTCCTCCATCAACTTGTCCACTTCCTTCACAATCTCATTGGCATTCGATCCGGCCGTCTGCGAAATCATACACGTCGCACCGGGGTGGCCCACAATTTCACTGTTATAGGCATAGCTCTGCGAACCTAATTCCACATCGGCCACATCCTTCAGGCGGAGCACTTCGCCCGTAGGAAGAGACTTGAGCACCATGTTGCCGAATTCTTCCGCAGTTTCATATCTACCCCGGTACTTCAACGTGTACTGAAATGTATTTTCAGAATCCTCGCCCAGTGTACCTGTCGCCGCTTCCACGTTCTGGTCATCCAGCAAAGCAATCACATCGGCAGGTACCAGCTGATACTGGGCCATTTTCTGAGGATTCATCCAAATACGCATGGCATAATCCCCACCCATGACATTCACATTGCCCACTCCCGATATACGAGACAAACGAGGTTCTACATTAATCTTAAAATAGTTATTGATAAAATTCTGGTCGTAGCTGTCGTCGGGACTGTACAACGATATAATCTTGACCATACTATTCTGTCGTTTTTCTACGGTCACACCCACCTTGGTCACTTCTGCGGGCAACAGTCCTTCCGCCTCCGACACACGGTTCTTCGTGTTGACAGTCGCCATGTCCGGGTCCGTTCCCTGTGCAAAATATACGGTAATAGACGCCGAACCCGTATTGGTGGCAGTAGAGGTCATATACGTCATGTTTTCCACACCGTTAATGGCTTCTTCCAACGGAGCGATGACACTCTTCAGTACTGTTTCCGCATTGGCACCCGTATAGGTGGTAGACACCATAATGGTAGGAGGCGCGATGTCAGGATACTGCTCCATGGGAAGGTTGCTCAAACCGATTACTCCCAATATCAGGATGAGCACAGAAATGGCACACGACAGGATGGGCCTGTCGATAAAAGTCTTCAGTTTCATAATGTCCCCTCCTATTTTTCAGTATGTAACGAAAGAATCTGGGTATTCTCCTGAATCAGTCCGGCACCCTCAGCCACAATTACTTCTCCTTCCTGCAAGCCACTCTCTACAATGTATTCCTGCCCGTTGTTCAGCGGGAAAACAGTAACCTGTGCCGACTCGGCCTTTCCACTCTCATTCACCTTATACACATACACCTTGTCCTGAATCTCAAAAGTAGCTTCCTGCGGAACAACCAGCGCATTCTCCTTGGTATAGGGCAATACGAGTGTAGCCGTACTTCCGTTTCGCAACATTCCTTCCGGATTCGGGAACACGGCACGCAGGCTGACAGCCCCTGTTCCGGTATCAATGGTGCCGCTGATGGCATCTATCACCCCTTCGTGTGCATATTTCACTCCGTCGCTCAACTGCAAGGATACTTTGGGCATACCGGCCAGTGCCTTGTCCACACTGCCATACTGACGGAGCAGTGACAGCATCTGATTTTCGGTCATAGAAAAATATACATAGACTTCCTCATCGTCCGAGACGGTAAGTAAAGGCGTGGTAATGGAAGAATTGACCAATGCTCCCACACGATAGGAAGACATACCTGCCACTCCATCCACCGGACTCCGGACTACCGTATAGGAAAGGTCGTTACGGGCATTGGTTTCATTGGCCTTCGCTTGTGCCAGACTGGCCTCAGCCTCCAACAAAGAATTCTGTGCCGTCTGACGGTCGAAATCAGAAACCACACGTTCCTTGAAGAGCTCTTCCTTGCTGTCGAACGTCAGGCGGGCCGTAGCCACGGCAGCTTCCGCACTTTTCACATTCGCCAATGCCGTCTGCAAGGCTGCTTTATACGGAACCTGGTCAATCACGAACAACACCTGTCCCTTGTGCACCTTGGCCCCTTCTTTCACACAAATCTCGGTAATCGTACCACTCACCTGCGGACGAATTTCCACACTCTGTCTTCCCTTTACTACAGCCGAATAGCTGTTAGTGAGAAGGCGATTTTCTTTTTTCACAGTCATGGTCTTGTACCCACTTTCCTGTGAGGTAGGTGCAGGCTGCGTGCAGGCTGTCAGCATCCCCAACAACGCACAAAAACATGCACCAACTGATACAAAAGCTTTTTTCATCTTATTCTCTTTTTTTAGTTGATTTGACTCTTTCTGTTGTAATAGCCGATGCAAATTTAGAAGGCGGGAAAGACTACTCACTTGTTCCATTCCTAAGAACATTTGTCTGAATCCGTGCTTTAGCATTTATTCTGTTTATGATTTCTAAAACATACAAAAAGGTTTTCAGGCTACGATTTATGTCTGTATTTTAGATGCGCAAATACAACAACGAGATACAAAATGAAAGAATATGCGTTTACGAAGTGGCTGGTTCCGACGCTGCAAGCAGACGGAACGAAGCGAGATATGGTGTACAATGAACAAATGGGTATCTTCACCGTACGGGGAGAAAATCAATTCCAAAAAGGAAGTATCGACACACAGCATACGGTGTCTTTGCTCGTATTAAAAGGCGAAATCAGCATCCAGACCAATGACAAGCGGACCGTCATTCCTGCTCCTTCCTACATCGAGTTTATCGAACCTTACCAATGGAGCGACCTGAAAACAGACCGTGATTTCGAAGGATGTCTGCTCATAACCCGAAGGGAGATTTTTTTGCAGGCAGCCGAATGCATCCGTTCCAAGGTCGCAGCCTATGTATACAGACACGTACTGGAGCCGTTTATCCCATTAGAAAAACAGGATCTTCTCCGGATACAATCACATGTGGACATGCTACGCCACACCCTTCAGCAAAAAGAGAATCATTTCCTGGTTGAAATGCTGGAAAACACGCTTCGTTCCCTCATCCTGGAAGTATGGAACATAATCTTCCGCATGTATAAACAAGAAAACGAGTTCGAGCATTCTTTCCGCTGGAAAGATACCCTCCCTCGTTTTCTATACCTGATGCATACCAATTGCCGTTATCACCACACCGTAAAATGGTATGCCGACCAACTCTACGTATCCCCTGATGCGTTATCGGCCAAGTTAAAGAAACTCTATGGCAAGACAGCCAACCAGCTCATCAGCGAAAGCCTGATAGAAGAAGCGAAAGTCTGTCTGCTCAATCCGGCCAACAGCGTGCAGGACGTGGCCGAAAAGCTCTGTTTCTCTGACCAGGCTTCTTTCAGCAAGTTTTTCAAACGTTACTGCGGAATGTCGCCCGGCCAGTTTAAGAAACAAGCCTAAACCTTATTTTAAAGGTTCACTTCCGTTACCACCTGTCCGTCGAAGAGATTAATAACACGGTCGGCAAAACCGGCATCATGCTGCGAGTGGGTCACCATCACAATGGTGGTGCCTTCCTTATGCAGCTCGGTAAGTAATTCCATCACTTCCCGTCCGTTCTTGGAGTCCAGGTTACCGGTAGGCTCATCGGCCAGAATCAGCTTCGGCCCTGATACTACAGCACGGGCAATAGCCACACGTTGCTGTTGTCCACCCGACAGCTGCTGCGGGAAATGCTTGGCACGATGTGTAATCCCCATCCGCTCCATGGCAGCCTCCACTTTCCGCTTACGTTCTGCCGAAGGTACGCCCAAATACAGCAAGGGCAGTTCGATGTTCTCAAATACGTTCAGTTCATCAATCAAATTGAAGCTCTGGAATACGAAACCAATCACTCCCTTACGCAAGGAAGTACGCTGCGATTCAGTATAACCACCCACTTCTGTCCCGTTCAAGAAATACTTGCCTCCCGTGGGATTGTCCAGTAGTCCCAAGATATTCAGCAAGGTAGATTTTCCACAACCTGAAGGGCCCATGATAGCCACGAACTCTCCTTCCTTCACTTCGATACTTACATTATTCAATGCCCAAGTTTCCACTTCATCTGTGCGGAATACTTTCTGTAAATTTTCTGTCTTAATCATACTTCAAAATTTTATTTTAATGATATTACTCTTGTTTTATACATTCTACCGGATTTACCCGACTCAATATCCAACCCTGCAGGCAGACAATGACCGCCGAGATGCCCCACACCACCAGCAACGGCCACACAAAGATACCAACCGAAAGCGGGGCACGGTACGCAAACTGCTCCAGCCAGTGCAGCATGAACCACCAGCCGACAGGCATGGCCACTACATACGCTACTACAGCATAGATACAGAACGGCTTGTTAAGCAGCCAGATAATCTGCGTCCGTGTTGCTCCATGCACCTTGCGGATACTGATTTCGCGTATCCGCTGACGGGTGGCATACCAGGCAATACCAAACAATCCGAAACCTGTCAGCAACAGCCCAATCACAGCATAGAAAGTCAGGATATGCGACAAAGAAAGCACTTTCCCGTTACGTGCCATAAAATCCCGGTGCATATCTGCATAACCGAAAGGTTGGTTAGGATTCATTTCATTCCATACGGCTTCTATCTGCTGCAAGGTCTCTTCACGGTTTTCCGGACGAAGACGCAGTTGCAAATAGAATCCTTTCTGCAAGTCACTTGCCGACAACAGCGTGATGACAAGAGGTGTTACCGCTTCTTCCAGCGAATTGACGGAAAAGTCACGTACCACCCCTGCAATTACAGCCAGACTGTCTTTTGTTTCCGTATCGAACTCGCGCAAGGCATGCCCCACGACCTCCGTACCCGCAGGCACTAACAAGCGGACAAAACTCTCGTTCACTAGTACAGGAGAAGCCTGACGCTCCAACAGACGAGAAGGAGATTCTCCACTCAACTGTTCAATGCGCAAGGTGCGCAACAACGTGGAGTCGCCTTCCAATGTCAGCAGATTGGTACGCACTTCCTTCCCACCGGGACGCTGCACATTCAACTGACGTATCCAGGCATTAAGCACCGAAGCCTTGGAAAGTGTTATGGATTCAATCCCTTTCACCCGTTTTTCCAGTTCCGTCTTGAAGGGAGCCAACGGAGCACCAAAGGCATCCCCTATCTCAATGCAGCCCTCGTAACGCGAAGCCCGCTGGCGGGTCAGTTCCATCTGGTTACGTGCTGTCAGCGTAGCCAGTAACAATCCGATAGAAATCACGAACTGCACCGTTACCAATACCGCTACAAAACGCTGTTTGCGTCGGCCACTGTAAAGGGTGCGGTACTCCGTGAACGACAAGCGTGACAGGCGACAGCTGATGTACCACGCCGGTATTACCGACATCAACAAAATGAACAACAGCAACCACGGCAACATCTGACTACTGAAGAAGAACGTCATGGTCAACCGCGAGCCCAACAAGTCATTAAACAGTGACAAACAGTCGTTGACCAGCAGAATGGACAAGCCGAATGCCAACACTACCGTCAGGAAAGCATCCCCAAAAAGTTGCAGACGGATATTGCGCAAGGTAGCCCCCATCAATTTCTCCACATGAATCATACGCAGCTGTTGCAGCAAGCGGCTCAAACTCATGTTAGTATAGTTGCAGCAAGCAATGATCAGTATCAGCACGGCCGCCAGCAGACTGATATAGAGAGTCTGCACGGGTGTCTGACTGACAAAATCGAGTGTCTGCTGAGAGGAATCATCAGGAGTAGTGAAACAAATGGCGTCCAGCGGATCCAGGTAATATTTCGTCTGACCGGGCATCAGTGTAGGTACCTTGTCCGCATTCAGCTTATCGGCCAGATGACCCGCATCCGTACCCGGAGTCAGCTTCAGCAGTGTAAGTCCACCCCAGAAGAAATCAGGGTCGTGCGCTATTAACATGTCAAACTGCAGAAGCGATTGTTCGCGCTTCTTAAGCACTGCTGCCACTTCGTACGTACGGACCTCTCCAAAGCGGAAATGTGCCTCCACCTGCTTCCCTATCGCTTGTTTCCCTCCGAAAAGGCGACGAGCACAAGCCTCACTCAACGCCACCTTCCCCGGCTGACAGAGTACCTGACTCAAACTACCTTCTTCCGTACGATAATCAAAAAAGCTCGTCAGGGTCGTATCGGCCGACAACATCTTAAAATCACCTTCCACCTTCTGCTCGTTCACCTTGCAGTAAAGCAAATCCAGTTTTCCTAACCGGAGAAAGTCCTCTACCTCGGCATAGCTTTGCTTCAGCTGCGGAGGAATCTCTGCGCCGGCAAAGGCCACTCGTTTCCCCTCCGTCATCGGGTCATCCTGCCGCAGGAAAAACATGCGGTCACGGTCCGGATTGCGTCCTTCCAACCCATGCTCGTGCACGAAGTATGTCATCAGCAGGTTGGTGCAAGCCAATCCCAATGCCAGACTGGCTACTGAAACAAGAAAAAACACCTTGTTCCGCCACCAGCTTCGCAAAATCATTTTCAATACTACATTCAATATCATAACACATCTTTTTTAGTTCATTTCTTATTCTATCAGACGGATACCCTCGATATAGTATCCCCCTTCCACGTGCTCGCCTTCCGAAAAGTCAAACCAGCGAGTATCTTTCGGCAGCGGAGCAAAATAGAGCGTGAAATCCATTTCTCCGCTATCAGGCATAAACACCTGCTCGCCTATCGCGAAACCTTCACTGCGCAGAAGCGGATAGTTCACCCCCTTGTCCGACATCAAAAAAGTCGCTTTGTCCAACCGAATCCAATAATTTGGAATATACCGTGCATGCACGCGAAGCACCGTAGCCGAGTCGGTCAACTCCACCTGACGGATGGTCAGCACCTCCATCTGTTCTGTTTTCTTCCGCGGATGATGCACCAGTTTGTGACCGTCCTTCCATTCGATACGCATCGGCTGTTTGGGAGCCATCGAGCCTTTAATTTTCAGTTTCAGCCAACCTTTTGCATATCCACTCCAGCTGTCAACCACCTTTCCTTCCGGAGAAATCAATACAAAATGGGGAATTCCTCTGACACCATAACGAGCATACAGTCCGTTGTTCTCTTCCAAATCGTTCCAATTATTCCAAGTCATGGCATGCGATTTAGAAGCCTCTTCCCATCCCTTCCGGTTCTCAATGCTCAGGCTGACCACCTCCAGGCTGTCCTTGTACATCTCACTGATCTCCTTCAGCTCCGGTTGCGACATGATGCAAGGACCACATCCCCGGCTCCAGAAGTCCAGCAAGATGTATTTCCCGCGAAACTCAGCCAGGCGGTGAACCTTTCCTTCCAAGTCGTACATATCCGCATCGGCAGCTTCCTCGCCTACTTTCACTACAGTCGGCGGATTCAAGGCCAGATACACACTCTTCCCTATGGACGTTTCTTTCTGTGCGTCATCCAGCAGGTTGTACAACTGCTGCACTTCTTTTTTATACGGATAATCTTTACGGAACTTAACCGACATCCCCATCCGATGCAATTCACCCATCCAGGCTGCATTAATCGGCGACTGTTTCATAATCGCAATATTATGCTGGGCAATCTGATCACTCAACTTCTCTGTCAGCTGTTGCAGACTGTCTGCTTGCGCACGGGCCTGTTCTTCGTTTCCTCCCTGCGCAGCCGACCTCATCAGTGCAAACTCCTGCATGGTCAACCGCTGAAATTCCTCCCATTCCTTATGGGAAGCCTGTATCAGTTGCTGCTGGAATTGCTGCTCCTTGACATCGCTCTCTACTTTCCAGGAGTAAATATAAGAATTCTCTCCTTGTATGAGCAGATGACTGCCAGGATTTACCCATAGTTCAAGCAACATGGGTGGGAATTTCGTATCATCACGTGCCATCAAGCCATAACCTTCCAGCTCATTTCCGGCGGTAGTCAGTTCAAAACGGAATGTCCCGTTCTGCAGCGTATCGGTAGCTGCCATACTCCCCACGTTACCCTCTTGCTTCATCAAATAGAACACGGTTCCGTCGGGAATATTCTTCAACTGTCCTTCCACCACAAATTTCTCTTGTGCCTGCGCCCCCAATGCACCTAAGAGCAGACAGGCTAATACTTGTTTTCTCATGGTTATTTATTCATTTTAGGTTATTATACTACATTTATATCACTCCCGCTTGATCTCTTCTGCCGGATTCAACCGCATAACCCGGTATATCTGCCAGCATGCGGTCAGTCCAACCAGACAGGCGACTACGACAAACAGACAGAGTCCCCACGCCCAACCATAAACGGATTGCAAACCAGAATCGCTCAATGCCTGAATCATAGCAAGTCTCAACACCGGATAAGTCACCCCGAAAGCAATCAGAAAAATCACAACATACCCTCGCGCAAATAGCAAACCAATATCCCATGGAGAGGCTCCATTGATTTTACGAATGGCTACTTCCTTTCGTCTGGTTTCCGCATCCATTACCACCGATGAATACACACTTAACACCACTAACAAAATACTAACGACGGCCAGTATTCCCATTACATATTTCATCATTCCAATAGTAGCACTGTCTGTTTGCCGGACATCACCCAGCTTTCGAATGTGCAATGGTAATGTTTCCGGAACATATTGACGACACAAAGCTATTACTTCTTCCTTTACTTTATCCACCTCATTCCCTGATGCAATTTTCAGCAAACAAGTAGTCGCCTGAGAAGAAGGAAAAAATACCGACAAATTCATCCGTCCATCCAGTATCACCTGCTTATAAAGTTCATGATACACCCCTGCAATCCGATAGCTTCGTCCATCAAGCATCACCGTACCGTCTGTATGTTCAGTTTGTAGCAAATCGGCAAAATTCTCATTGACATACACATATCCTTCCGTTTCTGCATCCATCTGTTTCCCAGCCAGCGGAATATGGAAAAAATCAAAATAAGCCGGATCTCCCTGAGCTACAGCAACCCGTACCTCTGAATGGTCTGCCTTCTGATAGGAGGTATAAAGATAGGAAGATAGATTTCCGTCTAAAGTTTCATCACCCAATGTGACCAAACGTTCAATTTCAGGCAAAGCAGCCAGTCCTGAACGAATTTCATCCCAATGTTGGCGAATACGTTCTGTATCCAAAGAAAGAGAAAGGCTCCGTTCTTCTTCCTCCGTATCCAAAGGAACATATGTTTTTCCAAACAGTTCTGTATACGATAGATGAACAACCATAACCGCTCCCAAGAAGAATACGCACACTGCAAGTTGAACACCAATCATCAGGGAACGAAAAATATGTTTCCCGCGATTGAACTGAATCAGACGAATCAGGCTCACCCTACGAACCCGCCACACCGGGAGTATTAACAGAGGAGTGCAGAGCAACAATGTACCTAAATAAACCAGTGTATGCAGGCTGTAAACAGACGAAGCAGACATCCAGACGATATTCTCAGCAGGCAGCCAAGTACGGGCCAACGGAATCGCTACCTCCCCCATAATCAAAGAAAGGAACCAGGCTATGGTCAGCATTATGAACACTTCAAAAAACAGCAACAAGAATATGCCCTTTGAATCAGAGCCCACACATTTACGTAAAGCCAGTTCCCGCTGACGGGCATAAAACATTTGAAATGTAAACTTCAGGAAATTAATCAGTCCCGACAGCAGAATCAAGGAAGAAATGAAGAGTAAGAAAAAACGAGCCAAGTCTGTATTCCTTCTTTCCTCCAGTTCTTTTAAAGAAAAAGCCTTCACGTGCATCACCTCCTCTCCACGCACCCAAGTCATCCCTGCCAAGCGTTTTTTCAGCGATTCTGGAGAAATTCCTTGCTCACGCAGAGCATAGACTTGAAGCCAGGCCTTCGGTTTCAATGACAAAGGGAACCAACATTCTGTCCTCGGCGAACCGCCATTCTCATTTTCGGCTACTACATTTACAATCCAATAATCCGTAATACCATTGGCAGAGGTCTGCGATGCAATCCGGACCACCCGACCGACCGGATTGTCACCCCCTGCTATCTTTCTAGCAAAAGAAGCAGACACAATGATTTCATCTTCTTTTTCCGGCAAGCGGGAACCATAGAGCAAAGGTAATTTCCAAAACAGAAAAGCAGAAGAATTTGCCACTTTGTAAGTCACCTGATACGGGGTTTCATTCCCATCTATTCCTACCACCTCCACATCCATATTGGCCTCATAGGAAAAGGCTGAGATAGAATCCAGCATACCTGTAACCTGGTTTTCCAGCCTCCGGACATCTTCTTCATAGAAAGGAATATCACCGGCAAAATCCTTTTTACTAATATTCAGTTGCATAGCCCGTTCGCCTCCTATATAATCAGCCCTTTCGCTCATTACACTTACAAAGCGAATCATAAGTGAAAAAGCCAAGACTCCTATCGCCAGACAAAAAACTGAAACGATATGCTGAGTCTTGTATTTCCACAAATTGCGGAAAGCCACTTTCAAATAATGTGCAATCATATTTTTATCTCTCTTGAAACTATATAACCATATTATCTCATCACTCCCGCTTGATTTCTTCTGCCGGATTCACCCGAGACACCTGCCAAATACGGAAAGCTACCGTAAGAGCGACGAACAAGGAGACACTCAGGAAGAGGAAAAAATAGAAAGCCACCCCATGCTGGAAAAACACCGTATACAAGGTACTAAACTGCCTCAACAAGAATTCAACCAGCGCAAATCCCAACATAGCCGTCACCGTCAGTAAAGTAACATAAAGCCGGGCAAAAAGCCAGACTATCTGACGCATTCCGGCACCGTTGATCTTTCGGATAGCCATCTCCTTCCGCCGATATTCCGTGTCGATGGTCACGGCTGAATACACGCCCAACAACGAAATCACCAGCACCACTACCGAAAAGAACAATACAATTCCGCGGAGCTTGAACTCAAGCGCCTGTGACTCACGGATGTCGTCCATGAACGTGCTTACCTTCACTTCCACACTTTCCGGCAACGTTTTTTTCAGTATCTTCCGGACCTCCTGAGATACGGTTTCCGTCTGCCCCTCCTTACATTTTATATAGCAGTGCCCACAATAATCATCGAACCCGCTCAGGAGGAATATAAATCCTTCACTATCATAATACACACTGGACACAAATGTCTGGCACACTCCTTTAACCGTGTAGGCATCTCCGTCAAAATTATAAAGCGGTTTCCCCATGATGTCCGTTCCGAGACGATGAGATAATGCCTCGTCTATTACCAAATCGGACGATTCACGCGGCGTATGTCCCGACCGCATCGGAATGTGCATGAAACGAAAGAAACCGGAAGTTATACGCATCACATTTACATCCACATAACTGCCTTTATTATCTTTCTCCGTATACATACCCGTACCGGAAACACCTCCCAAATAATTGATGTCGGCCGGAAGTACCTCTTCGACTCCCGACAAGTTTTTAAACTGATGTATCAGATCCTGCTTCTGCACGGCGTTCATAAAGGAAAAATCCATCGGAATGCTCAAAATCTGCTCTTTCTCCTCCAAGCTCAATGTCCCGAACAAGGTACGTCCCGTTTTATCCGATTGCAGATAAAGTGCCGCTGCCAGTGAGATAAAAACCCAACAGATGAACAGCTGCACTCCCAACAACAGATTCCGCAGCCGTCTCTTTCCTCCCCGGTGCACACCGCCAGTCACCCCTGCATGCACCTGCATGCGACGTACCTTCCACACGACTATTCCACACACCCAAGCACATACTCCCAACAAACCAGCCAGATACTCAAGGCTCTGTACCATCAGCAGAGAAGCGTCAAACTGCAAATACAATCCGGCCATTTCCAGTCTCAACCAGGGAGCCATCACCTCGATGCAGACACCGGTCAACAGGCCAGCCAGCAAAACCAACAAGGCAGACTGTATGAACAGTTGAACAAAAAGGCCACCTCCGGATGCTCCCGTCATTCGCCGGATACTGAATTCACGCATACGAGTAAGGAAAGACCCCGCGAGCAGATGAAAGAAATTGAGCAAGGCCACCAGTAAAATCAATACCCCGGCTACCATTGTAGTCCATACCATCGTACGAAGCAGTCCCCCATTCCAGTCCCTATCCCCCATCGGATGAGCTTCCACCGCAAAGCTTGTATCCTGCACCCGATGCATCTGTTTGCCGCGATAAAGCCACTCATTGAGTTGCTCCGGAGTAAAACCTTTATGTAGCAACGCATACGTAGAAGAACCGATAATAGCATAACGGGCATCATTCTGAATGATTCCTTCCGAATCGTTGATGGAAAACATATCCAGATGCTTCATAAAAGCAATACTGTTGTTCTCTGGAATATTCTCAATCACTGCCTGAATGGTATAAACCGTTCCACCGGTACGTGGAGTAGAATCCGGCGAAGTGTACAACCGGCGCATCAGTACCAGCTGTTTTCCTACTGCCTGGCGAATATCCCCATATACCCGGCGTGCCATACTTTCGCTCACGACCAATGAATTTGGCATCATCTTGCTCACCTCAGCCGAACCGTACAAAATCTTAGGAGTCAATACTTGGAAGAAGGAAGAATCAGTCTCTGCCACGGCGAAGGAATAAGGTAACTGCTTCCCGTCGGGCATCTCCACGTTAAAAGGCCGTTCTATCGGTGAATAATCCACCACACACAACGCCTCAATCCCATCCGGCTTTTGAAGACGCAGTTCCTCGGCCAACGTCGCAGGAGTGCGATCCAACACCTTCCCATCTTTCATGTCACGAATATTGAGTTCGGCAATCCGTTCATAGTTTGCAAAACAATGATTCATGCTGAAAGCATAACGGACCACGTAGAGACAAATGCTGAAACACAGCAAGGCCACCCCTACTCCAACCAACGCAATCAGATGCTGAGTCTTGTATTTCCACAAATTGCGGAAAGCCACTTTCAAATAATGTGCAATCATTATAAATTCATTCTTTTATTATTCACTTTTCATTACTTCACTCGGGTTGATACGGGATGCCTTGTTTACCTGCCAGAGCAACGTAGCCACGGGAATTACCGCTACTATCAGGAAGGCTGTCAGGAACAAACCGACCGTCACCGGAGCCTTCACCACCAAATCGGCGGTATAATAGTAGATGGCCAGCCAAGCCAGCGGCACTGCCACCACGGCTGCCAGCAACAGCATCCCCACGTAACGGCGGAGCAACAGTACATACAAGTCTTTCAGCATGGCACCATTCACTTTGCGGATGGCAATCTCCCGGTAACGCTGGCGGATGTCGAACAGGGAAATACCCAACAGGCCCAGACAGGAAATGACAATGGCAATAAAGGCAAAAGCCGAGTAAATGGTAGCTACCTGCTGATCGGATTTATACAACTTCTGCACATCGTCCTTCAACAACGAATACTGAAAGTTTTCCGTGCCATATACTTCCCTTTCCAGCTTACGCAGATAATTTATCACCTTAGAAAGTTTGCCCGGCTGACATGCTATCTGATACACGTCTCCCCGCATAGTAGGAGAAACCATGAACAGCATGGGACGTACTCCTTTGGAGATATGTCCGCTATAATAATCCTCTATCACTCCCACAATGGGACGGGCCTGCAAATCCGGAACAAATTCTTTCATACGGAGATCCAACACGGTAGCTCCCTCTAAAGAGGTGTATCCCAAAGCTCGCAAAGCCGCCCGATTCACCACAAACCCATCTTCTTCAACGGGCAGTTTCCCTTCCACAAGCTTCAAATTAAACAAGGTAAAAAATTCGGGAGTAGCAAAATTCTGATTCAATGAAACGGTTTCTCCCTTCGCATTCTGAAACTCCGCCGTATAGTCGAAATCCAAAATGGAATACAAACCAGCTGTCCAGTTCACGATGTCTGGACATTTACTCAACGCCTCATCAATCTGCGCAACCCGCTGCTTCCGGGCTTGTATCGATTCATCGGTATAAGAGGCATAGTCAGTCGACTCATACACTAAGTTGGCATGAATCACATTTTCCACCTGAAATCCCGGTGGAGTATTCAACAGCAAGTTGAGATGACGATGGAAGAACAAAGCAAGAACAACCAGTACAATGGTCACCGTATATTGCACGAACAGGAATCCCTGACGCAAGCGTATTGACTTCCTGTCATTCCCCGAACGAACCAGCGACATGCCCAACGGGGATTTCCAGCACCGAAGTACCGTGCATAATGATATGAGCAACGGCAACCACACCAAAAGAGACAATGATACCCATACATCAAACGTCCCTACGGTAAATACCGTGTCAAACAAACGGTTGACAAAAGGTTGGGCAAGTTCCACCACCGTCCAGGCCAGCAACAACGACAAGACCGACAGCACCAGATTCTCCCAGTACACCAACATGAAGAGAGGACGGAAGCCTGCTCCCCACACCCGATAAAGCAGATAAATCCGTAATCGCTTGCCCAACAGCACCGCATACAAATTGATGTAATTAAGCAGGCCGATAAAGAATATAAAGATACACATGGCCGACAAAACATACAACTGAGCCCTGTTGCCCGACACACACATCATAGGAGAAGTGCGGTACAACAAGCGTGACTCCCAATATACATCCTTCAGTGACAGGAGGGAGAAAGTGTACATGCTGCCGTCTCCCACCTGCGTAGGACGCAAGATCTTGCCTGCCTCATTTAATTTCTGAATATCCGCTCCTGGCACAAAACGGACAAACTCCATGGGCATTCTTTCCCAAAGTGCTCCAGGCATTTCAGAAAGAATGGCATCTACCTGCAAGATAGACTTATTTTCCGGAGTAGCGAAGATTCCGGATACCGTCACTGATTTCCCGGTAGACAGGACAAAGGTCTCTCCAATGGGATTCTGCTTGCCAAACAACTTATGTGCCAGGTGCTCACTCAACAAGGCCATCCCTGGCTTTGAAAGGGAATACTCTCCTTGTAACAGCTGATAACGGAACAGTTTCAGAAAGGTCGTATCGGCCACTATCATATTTACCTGCAAACGATTGTCCTTGTAACGTATCATGTCATGATCCAGCAGTGTGACCCGTGAACGTTGCATGACCAGTGACGGGTCTACAGCCAGCGTATCACCATTCAATGTGGAAGAAACCAATGCATCGTTCTCGCCAATCTGACAACGAGACACATACACATTTTCCCGGTCCACACAATGGGTATCGACCGTCAGTTCCCTATGGATGTATCGGAGCAGAATGATGCAGCAAGCCAGACTGAATGCCAGCCCCAACAGATTAATCAGTGTGTACGTCCGTGCACGGAGCAGGAAACGTAATGCATAGCGTAGTGTGTTCATATAAATTTGTTTTTTATTATTCACTTTTCATTACTTCACTCGGGTTGATGCGGGAAGCTTTGTTCACCTGCCAGAGCAATGTAGCCACAGAAATCACCGCTACTATCAGGAAGGCTGTCAAGAACAGACCGACCGTCACCGAAGCCTTCACCACCAAATCGGCAGTATAATAATGGATGGCCAGCCAAGCCAGCGGCACTGCCACCACGGCTGCCAGCAACAGCATCCCCACGTAACGACGGAGTAACAGCACATACAGGTCTTTCAGCATGGCACCGTTCACTTTGCGGATGGCAATCTCACGGTAACGCTGGCGGATGTCGAACAGGGAAATGCCGAACAGCCCCAAACAAGATACGACAATGGCGATAAAGGCAAACGAAGTGTAAAGCATTGCCATCCGACGGTCTGCCGCATATATCTGTTTCACCTGATCGGAAAACAACGTATATTCAAATTCCTCTGTGCCATATATTTCACGTTCCACTTTTTTCAAGTAATCCATCACCGCAGCCAGACGTCCCGGACGGTATGACAACGTATACAGGTCACCGGAAGAGCCACGTCGCACCACAAATACCATCGGATGCACACCCGCACTGATATGTCCGTCATAATAATCGTCGATAACCGCTACAATAGGATGCGCTTCCGGGTTTTGAGCCCTCACCTTGTCATCTTCATACATTAACGTAGCTCCTTGACAGGAATCATACCCCAACTCCTTCAGTGCCGCACGGTTCACCACATAATACTCCCTGTTCCAATCTTCTTCCTCTTCCATTGAGGGAAGCGTTCCCTCTACAAAACGCAGCTCATAAAGCCGGAAGAAAGAAGGATTGGCATACCACATATACAAAAAAGCCGTACGCCCGTTGTTTCCTATAAACTTCATTCCAAAATCACTGGAGGTCAGCGCAGATTGATCCGCTACCCAATACTCTATATCAGGGCAAGCTTTCATCTTGGCACCCAGTTGTTTCACTCGCTGCACACGTGCCTGTATGTCTTCCGGATTCTGATAGGAAGAATAATCCTTCGATTCGTGAGCCAGATGCGCCACCAGAATATTCTCCGTACGATACCCCGGGTCTGTATGCAGCAAGGTATCAAGCTGACGGTTAAAATAAAATGCCAGTACCACCAATATGAAGGTAAGTACATATTGTAACAGCAACAGTCCCATCCTCGCCCGTACCGACTGCCCGGCCGTACTCACCAGACGGATGCCGACAGAAGGCAAGATACGCGTGAAACGGAAATACGGATAAAGCGAGGCCATCAGCGGAAGGAATACAAGTAACGCCAAGGACAAATACCCATCGAAAGCAGTATAAGAGAAATCAAACCCGAAAAAGCGGGACACGGGCACCCGGGTCAGTTCAATGCATACCCACGCAAGCAACACCGCCAAAGCGGAAAGCAGAAAGTTCTCGGCAAAAATCTGTGCAAAGACAGCTCCTCTTCCTGCTCCAAACACCCGGCGTATACCGTATTCGTGCGTGCGTTTGAGCATAAAAATCATGTAAAGGTTGATGAAGTTCAGCAATCCGGTAACCAGCAGCAGCGCACAGATACCCATGAATATCTGCAACTGTCCCCAATCTCCCCATACATAAATAGATGCTTTATCCCTTATTTCCAACTTGGAAAAGTAACATTCTTTCAAAGGTACAAAACGAAAGGTGTACGCACGTGTATCCTCCGGATAGTGCGGATTCAGACGGCGTGGATGTTTCCCCACCTGGTTGAGCTTACTCATATCCGCTCCGGGCACAAAACGGTACAAATCCAGCGGCATCTTCTCCCACATATTGGAAGAAGTATTTGCCAGAAGCAAATCGAAATTCAGCCAGGTTTTGTTAACAGGAAGTCCTATCACTCCTTTCACCACATATTCTTGTCCGTTGGAATAAGTAATTGTCTTTCCGACAGGGTTGTCCGAACCAAAAACCTCCCGTGCATACGATTGGGTCAATACTACTGAAGAAGGATCGGTCAGGTTCTTTTCTCCCTGTATCAGCGGATAAGAGAACAATTGAAAAAACGTGCTGTCCGTAGCAAGGGCATCGCAACGGTAACGGTGTCCATCACTGACCAAAAAATCATTCTCCAACGGAACAAAACTACATTTCGTTTCTATCAGCTCCGGAGCAATCAGTACACTGTCATTCCGATAAGCTGCATAAGAACCCCAATATACACCTCCAGACAAACTCACCTGCACGGCATACACTTTTTCCCGGTCTACACAATGCGTATCGACCGTCAGTTCCCGATGGATGTATCGGAGCAAAATAATACAGCAGGCCAGACTAAAAGCCAGCCCCAACAGATTAATCAGTGTGTACGTCCGTGCACGGAGCAGGAAACGTAATGCATAGCGTAGTGTGTTCATATAAATTTGTCTTTTTTATTATTCACTTTTCATTACTTCACTCGGGTTGATGCGGGAGGCCCTGTTCATCTGCCAGTACAGCGTGAGGACTGACAATACCATTACCACCAGGAAGGGTATCAGGAACAAGCCGACAGTGACTGGAGCTTTTTCCACAAAAGTGGCAGTGTAATGCTGAATCATCAGCCAAGCCACAGGAGCCGCTACCACAAAAGCAAGCAACTGAACCAAAAGATACCTGCGTACCAACAAAAGGTACAAATCGCGGCGTGTAGCTCCATTTACTTTCCGAATGGCAATTTCCCGATAACGGCGACGAATCTCAAATAAGGAAATGCCCAACAAGCCCAAGCAGGAAACCCAAATAGCCATATACGAGAACAAGGTATAAATATCGGACGTCCGTTCGTCGTCCTTATACATTTCTGCCACTTTATCATCCATCCACTGATAAGTAAAATCATCCGTGTGATACACTTCCTGCTCTATCTTTTTCAAGTATGGCACAAGCTCTTTCTCTCTGCCGGGTATCGCTTTTATCAATGCAGCCCCCAATGAATTGGAGGAAATGACCAGCAGCATCGGAGGAACACCATCGGTAAGTCGTTGCGGGAAGAAATCTTTTACCACCGCATTTACCTGCATCATGGACGTGCCGTATTCCACCACCTTTCCTTGCACCATGGCAATCCATAATGGCGAAACACTCCGCACAGCCGCTTTTTCCAAGGTATCATACCCCAAAGTCTTCATGGCAGTCTCATTCAAAGCAATCTGATAATGCTCATACGAATCAATTTCACCTATCTGTCCTTCCTTCACTTTCAATCCTAACATCTTCATGAAATCCGTTGAAGTAAACATAACGTACAAAGGAAACTTCTCTCCTTTGTCATTGATTATATCTGTAAAATAACCACGCAGGAAGTCCCGGGAAGAAGTCATCCAACTTTCTATGAAAGGACACTCATCCAGTTTCTGATTAATGGCCTCCCGGCATGCCCATTGCCTTTGCTGTTGCTCGGATGTAAGACTTTCGTAAGCACTATAGCTATTCTCCCGATACAAATCGGCAGACAAAATTCCCTGTGTAGTATAACCATGAGAAGTATGCATCAGAAAATCAAAGTGGTGCTGGAAGTAGAAGGCAAGTATCATCAGCAACATGGTAATGGCATACTGTATAAACAGAAAGACCTGACGATAGACCGACTTGCTCTTTCCGGCCTGATAGAAGCGCATGCAACTGACTGGATTCTTCAGTCCGTAGCGTACATAAAAAACGAAAGAGGCCAACAAAGGCAGCACAACCAGCAGACTCCCCGTCAGTACCCAGTCAAAAAAGGTGCCCGGCACAGATTCTCCAAACAGGTGGGTGATATAACGGGAAGAAAGTTCTATGATTCCCCAAGCCAACAAGATTGCCCCAGCCATCATCAGCAGATTCTCCAGGTACATCTCGACAAAGAGCCTGCCACGGGAAATGCCAAACACTTTCTTCAGACCGTACATCCTTGTACGCTTCAGCATGGTGACGGAATACAAATTGACGAAACTCAAAATGCCTATTAAAAACAAGAAGATGTCCACACCCAACAAAATATACACATAATTTCGGTTGCCAAACTGAAAGATACGATTGTATTTGTCGGCTATGGAAGATTCGAAATAAAAATCTTTCCAACCTATGTATCTATACCGGCACAACGCACGCTCATCATAAGGATACTTCCGATACACATTTGTTTGCTTGTTTACTTCCTCCAGGTTCAGATGCGGATCCACTCTCATCAATTCGATATTCAGCTTGCCCCAGTTAGGCTTCAGTTGACGCGATACCAACAAATCAAAGTTCCATGTAGTCTTGCAGACCGGTTCTTTCAACACTCCTATCACCGTCAGCGTCCACTTACCGTACATCAGTTTTTTCCCGATGGGCGATTCCTTTCCAAAAAGCCTGCGGGCATACTTCTCGGTCAGAATCGCCACATCCGGACGAGACAGAGCCAGAATTCCTTCTACCACCTGATAGGAAAAGAAATGAAAGAATGTGGAATCTACTGCAAACAAATCCGACTGGAAAGCCCGGTCACCGGAAAAAATGGAGGCGTTCTCCTCCTCCACTACCCGGCACTGTTCGCGTATCCATTTCCGGTCAAATGCAAATACTCCGTCACTCTCCCGCACCGGATTCTCCCCTGGATATACCGTCCCCTCAATGTCCCGAAGCGGCACCACAATGGTTGACAGATCCTGTCCATGCGCATCGACCGTCAGTTCCCGATGGATGTATCGGAGCAAAATGATGCAGCAAGCCAGACTGAATGCCAGTCCCAACAGATTAATCAGTGTGTACGTCCGTGCACGGAGCAGGAAACGTAATGCATAGCGTAGTGTGTTCATATTGTTTTCTTTTCTTATTTCTATATCATTCTTTTATATCATTCACTCTTTATCACCTCTGCCGGATTCTCATTTGCCGTTTTCCAAATGCGATGCCCGATACAAGCCGCCACGCAAAGGGCAACGCCGACAAAAATCAGCAGAAATGGAAGGAATCCGATTTCCACCTGACGGTTATAATGTTCTATCCAACGTCTCATCACCCACCAGGCAGCTGGAAAGGCAACCAGCGAAGAAACGACCAGCAGCAAAGCATATTCTCTGAAAAACAGCGTAAGGATATTACTCACCGTAGCTCCGTTTACCTTACGGATAGCTATCTCCTTGCGGCGCCGCTCGCATGCCAGTGTCACCAGCGAGTAGATACCGAATATCGAAATGAAGATACACACCAGCGATGAGAACCCAAGCAATGACGACAAAGCATCTTCCGACTTCAGATAATCGTTGTAACGTTCTTCTTCACTATAGAGAAAGAGCTTACGGTCGGGCAGCTCGGCACGCTGCATCTCTTCAATGCGACGGCGACATTCGTCCCACGTTCCCGGACGGTATTTGAAGAGTAGGAAGCAACGGGCGTGCATCCACTTCATCTGGTCAGTGTTGACGAATACAGTGTTAGGCAGCTCAGCGGTAGGCGATTTGTAGGCACAGTCTTTCACTACGCCGATAACGGTCATAGGCTCCTGTTCGCGGTTGACGAAGAACAGTTGCTTGCCTACAGCTTCTTCGGGATTCCAGCCCATACGACGGGCTGTGCTCTCCATGATGTTCACCTGACAGTATTCCGACTTGGCCGATACCCATTCACCAGACAGCAGCTGCATGTCGTAAAAGCGGAAGAACTCTTCACCCGCCAGCACTTCGTCGAAGGTCAGGGGTTGCTCCAGCCGGCCTTCCATGCCTGTATATCCATCTATCAGGAACGACGAATAAGCCCCTTCGCCCAGCAGCGGCCAATAGGCTGGGCGTATCACTTCCGTCACCATCGGCAAGGCCTTGATTTTCTCGGCCCATACGTTCATGTCCACATTCATCCAAATGCTGACGGCTGCCCGTCCGCGATAGTCCATGCCTGTATCCACATTCCGCAAATGGTGCAGTTGCAGCTGCATGGCCACCGTACAGAAGATGAAAGCCATACAGACTGTCAGCTGAAGAATGACACTTCCCTTCCGCCAAGCGATACCCGAAAGCGCATTGCCCGTATGCATATTTCCATGCAATGACCGCTTTTGAAACAGCCATACCCACAGCACTACGATAGCCATCATGACTACCGATACCGACAGAATGTAGAACAAGATTGAACGGTAGTTCGAATAGTCGGCATCCTGAATCAGAGAATATCGGAGGAAAATCGGCATCAGCAACTCTACCAATACCATCCCCACAACCAAGGCCGCCAGGACTGTCAGCAGAAAATCAGTACAAAGCAAAGTAACCAACGAACGCAGTCCTGCCCCACAAACCTGCCGCAACACCATTTCTCTTTTGCGCGTACGGAAACGGTCAATGTAGATTGTCAGGTAATTGATAAAAGCACAAACGATAATAAGTCCACCTACAGCAGCAAACCAGGTGATATAACGGAACTGCACCGTCTGGTTGTTTTTAAGGATGAAACCTTCCGTGGCACGAAGACCCGTTAGCGGCTCCAGGTAGAAACGTGTCAGTCCCGTGTTCTCCTGATACCTGCTTTTGGTCAGTTCTTCGGGGAAGTGGGCATTCATCTTCTCCAGCAATCGGGAGACATCCGTACCTGGTTTCACTTTGACAAGTGTCCGGTAGGTGTAATCGTCCCAGCCTGTCCGTCCGCTTCCGTTACCCAGGAAGGCGTACGGGAAATTGGTGTGCACTCCCCAGTCGCTCACTACAGCGCCAATGGTATATTCCTTGTTCCAGTTGGCATTGGTCACGGTCTGGCCAATCACATCCGTAGTGCCAAACAGCTGTTTTGCGGCCTTCTCCGTAATAGCAATACGGTTATCTGTAGTACCGGCACGAAGAAAACTTTCATCCCCCTCCAAAGCACGGATGTCCAGCATACGCAAAGCGGTAGTATCGGGCAGAAGCATGGGCAACTCCAGCATCCGGTTATCTTTCAGCACAAAAAAAGTTTCTGCCTCAAACAAACAGTAATCTTCAATTTCCGAATAATGTTCCTTCAGGTAACGTCCCAAGGCATAAGACGTGAAGCTCGCGGAAGACCCGCCGAAACTATCGTCATTCACTCCAACCAGATACAAACGGTCTGCATCACGATGAAACGTATCGTACGTCATCTCATAATGTATCCAGAAGGCAGAAAGGGCAAAGCATGCCAAGCCCACGGCCAGTCCTAAAATACTGACCACACTCTGCATACGGTATTTCAGCAAGTTACGCCAAGCTATTTTCAGGTAATGTGCAATCATATCTTTTCACTCATTCGTGTCAACAATTATAAAATCAGATATTTTTAATACCCACATTATATCGCCTTCAATTTCCAATCATAAATTGAATCGGTTTCAGAAACCTTCTCCTTATTCTCCACCTTCATGAGAAATTCCAACGCATGGTTATGTCCTTGAGCGGAAGCCTGTTGGAACAAATGTTTTGCCTTGGCATAATCCTTCTCAACGCCTTTTCCGAAATAGTACATCAATCCCAGATTGAACTGCGCCGCGGGAGAATTCAGTTCAGCCGCTCTTGAAAGAAGTTCTGCTCCTTTCGATAAATCTTTGGGGTATCCATGCCCTTCTATATGAAACACAGCCAGATTAAACAAGGCGGAGACATTGTCTCTTGAAGCGGATTTTTCAAACCAGTATATAGCATCGCCCGCGCTGGTTGAAGTTCCGTAACCGAATGTGTACATATATCCTAAATTATTCATAGCATCAGTATTATCATGTGCCGCAGCCTTTTTATATAGCTTGAATGCTTCCGAATAGCTCTTGGTGACTCCCCAGCCATGCCTGTAAAGACTGCCTAATCCCACTTGCGCTTGGGAGTGTCCTTGCAAAGCAGCCAGACTGAGATATTTTCTGGCTTTAGAATAGTCGATGTCTGTTCCTATGCCATAAGCATACATATAGCCCAGATTGTTCTGAGAATCCGCATTGCCGTTATCTGCCGATTCTAGGAATAACTTCATGGCCTTTTTGTAATTCCTTACCCCTGTCTTACCCTGATAGTATATATCACCTAAAATAAACTGGCAACGTTTTGCTGTGTCTATTTTTGCCAGTTTTGAGTACAGAATCACGGCATCCTCGTATCTTTTCTGTCTGTACAAACTATCTGCCTGCATATAAAGAGTCTGAACATCGCCCAAAAACCAGGTATATATAGTATTACGGTTTTTAAGCCCCAGTACAATCATTGCCAATAAAAGACAGATTCCCAAAGCAATAGTCATGTGTTTTATTTTCCCTTTCATAAATCAATAATTATATTTGACTATAGGATACTCCGGAGAGTCACTGTTTCCAATATTCACTATTAATTTCCCAACTTTCTGTAATTCTTCACTTTAAGCGTTCTCAGTACTTTCTTTGCAGTACTCCAGTACTTCCCTGAAAGTACTACAGTACTTCTTAGGCAGTACTCCGGTACTTTCGGGGAAGTACTGGAATCAGGTGAAAGCATCTGGTTCATTCACTTAAACACCAGCTCTTCCGCGTCGCCAAAGTTATCATATCCTGTGGTAATCACCCAATCGCCGGGCTGCAAACCTTCGGTTATTTCGTATTGCAGGGGGTTCTGACGCCCGATTACCACCGGAACCCTTCTCGCCCGGGTCTTGTCGGCATTGAGTTTGTAAATCCACTGCCCGCCGGTCTGCGAATAGAAATTACCGCGCGGAATTACCAAGGCTTGTTCCGGTTGCCCTAACTCAATCTGTACCCGGAAGCTTTTTCCCAGACGGACGTTTTCGGGCATTTCTCCCGTAAAGACTAAGTCCACATCAAAGGTGCGGTCTTTCACCTCCGGCACCACCTTGCTGACTTTCAAGGCATAGCGTTTTCCCTGATAAGTTACGGATGCCGGCAAACCTACCGTCACCCGGTCTACGTAGTATTCGCTCAGGGAAGCATGCACCTTGAACTGCGACATCACTTTCACTTCCGCCAGATTCTCTCCAGCTGCCACCTGCTGGCCTAATGTAACTTTTACAAAACTGAGTTGCCCATCGGTCGGTGCACGTACCACCAGCTCTTCCATCCGCTGCAAAGAACGCTCCAGCTTCTTCTGTTCCCGTTCCCGGTCGTTTCGCAACAGTTCTCTGCGAATGACCGTCATGGCCGAATCGCTCTGCAGGCTCTGCATCTTCAGCTGAGTAGAAGCCGTTTTATAGCGGTACTCATCTTCCGACACTTCCAGCTGCGCCTTGCTGCGGATGCCCATGCGGTATTCTTCCTGCTCCAGTGCAAAGCTTTTCCGTATCTTGTTCAACTCGTAAGCAGCCTCCAGTGTCTGTTGTTTCAGAGTCAGACTTTTCTGTTCCATCTCAAGGGATTTCTCCTGATAAGAGATGCGCTGCTTTTCCCATTCATCCCGCTGGTCGTCTATCTCACGCAACAGGTTGGGATTGGTCAAGACCAAAATAGTGTCTCCCTGCTGCAGCAAACTGCCCTCCTCAGCCACGATACGCTCTACATTACCCGATTCGCGGGCATTGACCATCAAAGTCAGAATAGGATGCACCACTCCTTCCACGTCCACGTATTCACGGAAAGGGGCCTGCTTCACCTCGGCCAGTTGCACAGAGTCCGCATCAATGCGTAAACGCTGGGGGCCGGAAGCCAATATAATCACATAAATCAGTCCGGCCAGCAAGAGTACGCCGCCCGCCAGATAAAGACGATAGCGAACGTACCAGGGTTTCTTTTTCAATTGTATATCCATAATCGGTTTGTGTTATAGTTCAGGTAAAGTTTCAGTCAGCGGACAGTTCCGGTAAAAATCATATTGCGTCAGGCTGCGGAGTCCGTAATACAGCATCCAGTAGGTTTTCAGGGCCTCAATATAATTGCGCCGGGAGGTATCTTTCTCGGTGGTGGCCGCATTCAAATCGAGCACCGACGATTTGCCCATCAGGTAAAGGCGGAGGGCCACTTCATACCGCCGGCGGGCTGTTTCGTCGGTACGGGAAGCTACTTCCACCTGCCGTGCCTGAAGGTTAAACTGCCGTACCATCTGCCGCACGTTCAGTTCAAAATCATTCATACCCTGTTCCACCTGGGTATTGACCAGCTCGATATTCGACTTGGCCACACGCACTTTTCCTTTGCCTCTCCCCCAGTCCAGTATCGGAATCACTACGGACAGGCTCACGTATTGCTGGTCGAGCGGGTCACGATAAGAGTCCCGAAGACGGGCAGCGGTCTGTGAAAGTCCGAACTGAAGGTACAAATCTGCCTTTAGTCCCCGACTGGCACGAGCGGAGGCCAACTGGCTACGACTCTCCAACTGCATCCGCCGGTAAGTCTCGATTTCCGGACTGTGAAAATGGGCCTGTTCCAGTGCCTTGTCCAAAGGCACTTCAAAATCCGGCACACTGTCATGCGGAACCACCTCTATCTCTTCTTCCTCCCGGATACCTAAGAAAGAACGGAAAGTAAGCATCGCGTCTTCCACACTGATACGGGCTTTCATCAGGTTGGTTTCCTCGGTCAGCTTGTTCACTTCCAGCTGCAACATCTCGTTCTCCGTAATGCTGCCGATGCGATACCGTCCGCGGGCATAGCGATACAAAGTATCAGCGGAAGCATAGTTGGCTCGGGCAATCTCCAAATCAGACTGGGCAGACGCCAGTGCAAAAAACAACTCGCATGTTTTCGAAGCAATCAGCTCCAGCGTCTCACTATATGTTTTCTTAGCCTCCTGAAAACGGACGGGCTCAATGCGGCGGTTCCACTTCAAGGAGTTATAGCCAAAAAGCGACTGACGATAACCCACCGTGAAAGGCTGGGTGTTATAAGCCGTACTTTTCTCGCCCAGTTCATCCATACGCTGGGCGGCCGTCTGCATGAACAAGTTACCTCCCGTGAACCAGACGTTCTGGCTGACGGAAAGCGTCAGGTCGGTAGCCAGCTGGTTCTGGCGGAGAAACAGTTCCGTACCGTCAGGCTGGGTTACCTTATTAATCTGCCGGTTCAGATAAGGCGATGCAGACAAACTCACCTCAGGCAGGTAGTCTGCCCGAAACGAACGGTAACTCCAGTAAGCTGCCCGGTAAGTATGCCGGGCAGCTTCTGCCTCTGGAGAGCTGGCCTGCGCCAACTGAATAGCCTCTTGCAGCGTCAGCTTCTCTCCCCACACAACTTGCCCGCAAAAAAGCAGGCAACTCATAAGCCACAGTATCTTGTTTCCCATCTTCATACGCATAGTTATCTGCTTTTTTATATCCAAAAACCGTGCCATTCGGATAACGCACTGATTATGTAGAAGATAGAGAAATCGAGCAAATTCACTTCGTGTGCGCATCCGCACAAAAAGCGTGCGAAAATGCACATACAGCACATGCAAAAAAACATTATCTTTGCGAAAGACACCTTGATATTGTATGGAAGAAAAAGGAAAAATACTCATCATTGACGATAACGAAGACGTGCTCTTCGCCTTGAACCTGCTGTTAGAGCCTTATATGGAGCAGATTCGAGTGACCACACAGCCTACACGGATTGAACATTTCATGACTACCTTCCATCCCGACGTGATTCTGCTCGACATGAATTTCCAGCGGGATGCCATCAGCGGGCAGGAAGGATTTGACTACCTGAAGCAGATCCTCCGTATCGACCCGCAAGCGGTAGTGGTGTTCATGACGGCCTACGCAGATACGGGAAAAGCGGTGCAGGCCATTAAAGCCGGGGCTACTGATTTTATCTCCAAACCATGGGAGAAGGAAAAGCTGTTGGCTACATTGTCGGCTGCCGTCAAACTCAGCCGCTCACGCCAGGAAGTAGGACGGTTGCAGAACGAGGTACAGGCCCTGAAGGGAGACGACCGCATTCCGGAACTGATTGGCAACTCCCCCGCCATACAGAAGGTAAAAGAAACCATCTACAAGCTTTCTGATACGGATGCCAACTTGCTCATATTGGGAGAAAATGGTACCGGGAAGGACCTGGCTGCACGCATGCTGCGCTTCTTCTCTCCCCGCCGGGAACAGGTCTTTATTCCCATCGACTTGGGAAGTATTCCGGAGCAGTTGTTCGAAAGTGAGCTCTTCGGGTACGAGAAGGGTGCTTTCACGGATGCCCGAAAAGCCAAGCCGGGCAGAATGGAAACGGCTTCGGGGGGTACGCTGTTTCTGGATGAAATCGGTAACTTGTCCCTGCCCATGCAGGCCAAGTTGCTGACGGCCATCGAAAAGCAGTGCATCACCCGACTGGGGGCAGTCAATCCGATACACATCGATGTCCGGCTGATTTGTGCCACCAATGCCAACCTGCATCAGTTAGTGGCAGAAGGAAAATTCCGTCAGGATTTGTTGTACCGCATCAATACCGTGGAACTTCACATCCCTCCTTTGCGGGAACGTGGAGAGGATATTCTGCTGTTAGCTACACATTTTCTGAATCAGTACAACCGGAAATACCGCAAAGAAATCAAGGGACTGACGCGTGAAGCCAAAAACAAGCTACTGAAATACGAATGGCCGGGCAATGTGCGTGAATTGCAGCACACCGTAGAGCGTGCCGTCATTCTGAGCGAAAACGGACTCCTGAAACCGGATGATTTCTTGTTTCCACAAGGGAATGCCGCCGCTCACCAACCTGCACTGACGGAGGAACTCAACTTAGAGAAACTGGAAAAGAATGCCATCGAACGGGCCTTGAAAGTGAGCGCAGGAAACATGAGCAAGGCTGCCGAACTATTAGGAATTACACGTTTTGCACTTTATCGGAAACTGGAAAAATGGGGCTTATGAAAACGTATGGATACTACCTGATACTACACATCTTGGGACTGACGGGTCTGATTGCCGCAGGTGTTTTAGCCATGCTGCATGGACTGTGGTTCTGTACCATCATCTGCGGACTGTTGCTCATTGGCATCTGTTACAGCCTGTACCGCATACAAATCCGGCAGACTGAAACCATGTACAGGCTCGTGGAATGCATGAAACAAAATGATCTGGGACAGCGGGTTTGCGCACCTTTTGCCGACCCGCAGATGCAGAAGTTAGCAGAAGAACTTTCACAGGCCCTGAAGAACCTGCGCACCCGTATAGTAGATGAGGAGGTAAAGCACCAATACTATGAAATGCTGCTGAACAAGGTAGATACGGCCGTCCTCGTCACCGACCGAAGCAACCGGATGGAATGGATGAACAAGGCAGCCCGCGAACTATTGGGACACTGCGCCCATCTGCCCGAAGAAATCAGCACGGCCATTCAGGAAAACCAGCAGGTGGCTCACCTGCAAAAAGGGAACGCCACTTTCGATCTCTCCCTGTCGGTCACGCACATCCAACTACAAGGACGAACCTGCCGCCTGATTAGCTTGAAAAACATCCACGGTGCATTGGAGTACAAAGAAATGGAAGCCTGGCAAAAGCTGATACGGGTACTGACGCATGAAATCATGAATTCCATCACCCCAATTATCTCCCTGGCAGATACATTAAATGAACGAAGCCAGGAGCATCCTGACGATGCACGTACGCATACCTACATACAGCAAGGGCTACAGGTCATCTACCGCCGGGGAAAAGGCTTGCTGGAGTTTGTAGAGAATTACCGGAAATTGACCCGTATCTCGGCCCCGATGAAGACGGAAATCCCACTGGAACAGTTTCTTTCCGACCTACAACGACTTTATCCGGAACTGGAAGTGCAGTATAAATGCCCGTCTTCCCAGCTCACCTGGTATGCCGACCGCACACAGATGGAGCAGGTATTTATAAACCTGCTGAAGAATGCCCGTGAAGCATGTGCCCATCGCTCCCATCCGGACATTCGCATCCAGGTAGAAACTCATGCCCAGGAACTCATTTTCGAAATCAGCGATAACGGAGAAGGTATGCTGCCGGAAGTGACGGAGCGTATCTTCGTGCCTTTCTTCACCACTAAGAACAACGGTTCCGGTATCGGCCTTACCCTCTGCAAACAGATTATCAGCCTGCACGGGGGACAAATCAGCGTACAAAGCACAGCGGGGAAAGGAAGCTGTTTCCGCCTCTCTTTCCCCGCCGTATAAATATATGGTTCAATCACTTATTTCATAACCCATTGCAAGCAGACCGGTTTCTCAGTATGGATAGTCTTGCCTGTATCCTGCAAAAGACCGGTTTCCGTATCACGCGCAAATACTTGAATCTCGTTTGTATCCCGACAAGCTACTAACAGATACTTTCCGTTCGGCGTAATCGTGAAATTACGCGGATGAATACCCGTCAACTGATAACCCACCTTGGTCAGTGTACCATCGGAAGGAGAAACCTTGAAAATAGCCACGCCATCTGCTTGCAGACGGTTGGAAGCATACAAGAATTTTCCATCGGGCGACAGATGAATATCCGCACTACCTTTCGCGCCCACCGTATCTGCCTTGATGACTTGCTGCTGTGTCAGGGTCTTTCCATCGTACGTCCACACCACTACTTCACCAGACAGTTCCGTCAACAGATACGCATGTTTTCCCTGCTTGTCAAAACAAGTATGACGCGGACCTGAACCTGGAGCCAACTCAATATCAAAAGCAGCCGCTTCATCCAACAAATCCGTTCCTTTCGTTCCTGAAGTTTGTTTTACCGGGAAAGCATGAATACGGTCCAGGCCTAAATCGTTTGCCAAAAGCAACTTCCCATCGGGAGTGAAATACACGCAATGCAAGTGAGGCTGCTCCTGCCGTTCCTTATCGGCTCCTTTTCCCTGGAAGGAAATAACATGCCCCTCTCCTAACTTTCCATCCGCCAGACGAGGGAAAACCGTAATATTCGCTCCCATGTAATTGGCTGTCAACACGAATTTTCCATCCGGGCTCACCGTAATATGACACGGTGAAGCTCCCCCCGTAGACTGGCTGTTCAGCAGCGTCAGCCCCGAAGTCAACGTATCCAATGCCAGCGCATTAGCCGTAAACCCTTTTTCCGTCTCTCCTACGGCATACACATGCGTACCGTCTTCCGTCGGCACTAAAAACGACGGATTCTCAATCCCAGACACCGTGCTGGTCAGCACTGCTTCTCCCGTCTCCTGGTTGAAACGATACGTCTTTATCCCTTCCTGATCGGCACTTGCATAACTGCCCACCAACATCAATAAAGTATCCGGTTCTTGTGACACACTCATTTTCTGCTCACCTTTTCCAGCACAAGCCCCCAACAAAAGAGAGCCGGCACACAACGACATTAAAATGTGCTTCCTCATAGTTCTTATATTATCTAAGTAAACAACGTTCCAAAAGTAAACTCATAAAAAAACGAAGAACCTTGACTCGCTAAACCCAAGATTCTTCGCTTTTATAAAAAGGAGAAGCCGTACCCGAGGCGTGACGAAACTCCGAATGACAGGTTTTGAGTGCTCCCCTCCTTTGTAATCCACCGGCATAAATGCTACCCGAAGGCGTGGCCCGCCATTGGAAGTAGAAGCTTGTCTCGGTATTTCTTTAGATTTGATGAGTTTCCCGATTCTGCAAGTACGGCTTCAATTTTTCTATGACAAATATACGACAAATATTTGAATATACAAAAATAATGCACAAAAAAAGGATGCCATTTTAGGGCATCCTTTATACATTGTCTCCGTTTCCGGTGAGATTAAGCAGCTTTAGCTTTAGCAACCACAGCCTTGAATGCTTCAGGGTGATTCATAGCTAAGTCAGCCAACACCTTACGGTTGATTTCAATACCTGCTTTGTGCAATGCACCCATCAACTTAGAGTAAGACATACCTTCCAGACGAGCAGCTGCGTTAATACGCTGAATCCACAATGCGCGGAAGTTACGTTTTTTGTTCTTACGGTCACGGTATGCATAAGTCAGACCTTTTTCCCAAGTATTCTTAGCAACGGTCCAAACGTTCTTTCTTGCACCAAAATAACCTCTGGTTAAACCTAAAATTTTCTTTCTTCTTGCTCTAGAAGCAACGTGATTTACTGATCTTGGCATAGTTTTAATTCTTTTTTGAATGATAGCGCCGATATATTCTCAATCGGACTTGAGGCTAATGCATTCGGTTAATAATTTAAAATGATACGTTTTTACGCTTTTGTTAAGATTACTTCATGCAAAGAAGTTCTTTTACCTGAGCTAAGTTAGCATTGTCAACTAAGCCCATGTGGCAAAGGTTTCTTTTCTGCTTTTTAGTCTTCTTAGTCAAAATGTGACTGTGAAAAGCGTGCTTTCTTTTGATTTTACCTGTTCCGGTAAGAGCGAATCTTTTTTTAGCACCGGAGTTAGTCTTGATCTTTGGCATCTTGTTAAAATTTTAATTATTATTATTCACATGGTAACGCACTATACCGGCGCGTTACGCACTTTCTTTTTTATTCTTTGGTTTCAACCACCTTCGCAGGTTCTGGTTTTGCAGCCTTTTTCGGAGCTCCCGGTTTTTTCGGAGACAATGATATGGTCATTCTCTTTCCTTCGAGCAACGGCATCTGCTCTACCTTTGCATAGTCTTCCAAATCGTTGGCAAAACGGAGCAAAAGCACTTCTCCCTGTTCCTTGAACAAAATGGAACGTCCTTTAAAGAACACGTATGCTTTTACCTTATCTCCATCCTGCAAGAAACCGATGGCATGTTTCAGTTTGAAGTTGTAATCGTGTTCGTCGGTCTGAGGTCCGAAACGGATTTCCTTCACGTTTACCTTCACCTGTTTAGCTTTCTGTTCCTTTGCACGTTTTTTCAGCTGATAGAGGAATTTAGAATAATCTATAATTCGACAAACTGGAGGAACTGCGTTAGGTGAAATTTCGACCAAGTCGGCTTCATGTTCTTCCGCAAGTTTCAAAGCCTGCGCAATCGGATATACCGCCGATTCAATATCATCTCCCACAATACGTACTTCTTTGGCGCGAATCTGTTCGTTGATTCGGTGTTGCCCTTTTAACGTGTCATTTTTCATTAAAAATAGTGTCTTCCTGTTTGTTTTTTGAATTTATAAATTATTTATTTTAAAGTCCGTTTGCCGCAGAATTTTGATTCTGTCAGCAAACGGCTGCAAATTTACCATTTATTTATCATATTATGAACTTCTTCTGCAATATTTTTTGCAAATTCTTCGATTTTCATGGTTCCTTTGTCTCCTTCACCCTGCTTACGTACGGCAACTTCACCATTTTCGGCTTCTTTTTCGCCCACAATCAGCATGTAAGGGATGCGTTTCATTTCGTTGTCGCGAATCTTACGGCCAATCTTTTCGTTGCGGTCATCTACCAATGCACGTACGTCATACTTTTTCAATTCCATGCGTACCTTATCGGCATAGTCATTGAATTTCTCAGAGATAGGCAGGATAGCCACCTGATCCGGAGTCAGCCACAACGGGAACTTGCCGGCAGTGTGTTCAATCAGCACAGCCACAAAACGTTCCATTGAACCGAACGGAGCACGGTGAATCATTACCGGACGATGTTTCTGGTTATCTGAGCCCATGTATTCCAACTGGAAGCGTTCCGGCAAGTTGTAGTCCACCTGAATGGTACCCAGCTGCCAGCGACGACCGATAGCATCCTTCACCATGAAGTCCAGTTTCGGACCGTAGAATGCAGCTTCACCATATTCCACTTTCGCCTTCAAGCCCTTTTCTTCGCAAGCTTCCACGATAGCCTGTTCTGCCTTTTCCCAGTTTTCATCGCTACCGATGTATTTTTCGCGGTTTTCCTTGTCACGCAAAGAAATCTGTGCTTCAAAGTTTTCCAGACCCATAGAAGTGAACACGATAGAGATGATGTCCATCACGCGGAGGAACTCATCTTTCACCTGGTCAGGACGGCAGAAGATGTGCGCATCATCCTGTGTAAAGCTACGTACACGAGTCAATCCGTGCAACTCACCACTCTGTTCGTAACGACATACCGTACCGAATTCAGCAATACGCAACGGCAGGTCACGATAAGAACGCGGAGAGTTCTTGTAAATCATACAGTGATGCGGACAGTTCATCGGTTTCAAGAAGTATTCTTCGCCTTCTTCCGGAGTATGGATAGGCTGGAATGCATCTTTACCATATTTTGCATAGTGACCTGAAGTCACATACAACAGCTTGTTACCGATAGGCGGACACATTACTTCCTGATAGTCATAACGTGCCTGGATACGACGGAGGAAGTCCTGCAGACGGATACGCAAGGCAGTACCTTTCGGCAACCACATCGGAAGTCCCTTACCGACTGTATCTGAGAACATGAACAAATCCATTTCCTTACCAATCTTACGGTGGTCACGTTTCTTGGCTTCTTCCAGCATTACCAGATATTCATCCAGCATTTTCTTTTTCGGGAAAGTGATACCATAGATACGTGTCATCTGTTTGCGGTCTTCCTGACCTCTCCAGTAAGCACCAGCTACTGACAGCAACTTGATAGCCTTAATCGGAGCAGTAGACAGCAAGTGCGGACCACGACAAAGGTCGGTAAACGCACCCTGAGTGTATGTACTGATGTGACCATCTTCCAATTCAGAAATCAGCTCACACTTGTAAGTCTCACCTCTGTCGCCGAACATTTTCAAGGCATCTTCCTTTGAAATGCTCTGGCGAACCAGTTCTTCCTTCTTGGCAGCCAGTTCAGCCATTTTCTTTTCAATGGCAGGCAGGTCACCTTCCTTGATCACAGCCTCACCCGGATCTACGTCATAATAGAATCCGTTTTCGATAGCCGGACCGATACCGAACTGAATACCCGGATACAATTCCTGCAATGCCTCAGCCAGCAAGTGTGCACTTGTATGCCAGAAGGCATGCTTTCCTTGTTCGTCTTCCCATTTATAAAGAACGAAGTTTGCATCTTCGTTGATAGGACGATTCAAATCCACAGTTTCACCGTTCACCCCACAAGCCAATACATCCTGTGCCAGACGGGAACTGATGCTTTCTGCAATCTGCAGACCAGTAACTCCTTCGTTATACTCGCGAACGGAGCCGTCAGGAAAAGTTATCTTAACCATAGTCTTTTTGTATTAATCTGTTATTGAGACGCAAAAATATAAACTTTTTAGTTAAAGAAAAATATTGCATCCAATTATTTCTCCTCTATTGTCGTAAATCGCTTGATAATATTGTAGGCCGAGAATATTCCCAGTTCACCAGCCTTACTCAAATCCTGAATACCCTGGCGGTTGTTACCCAAGAAGATATTCGTCAGTCCGCGATTATAATAGGCATCTGCAAAACGGGAATCCAGCTCAATAGCCTTGTTGTAATCTACCAACGCAGCCCGATAGTCTTTCATCACCGCCAGGATATTACCCCGGTTATAATATGCATACACAAAATCGGGAGCCAGTTCAATTACACGGTCCAAATCTTCGCGCACCTTATTATAATCATACGAACGCACCTGCAGGTTCTGTTCCTCTACCGTTTCCACTTCAAACTTCCGGTCGCGTTTGCGGTATTCCAACTGTTTGTAGTAAATCAGTGCACGACTGAAATAAGCCGGGAAGAACGTAGAATCACAACGGATAGCCTCATCCAGATCCTTCAATGCATTGTCAAAATCCTGCACCAGATAGAAGTCGAGTGCCCGGGCATAATAATGCAACACATTATCCGGCTCTTTCACAATGGCAGCTGTCTGCTCATCGATAGAAGCAAAATGCTGCTTCACCTGCTCTTCCGACAAAGAAGCCTCGTTGTTCGTAATCAGCAAACGATGCGGAAGCACCCTGCGTGCATTCAAATCATCGATACCTTTATAATAGTTGACCTGACGTTTCACCTCTTCCGGACGCTCATAGTAACTCAGGGCAAACATCGGCTGCGGCAAAATCGTCACATTCTTGTCCTGTACCCTTCCACGGTAATCCGTCTTGTAACGATCGTCTTCCGAATCATTATCGGCCACCACAATCTTACGATAGTTTTCCACGTTCTTATCCGATTTTTTACGCGTCTTGTCGTTCGAAGCCGTCTGCTTCTTCGTACCGTTCTGCGCTTCAATCTGCGCTTTCAGTACCTTAAACTCATCGGCATCCGCTCCTTTCAGGTCACCCACCTTTCTTCTGGCCTGCGCACGATACTGATATCCGGCCAAGAAATTGGGATATTCTTCCAGCACCGCCGAATAGTCCTCGATAGCTCCGGGATAATCACCCGTGCGGTCGCGCAACAAACCCCGGTTGAAACGGGCCATCAAGTTGTCCGGCTCCATCTTGAGCACAAAGTCAAAATCCTCAATCGCGCGGTTGTCATCCCCCACCTGCGCACGCAGCAAGCCACGGTTATAGTGTCCGATAAAATTATTCCGGTCTACATCCAGTGCCAGGTCATAATCCGACATCGCCCCTCTCAGGTTATTCTGATGGTATCTTGCCAATGCACGGTTGATATATACACCTGCATTACGTACCGACAGACGGATTGCCTCCGTCAAGTCCGTTTCCGCATCCTTATACTTTCCGCGCTGCAAGAACAGCATACCTCGCGACGACCATGTATCCGGATTATAGCGGTCCATCTCGATGGCCTTGTCCGCATCGTTCATGGCCTGCAACGTATCCTTCTGCTTCAACGACACCTCCGTACGCATCAGGTACGCATCCGTATAACGCGGAGAGATACGAATCAGCGTATCCAAATCCGCACGTGCCTGCGCATATTCCTCCTCGTGCATCCGGCACAAAGCTAAGTTATGCCACAGACTGATATTCTCCGGATCCATCTTCAGGGCCTTGCGGTAATCCTGGATAGCCCCCTGATAATTCTGCTGACGGATACGGGAAATACCGCGAATCTGATACGCATTCACCACAAAAGGATTGCGTTCCAGCGCCTGCGAACAGTCGGCTTCCGCACCCTGATAATCATCCAGGTTCATTTTGGCCAGTCCACGATAAAAATACGGTTCAGCCAGATACGGCTTCGCCCCGATTACCTGATTGAAATACTGGATAGAGAGGACATAATCCTCAAAGTAAAGTGCATTTTTCCCGATGGTCATAACCCTGTCCGTATTAATCTGCGACAGGGCAACCACCGGGAAAAACATACCTATATATAATATGTATAGGATTCTTTTGATCATTTCACCGTTTTCACTTTATAAGAGCAACGAGCTTTACCATTCACCATACCGTTCAGTTTGCCACGAATCATCTGTTTGCGCAAAGCCGACAAATGATCGATAAACATGGTACCATCCAGGTGGTCGAATTCATGCTGCATCACACGGGCCAGATAGCCTTCCACCCACTCATCGTGCGGCTGCATGTTTTCATCCAGGTAAGTCACGTGAATCTTGTCCGGACGCTTCACACTTTCGTGGATACCCGGCAAGCTCAAACAGCCTTCTTCCATCGAAACCAGTTCACCGCCTGTTTCCAGAATATGCGGATTGATATACGTACGCTTGAAGTCCTTGAACTCCGGCATGTCATCCGACAGTACATCCAGGTTCACCACTACCACACGGATAGGAAGCCCGATCTGAGGAGCAGCCAGCCCCACCCCGTCGGCACGGTCCATCGTTTCAAACATATTTGTAATCAGCTCTTTCAAGCCCGGATAATCTGGCGTAATATCTTGAGCCTCCTGACGCAATACAGGCTGCCCGTATACATAAATAGGTAAAATCATATTATTCAAAAATTTATTAAGTTACATTCTTCTCGATTCCAAATAAGATTGCAGAATAATCGTGGCACTGATTTCGTCCACCAGCGCTTTGTCCTGACGCGCCTTTTTCTTCAGTCCGCCGTCAAGCATCGCCTGATGTGCCAGCACAGAAGTAAACCGTTCGTCCACCAGTTCCACCGGCATGTCCGGCAGCTTCTTTTTCAGCTGCGCCACAAACGGCTTGATATACTTCATATTTTCGGAGTCCTCATTGTTCATCTGCTTGGGATGCCCCACCACGATGCGTTCCACCTTTTCCTGCGCCACATACTTCAGTAAAAAATCCATCAACTCATGTGTCGGCACGGTAGTCAGCCCGTTCGCTATAATCTGCATCGGATCGGTCACTGCAATTCCGGTGCGTTTTCTGCCATAATCTATTGCCAAAATTCTGCTCATACGGCGACAAAAGTACAAATTTATTCCTTACTTATTTACATATAAAACTTAAAAAAAGCATACCATAAGGCTTTCAAAGTTCCAAATGACAGGTTTCAGCCTCAAATAAAATCAAAGGCCACATCGGATTTAGGAAAAATATGCGTACCTTTGCACGCATAGATTACATTTTACATCACACACAATATGCAGGAAAAAATTATTATTCTTGACTTCGGTTCACAAACCACGCAGCTTATCGGCCGCCGTGTGCGCGAGCTGAACATGTATTGCGAAATTGTTCCTTACAACAAGTTTCCACACGATGACCCGTCGGTTATCGGCGTAATCTTGTCGGGAAGTCCTTTCTCAGTGTATGATGAGAAGGCTTTCAAAGTTGATTTAACCAACATCCGCGGAAAATATCCTATCCTGGGTATCTGCTATGGTGCACAGTTCATGTCGTACACCAACGGAGGAAAGGTAGAGCCGGCTAACACCCGCGAATACGGACGTGCACACCTGGCAACTTTCGACCATCAGAATCCGCTGCTGAAAGGCATCCGCGAACACTCTCAGGTATGGATGAGCCACGGTGACACCATCACTGCCATCCCCGACAACTTTGAAATCATCGCTTCTACCGACAAAGTAGCCATCGCCGCTTACCAGGCAAAGAACGAAAAGCTCTGGGGCGTACAGTTCCATCCGGAAGTGTTCCACAGCGAAGACGGAACTTTGCTGCTGAAGAACTTCGTAGTAGACATCTGTGGCGGAAAGCAGGACTGGAGTGCCGCTTCTTTCATTGAAACCACAGTAGCCGAACTGAAGCAACAGCTTGGCGACGACAAGGTAGTGTTAGGACTGAGCGGTGGCGTTGACTCATCAGTAGCAGCCGTATTGCTGAACAAAGCCATCGGAAAGAACCTGACCTGTATCTTCGTAGACCACGGAATGCTTCGCAAGAACGAATTCAAGAACGTATTGCACGACTATGAATGCCTTGGTCTGAACGTAATCGGCGTAGATGCCAGCGAAAAATTCTTCTCAGAACTGGCAGGAGTAACCGAACCCGAACGCAAACGTAAGATTATCGGTAAAGGCTTTATCGATGTATTCGATGAAGAAGCACATAAGATTCAGGATGTGAAATGGCTGGCACAGGGTACTATCTATCCTGACTGCATCGAGTCATTGTCTATCACCGGTACCGTTATCAAGAGTCACCACAACGTAGGTGGTCTACCGGAAAAGATGAACCTGAAACTTTGCGAACCTTTGCGTCTGTTGTTCAAAGATGAAGTACGCCGCGTAGGTCGCGAACTGGGTATGCCTGAGCACCTGATTACCCGTCATCCGTTCCCGGGTCCGGGCTTGGCTGTACGTATCCTGGGCGACATCACTCGTGAAAAAGTACGTATCCTGCAGGATGCCGACGACATCTTTATTCAGGGCTTGCGCGACTGGAAGGTAAAAGATGAAAACGGTAACGAAACTTCTCTGTACCATCAGGTATGGCAGGCCGGCGTAATCCTGTTGCCGGTACAGAGCGTAGGAGTTATGGGCGACGAACGTACCTACGAACGTGCCGTAGCACTGCGTGCGGTAACAAGTACCGATGCCATGACAGCCGACTGGGCTCACCTGCCCTACGAATTCATGGCCAAGGTTTCGAACGACATTATCAACAAAGTAAAAGGCGTGAACCGCGTTTGCTATGATATCTCGTCAAAACCGCCAGCCACCATCGAGTGGGAATAAGAAACACACTCATCCTTTAGTATAGCAAATAGCCCCAGCGTAAACTGGGGCTATTTCTTTTTAGTTCAAAGCCAATCTCTTTTTCCGAATAAACAACCAGTAGGCCGTAAGCACCAGCAATCCGGTAACCATCCACGACACCGGATACACCATCATCAGCACATCGTATCCTCTCCACACCGGCGATACCCCATACACCCAGACAATACGCAACAGGCAGGTTCCAAATACCGTGAGCACGGCCGGAGTCAGCGATTTTCCCATGCCGCGCAACGATGAACCGGCAATCTCGTAACTGCTGGCAATAAACTGACAGGCCAGCACAATGTGCATGCGGATAGCCCCGAAATGATGCACCATCGGCACATCCGAAAAGAAGCCCAGGAAGAAATCATCCTGCCAGGCAAAAAGCCAGTTGAAAGCTGCACAGAAAGCCAGACTTGAGCCCATGCAAATCCAGAACACCCGATGCACCCGGTCCATTCTTCCGGCCCCATAGTTCTGGGCAATGAAGCTGATGGCAGCCCCGTTGAATCCCTGAATAATGAAATAGCAATAATACTCAAAGTTGAGCGCAGCCGACGAACCGGCAATCGCATCGGCTCCGTAGCTGTTGATAGACGACTGCACCACCACATTTGAAATGGAGAAAATCATGCCCTGCACTCCAGCCGGCACTCCGATGCGCAGCATACGGCTCAGCTCCACCCCATGAATCTTCATCTTGTCGAAATGCAACCGGAAAGGTTCTTTCTCCTTACGCAGCAAACGAATGATTAAAGTGGCACTGACCGCATTGGCTATGCCCGTAGCTACAGCCACTCCTGCCACTCCCATGCCGAAGCCTATCACGAACAGCAGGTTCAGCAAAGTATTGACCACACCCGCCATGACCAGAATATACAACGGACGCCGTGTATCGCCCATACTTCGCAAAATGGCGGCACCGAAATTAAATGCCATGATAAAAGGCATTCCCAGGAAATAAATACGCAAGTAAGTCACCGCCTCATCCAGCACATCCGGCGGAGTACCCATCCATGTCAGAATCGGTCGGGCAGCCACCTGCCCCAACACCAGCAAAAAGAATCCGCTGAGAAGCGCTACCAACTGCACCGTACTGATGGCATTGCGTATGCTCCTGTCGTCCTGCTGCCCGATGTGGTTGGAGATAATGGCACAAGCTCCCATGGAAACACCCATAAACAGGTTTATCAATAACCCGATGACGGGCGCATTACTTCCCACAGCTGCCAGCGCCCTGCTTCCTACGAAGTGGCCCACTACTGCCACATCCACCGAATTAAAAAGTTCCTGTAACAAACTGCTGGCTGCCAACGGAAGAGCAAACAGCAAAATTTTCTTGAACAACGGCCCATTCAACATATCTATCTCATTGCTTTGGGCACGTTTTTTAGTCACACTGTTATCCATTTTTTACCTTCTTCAAAATGCGCGGCAAATTTACGGTAAAATTGGATATCCCTTACCTATTTTCATCAACTTTCCAATTACAAATAAAAAGGATTGCCAGTCAACATTTCTGCAACATGACAATCCTTAAGCTTATATGTTCTACAAATAAAAGTTTTCCTATCAATTTTCAGGAACTATTCTAGAACACAAATCCCTAAAATTCAGATTCCTTGAATATAAATACAAGTTCACCTTTCCGGTTGGTACATCCACAAATGCTCTTTCCCCCTTCCTGCCAAACAACACAATAAGTCAATCCATCTGAAAAATGACTTTGCAAACGTTCTGCTCCTAAAATCATATCTCCCATATCTGTTACAAAACAATTGCTTATCAGGATATCATCTCCAGAGTAAGAAACCGCATCTTCTAAAGGCAGATTATTCAAATTTGTATGGAACTCAGACACAACTTTAAAATTCTTATCAATCAATGCAAGACTATATCTGGCCGAATTATTCAAACGGACAAAAGCTTTTCCATTATGGAAATAGCTGGCATCTCTCAATCCGTCAAAGGCTATATTTCCCTGCTTATCAATATAACATTTACTCCCATCCCGCTTTTCTACCACGGCATAACCTTCGCTAAACGGCCCAGGTTCTGAAGAAAACTTTGCTTCAATTACCATCTTACCAGTCTTATCAATATAACCCCATTTTCCGCTTGCCGTCTGTACAGCAGCCAATCCGTCATTGAAATTCTGTACTTTTGAATAACTTGGCGCAATCACCAGGTTACCATTTTCATCTCTAAATCCATACAGCTGCTTCGAATAGCTATAATGAGCAGCAAGCCCTTCACACAACGGACGAGGAGTTTCCAAATTTCCAAACTTCACTTCCTCAATCAGGTTATTATACACCGGTTCCCCCTTTGTATTAAAATAAACCACCTTCGTTACTTTACTGTATCCTTTTTGAACAGATATAAATCCTGCGGCAACTCCATCTACAAAATTTGTACAATCATACACAGGTAACTCCATCACAACCTTGCCGGTTTTATCTATCAATGACATATTCCGTGCCATGCCCTTCTTCGCTGGACAAACCCCTTGATAAAAACGTGGATATTCCCGCATAAAAGGCAGACCATAATTATAATCCAATACTTTATTTTCCAATGTATCTACAAAGAAACATTTCTTGTCCACCTTCACAAAAGCCACTCCATCAGAATAAGAAGCCATATTTACATAAATACTAGGACTTACATCTACTGAAATAACTTTTGTATTGCTTGTCACGACAGGGCATTTCATTGTTGTTTTCCCGTCGTACAGTGTAGCCTGATGTATGCCATTCACCGTAGTTCCTGTCTGAGGTGCATCATTGGCTGTTTTCTCTGTATTAGTATTACTCTTGGAAGCATCTCCCCCTAATGCCTTATCCACTGTTTCGAGCATATTACTAATTTTCTTAAAGAACTGTGCTTCTGCCGGTTGAGGAATTGCACCTAACACACACAAGCTAAAGCCTGATACTAATAGATTTCTTATTTTCATAGTCTTTTTAATTATAAAATGTCCTTTATTAACAGACAAATTTAAGTCAAAAAAAGGCCCCATTTGTTCAATACAAGGTTTTAATGACATAACAAAAACCTTGGTTCTTAAGTAATAAGAAAATATATCAGAACTATTTAATAGCATACATCGGTTCTTACAGACTTTATACTTTCAGCTCCTCCCCTTTTTGTTTCAACTCATCTATAAACTCTTGATAAAGAGCTACGGGACCATAGCGCCATAACTTGGTGGTTTCGTCGGATAACCTTTTTGTGTGTTTGATTATCCTATTCTAAAATTTGCCAATAGCCATGCTTTCGACCTCCCACACGTTTCAATAATCCAAGTTCCTGAAGGCGTGAAAGATTATACTTTACACCATCCTCAGTGATGTTAAGAAGATTTTCACTGATTTCCTTTCGAGTTGCCCCTGGATATTCTTTCAGGAAAGATAGTATAGCCCTCTGTTGTTCCGTCAAGTTTTGCCCAATCTTTTGGGTAGTCTTTTGGGTAGTCTTTTGGGTAGTTCCTCTTTCCGGATACTCGAATTTGAATATCGTCCAGATGTCCGAAGCATCATAACGGAACTCAGGAGTAGAAAAGCCATCATTTTTGCAAGCTGTTATGATACGCTCAATACCACGCCCCCATGCTTCAATTTCTCCTGAACGGAAGAACGCATTAGCTATATCTGGATTGTAAGGGAAACTACGATGCGAAGACAGCAAAGTCTCTACAGTCCAACCATCCGGCAACACACCTCCATTCACTATTTCCATTTTATTCTCATATACGCGAATTTGTATGGGAGATGGCTCTGCATAATCTTTATTGATGCAAGCATTTAATAACGCTTCGCGTAGTGCTTCCCTCGGTATAGGCAATGTTTCTATACGCTGTATGCCCTCGTAAGTAATGACGGCTTTCATATATTTAGTACACAGCAAATCCATCAGTTTCGCAATTTGTTGAAACAGATTACCATGAACTTCATCCTGATACACCAAGTCCATACCTTCACGAAAGAAACCCACCTTTACAAACGCTCCGGTTACATATCGTTCCGGGTCGGGATGGAAGAGTAAAGCTGCTGCCCGCTTCAAATAATCACCTTCATAAAGTCGTAATTTCTCCAACAAGCCATGATTGTCATCCATCAAGTCTACCTCTTCCATACGTCCACTTCGCTTGGCATATTTGCGAAACAAATCAAACGTGGCATTATCCAACTCTTCCTCTTCCAAATATGGAACAGGAACACCATCCCATGTCTTTCCCTGCTTACGAAGCATAAAACGGTCAAGCGCAACACCTTTCAATTCCTGATTGGTAGCTCCGCTCCGTTGGTAGTACTTGCCACGAAAACTAATTGGATAAGGATATGCCTCTGTAATAATTTCTATATATTGCTTATCGTCTTTCTCTCTCAGATTAACATCAACCAGAATTCCGAGCATATCGCGTACCTTATTAGGTATATCTTCCATTAGTTTCTTTGCATCATGCACACCACAAACTTCACAAGTCACCACCTTGTGCGTTGGCAAAACCGCATATCCATTTCAGATAATCATCTCGCTAACTTTCTTTGAATTCTATGTTTTGAGACTCTGTATTCATCATATTTACTTTTCTTCTTTGAAGAATAATTGATAATAATACATTTTTCTTTCTTCATCATAACCTCTAACTATATATTGCTCTCCACCATGAATGTTTATATCAAAATTCCGGTCCAACTTGATCGTTGTCATTGTACCTGTAGCCCTACGTTTTATTGCAGCCGATTCTGTTTCAAAAGTGTCATCAATTTCTATATCACGCTCCCTTTGATAGGTTTCTTTATATTGCTTAAATTCAGAAACTAACTTAGGCGTTTCAAAAACTCGTTCTGCAAAAGTATTTATATTAACAGACTCCTCCTTCAACGCTTCAACACTTCTATTCATATATGTTGCTTTTTCTACTTTGCCATTCTCGCCAGGCAATTGAGAAACAAAACTCTTGCATAGAGATAGCATATTTTGGGTCTGATTAAAACTATCTTTTCGAGGGCATACATGTAAAAAATCATCTGTCCAATATTTTGCCTCTGCTCCTTTATTGGTATTATCTACAACCGCAACTATATAACCATTTTCTTTCTCAATATTAAATATTAAACATCCTTTATCAACTTTATTTATACTTACACCACTTTCACTTGAAATCTCAAATCCTACATCATTTTGATGTAACATTAAAAAAGTATCTTTACTCTCTGACTTAAATAATCCAATAGCTTCAGTATATTTTCCATCAATTAAACAATTGTTTATATACGCAACATACAACTCTCCTCCTCTAATTCTCGGATGAATACTCTGTTCATAAAGAAATCTTGCAATATCAGATGAAACCTCACGAAAGGAATTATTATCAGTAAATATCTCCTTAATATAGCTATACATTGTGTTTAAATCAATATTCGTTTGATGATAAAACGAATAAAAATACTCTTTCGCTACAAATGGCTTATAAAAATAATTACTAAGGGCCTTCATTGTTACTTCATTCATCGTTAAAGGCTCCTTTGATAATCTCATCCCCTCATCATTGGTCTTATTACCAACCCAATGAACTATACATTCTTGTATATGTGCATCATATAATTGTATCATTTTTCTCTTCCATTAAAACATTACAACTGCTCGGTCCTTTCTGTAATACATTATTTATATTTTCAATTCGTTCCCTTCTTTTCTGAAATTGTGTTGCTCCCTTCCAGATAGATTGAAAACTACAACAAAAATATCCAATACCAATATATAATAATATTATGAGAATATAATACCAAAGCAACTGCCTAAATCTTTTATTAACTGTTTGTTCTTTGTACTCACTGAATTTATCTGCACTAATATAGGAACGTGTAATATTTTTCCAATAATCTAATTCCTTAAAAGATCTATTGATATCAACATAGTCAAATATTATTTGCAGTACTACTGAGCACCAAAAATATATACCAAAAGCTTTAAACACATAGCTAATTAAATTATTGTCAAATAAAGCGTTTACTTCTGTTACTTTAGAGAACAATGTTATGCCTATCAAAATTAAAGCTGCAAGGACATCTCTCATTAAATTTCCTAATATACTCCGTATCTTATTAGAAAATAAATCTGTAATACTTTTTATATCTTTCAACATATCTTTCAGCTCCTTCTGATATGAATCTTTCCTATCATACATGATATAAAAATATTGTTCTTTTATTTGAGAATATATATCCGCTAGAATAGGATATAATGAATCATATAGAGATTGATTTTGATATAAATCTAAAGAAGCACGTTCTGCAAAAAGTTTCTTCTTTATAGCTTGACTATCCTCTGAAGTGTATATCCATTTATAAATATCCAATAATAAATTATAATAAATCAACAAATCTTCATCTTTAGATATCTCCCCTCCTATTTCCATTAGAACGTGTTTATACCCTTTGATTATGATTTTTTTCTCCTTTGTTATTTCATCACATAAGGAAGCCAAAAAAACCAAAATAGCATTTCTATAAAAGAACTTAGATATGTTATTTACATCTCCCCAACTTATAATATGTTTGTGCGGAGCAATGATAAAATCAGAATTACAATTAATTCTAACATAACGTTCAACATGAAAATCAGATACAGAATCTTCCATAGCAAGTTTGCATGCAGAGTCAGAACCGTTAACTAGAAAATTTGGGCCTCCAAAATCTTCACAAAAATCTTTTACATAGATATGATAGCAACCATTATTTAGTGGATAATCATCTTCAAATGGATTTGATTCTTTAACCCACTCTATAAAATTATCAATATAATAAAAAAAAGTATGGCATATATGTGTGTTGTCAAACTTACTAAGCCATGAAGCTTTATTTATATGTATTTTCCATTCGCTTCCTTCATCAAGATTTTCTATAAAATCAGGAAACAATATTTTTTCATTATCAACATAGAACACAATTGCTTTACTTATTCCCTCTTTTGTAAAAGCATCATATAAATCTGAAAAGAACGAATTTGAATACCGACTACTATAAACACCTTCAAACGTTAAGTTTGACCAACTCTCAGAATGGGATATGGAAATTCCATTTATGATATCTAATTTTTCAGCAATATTCTCAAATTTCATTATTGTATATCTTTTATATCACTAGTTTTAATAATTATTTTATACAATCCTTGCCTGTCTTTTGTATCAGAAATAGAAATATTGTTTTCTTCTAGTGAACCTTCCCACTCAATCTTTACTCCTTCTGCTGTTTGACGAATATTTTTACACTCTTTTTTTGTCAAAATATCTTTTTTAGGAATAAAAGTCTGACCATATAATCCATCCTCTATCATAAATTTTCTTAAAGATTCCCTCAAATACCTTTGTTTTTCATTATCACTATCTTGAATTACAGCCTCAATATACTGTTCTGAATTAAATGTATCTACAAAAGTCAAATAACTCCGTGCTTTATTTTTATAGGAAGAGGGTTCATTGACACCTTGAAATTTATTCATGGAAGCCCAACGTCTAGCACATGATTGTGCTTTTCTTGTCAAATCAGCTTCTGTTTCTCGTGGAATAACAGATAAAAAACTACCAAAAAACTTTGTTATGCCAGATGGACAGCTTCTGTCAAAGACTAAAACATCCCATACCACATTAGGGTTAATATCTATTAATGCTACTTTTTGTATTGCTGTTTTATCCTCGCTAAAGGTATTCTTTACTTCTTCTAATAGAGCCTTATTGTCTTTCAACTTGTATTCATAAACTTTCTTATGATCAAGCTTTATCAAAAATAGCAATTTTCTAGTACGAATTGATGCAATAGAGATTATAAAAACTCCATCATTCATATTAGAGGTATGAGTAGTTCTAAATCTACTTGTAATATCCTTAGATATTCTTAGAAAATTTTCATCTGATGCGTTTACTATTTCTTCTGCAAGAACTTTTATAGGAGGATTATCTTCCGTAAAAATAAACTGTCTACCTTGACTAGCATCAGCTAATCTATCTCTAAAGAATTTTTGTTGTTCATTTGTAATTTTAACCTCTTCAAGAAAAACAGGATTTATATCATTTGTTAAAATAATATGAAATATTAATTTTTCTATTTTTATTGCCTCTTTATCAGCAATGGATAAAACACTTTCTTTGGACATAATAATAAGAATTTTATGTTACAATATAAAGCTACCAATTGGCTCTTCTGTTCTTAGTTCTATAATACTATTTAGATAATCAGGACTTCTACTTTTATCTGATTTGCTATAATTTACATCATAAAATTTCTTTATAGTAGTGTTAGCTGATTGAATATTTCCAGGAATTTCATTCTTAATAACCCTATAATTAATCATTCCCTTTGAGATTACAGGCTCCGCATCGGGCTGTTTGATTACTCTAAAGTCATCGCATAATATGATTTCAAACTTGTATTTTTCAATGTTTGGTAATGGAGTTTTTAATTCAAAAGATAATTTTGTTCCATATTCTAAAAAAGAATCTACTTCTATAGCTTGAAATGATTTTAATGTAAACAAACACTCCTCTACTTCATATCTATATTTAATAATATCATAACTGTCATGACTAGCCGGATTAAGTATAAATTTACGAAAACTATCTAGTTCTTCAAAAATGGTAATGTCATTTAATTCACTTTCCTCCGCATATCTTTTGCAATTTTGGATTAAACCGTTTAAGTCTAACTTACTATATTCTGTAGATAATTGCCACTTTGCGGGTAAAAAATTTTTACATAGCAATTCAGCTGCTTTTCTTAAAAGATTACCTGCAATCTCATATTCATGCTGTTTTATAAAATGTTCGGCTTGTCCAAGATAATCCTCACTATTCCTAATATATGGAGTTTTACCATCATCCATATAAATTTCTTTACATACCCACTCGCCTTGATATCTTTTAGTTTTATGCTTAAAGTACTCAAAAAACATTTTATCATGAGTAAATAAATATATTTTATACTTATCAGATATTTCCAGCAAAAAGTCTACAACTTTAGCTCGGTTACTCATATCAAGACTGATAAGCATGTCATCAAGAGCCAAGAATCGCCCATCTGCGGGTTTGTCTAAATTTAATAAAGCAAATCTAATAGATAAGGCTATGGCTGTTAATTTTGCCTCATTAAAATAAGTATGTGGCTTAGTTATTTTTCTGAAGCTACCATTAGGTTGTAGCTCTGATATTTCAAGTCCAATAAATGGTTCATTCAACTTTTTATAAGAGGAAGCATGTTCCTTTAATATTCCATTCTCTTTTGTATATTCAATGACTCTATCGTATTTTAGCCAATATTCATTCGGATCTTCTGTAGGTTTATCCAGATTTGAATCATATCTCAATCTTATTTGTAGCTCAAGATTCTCATTGTCACGAAAATATTTATTATATATATCTGATGCGTATATATTAATATTCTCAACAACATTCTTAACTGAGTTATTAAAATATTCTATATTCGAAATATAAAGAGGATCAATTCTTTTGCCTTTTTTAACAATAGAAAATGTTATATCATCATACATTTCTCCAATATGGAGACCTGTCTTTTCATCTTTACAAAAAGGTAAAATATCTTTTATAAACACAGGAAACAAATTGATGTTTTGTGAGTTTCTAAAATTAAAGAAATGAAATAAGAATTGATGATTAATAAAGCAACCATTAATATTTGCTGGAAGTGGATGAGTTCCGTCCATTAATGTCGTATTATATCCATGCTTGTCTATCTGGTAAATGAATGGATGGTGACCTTCAAAATCAATCCATATCCTAGACTCTGCCTCCAGATTATATATATTCTTAAGATGTTGTTCACTTTCTATGTCAAAATACTTTTTACCTGCATCTGATTTAAATGGCGCTTGAAATATGCAATGAAGTGCATAATAAATTGAAGATTTACCACTTCCATTTTCTCCATACATCAATAGATGCTTTCCTTCTAATTCTAGTTCAAAATCATCAGGAAAGGCTTTAAAACCTGTTATATGTATTTTATTTATTGCTGGCATATCATTCTTCTATTATAATTTTAAGTAACTTAGGACTTCTAAGAGCAAACAACTCCAATCTGTTTCTTACTTCATTGTCCGTTTTCTTTATTCTCATAAATGTATCCAAAATTACTTTTCCTTTTTCTTTATCTGACGGCATGTCTTCTATTGATTGAACAAGTCCTACAGCTGCATCTATAATGTTTATATTCAATTCTTTCATGTGGTCACCAAAGTAAATTTCATATATGCAGCCGTCAATGATTCTTTCAAAAAAGTCTGAAATCAATTTGTTAGAAACTAAATCTGAAAGATTGGTATCTTGTGATTTAATAAAAAGAACATAATCACATAAAGTTGATATTAAATGTTCGGTATATGAAGGTATTATTTCTGGAACTGGAAATGGCCTCACATAATCTGGTTTAAATCTAAAAAAACCATTGGCTAACACTGTTCCTGTATTTTTCAGATACCACCAAAACAGCTTGGAATTAAATAATGCCATCCAAAATTTATACCCTTCTTTTATCCCATGCTTCTTCAAATATCCATAAACTGTTGTGGTTTGATAAAATATACCTTGGCTATCATAGGCAAAATTACCTCCCATAGATATATCTGGAGCAACTAATTTCTCAAACTCAGCCGATAATATACCTTGTTTTCTCCCAAACTGAAACCATTCACCATCAATGTTAAATCGTCCTTTTTCCCTCCCTCTCAAAACGTCCTCACATTCTTTCAAATAAGCATATCCATCTGGAAAAAGTTCAGACAATTCTTCCTCAGAAAAAAGAATAGCCTTTCCATTCTCTATTCTATAAGGAAATACAACAAAACGATCTGTTGAGATATGCTCGTATCTATGTACATTTTCTCCCTTTAATAATGGTTTTACCAATCCATGTTCTATACAGATGCTACGTTCAAGATACTTTGAGTAACCATAAATCATTCCATCTTTTTCTGTACATTTATATAAAAAATAAACATCATCTTTACTAGTAGCAAGACCTTGAAATATTTTCTCAAAAACATCACTTATCCTACGTGGATGTAGTTCCAGCTGATTTAATATACTTACAGTATCTCCCACAGTAAGTACCCATGCATCTTTATTTAATTTGTCAGATTTAATGGTTGCCTTACTTTCATCATTTAAAGAACTCAAGTAAGCACCCAGTTCTTCATTAGTTGTAAGATTTCTATCCAATTCATAATATGCCAACTCCTTACAATTAGGTGTAAACCACTGTAATGCCGTATAAGTAGATGCATTGAATACCTGATAAGCACCAAAGCTTATTATTTGAGAGGTCTTGTTTGAAACCAACTCACGCAATCCTTTTCCAAAAGCTGAGTTAGTCCATTTTACCGGCATGATATAATTAACAATACCTGAGCCGTTTATAATCTGTAATCCGCGTTCCACGAATGTTACATATAAGTCGAACGAACCCGTTGCAGATTTATATTTTTCTACCAGTTCATCTGCAAAATCAGGGTTTACCTCTCTTATCCCTTGTATTCTAAGATATGGAGGATTGCCGATAACCAAATCGAAGCCCTTAAAATCACCGTTATCATCCAACAAAGATGGGAACTCATATCTCCACTCAAATGCGTTTTTATACAGTTTATCATACTTTACTGTATTAGCATACTGGCTTTTACTTTCAATTGCCTTACGTATTTTATCCAATTCTTTTTTTGCCTTGGAAGAAAGCCAATTTTCGTCTTTCCTATCATCAAACAAATTTTTCATATTCGATGACACATCCAAATACATAAAATATTTTTTGATAAGTTTCTTTTCTTCTCGAGTATAAAAACGCATCTTATCTTCCAATTCTGTTTTAAAACAACTCTTTATCTCAGATATCAAGGTTTTGTATCTATCCTTAACCGTATGGTCAGAGGTATTCAGATAATCGCGTATTAATGCCTGATATTTGCTCAATGTTATTTTATCTTCATCCTTCTTGTTTTTATTGTATACTGCAAAAACATTCATGATGGGAGCATCCAGCGGATTTCTGTTGAGCAAAGAATCACCACAAACTATCTTATAGTCTAAATTTGGCAGGGGTTGAGGTATTTCTTCATCAACAACCAAAGCCAACCAAAATCTTAGTCTTGCAATGTCAACAGCCCCTTGTTCTATGTCTACACCGAAGATATTTTCCTGAATGATTTCGCGTTTAACTTCTGCATGCGAAAAAGTATGTTTGTCCCGTGTGAATCCATACAATAATTGACGGGCATGAAATAACACATTAAGTATTCCCATAGGAAATGCACCGGAACCAATAGCGGGATCACATACTTTTATAGACTTCAACAAGTTATATATCTTCAAAGCATTTTCTTTTTCTTGAAATATTTCATTGACTTTTCTTGATGAAATCAAAGATTCTATTGCCGGATGAAAATTCGAGTCAGTATGAGTTTTTAGATATTGGATAACACTCTGGCGACACATATACTGTACAATCTCTTTTGGGGTATAGAATGCACCTTTATCTTTATTGTCTTCCAAAAGATTCTCAAAGATATGTCCCAACATTTCGGGATCGATACCCACTTCGCTATCGTCCGGATCGTTTTCATCAATGGTGAAATTGTACATAGCGAAGAAATCCATCAATTCCTTGAAATAGGAATATGGAAAATCTATATCCAGTTTGTCGACGTTATCTTTCTCGAACAGACCACCGTTAAGGTATGGGATCTTAATATCTTCTCCCAATCTAACATCGGCTATATCCCCTTCGCGTTTTTCATTCAGTGTATTAAAAAACAAATATTCAAAAACATCGCTTAACAAGCGGTTGTTCCCTTCGTAGCGTTCAATCAGGTGACTGAGATAATTTTTATCTCCACCTTCCCAATCCGAGCGTGAAGCAGGAACACCCATCCAGCCTTTTTTCTGAAGGAATTGCAGAAATACCAGTCGGCCAAGTAGTTTCTTTATATAGTCACGATTTGTTTTAGTGTCGGAAAGTAGTTTCAGAAACTTCATATATTGAGCTTTGTATCCAGCAAAGAATTCCTTATTCAGGCGCTCAACAGAAAATGCCTCTGTAACATCTGCCAGATAGATAGAACTATTTTTCTTTTTGGATATCAATTCATACAGGCGGTCTATAGCCGTCCTGCACGGTTCGTTCTCTCCCAAAAGGAAAGTATATCTTTTAGGTGCCGTTTCTGATTTTATCAGTTCTCCGTCTTCATTGAAGGAAGTTTGTTTCGCTATAAAGGTCAGGCGATAATTGAGTACATTCTTTGCATAGTAGAAAGCCAGGGCACCATGAATAATGGATTGATCAACCGTTTTTGCCGCAATTTCGCGCAGTCTTTTCCGATTACGCTTAATAAGCACATTATCTGAGACTTCAAATGTATAAATAGCCAATGAACGCCCGTCATCCAAACGGATTGTGCCTACTTGTCCTCCGCTCTTTACCAAATCATGTGAGATTTGATTTATGCGAGTGAAGAATTCAACGTTAGGAAACATTTCTGTCAAGACACTTTTCCATTGTTCGAAATCAAATCTGGCAGATAACTTATTTTGTAAATCTTTTGATGTCATGCTTGTAATAATTAAAGATTAAAACTTTCGGAGATGATAATCTCCGGAACTAATTCCTTTGTCACTTTTATACGGTTTACGGCTGGAATTTCATGGGTGTTTACCTCAATATGTTCAAGCGGGTAGGACGTTATGATTTTCATGAGCTGTTCCAAAAGGACAACTATTTTTACTGGTGCTTTCTTAGTGGCACTTTGTAACTTGTTTATGTCCCGTTGCAACTGTTGGAATTTTCCCGTAAAAATAGCACGTTTCGCTTTTTCTATCAAAGTTAATTCTTCATCTGTTATGTTAGGAACATGTACGAAACCATCAAGATACGCTAGAGCTTTTTTCTCATTGGGGCCTTGAGTGGTAACAACCTTCTTGGTAGCAGCCTTAGCATCTTCTTCTTTCTCTGAGAAAACTTCTATCGCTTTTGCTACTTGCTCATGATGTTTGTCATGCAAAGGAATAGCTTTTTCTTCCAGCCTTGCCTCAAATTCTTTCACTGCTTCCAAAAAGGTGAGCTCTTCTATGTTTCCATCTTCACGTATAAAGGTAAAAGCATCTCTTCTTTTATTTCGAATAAACGTAATGGTACTCATAGGAATAAATTTGCTTTTCCTTCCTACGCGTGCTCTTAAAGGCATTTTATTTATTCGTTTTATTAAGTCCGGATCATCCTCTTTCAACTTTCTAAGCCACATCAGATACCGCAATTTCTCGTCTCTTTCCTCATCTGCATTCTTATCAAATAATCCGAAACTTTCCGGATTTTCATCTGTGGAATAAATCTGGCTGTCTTCACCCAAAGCAGCATGGAAAGCAAAGAGTTTCATCTTGGCCTTTTTCTCCAACTCTATGTCGTTGTTTACTTTGGCTGTAGGGAAGAAGTTGAATATATGCACTTCTTTAGCTGTACTTCCGATACGGTTTACACGCCCAATTCGTTGCATCAGCCTGGTAGAGTTCCAAGGCGTATCGTAATTGACAATAACATTAGCACGATGCAAGTTTACACCTTCAGCCAGAACTTCGGTAGAAATGACTATGTTATAATCATTTTTTTTCTCTCCTTTATAATTGGCATCAAAATTAGCTTCAAGGACAGGCATTTTGTCGTTACGATTATCACTCTGGACAGTCAAAACATGGTTAAACCCGTTTGCCTTCAATGCATCGGACAAATACTTGGTAGTTTCCTTACTTTCAGAAAAAACAACAAGCTTACCTTCCTGATTGATGGACTTGTCAAACAGCTTATCTTTCAGATATTCATTTATAAAAATATCTAATTTCGGGTCATAGGTTATTTTATCCCATGCATCTACCAATTCTTCCAAAATATGTCCGTCATCTTCCAAGCCTTCCTTAAACCCAGGCTCAAAGTCTTCAGGGCCACATATTTCAATCGTTGGATCGGTATATTGCGCCTCCTCTATCAATTGAATCAGTTCATCTTCCTTACCTTCGCTTAATAATTCATTAACCTTCAGATTAGGAGCTATATATATTACGCCTTTTTCAAACATGCCTAACATAACTTTGTTGGCCTGATAGTATCTTTTTAAGGATTGCTTGAAAGCATAGAAACTACTGTCTATTCGCTTGACAAGCAATGTTTTCATAATACCTGCCAATTGAATGGATATCATATCTGCCTTTTTATACTTAGCTTTCTTTTTGGAAACCAAATATTTAATAGCCTGATAGCGATAATATTTCAATACATTACCTTCTTTACCTCCTAAATAATGGATTGTTTTATCATACAATACTTCTAATTCAGTATCTAGCTGATAGTAAATCTTATGGGGAGGCTTTACATCAGGAAAATGTACATTCTGCTCTTCCAAATCTTTCCGATATGCTTCGTTTTCCATTAAATCCGTACGTGTCCGACGAACGGTTAATGGTTCAACCACCTTTGTTCGAATCTTTTCGTAAATAGCTTTTATCTCTTTAGATATTTGCTCTATATCTTTTTGCTTTTTAACTTTCTTGTATTTATCGATTTGTTCCCGAAAGAAACGCTGTAAGTTTCCTTCTTCCAAAGTGCTATCTTTGGAATCCTGAAACAGATAAACCAAGTTGGCTATATCTTCGGGCCTGTTGTTCAACGGAGTTGCAGAAACAAGTATCACTTTCTTGTCGTGCAGGCTACCATCGGCATGCAGGGTCTTAGTCTTGCAAAGTTTCTGTAGCTCGTTGTACATAGATGCTGTATCACTTCTGAATTTATGAGCTTCATCAACGATAACCAAATCATAAAGTGATGGATCCTTTATTTTATGCAAGCTTCCATTTGTGATAATTTTGTAATTGTCAAGTTTGAATTCTGTCATCGTCCGTTCCCATCCTTCTTTCAGGGCAGGAGGTACAATAATCAATGTATGAGAGCGATGCATTGGGAATCCGTTAGCAAAGAAAAATTTCTTGGCAATGAGAGCTGCAACAATAGTCTTTCCCAATCCAACTACATCGGACAGGAAAAAACCGTTATGTTTCATCATTTTTGAATAGCCATCATTTACGGCATCAACCTGATAAGATAATTTTTTATACCCTTTAGGCAAGTCTGACACAGAATTTGGATCGAAATCTATGCTGCGCCCAAAGTATTCCAAAAGAAACTTCAAATAAACTTCGTATGGAGTAAATTCAGCATTCAGATAAGATTCTTTTTTTATCTTCTCTATATGCTTGATGTCAATAGCAACAGATTCGCTCCATAACCTCTCAAAAGTTTCTGTAGCAAATTGAATATCATCGTCATATCTGAGTTCCACATTAAATTCAAAATTTTTCTCCAGTCCGGCTTCTGTCAGATTACTGGAACCTGTAATAACCGAGCCATAACCATGAGGATGATATACTTCTTCACGAAAGATATAAATCTTAGCATGTATATTTTGCTTGGGATGAATACGCATTTCAATCCTGCCAGAAACAATATCTTCGATAAACTGATACATTCCGTCTTCCACTTCCTTGTCATACTTAGCCTCTTGGATATTCTTTTTTATGTCATTGAAGAATTCCTCTTGCGACTGTTCGTTGTTTGGATTAAAAAGCAGTCCCTGTTGATTGGCCTGATAAGTCAGCTTGTCTACATTGATGCCTACCAAGATTCTAATATGTGGAGTTTGTTGTATAAACTTTCGAATTCTAAAATATCCGGAAGCTCTGAAATATCCCACAAGTGCATCAAAGAAATGCACTTTCTTATACTTGAAAACTCCTTCTATTTTTTCAAGGAGAGTATTCTCTTTCTCATTAGTAAAAAAATTTGTTCCCATACTCATGCCTTAGTAGTTACAATTAAGCATCTGACATCAACATCCAATTTCTCTGCAATTTGCATCAACATTTCCAATGAGGGTTGCATTTTGTTAGAACACCATTTAGATACAGTAGACGGATCTTTTCCTAACTGCTCCGCAAGCCATTTACCCGTTTTCTTTTGCTCTACCAAGACGACTTTTATTCTGTTTATATCTTTCATTATGTATCCTTTTATTGGCGTATATGGCAAATATACTGATAAATTATAAAAATAATGCTTGCTCCCTAAATTTATTTTTATCAATAGCCATTTGCCAAACTTCAAAACTTCATTAAGAAATTTCCTAAACACTTACATATAAATACCTCGACACGAGCGTGTCAACCTCTCCGCACGTACGTGTTGAGACATCAGCACGAACGTGTCAAGACCTCGTCACGTACGTGTCGAGGTAAATTTAACTATATTTTTAAGAAATGGCCTAGGTTCATTCAAGTTTCTCCAGACTTACTTTATCATCTTATCCATCGGCTCCTTGAAAAGTTTACAAGGCTTCTCAAACCTTCCTGAGCTGCTCTACACCTAAACACAAAAAAAGCCGAAAGTCTCCCGACTCCCGGCTTTTCCATTTGGATAATCAAAAACAAAACTATTTCTCGCTCATTTCAAAATGCCATTCTCCGGCAGCCAGCGTCAGCTGACGTTCGTTTTTAGGTTCGCCGTTTACACTCCAGCGCTGGAATTCGGCAGGAAGCACCACCTGTGCGGAAGTTCCTTCCGGTACCCGCAGGTACATGGTCCCACCGTGAGCCGACTTGTCCATTTCAAACACGATGCGACGCCCGCCCGACAACGGTACCTGGGTACGGATGAAGTTCAAATGTGCCGGATGAGGTGCCACACGGAACATACGGAAAGCCGGTTCCAGCGTTTCAATGCCGGCGATGTATTGTGAAAGGATGGTCAGCGGACCGCCGCTCCATGCGTGGTTGTAGGTACCGCCTCCGAAACCTTCACTGCCGATGCCCCAGCCTTCCCACAGCGTGGTCAGCGGACTTTCTATCATAGCGCGATAACGCAGTTTCATGCGGTTCAGGGCGTCCTGATAATAGCCCATCGTGCAAAGAGCTTCGAGCACATATTTCTCCATATACGGACTGGCGTGATACCAAGTGGAGAAGAAAGGACGAATCACCGGATACAGTTCTTTGGGCAAGACTCCGGATACGACGGCCAATGCCTGCGCACGGTCATCGGGTTTGCCCTGATAGCCCGGAGAGATGTAGTATTTTCCGTTCCAGAACGTACGGTGGAACTCTTTACGCAGCTTGTCGGCGGTGGTGCGTGCCCAGGCGGCTTCTTCTGCCTCGCCAGCCAACTGGTTCATTTCTTCGTATCCCTTCAGAGCAATCACGTACCAAAGGTTGAACAGCAGGGTCATGTCCTTGTTTTCTCCCCAGTCGCCCCAGGTCCATCCGCCGGAACGGGGTATCACCAGTCCTTGGGCATCCGTTTTCCACACGTGAATATATTTCTTTACCCGTGGCAACACGTCGGCAATGGTCTGACGGTCGCTCGTACCCATGTAGTAGGTCCAGAAACCGTAATGGCTCACACTGGCCAGCATCTGCATGGGCAGTTCATCCTTATAGTTTCCGGCTGGAACAGGTGCAAAGATGGTGCTGTCGGCCCGCTGCCATCCCATCAGTTCACGAATGCCTTTACGGGTCAGCAAATGAGCCTTTTCGTCGAGGGCATAGAAAGCTTCGCCCAACTCGTTCACCACGTCGCCCCACCACTGGGCACGCTCGCGGTCGGGACAGTCCATATAAGTGTCGCGCATGGTGATGTAGAGCGTACGCTGCGACTTGTCCCACAAGCGGGTGAGCATCGGGTCATCGCAGGAGAAGCTTCCGGCAAAGGAAGTGTCATAGCCCGTTTCACGGTACTTCACATCAAGCACTTCCACGCCTTCCGGAAGTTCATACTGCACATAATGGCCGTTCATCCAGCCCTTGCATTCGAATGTCTGTTCTCCTTCACACGTGCGATATTCGGCAAATACATTGGTGGCCGAACCGCCCCAGTAGTTGTCCGTGCGGATACGGACGCACTTGCCAGCCGGTGCTTTCAGTCGGATGTAGGGAGTAATCTGCGCATTGTAAGGCAGGTAAGCCCGCAGCAGCGTATCGCCCTGCATCTCTGTCTTCGCATAAGGCTTCAGCCCGTAATCTTTCCAGAACGGAATGGGGCGGTCTACCAGCTGATTCCATCCGGCTTTTTCCAGTGATATTTCCGTAGCTTTCTTCCATTTCTTGTCATCATAATCAGGCGACATGAAAGGTATGTCTTTCACTGCATCAAACCCGATGTTTGACTCTGCCAGACGATAGTTGGGCTGTTCACCCTGCGGCACATAATAGGCCGGATGCTTTTTCACCCGCCATTTTGCATCGGGTTCCACTTCCTTGCCGTCGCAGAAAAGGGAGAAACTGATGCCTGCCGTAGGGGAATTGCGATGGCTGAAACCATCCTTGCCAAAGTACCACACCAGCAAGGCTACGGTATTCTCGCCCGCACGCAAGGCAGGAAGCAAAGTAATCACATCGCAATAGGTATCCGAAGGGTTCGGACCACGTTTCAATCCTCCTTCCGACACCTGCAGCTCGCCGTTTACCCAGAGCCAGTATTTCGTATCGGCAGCCAGACGCAGTTCCAGTGAACGGGGCTGTTCGTCCAGTGTCACTGTATTGCGGAAGCACCACCATGTGCCGGGAGCGGCTGGTTCTTTCTCTTTTAAAGTCCATACCTGTGCCTGCACATAAACAGACAGGCAGCAGACTAACATACATAACCACTTTTTCATTTCACTTCTATTTTTTCTGTACGGAATGGAAGCACCGGCATACCTGCATCTGTACGGAGACTGCCAATGGTAGCTTCATCAAAACAATAATATACCTGATAAGGTGCTTTCAATCCTCGCAGGGGAATCTGCAAGGTCTTGCCTTTCAAGCGGGCATTGACTGTAACCTGTTTCCCTGTACCGTCTACGACCGTCAGACCTGTCACCTTTTTGGTGGTGGAATGCAAGGTATTGAAATTACCCTCCAACGTGACTTCCAGGTTTCGCTTCACTACCTGGGCTTCATGCAAACGCGGACTCTCGTAAGCACCGGCAAACTGACCGTAAACTTTGTCCATAGCCAGACAAGCCAGACGTTCTCCGATGGCCCGCTTGTTGCGCGGATGAATGTCTTTTACATTCTCCACCAAATCGGAAATATTGATCATAGCAGTATTCTTCACCTGCCCCAGCATGAGTTCCTGCTGTTCACGCAATAAAGCCGGAGTGTTGTTCTTCGCTCCGTATGTATGAGGCGCAATCTGCACGTAATAGAACGGAAAGTCCCATCCGAAATCTTTTCGCCAGGCCTCCACCATCTTGGATACCAGACGGGCATACGACGGTGCATTCTCATGGTTGCTTTCTCCCTGATACCAGATGCATCCGGCTATCTGATAAGGCACCAGCGGATGAATCATCTGATTGTACAATACTCCCGGCTTAATCGGCCACCAGGGATAGTCTTTTAATTTATTCTTTGAAAGTATCTCGTCTTTTTCCACGATTTCGGCTGGTGTCCACACTTCAGCCGGTGTACCTCCCCAGGCAGAGACTAAAATGCCTACAGGCACTTTCAGGTGTTCGGTCAGGTAGCGGGCAAAGAAGTAGGCAGTAGCACTGGTCTTGCGCATACTTTCGGGAGTAGCTACCTCCCACTTCGTACGGCAGTCGGTCTGAGGTGTATCGGCTCCTTGCTTGGGATTATGGAAGATACGCACAGACGGGCAAGCGGCCTGTTTCACCTCCTGCTCGCCGTTCATGATTCCCATATTGGCCGACCATTCCATGTTCGATTGTCCGCTGCACAGCCAGACTTCACCCAGCATCACATCCGACACTTTCCGGCTGTCGTTTCCACCTTTCACTTCAAGCGTATACGGACCTCCGGCACGCCCGGTTGGCACCTCTGCTTTCCAGCGTCCCTGATTATCGACTACCGTACGCACGGTGTCTCCCGGATTCCATCCGGAAAGAATCATCAGGGTTTCAGACGGATTTCCCCATCCCCATACGGCTACCTTACTGTTTTGCTGTAATACCATTCCATCGGAGAAGACCGACGGAAGCTGAATCTGTGCCTTCGCCTCCATTCCGAAAGTCAAGGCCAGCATTCCTAAAATAAGATGCGTTGTGCTTTTCATTGTTTCTGTTCTTGTGAAAAAAACCTGCAAACAAAGGTAGAAGAACTATCCCAAGTTTGCAGGAAAAAATGATGTTTCTGTGGTTATTTTTGATTTTTGGCGGAAGACAAAATACTTAAATCTTTCGCATCGACTTCAGAAGAGGGATTGAAGCGGTCACTGCACATGTATTTCTTCAAACTGTAGAGTAACTGACGGGCTTCCGTACGCTTGTCCATATCCTGCCAGAAATCAATTCCTGATACAAGCAGCTTACCCTTACCCACCTTCGCTTCGAACAGCAAAGCCAGCGGACGGTTCGTAAACCAGTCGTCGATAACCCGTACAATCGGCTGCAAGTTTTTATCAATCTTGGCCACTTCGATGGCACCGGAATGACTCATGGCATCCCACCACTGATAATCACTGTAATACTCTGTAGGGAACTCTGAAAGTGCCGGATGAGCAGGGTTACACAGGATACCCAGTGTGTGCGGTGCTTGTCCCAGCGTCCAGGCCGTGTTCCAGAAGATACTGGAGAAACCTATCTCTACTTCGCCTCCTGCTTCGGCAGGCAAGGAGCCTTTCCGTAAAGAAAGCAGTACGCTGCCACCTTCCTGAAGACGTTGCAACGCTTTTGCATCCAGACGGTCGGTCATCAGCAATTGTGCTTCATCAGCTACTTTCTGTACCGCAGCAGGATATACCCAGATGTGCCAGCTGTTGGCGTAATCTCCCAATGTAGCTTCCAGTGTCAGGCATGAAGGGACATCCACCTTATCCAATGGAATCTCTAACTGCCCCAACGGAATACAGTTGCCGATACCCACCGGCTGGTGTGCCAGCGTGCCCGAAGCGATTGTCTTTCCTTCTTTTGTTTTCAGGGTCCAGGCAGTAGAAGTCACTTCCAGCGGAGCAGCTCCGAAATGTGCCACTTCCAGACTTCCTTTCACCGTTTCCTGATTAGTATAAATCAGTTTCGGCAAACGCAGCAATGGTACCGTACTGTTACAGAAACGACGGTATTCTTCCGGACGGATGTAGCCTTTTTCTTCCCAGAACGCATCGAGCACTCCTACCAAAGCTGTACCCTGCCCCGGGAAATCAGACAAGCCCAGTAACTGGAATCCACCGAAGTCTTTTGTACGCAAAGCAGCTTCGATATCGGCCTTATAACACAACGCCTGCAATTTTCCGGAAGCCAGCAGGAAACTGTCAGCCAAATGCGCCATACCGTTTTCGGCCAGTGTTTCCTGGAATATCTCAAAGTTACGCGGGCGCATCACTCCATCGTATTTGGCCATTTCCTTGAAGTTGGGATATACACACCACTGCCCGATTTCGTGGCTCACCATTGGCTGCTGGAAACGTCCGATGTATTCTGACCAGTCATAGTCGGTACGCGGAGCCTGTGCGTTGATAATACTCTTCACACCTTGTCCCCATGCCTGAATACGAGGGTTGGAATCGCTCAAGAAGTCGTTAACCGGCAAATTGGGCCATCCGGCACCTGAACAATATAAACGGCGGGCATCGCGCTCTTTCCAGGTAGTAACGAAATTAGTCAGATAGGCATTACTTCCCTCACCAGCCGGTTCGTTACCGTACATCATCATGCAGAAAGAAGGATGATTACCAAACTCACGGACAATGCGTTCACTTTCTTCCCAGATAAAGCGGTCCAGATCGCCTCCGTCGCCAATGGTAGTCGACTGGTTAGCCCAGGAAGAACATTCTATCTCCAGGTACATACCCATCTCATCGGCAGCCGCAAAAGCAGCTTCGGGCGGACACCAGGAATGAAAGCGCACATGGTTCAGTCCGTGCTGCTGACAGGTGGTATAAATCTTTTTCCAGGATTCTACATCCGTGGGCGGGAAGCCGGTCTTCGGGAATACAGCACAATCCAACGTACCGCGTAAGAACAAACGACGGTCGTTGATGGTGAGCTTGCCGTCTTTCACCTTCACATCACGGAAACCAAAACGTTCCGCATAGACATCAGTTTCACCGCTCTCCGCATCCTTCACACTCAGCTTCAAATCATATAAGGATGGAGAAAACTCATCCCAGCACTTAATGTCTCCCTTCATGGCCAGCGACATCACCACTTGATTTTCGCCCGGCTTCAACGTACATTGTTGCTGTACTTTTTCATTACCTACCGTCATCTCCAGTACCACATTGGCATCTTTTTCATAACGGTTCATCAAAGAAGCCGACACACTGACTTTCTTAGCCAGACGCTCCGGCATAATCTTGACGGAAGACACATTCACTTCCGGCTTTACTTCGAGGAACATATCGCCTACCACCCCGTTCCAGTTTCCTTGTGTATGGTCGGAAATACTATGTGAGTTCTCCCCCGGATCAATGTTTTTCACCCGATTGTCTACACACAGCATCAACACATGTTTCCCTGCTGAAAGCTTGCCTGTCAGGTCATAACGATGGGGCGCCCCCAAAGCATTCTGCATACCGATTTCCTTTCCGTCTATATACAAACGGCTCTCCCAATGGCATCGTTCCAAAAAGAGAGAAATGTCCTTTCCTTCCCAACTGTCTGGAATCACCACCTCTTTCTGATACCACGCCTTACCCTTGTAATATTTTACCGGCTGAAGCCAGAAAGGTACCTTGATATTTCCTGCCTCACGGTATTTGGCATACGAAGGTTTAAAGAAATAAGAAGAATCCACAATACCGCCCGTCCAATCAGTACCCACGGCAATGTCTTCCCCCAAACCATTGGAAGCCATTGAGCCCGGCAGTTCAATCACCCGGCTCCAGTCCATACTATCCGTAGAAAATGTCCATGAACCGGCCAGGTCAATCTTATCAGTCTGCTGACTGCAAGAGAAACAAAGCAAAGAAAATGAGAGTAATGCTGCTGCTTTCATATTATCAAATTTTGAGTTGACAAACTATTTTACAGATGACAAAATTACACATAAACTACCATCTCCGAATGTGCTATTTTCGCAAAAGGATGTAATATTTTTCGATTTCAGGTATTATCTTACTATAAGATAAAATCTCTTCAGGAAGTCTCTCTGAAAATCCAAATAAATGCCTACATTTGTCCCACAAATAAATATGCTATGGAAAAGAAAAAAGACGGATTTCCTAATGAGAAGGCCATTGTCATTCCTCAAGAGAATCTATTAAGAATCAAAGAAAATCCCATGACGCGCTTGCTGCACCCCACAGACGTGGGCTATTATCCCTGTGCTGAAGGTCACTACCGGGAACGTACAGAAGGTAGCCCGCAACATATCCTGATTTACTGCCACGAAGGAGAAGGATGGTACAACATAGGGAAAGGGAAATGTACGGTAAAAAAGAACGATTTTTTTATCATCGAAGCCGGTACACCGCACGTATATGCTGCCTCTACCAGCCATCCGTGGAGCATTTACTGGATTCATTTCACGGGTGAGCAGAGCCACTTGTTTTCTGAACTGTTCAACCGGACCATCTACATTGATGATTCGCCTACCGCCCGTTTCAATGACCGCATCCAGTTGTTCAACGAGATTCTGGTGAACCTTGAAATGGGATACAGTATCGAAAACCTAGAATACATCACACTCTGCCTGTGGTACTTGCTCGGCTCTTTCCGATACATTCCTCAGTTCCGCGAAATTAATAAGCCCAAAACACAAGATACCATCCAGAAAGTCATCAACTACATGAAGGCCAATCTGGACAAACAACTGACATTGGAGGATATGGCCGAAAACGTGAACTACTCGCCGACTTATCTGAGTACACTCTTTACACAAAAATCGGGTATGTCTCCCATCAACTATTTCAATCAGTTGAAAATTCAGAAGGCATGCCAGCTCTTGGACTTTACCGACAAGAAAGCAAAAGAAATAGCTTTTGAACTGGCCTTCAGTGATCCGTATTATTTTTCAAAAGTATTCACCAAATACATGCACATGTCGCCTAAAGAATATCGTATGAAGAAAAAGGGATGAGTTTTCTCATCCCTTTTTTCTTAAGAATTCCACTTCCAGGTCTTTCCTTTTTCCAGGTTACCGGTCTCGATATACTGGCCTTGATACCAAACCCGGAAAGGATTACCTAACAGAGATTTGATTTCCGCGTGTACCATTACACCGTCTTTCCACTCTACGGATACCTCAAATCCGCCACGTGCTTTCAATCCCGAGAATTTACCGTTCTTCCATCCTGCCGGAAGTGAAGGAAGCAACTGAATGGTATAAGCATCCTGCTCGTATACATGACTTTGCAGCAGCATTTCTGCAATGCCGGCTGTGGTACCAAAATTCGCATCAATCTGGAACGGAGGACATTGGGTGAACAGGTTCGGATTCAAACTTTTTTCCAATACCTTATCCAGACTTTCCTTGGCTTTTTCTGCCCGATGCAGACGAGCATACTGACTAATCAGCCAGGCTGAACTCCAGCCGGTATGCCCCCCACCGTGTGAAATACGATAATCCATCGACTTGCTGGCAGCCTCTGCCAGTTCGGGTGTTTGCAACAAGTTGATTTGCGAACCGGGATGCACGGCAAACAAATGAGAGATATGACGATGCCCTGGTTCTGCTTCCGGAAATTCTTGTACCCATTCCATAATACGGCCATCGGAACCGATACGTGTTTCC
>ULUI01003138.1_pt1 | contig 41192 bp, 28 predicted proteins | sample 1958371 | NCBI WGS metagenome assembly ULUI01 (sample SAMEA4835756, study PRJEB28245) | human gut metagenome | biome: gut microbiome; material: fecal sample | place: Denmark | collected 2008
CGAACCATAGGATGAACACGCCCAGTGCCGCAATGGTGAGGTTGTGTCCGGGGATGGCTTTTGACCGGTCGTCTTTGCCGTACTTGCCGATGCGCGGACCGAGGATAGCTGCACCTACCAATGCAATCCAACCGCCTACGGAGTGTACAATGGTAGAACCTGCGAAATCGTGGAAGGTAGTTCCGAATGTTTCCGTCATGAAGGAACCTGCTTCACCGTTCATCAGCCATCCACCACCCCAAGTCCAGTGCCCGGAAACGGGATAAATCAGTACGCTGATGAAGATTGTGTAAACCAGATACATGGAAAACTTTGTACGCTCCGCCATAGCTCCCGAAACAATTGTGGCGGAAGTGGCGCAGAATACGGTTTGGAATACGAGGAAACCTTCGGTAGGCAATGAAGCGGGGTCGGGCAGGCCATTGCTATCGAACAACAGGCTCATGAGGTGAGGAGTTCCGAAGAAGTCGCCTAAACCGAACATGATGCCGAAACCTACCAGCCAGTAAAGAAGTGAGCCGAACATGAAGTCCACAAAGTTTTTCATCAGTATGTTGGCGGTGTTCTTGGTGCGGGTGAAACCGGCTTCCACCAATGCGAAGCCCGGTTGCATAAAGAATACCAACATGGCTGCAAGTAACATCCAGACGGTGTTGACACCGGAAACCAACTGGGCGACGGTATCGGTTGCCACACTATCCGCAGCTACGGCGGTTTGTGCATACATATCTGTTGTGAGGCAGCAAGCTATGAGTATAGCAAGGGCCGTACGCAGTTTTGTGAAACTGCGTTTCATATATTTGTCCATAATCTTTTGGGTTTTTAGTTGTACTTGTATTTTGTTTTTCACTGAGCACGCCGCTCAATGAAAATCCTGTGGGTTGAGTGCTGCCGGTTATCTTTCCTGTTCGGCATTATAGAGGGCAATGTCACCCCGTTCTCCGGTGCGGATGCGGATAGCGTCTTCAATGGGGATGACGAAGATACGGCCGTCGCCGATTTCGCCGGTTTGTGCGGCTTTGATGATAGCTTGTACTGTCTTTTCTGCGTTTTTATCGCGTACAACGATAGAGATGAGGATACGTTCGATGGAACTGGTGTCGTACAGTACACCACGGTAAATACGGGCTTGTCTGGATTTTCCGATACCTCTTACATCGTAATAAGAGAACCATTCGATATCTGCTTCGAGGAGTGAGTCTTTCACTTCCTCGAATTTGGTTTTGCGGATGATAGCTTCAATCTTTTTCATACCTTAAGTGTTTTATTGTTCTTAAAAACTTAATCCTACTACGAAGTATGCTCTTTCCGAACAGGGATTCCAAGTAGCTTTGGCAAAGAGTGGCAGGGAGAATGAATTGGTTATCCTGATATCCTTTGTAGCTCCGAGGCTGACGTCGCATACGGCAAATCCGCTTGCTCCGTAGAAGTCCGTTTCCCATGGAGTGGCGCCTACTTCGGCTGTCCAGTCAAGTCCGCCCAATTTGAACGGAGCGGCTATGGAAATATAGGATGAATAGGCTCTGTCACCATTCTCCTTGACACCGTCGTCTCCGGCAAAGTTGGTGTACCAGTTTACTGCTACCGGTCCGAAGTCGTAACCCACTTGGGCTTCGTACAGGTGGGTTGTATTGTGGGCACCGTAGTGGAAGTAACCTGCTCCGGTATTATACCAATAATCAGTAATTGATACGCTAAAACCACCGGTGGAGTAGCCCAGTGTGAGGTCGAACTCTTTAGCATCGTAACCGTCGGCATCTGTCTTTTCAATACCTACCGATCCCCATGCTTCCAAAGACAAACCTTTATAGGCGATGGATGCGTTGGGTTGAAGGCTTACACCGCCCAAGTCTTGTCCGCGCCAGATGTAGCCGCTTACGATGTCTGCGCCTACGGATGCTTTTACTTTGTCCTGTGCCTTTGCCGTGAAAGGCATTGCAGCTGATAGTAACGTTATTGCTATTACTCCTAATTTTGTGTTTCTTGTTTTCATACCTTCTTACCTTTTTAGTTAGAAAAATTGCGGATGATCAGTCCGGTTCTGTTAGTATAGTATTGTGCTTGAACTATTAAATAGTAGGATGTTTATATTCTTCACTTTTATTTCAGCCAGTTGCGGATGCGTTTTATGGCTTCCACACAGTCTTCGTGTTTGCCGAAAGCGGTCAGGCGGATATATCCCTCACCGCTTGGCCCGAAGCCTACACCCGGAGTACCCACTACATTGGCTTCGTACAACATTTGTTCGAAGAACCGCCAAGAGCTTATGTCGTTCGGGGTTTTCAGCCAGATGTATGGAGCGTTCACACCGCCGTACACTTCCAGCCCGGATGTTTCCAGTCCTTCTTTCATGGTGCGGGCGTTGTTCATATAGTAGTCAATCGTTTCTTTTACCTGCCGTCTGCCTTCTGCGGTGTAGATGGCTTCGGCGGCACGCTGGGTAATGTAGCTTGTACCATTAAACTTGGTGCATTGGCGGCGGTTCCACAGTTTGTTGAGGGAGATACGTTCACCTTCCAGCGTAGCGGCGGTCAGTTCTTTCGGTACTACGGTGTAGCCGCAGCGTACGCCTGTAAATCCGGCTGTCTTTGAGAAACTGCGGAACTCGATGGCGCATTTTTTCGCCCCTTTTATTTCGTATATGGAGTGGGGCACATCGTCCTCTTGGATGAAAGCCTCGTAGGCGGCATCAAATAGGATAAGCGTGTCGTTGTCAAGGGCATAGTCCACCCACTTTTTCAGTTCGGGTTTGGTAAGGGTAGTACCCGTAGGATTGTTGGGGTAACAGAGGTAGACGATGTCGATACGTTTGTCCGGTATTTCGGGGATAAAGTTGTTTTCGGCCGTACAGGGCATATAGGTTACATTGCTCCATTTGCCGTCTTTTTCCAATATGCCGGCGCGTCCGCACATTACGTTGCTGTCAATGTAGACGGGGTAGATAGGGTCGGTTACTCCCACACTGTTGTCATGGCGGAGTATGTCGCCTATGTTTCCCGTATCGCTCTTGGCTCCGTCGTTGATGAAGATTTCTTGTGGGCTGAAATGAACGCCGCGTGTCGCGTAATCGTGTTTGATAACGGCATCAATCAGAAAGTCATAACCCTGTTCAGGACCGTATCCGCGGAATGTCTTGGCATCAGCCATCTCATCCACTGCCTTGTGCATCGCTTCGATGCAAACTTGCGGCAGCGGACGGGTAACGTCTCCGATACCCAGACGGATGACTTCTTTTTTAGGGTGCGTTATCCTGAAAGTATTAATTTTTTTAGCTATGTCCGAAAATAAGTAACTTCCGGGCAGTTTCAAAAAATGTTCATTAACTAATGCCATATCTCTGTTGGTTTAATTATTTAATAATGATGAATTAATAATGAAGAATTGCCATGTGGCACAAAAGCGTATATTCATTCATAATTCTTCATCCGTCTCCATCTCTCCCTCGAACACCTTGGTTGCCTCTCCCGTCATAAAGACGTGCTTGGTGGCTATATCCCATTCAATGGTGAGTGTTCCTCCATCCATGCCGATGATTGATTTTCTTCCGGCACGTCCTGTGAGGAAAGCGGCTACGGCTGTGGCACAGGCTCCTGTTCCACAGGCTCGGGTGACGCCCGAACCCCGTTCCCATACGCGCATCCTTATCTTTCCCTCTTCCAATACTTGGGCAAACTCCACATTGGTGCGGTCGGGGAAGAGAGGGTGATTCTCCAGTTTGGGGCCGATAGAGGAGAGGTCTACCTTCGTAATGTCGTTCACGAAGATTACCAGATGCGGGTTTCCCATGGATACGGTAGTACCCGTATAGCGTATGCCGTCTATTTCGATGGGATGTTCTGTCATCGGCTTGCTCCCCTTGCCGTCATAGTTCACGGGTTCGTCAGACGGAATACCCATGTCAACGGTTACAGTGTCTACTTTATCGCCTGTCGCGTGTAGTTTTAGAATCTTGATGCCGGACAGGGTATCGAGTGTGATTTCTGTTTTGGAAGTCAGCTTGTAGTCATAAAGGTATTTGCCGATGCACCGGCTGGCATTGCCGCACATCTTGGCTTCCGAACCGTCCGCATTGAAAATGCGCATGCTGAAATCGGCTTTGTCGGAGCGCCCTATAAGTACCAGACCGTCACTGCCGATTCCCGTATGCGGTGCGCTCCATTTCTTCGAGAGTTTCTCCGGGTTCTCGATAGGATAGCGGGTAGTGTCTACATATATGTAGTCGTTTCCTGCGCCATGCATCTTGGTAAACTTTATGCTTCTTGTCATTTTGTACTTACTTGGTTAGTTGACTATATCCTTTTGTCTTATTTCAATGCAAATATACGACGTTTTGGATGATTTTTATCTATATTGATATCTGTTTTCTATTTATTTCTATTCCTGCTTTCATTCAGTGCAAATATATATGATTTCCCTTTCAATTTAAAAGTATATGATGCTATATTCGTAAAGATTGTAATATAATGCTCTCGCACTCTTGCGGGGAAATAATAAAAATGATTGTTTTATTCGCTTATTACTACCTTTTTGAAATATAAAAGCTGCTTCATTGTTTTCATAATGAAGCAGCTTGTCTGTAATAACTTTCTAAATGTATTGTAAGCTGATGCTTTTACTGTAATATTTCTTGCAGTTCTACGGGGACGTTGGTAGTGATGAAATCCACACCGTGGTCAATCAACCACTTCATGTCTTTGGCATCGTTTATGGTCCAAGCATTTACTTTCATGCCCAAGTCGTGGGACTCTTTAATCCATTCGGGATGTCTTTTGAATACGCTGAAGTGATAGTCGGGTCCGGCGCATCCCCATTCTTTCAGTTCTTTGGGAGAGAGGTCGCCTTCCAGATAATATACCGGAGTTCCTTTGGGGGTAAGACGGATAAATTCTTTGGTGGCGTGTCGCGAGAAAGCGATGTATTCCATGCGGTTCTCCAATCCCATGTCTTTCACCATCTTCACGATACTTTCTACGGCACGTGTTTCCTGTTCGGGTGTCTTGTGGGATTTCAGTTCCAGAATAAGGCGCGTTTTCAGTTGTCCGGCCTTCTCCAAGTATTGCCGCAGGGTGGGGAGTTGCTCTCCGTTGTCCAGTATGACGGCGGTACACTGTTGTGCGGTGGATTTCTGCATATTCACTCCCTTGAAAGTGCTATCGTGGTTTACTACAAGTTGGTTGTCGGCGGTGAGCCATACATCGAACTCGGAACCGTAACAATTTATGGAGTCGGCTTTCACCAGTGCGGCAATGGAATTCTGTGCCGAACCGTCTGTTTTCCAGAAGCCGCGGTGAGCAATGACTTGGGTGGACTGTGCCTGTGTATAGCCACAAGCGGCAAGTAGCAGGGCGGAAGTGATAATAAGGCTTTTCAGTTTCATGGGCTTTAGAATTAATTATTTTCATCGTTCTTTCGCAAAGGTAGCATAAGCTTACGAATATGAAACAGAAAGTATATTAAAAATCCGTTGCATTTGCCGTGTGGTTACTTTTTTTAAGGTTCAGTCCTTGTAGGCTTCTTCGTGCACACCGGCAACGGCGCGTCCGCTAGGGTCGTTTTTCCCTTGGAATGAGACGTCCCATGCCAATGCTTCGGCGGTGGAACAGGCTACACTCGGTACGCTGGGTACACTGCGGGCGGCACTCTCGCTGGGGAAGTGCTCCTCGAAAATAGTGCGGTAGTAGTATTCCTCTTTGTTCATCGGTGTGTTTACGGGGAAGCGTTCGGAGGCTTTCCGCATCTGTTCATCACTGACGGCAGCGGCAGTGACAGCTTTCAGCGTATCAATCCAGCTGTAACCCACACCATCAGAAAATTGTTCTTTCTGACGCCATGCGACGCTTTCGGGCAGCATATCCGCAAAGGCTTCGCGAACCACTTTCTTTTCAATTTCTTTTCCGGGACACATCTTCGTGGCAGGATTCAGTCGCATGGCTACATCCAGAAATTCTTTGTCGAGAAACGGGACACGTCCTTCCACGCCCCAAGCGGCAAGACTCTTGTTGGCGCGCAGGCAATCGTAAAGGTACAGTTTGGAGAGCTTACGTACTGTTTCTTCATGGAAGGCTTGTGGTGTGGGCGCTTTGTGGAAGTAGAGGTAGCCGCCGAATACTTCGTCCGCACCTTCACCACTAAGTACCATCTTGATGCCCATGCTCTTGATGACACGCGCCAGCAAGTACATGGGCGTGGATGCGCGGACAGTGGTTACGTCGTAGGTTTCGATGAAGTAGATGACATCGCGAATGGCGTCCAGCCCTTCTTGAATGGTGTAGTTTATTTCATGGTGGATAGTGCCGATGTATTGCGCCACTTCACGTGCTTTGATGAGGTCGGGAGCACCTTTCAAGCCTACTGCAAAAGAGTGGAGTTGAGGCCACCACGCATCTGCCTTGTTGTCCGTCTCAATACGTTTTCCGGCGTATTTCTTGGCGATGGCCGAGATTACGGAAGAGTCCAGCCCGCCGGACAACAACACGCCGTAAGGTACGTCCGACATAAGTTGGCGCTGTACGGCGGCTTCGAGGGCATCATGTACGGCAGAAACCTGAGTTTGGTAGGTTGTGGCATTGACGTCAGGGTAACCAGTATGATAGTTGTCTTTTACGGCAAGGTATTGCATCCAGTCGCGAGTGTACCAGCGGTGCATTTTACCCTCACGTCCCCGGTAATAGTGTCCGGGCAGGAAAGGCTCGTACTCGTCGCAGAAGCCTTCGAGAGCTTTCAGTTCGCTGCCGAAGTAGATGCGGCCTTCCTTGTCGCGGCCTATATATAAAGGTATCACTCCGATGGGGTCGCGGGCTATGAGGTAATCGTCCGTCTCTTCATCGTAGAGGGCAAAGGCGAAGATACCGTTCAGTTCTTCGAGGAAATTGATGCCCTTGTCTTTGTAGAGGGCGAGGATGACTTCGCAGTCCGAACCCGTCTGAAAGGTGTACTTTCCGGCGTAATGTGCACGGATATCGCGGTGGTTGTATATCTCACCGTTGACGGCAAGGATTTGCTTGCGGTCGGGCGAGTACAGAGGTTGCCCACCCGATTGAGGGTCGACGATAGAAAGCCGCTCGTGTGCAAGGATTGCGGAGCCGCCTACATAAATACCGCTCCAGTCCGGTCCGCGATGGCGGATTTTCTGTGCCATTTTTAAAGCTTTACTCCTGAGTTCCGGAGTCTGGGATTTTATGTTGAAAATACCTGCTATTCCACACATGGTTGTAGTTGTTTTAGAAGTTGATATCGGGATGATGTTAGTTGTATCGGGTGAGACTGGCAGTTTCGTCCGTTGGAACGGATTGTTTCAAGCGTTGAAACGAGTCGTTTCACACCGGGGGACAGAAAGTTTCATGCGTTGAAACTCTTGGTATCCCTCTTTGAAACTTTTTTCGTTGCCGCAAAACTACCGGTTGAAGTATTGGTCAATCCGCCGGGCTACTTTGCGACCGTCAGCCAGTGCACGTACTACGAGACTTGCACCATTGGCGGCATCTCCCGCCACGAATACATTCTCTGCAAATGTCGGCTGTTCCGGTTTGAGGAAGCCCATAGCCAACAGCACCATATCGGCTTCAATGACTTCTTTCTTACCCGTAGGTTTCATGGTGGGGCGGCCACCGTCTTTTGCCGGAAGCCATTCCACTTCTTCCACTTCCACGCCGCAAACCTTTCCGTTCTTGCCGATGAATCTGTTGGATGCCAGTGACCAGCGGCGTGTGCATCCTTCTTCGTGACTGGAAGTGGTTTTCAGGACAACGGGCCATTGCGGCCAGGGCGTAGCGTCATTGTGGCCTACGGGTGGTTGTGGCATGATTTCTATTTGTGTCACGCTCGTAGCTCCTTGGCGGATGCTCGTGCCGATGCAGTCCGAGCCTGTGTCGCCACCGCCAATGACAAGCACCCGTTTGCCACGGGCATTGACAAGCTGCTCTTTCGGGAATGTCTCTCCGTCGAGGATACGGTTCTGTTGAGCCAGCATATCGAGGGCAAAGTAGATACCTTTCAGTTCACGGCCGGGGATGGTAAGGTCACGGGCAGTGGGAGTGCCTGTGCAGACGGCGTAAGCATCGAAACCTGCGGGCAGCTTCTGCATATCGATGCAGACACCCATTTCAAACCGGATACCTTCGGCTTTCAGTACATTCATGCGACGGTCTATCACTTCTTTGGGTAGTTTGAAATTGGGAATACCGTAGCGAAGCAGTCCGCCCGGCATCGGTTTGGAATCGAATATCGTGACTTCGTAGCCACGGGCATTCAGCCGTGCGGCAACGCTCAGCCCGGCAGGCCCTCCACCGATGACAGCTATTTTCCAGCCATTGCGTTCGGGGCGGACAGGCACGATATATCCTTCACGAAAAGCGGCTTCGGCAATGGCTGCCTCATTCTCGCGGATGGTTACGGGAGCATAGCAGGAGAGTTTCAGCACACATGACTTCTCACAAAGTGCGGGGCAGATACGTCCCGTAAATTCGGGGAAATCATTCGTCTCGTTCAGTACTTGATAGGCTTCGCGCCATTTTCCTTTGCAGAGTGCGTCTTGAAACTCCGGTTGCTTGTTGCCCAACGGACATGCCCAATGGCAAAAAGGTACACCGCATTCCATACAGCGTGAGGCTTGGAGCTTGCGGTCGTGACTGTTCAGCGTCTGTTCCACCTGGCTGAAATCTGTGATACGTTCGTGTATCGGACGGTAGCCCGCTTCTTGGCGGGGGATATTTAAGAATGCTTTTGAATCGCCCATGATTGATAAATTGAGAATTAAAAATTGAAAATTAAGAAATAATACTCAGAGAATCGAAAATTAAAAAGAACGTGGAATTTGTAAGTACGCACTATTCTGTATTTTTTAATTCTCAATTCTCAATTTTTAATTTAATAGTCTCTTTGCATATCCGCAATCTTCTGTTGCAGCTTCTTCATCTGTTCTTCTTGCAGCACTTTCTTGTACTCGATAGGGACTACTTGGATAAACTCGTCTACGTAGTGCGTCCAGTCATCGAGTAGGATGCGCGCCAGTTTGGAACCGGTGTAGAGATAATGCTGGCGGATGAGTTCGTGCAACTCCTTGCGGTATGAGGTTTCTTCAATGAGGCTTAGTTCCACCATTTCCATGTTACAGAAGTAGTCGAAGTTTCCGTCTTTGTTCCAGACGTAGGCCACACCACCGGACATACCTGCGGCAAAGTTACGTCCCGTCTGTCCGAGCACCACTACACGTCCGCCGGTCATGTATTCGCAGCAATGGTCACCCACACCCTCTACAACGGCTATTGCACCGGAGTTGCGGACGGCAAAGCGTTCGCCTACGCGACCGTTGATATATACTTCGCCGCTGGTTGCACCATACAGAAGGGTGTTTCCGGCAATTGTGTTCTTCTCGGCCTCGAAGTTGCTGCGTACAGGGGGTAGTACGGCGATACGTCCGCCACTCAGCCCTTTGCCCAGATAGTCATTGGCCTCACCTTCCAGCTTGAAGTTGATACCCGGTACGAGGAATGCTCCGAAACTCTGTCCGGCCGAGCCTTTGAACTTGACGTTCAGTGTATGTTCGGGCAGGCCTTTTGCGCCGTACTTGGCGGCGATAGCGCCGGAGAGCATCGCACCGCAGGCGCGGTCGGTGTTGGCGATGGTATATTCGAGAGAAACTTCTTTCTGTTCGTCTACGGCATTGGCGGCGGCATTCAGCATTTCCACGTCTTTTACGCGGTCGATGCCGTGTTGCTGGTTTATGATGTGGCGGATGGCGGCTCCGTTGTCCACACGCGCCAGTACTTTGTCGAAGTTGATGAGTTGATGTTTCTTGATGCCGTCATCCGGTCTGCGGATGATGAGGTCGGTACGCCCGATGATATCATCCAGTTTTTCCACTCCAATCTCTGCCAGATACTCGCGTACTTCGCGGGCAAGGAAGGTAAAGTAGTTCACAAGATATTCGCTACGGCCGATGAAACGTTTGCGCAGTTCCGGGTTCTGGGTGGCTACACCTACGGGACATGTGTTTTGGTTACACTTGCGCATCATCACGCATCCCAATACGATGAGGGCAGCGGTGGCGAAACCGTATTCTTCCGCACCGAGCATGGCCATGAGTACTACGTCGCGTCCGGTTTTCAGTTGTCCGTCCACTTGCAGCAGCACTTGTCCGCGCAGCCCGTTCAGTACCAGTGTCTGTTGCGTCTCGCTCAGTCCGAGTTCGGGCGAGATGCCGGCATATCGGATGGAGCTTGCGGGTGATGCGCCTGTACCGCCTTCGGCGCCGGAGATGACGATGAGGTCGGCTTTGGCTTTCGCCACACCTGCGGCGATAGTTCCCACACCGCTTTCGGCTACCAGCTTCACGCTGATTTTGGCTTTCGGATTGACGTTCTTCAAGTCGAAGATAAGCTGTGCCAGGTCTTCGATGGAATAGATGTCGTGATGGGGCGGGGGAGAAATCAATGAAATACCTGGAATGGAGTGGCGCGTGCGGGCAATCACTTGGTCTACTTTGAATCCCGGCAACTGGCCGCCTTCACCCGGCTTGGCGCCTTGTGCCACTTTTATCTGTATTTCGTCGGCATTCACCAGATATTCCGTAGTGACCCCGAAACGTCCGGATGCTACCTGTTTGATGGCACTGCGCATTTCAGTTCCGAAGCGTGCGGCATCTTCACCGCCTTCACCCGTATTGCTTCGCCCGTGCAGTTTATTCATGGCAACCGCCATTGCCTCATGCGCTTCCTGACTGATGGCTCCGAAAGACATGGCGCCCGTAACGAAACGTTTCAGAATGCTTTCCACCGGTTCCACCCTGTCTATGGAAATGGGGTTGTGACGGAAGTCGAGAAAGTCGCGCAGGAAGATAGGCTTTTCTTTCTCATCGACCAAGCGGGTAAACTCTTTGAATTTCTTGTAACTGCCCAGACGAGTAGCTATTTGCAGGGTACTGATAGTCTCTGGGTTCCAAGCGTGCTTTTCTCCGTCCTTACGGTATGCGTACAGTCCTTTGTTCGGCAATAGGGGAGCTTCACCACCATCATTCTTCATGCGCGTTTCTTCCTTTTTCATCGCTTCTCCTTCGTCGTGAAAAGTGATGGCGTCACGTGCCACCTCATCCAAACGGATGCCGCCGATAGCCGATTTTAATCCGCCGAAGTAAGCGTTGCTCAATTCTTCGCTCAGCCCGACAGCCTCGAATATCTTTGCGCCCCGGTAGGAGCGGATGGTGCTGATACCCATTTTGCTCATAATCTTGAACAGGCCTTTGCAAATGGCTTTGATGTAATTCTTCTCTGCGGTGGCATAGTCCAACTGTACCTCTTTCTTGGCAACGAGTTCGTTCAGTACGGCAAATGCCATATAGGGGTTCAGTGCGCTTGCACCGAATCCGAGGAGCAGTGCGGCGTGCATCACTTCGCGTATCTCGCCGCTTTCCACGACCAATGCGGTCTGTACGCGCTTTCCTACCGAAATGAGGTGGTGGTGCACTGCCGATACGGCAAGCAATGAGGGGATGGCGGCATGGACGGTATCTACGTTGCGGTCGGTCAGTACAATGTAGTTCACGCCTTCGGTGACGGACTCTTCGGCTTCCTTGCACAGGCGGTCAAGCGCTTCCTGCAGTCCTGCACGTCCTTTGGAGACTTCAAACAGTATCGGCAGCTTTACGGTCTTGAAGCCTTTGTAGCGGATGTTGCAGAGAATATCCAATTGCGCATTCGTCAGGATGGGGTGGTTCAGCCGTACCATTTTGCAATGGCTTTCGTTGGGTGTCAGTATGTTCATGCCCACTGCGCCGATGTACTCGGTGAGAGACATTACCAACTCTTCGCGGATAGGGTCGATAGGCGGATTGGTGACTTGCGCAAACTGTTGGCGGAAGTAATTGTATAGTAGCTGCGGCTTGTCGGAAAGTACGGCAAGCGGGGTGTCGTTACCCATTGCGCTGACAGGCTCGGCGCCGTTGGATGCCATGGGTAGGATGATTTTCTCGACATCTTCTTTGGAGAAGCCGAACGTACGTAGCATACTGTTATAGTTGTCCACGTTGTGGGGCACTTTGCGCCCGCTTTTCAGTTCGTTCAGTTCGATGCGGTTGCTGGCGAGCCAAGTGCGGTAGGGCTTGGCTTCGGCAAGTTGCTTTTTCTGTTCGCCGTCGTAGTAAATCTCGCCTTTCTCGGTATCTATCAAAAGTATCTTGCCGGGTTGCAGACGACCTTTCTCTTTGATGTCGCCCGGTTCGAAATCCATTACGCCGACTTCACTTGCCACTACCATGATGTCGTTGTGCGTAATAAGGTAGCGTGCGGGACGCAGACCGTTGCGATCCAACATACCACCCGCATAGCGTCCGTCGCTGAAGAGTAGTGCGGCAGGTCCGTCCCAAGGTTCCATGAGGATAGAGTGGTATTCGTAGAAGGCCTTGAGGTCTTCGCTGATGGGGTTCTTTTCGTTGAAGGATTCCGGTACGAGCATTGCCATGGCATGCGGTAGGCTGAGGCCGGACATGACAAGGAACTCCAGTACGTTGTCCAGCGAGGCGCTGTCGCTCATGTTCGGCTGGATGATGGGACGCAGTTCTTTGATGTCGCCAAGGGCGGGAGAGGACAGGACGCTTTCACGCGCTTCCATCCAGCCGCGGTTACCGCGTATGGTATTGATTTCACCGTTGTGCGCCAAGAGACGGAACGGCTGTGCCAGTCCCCATGTAGGGAAGGTGTTGGTGCTGAAACGGGAGTGCACCAGAGCCAGTCCGCTGGTGAAGTAGTTGTTTGTCAGGTCGGGGAAGTAGTTACGTAACTGTAGGGAAGAGAGCATACCTTTATAGATGATGTTCTTCGTAGACAGCGACACGATATAGAAATCCTCTCGTGCGGCTATATCCGACCTGCGTACTTTGTTTTCTATTCTTTTCCTTATTATATAGAGACGGCGGTCGGCGGTTTCACTGTCCGTAAATCCGGTGATGAAGATTTGTTTGATGTCGGGTTCGTTGGCAAGTGCGGCCTCACCCAGTATTTCGGGGCAGGTAGGCACATTGCGCAGGTGCATCAGCGTCAATCTTTCTTTCTCTATTTCTTCAATGATGATACTCAGGATGGCTGCCCGGTCTTTCTCATCTTTCGGAAGAAAAAGCAGTCCTGTTCCGTATTTCCCTTTTTCGGGAACGGGGATGCCTTGCAGCAGGATGAATTCGTGCGGTATTTGCAACATGATGCCGGCGCCGTCTCCGGTCTTGTTGTCGGCACCTTCCGCTCCGCGATGACGCATATTCTCCAATACTTTCAATGCGGATTCAACCAATTCATGTGATTTGCTGCCGTGAATGTTCACTAACATTCCCACACCGCAAGCGTCGTGTTCATTGGTGGCATCATACAGGCCCAACTGCATGGGCTGTCGTTGTGCGGGTTGTTCCTTTGTTTTGTTGTTAAAAAGCTCTTTGTTTTTCATTTTTGGTTTACTCTAATTTATGTAATACCTATTTGTTGTATCAAAATGTTTTGCAAATATATATATTTAGTTTCAAATTGATAACAATATTCCTCGATTTGTGCCTTGCTAAATACTTACACCGGGGGATGAAGTTATAATCTGATAGAAAATACCCTTTGTTTTCTTCTAATCTTAAATCAGATTTCGTCTGTTTGCTTTAAGATTATAAATTAGACCTTTTGCTTTTAAAATATTATTTTCCTTGTCTTTTTGATAATAAAATAACTTTTTTCTACTCTTTTGACAAATAAATAGTGAAAAGGTTAACTTTATGTTCTAAAGAATATATATCTTTGCAGCGCAAATCAAATACTGATATATTATGTGTGGAATAGTAGGCTATATAGGTCAAAGAAAAGCCTACCCCATTCTTATCAAAGGTTTGAAGCGGTTGGAGTACCGCGGATACGATAGTGCAGGGGTAGCATTAATCAGTGATGACCGACAACTGAACGTGTACAAGACGAAAGGAAAGGTTTCGGATTTAGAAACTTTCGTTACTCAAAAAGATATTTCCGGTAGTATAGGTATTGCACATACCCGCTGGGCTACACATGGAGAACCTTGTTCCGTTAACGCTCATCCCCATTATTCCTCTTCCGAAAGATTCGCTCTTATTCACAACGGTATCATTGAAAATTACGCCGCCCTTAAAGACAAACTCCAAGCCAAAGGCTATACTTTTAAAAGTAGTACCGACACCGAGGTACTGATACAACTCATAGAATACATTCAGGTTATAAACCGCATCGATTTACTGACTGCCGTGCAACTGGCTTTGCAGGAGGTTATCGGTGCATATGCCATTGCCGTGCTCGACAGGGAGAATCCTGATGAGATTATTGCTGCGCGCAAAAGCAGTCCGTTGGTGGTGGGTATCGGGCAGGATGAATTCTTCTTGGCATCCGATGCCACTCCGATTGTGGAATATACGGACAAGGTGGTCTATCTGGAAGATGAGGAGATAGCCGTTATTCGTTGTGGGGAGAAACTGAAAGTGGTGAATCTCAAGAATGTGGAGTGCCCGCACGAGGTAAAGACGGTGGCGCTCAATCTCGGCCAGTTGGAGAAGGGCGGTTATCCGCATTTCATGTTGAAGGAGATTTTTGAGCAACCCGATTGTATTCATGACTGTATGCGCGGACGCATTAATCTGGAGGGTACTAACGTGGTGCTTTCCGCCATTATAGATTATAAGGAACGTCTGCTTGCTGCCAAACGTTTTGTAATTGTGGCTTGTGGCACGTCGTGGCACGCTGCGCTTATAGGCAAACATCTGATAGAGAGTTTCTGCCGCATTCCGGTGGAAGTGGAGTATGCTTCGGAATTTCGTTACCGGGACCCGGTGATTGACAGTAGTGATGTGGTGATTGCCATTTCGCAAAGCGGGGAGACAGCCGATACGCTGGCTGCCATAGAACTTGCCAAAAGCCGTGGTGCATTTATATATGGCATCTGTAATGCTATCGGTTCGAGTATTCCGCGCGCTACGAATACGGGGTCTTACATTCATGTAGGGCCGGAAATAGGTGTGGCGTCCACCAAAGCCTTTACAGGTCAGGTAACTGTGCTCACCATGTTGGCATTGACTCTTGCACGGGAGAAGCGTACGATTGATGAAACGCAATACCTCGCCATAGTGAGGGAACTCGGACAGATTCCCGGAAAGATGAAAGAGGTGCTGAAGCTGAACGACCGTATAGCGGAGCTTTCCAAAATCTTCACTTACGCACACAATTTTATCTATCTGGGACGCGGTTACAGTTATCCCGTAGCGTTGGAAGGCGCTTTGAAGCTGAAAGAAATCTCGTACATCCATGCGGAAGGCTATCCGGCCGCCGAAATGAAGCATGGGCCTATTGCTTTGATAGATGCGGAAATGCCGGTGGTGGTTATTGCCACACAGAACGGATTGTACGAAAAAGTACTGAGCAATATACAGGAAATTAAAGCGCGCAAAGGCAGGGTGATAGCGATTGTTACCAAGGGAGATACGGTTATCGGTAAAATCGCTGACATTTGTATCGAACTTCCCGAAACAATGGAATGTCTTGGCCCGTTAATAACTACGGTTCCCTTGCAACTGCTCGCTTATCACATAGCCGTATGTAAAGGCATGGATGTAGACCGACCGCGTAATCTTGCCAAGTCGGTAACGGTGGAATGACCGGAAGCGGATGATGTGTATGGGTAAAACAGATAATGCGTTTGCCCTTGACAGATGATATGTTCTCAGAACATAAATAACGCGTTTTTAAAAGAAGTAATAACTCATTAGTAAATATATAAATGGAACAACTGAAGCATGAATGTGGCGTCGCCATGATACGCCTGCTGAAACCGCTGGAGTATTACGAAGAAAAGTACGGTACATGGATGTACGGGCTGAACAAGCTCTATCTTCTCATGGAGAAACAGCACAACCGGGGGCAGGAAGGCGCCGGACTGGCTTGTGTGAAACTGGAAGCGAACCCCGGCGAGGAATATATGTTTCGCGAACGGGCGCTCGGTTCGGGAGCCATCACCGAGATATTCGGCACGGTGCAAAGCAACTTTAAAGACCTTACGAAAGAACAACTGCACGACGCCGGCTATGCCAAGCGCGTGCTCCCCTTTGCGGGGGAGGTGTATATGGGGCATCTGCGTTACTCCACCACGGGGAAGTCGGGCCTCTCGTACGTGCATCCGTTTCTCAGGCGGAACAACTGGCGTGCCAAGAACCTTGCCCTGTGCGGTAACTTCAACCTGACGAACGTGGATGAAATCTTCGCACGCATCACCGCCATCGGCCAGCACCCGCGCAAGTATGCCGATACGTATATCATGCTGGAGCAGGTGGGCCACCGGCTCGACCGCGAGGTGGAGCGCCTCTTCAACCTTGCCGAAGCCGAAGGGCTGACGGGCATGGACATCACGCATTACATCGAAGACCACATCGACCTCGCCAACGTCCTGCGCACCTCAAGCAAGGAGTGGGACGGGGGCTATGTGATGTGCGGACTTACCGGAAGCGGCGAGACATTCGCCGTCCGCGATCCGTGGGGCATCCGCCCTGCATTCTGGTATCAGGACGATGAGATAGCGGTGCTTGCCAGCGAGCGTCCCGTCATCCAGACCGCGCTCAACGTCTCAGCCGACCGTATCAGGGAGCTGCAACCGGGACAGGCTTTGCTCATTAACAAAGCCGGCAAGCTCCGCACGGTGCAAATCAACAAGCCGCGCGAGGTGAAGCCTTGCTCCTTCGAGCGTATCTATTTCAGTCGCGGCAGTGACATGGACATCTACAAGGAACGTAAACTGTTGGGTGAGAAACTGGTGCCCAACATCCTGAAAGCCATAGACAAGGATATAGACCACACCGTCTTTTCCTTTATACCGAATACCGCGGAAGTGGCTTTCTACGGAATGTTGCAGGGACTGGACGATTATCTCAACGAGGAGAAGGTGCGGCAGATTGCCGCTTTGGGACACAACCCCAGCCACGATGAGCTGGAGCGTATCCTGTCCCGCCGCATACGGAGCGAGAAGGTGGCCATTAAGGATATCAAGCTGCGTACTTTCATTGCCGAGGGCAACAGCCGCAACGACCTTGCCGCCCATGTGTACGACATCACTTACGGCAGCCTCGTGCCCGGCACGGACAATCTGGTTATCATAGACGACAGCATTGTGCGCGGCACTACCCTGAAGCAGAGCATCATCGGCATCCTCGACCGCCTCGGTCCGAAGAAGATAGTAATTGTAAGCTCCTCACCGCAGGTGCGCTATCCCGACTATTACGGCATCGACATGGCGAAGATGAGCGAGTTCATAGCTTTCAAGGCTGCCATCGAGTTGCTGAAAGAGCGCGAGATGCGCGATGTTATCGAGTCTGCCTACCGCAAGTCCAAAGAACAGGTGAGTCTGCCCAAAGAACAGATGGTGAACTACGTAAAGGAGATATACGCTCCCTTTACCGACGAGGAGATTTCCGCCAAAATGGTGGAACTGCTCACCCCGAAAGGTACGAAAGCCCAAGTGCAGATTGTATATCAGCCTCTTGAAGGCCTGCATGAAGCCTGTCCGCGGCACCGGGGCGACTGGTACTTCAGCGGTGACTATCCCACGCCGGGCGGTGTGAAGTTGCTGAACATGGCATTTATTAATTACATAGAACAAGTATATCAATTCTGAATATGAGAAATGTGACTCTTATCCTTGACGACGGGAGCCGTTTTCACGGCAAGTCGTTCGGTTATGAAAAGCCGGTAGCGGGAGAGGTGGTGTTCAACACTGCCATGTCGGGTTATCCCGAAAGCCTGACCGACCCTTCGTATGCCGGACAGTTGATGACGCTTACATATCCCTTGGCGGGCAATTACGGTGTGCCGCCTTTTACCTTCGCCCCCGACGGGCTGCCTGTATTTATGGAGAGCGAACGCATCCACGCCGAAGCCCTTATTGTAAGCGATTATTCCGGTAACTACAGTCATTGGAATGCTGTGGAAAGCCTCGGCAACTGGCTGAAACGCGAACAAGTGCCGGGCATTACGGGCATCGATACCCGCGAGTTGACGAAAGTGCTGCGCGAGCACGGGGTGATGATGGGCAAGATTGTCTTTGACGACGATCCCGATAATGTGCCCCAAGCTGCTTATGCGGGTGTAAACTATGTGGATAAGGTGAGTTGCAGGGAAGTTATCCGCTACAACACGGGCGAGGGCAGAAAGAAAGTGCTCCTTGTGGACTGCGGCGTCAAGGCCAACATCATCCGTTGCCTCTTGAAACGGGATGTGGAAGTAATCCGCGTTCCCTGGGATTACGACTTCAACGGACTGGAGTTCGACGGGCTGTTCATCTCCAACGGTCCCGGCGACCCCGATACCTGCGATGCCGCCGTCCGGAACATCCGCAAGGCGATGCAGAACGAGAAGCTGCCTATTTTCGGCATCTGCATGGGCAATCAGCTACTCTCCAAAGCCGGTGGAGCCGAAATATACAAATTGAAATACGGACACCGCAGTCACAACCAGCCCGTACGCATGGTGGGTACGGAGCGTTGTTTCATCACTTCGCAGAACCACGGTTATGCGGTGGACAGCAACACGCTGGGCGCAGACTGGGAACCGCTCTTCGTCAATATGAACGACGGCTCCAACGAAGGCATCCGCCATAAGCGCAATCCGTGGTTCTCCGCACAGTTTCATCCCGAAGCGGCCAGCGGACCGACGGATACGGAATTTCTGTTCGATGAGTTCGTAAAACTGCTATAACCGTTTTATCGGTATCGAAAAAGATTCGGATACGTGTGAAAACAAATTATTGGTACAATCAAATCAAGACAAATGAAAGAGAACAATATAAAGAAAGTCCTGCTGCTGGGGTCCGGTGCACTGAAAATAGGTGAGGCGGGAGAGTTTGACTACTCCGGTTCGCAGGCGCTCAAGGCATTGAAGGAAGAAGGTATCCACACCGTCCTCATCAATCCGAACATTGCCACGGTGCAGACCTCGGAAGGCGTTGCCGACCGGATTTACTTCCTGCCCGTAACCCCTTACTTCGTGGAGAAGGTTATCGAAAAGGAACGTCCCGACGGCATTATGCTCGCCTTTGGCGGACAAACGGCTTTGAACTGTGGTGTGGAGCTTTACAAGGAAGGTGTTTTCGGAAAATACGGCGTCGAGGTGCTCGGTACGCCCGTACAGGCCATTATAGATACGGAAGACCGCGAGATATTCGTACAGAAGCTGAACGAAATCAATGTAAAGACCATCCGGAGCGAGGCTGTGGAGAATGCTGCGGATGCCCGCCGCGCCGCTGCGGAACTGGGCTATCCGGTTATCGTCCGTGCCGCCTATGCGCTCGGCGGGTTAGGGTCGGGCTTCTGCGACAACGAAGACGAGCTGAACGTACTGGTGGAAAAGGCTTTCTCTTTCTCCCCGCAAGTGCTGGTGGAGAAATCCTTGCGCGGTTGGAAAGAGGTGGAGTACGAAGTGGTACGCGACCGTTTCGACAACTGCATCACGGTGTGCAACATGGAGAACTTCGACCCGCTGGGCATCCACACCGGAGAGTCTATCGTGATTGCTCCGTCGCAGACACTGAGCAATACGGATTATCATAAACTGCGCGAACTGGCTATCCGCATCATCCGCCACATCGGCATTGTGGGCGAGTGCAACGTGCAGTATGCCTACGACCCCGAAAGCGAGGACTACCGCGTTATCGAGGTAAACGCCCGCTTGAGCCGTTCGTCTGCACTTGCCTCTAAGGCAACGGGTTATCCGCTGGCATTCGTTGCCGCCAAATTAGGACTGGGCTACGGCCTTTTCGAATTGAAGAACTCCGTAACCAAGACCACCGGCGCATTCTTCGAGCCGGCACTGGACTATGTGGTCTGCAAGATTCCCCGTTGGGATTTGGGCAAGTTTCATGGCGTAGATAAGGAATTGGGTTCGAGCATGAAGTCCGTGGGCGAGGTCATGGCTATCGGACGTACTTTTGAAGAAGCCATTCAGAAGGGGTTGCGCATGATAGGACAGGGGATGCACGGATTCGTGGAGAACAGGGAGCTTGTTATCCCCGACATAGACAAGGCGCTGCGCGAGCCTACCGACAAGCGTATCTTCGTTATCTCCAAGGCCTTCCGTGCCGGATATACCGTAGACCAGGTGCACGCGCTGACAAAGATAGACCGCTGGTTCCTTGAAAAGCTGATGAATATAATGGACACCAGCAGGGCGCTGCACGAATATTCGGAAAAGGTGCAGGATGAACCGGAAGCCGCACAAGGTGAAGGTACGTCGGAAGCCGCACAAGGTGAAAGGATGCTTCACTCCCTCCTGAATGACAAAGCCGCGCGGGAACTGTTGCACAAGGCCAAGATACAGGGTTTCTCCGATTTCCAGATAGCCCGCGCTTTCGGCCTAGAACGGTATATGGACGGTGAGGACGCCATCCTTGCCATACGTGCCCTGCGCAAGCATGCAGGTATTCTGCCCGTAGTGAAACAAATAGACACCCTTGCTGCCGAATATCCCGCCCGTACCAACTATCTGTACCTGACGTACAGCGGCATCGCCCACGACGTGCATTACCTGGGCGACCGTAAATCCATCGTCGTACTCGGTTCGGGTGCGTACCGCATCGGTTCCTCGGTGGAGTTCGACTGGTGCGGCGTGCAGGCATTGAACACCATCCGCAAGGAAGGCTACCGCAGCGTCATGATCAACTACAACCCCGAAACCGTATCTACGGACTATGACATGTGCGACCGCCTTTATTTCGATGAGCTTACCTTCGAGCGCGTCATGGATATTCTCGAACTGGAGAATCCGCACGGCGTCATCGTATCCACCGGCGGCCAGATACCCAACAACCTCGCCTTGCGTCTCGATGCGCAGCGCGTGCCTATTCTCGGTACGAGCGCCAGGAGCATCGACAACGCCGAAGACCGCGACAAGTTCTCTGCCATGCTGGACCGCATCGGCGTAGACCAGCCCGAATGGCGTGCGCTCACCTCGCTGGAAGATATCAACGCCTTTGTCGATAAGGTAGGCTTCCCGGTGCTGGTTCGTCCCAGCTACGTGCTTTCGGGCGCGGCAATGAACGTCTGCTCCAACCGGGAAGAGCTGGAACGTTTCCTGCAACTGGCGGCAAACGTCTCGAAGAAACATCCGGTGGTGGTGAGCCAGTTCATAGAGCATGCCAAGGAGGTGGAAATGGATGCCGTGGCGCAGAACGGGGAAATCGTTGCCTATGCCATCAGCGAACACATCGAGTTTGCAGGCGTGCACTCCGGCGATGCGACTATCCAGTTCCCGCCGCAGAAACTGTATGTGGAGACGGTGCGCCGCATCAAGCGCATCAGCCGCGAGATAGCCCGCGAGCTGAACATCTCCGGCCCGTTCAATATCCAGTATCTCGCCAAGGACAACGACATCAAGGTAATCGAATGTAATCTGCGTGCGTCGCGTTCATTCCCCTTTGTAAGCAAGGTGCTCAAGATAAACTTTATCGAACTGGCTACGAAAGTAATGCTCGGCATCCCCGTGCAGAAGCCGGACAAGAACCTGTTCGACCTCGATTATGTAGGAATCAAGGCTTCTCAGTTCTCCTTCAACCGCCTGCAAAAGGCAGACCCCGTATTGGGCGTGGATATGGCGTCTACGGGCGAGGTGGGGTGCATAGGCAGTGATACTTCCTGCGCTATTCTTAAAGCGATGCTTTCGGTGGGTTACCGTATTCCGCAGAAGAATATCCTGCTCTCCACCGGTACGCCGAAGCAGAAGGTAGACATGCTTTCCGCAGCCCGCATGCTTCAAAAGAAAGGGTATAAACTGTTTGCTACCGGCGGTTCGAGCAAGTTCCTTACCGAGAACGGGGTGGAGAACACCCGTGTCTACTGGCCGAGCGAGCCCGACATGCACCCGCAGGCGCTCGAAATGCTGCACAGAAAAGAGATAGATATGGTGGTGAACATTCCGAAGAACCTCACCGCGGGCGAGTTGGACAACGGTTACAGAATACGCCGCGCCGCTATCGACCTTAATATTCCGCTGATAACGAATGCACGTCTGGCAAGTGCGTTTATCAATGCCTTCTGCACCATGACACCGGACGATTTGGCTATCAGGGCTTGGGACGAATATAAGTAAAAGTGCTTGGGCAACCGTTCCGAACTCCGGCCCGGAGCATCCGGTTTGCCGGTGTTTTTCTACGGTATCTCTGCGATATAAAGCAGAGATACCGTAGGTAAAACCCGGTTATGGAGTATTGTTTTCTTCGTCCCGTAGCTGCGGGCTGTACAGCCCGCATATGGAAACCGCAGAGCCCGCAATTGCCCCCCGTGCGGCCCGCAACTGCAAAACGGGGTTTTCCTATAAGCATTCCGTAGTTTTATCGATGGCTTTTCGATATAAATCAATGGATAAAGTATGAAAAAGCAGGCGGATAAAGAGAGCGTTTCCCCGGTTTTTTTCTTTTTAGGCACGGAATTACACGGATTTCACGGAAAAAGGATAAAATAAATCCGTATCTATCCGTGTAATTCCGTGTTTAAAAGGAAATTATCAAGTATATTTTGACAAAACCTCTTGTCATAACAATGGTCGTCACCGCTCAATGCCCCATAAACAAAGGGATAGAAAGCGAAAGTGACGAGTGATGAGAAAAAACGTGTTTTTCCTAATATTCCAACGCTTTGTTTTAGTCAGAATGCAAAGAAGGGATAAATCAGATAGCTATTGGCATTTTTATCATACCCTTTGATGCCGATTCTGTCCCAATCATCGAGAAATCCCCAGACGATAATCCAACTGAGTTGTCGGTTGAATTCGGTACTGGTCTGGTATATACGTCTTTTACCAACTGACAGATTTCTTGCCGACCTGCCTGCTTTGCCCAATTGTGCGTTCAGCTTGTCCAGGTTTGTCGTAGCCATTGTTGTATGGTTCGTGGCTGTTGTCACATCCGTTGCAGATGAGAAGGCTGCAAAGCAGTATATTGGCAGATAGGTGTTTCATGTCGTTTCGTTTTTAGTTTATCACAACCGTTTCGCTTACCGTTTCAGTACTTCCTGTGTTCCATGTCGGAAGGCTGCCTGCTGTTACGGTGACTTTCTTCCGGGAGATGTCGAGGGTATAACTTATGGAAGCTCCTTCCGTCCACATTTCAGTCGATGGCAGTGTCTGGTTGCTCAGGATGATAGTCTGGGTGATGTCCGTATTATCGGAATTATAGGCTTGGTAGGTGTAGGTGAGGTTGAAGACACTCTCTGTTCCGTAAGGCAGCAGATAGAAGGTTGCGAGCAGTTCCTTGGGGGTTGCGGTGTTATCCGGAATATCGAAACGGGTAGCGGTGGCGGTGAATGTTTCCGTTTCGGCGGGGGCGGGATAACTCCAGCCGAATCCTTTGTCTTTACTGTCTTCCGGGATATGGCAGGTGAGGATACCGTTTTTCATTCCGCGGATGGAGAATGCCGTGATTTGCTTTCCGGTCGTGTTGTCGTCGCTTTTTACGTAGATGGCAATCCGGGTCAGGGTATGGTGGAAGCGTAACTTCACCAGGCTGTTGTCCGAAGCGGAAGTCTGGTTCATCAGCGGGACGGCGACTAAAAAAATGCGCTTTTTCGTGGAAAGGATGTTTTGGGGGACGGTATAACGGGGCTTACCGGCAGCAAAACAGGGAAAATGCTTCTGATAAAACATTTTCCCTGTCGAGTATAAGGAGGGTCGCTTGGGAGGCGAATAAATAATTTTACATTTTGTTGGTAGGGTGCAAGAGTATCCGTTATTTTATTCTTTGTCGGTCTCCTTATATATTTTCTAATTGTCCGTAATCTGCATTTTAGTAATATATGTACGTTTTCATTTCAGCAGCGTTCCCGTTGCCTTTAAATAAGTGATGTAATTCAGGTACAGTCGAAAGCATGCGTCGACTTTGGTTTCGTACGCCTGCTGCCACAGAGCTTGCGCTTCCAGGTGGTCGGACAGGGTTTCCAGTCCCACGTCGTATTGGCTGCGGCTCACTCTCATGTTTTCTTCCGCCTGTTGCAGGGAGCGTTCGGCAATGGTGCTTTCCAGCCGGGCTTCGTCGAGGTTGTTGACAGATTGTGCCAGCTCAAGCAGCATCTGTTCGTTCATGTTCTCCTGTTCGAGGCGCGCCTGCTCCAGTTTGGCTTTGGCTGCACGTACTTTATTGCTGTTTGCACCGAAATGGAAGAGCGGTACGCTTACGTTCAGAAGCACAGAGAAGCTGCCGCCGTCGAACAGGTCCTGGTCGCTGATTTCCAAGCCGTGGATGTAGTCGTACGAACCTTTCACACCGATTTTGGGCAGGAGTTCGCTGCGGTTCAGCTTCACCTGCTGCTTGGCGATGGCCACTTGCTGGTTCAGTATGGCATATTCGGGGCGGGCGGAGATGTCGGCTGTTTGTAGCCGGATGTCCTGTGCCACTTCGGGAAAAGTATCGGCAGTGCGTATATCTGCCGTCAGCGGTTTGCCGATGTAGTGGCAGAGGTTCATGGTGGCCAGGCGCAGCGCATTGTCGGCCTTGCGGATGTTGAGTTCGCTTTCGTTCAGCTTTACCTGCACTTTCAGCACGTCGTTCTGGGGTTTGAGTCCGTGTTTATGGGCGCTTTCCACGTTTTTCATCAGTTCCGTGAGCACGGCACTGTATTTGTCGGCCACTTTCTTCATCTCTTTGGCTTTGATGACTTGTGCGTATGCCTGCTCTGTCTTTACAATGACTTCCGAGGCTGTAAGCGTCTCGCTCAACTGTGCCATTTCCTTACCCAGCAGGGACATTTTGTATGCAGCACGGATTTTACCGCCCATGTAGAGCGGCTGTTCCACTTGTATGCCGCCCATATATACCATGCCTATCTTGTAGTTCAGGTCTATTCCGGGGAAGTAGGCGAACCCCTTGTTGGGAAGGAATTGCCCTGTGGCATCGGGCAGGAAAGTAGGCAGGTTGCCACCGGCTATGCCGAGGCTGCCGTCTGATGTACTGTAGATACCCGTACCGCTGAGGCTGAAGTTGGGGAAGAAGTTGCCCTTATAGCTCTTTGCGGTGTAGTGTGCACTTTCCGTTTGTCTGGCGGCGGCTGCCATTTCTTTATTGTATTTCAGTGCCATTTCCCTGCATTGTTCCAGTGTCAGCGTCTCTTGGGCGGAGATGCAGGCAGCGGAGAGCAGGGCGGCGAGGATGAATGTTGTCTTTTTCATTATTGTTCGTTTTTTATATGAAAGAATAATGCGTATAGTACAGGGATGAACAGGAGTGTTATCAGCGTTCCGAATGTGAGGCCGCCCATGATGGAAGCTGCCAGCGAACCGAACATCGCGTCGGGCAGCAGCGGTATCATACCCAGAATGGTGGTCAGCGCAGCCATGGTCACAGGACGGAGACGGCTTTGGGCACTATCTACCAGTGCCGTAATAGGTTCTACCCCTTGGTTGAGCTGAAGGGTGATTTCATCCATCAGTACGATGCCGTTCTTGATAAGCATGCCTATCAGTCCCAGCGTACCCACGATTGCCACGAAGTTGAACGTCTTGTCTGTAAGCAGCATCACAGCCACCACTCCCACAAGCAGCATGGGCAGACTGCAGAAGATGATAATCGGTTTGCGGTAGTCCTTGAACAGCATGATAAGAATGGCAATCATCAGGATGATGGCAAGCGGGAAGTTCTTGAACAGATACTCCATGGACTCGTCGCTGGCGCTCTTCTCGCCCTGCCAATGCAGGGTATAGCCTTGCGGAAGCTCTATCTGTTCTATCCGGCGGGCGATAATCTGCCTTGCCTTTTCGGTCTCTATGCCGGGAGCGGGAGAGCATTGCACGCGCTGGCTGCGCTGTCCGTTATAGCGTGGTACGACGGGGTCTTCCCAGCGGATGTCGATGCGCTTGCTGATTTGTTTCAGCGGGGTGCTTCCCATGAGGCTTTCCACCAGTTCTTCCTTGCTCAGCGTACCTGCCTTCAGTTTCACCATGGTTTCCTCGTTCAGCAGTCCGTTCAGCGAGGGCAGGGCGGAGAATACCTGCGTATTGCCGAGGTCTTCTATCGGCTTTCCTTCCTCGTCCAGACATTTCAGGTAGATGTTGTCGCGGTGGATGCCTTCGTAGAAGAACCCGATGGGTATGCCACCGTTGGCGGAAAGCAGGGACATGCTTACGTCGTTGCGGCTGAGACCCAGCGCGCGGGCGGCTGCCTGGTCGTACTCGATGGAGAGTACGGGTATTTGCGGTTCCCAGTCGGTGGTGATGAGGCGGACCTCCGGCGTGTGTTCCATAATGTACCGCGCACTGTCGGCCAAGCGGTGCAGTACGGCAGGGTCGGGACCCATGAACTGCGCTTCGATAGGGTACTTCTTGAACATCAGGTTGTAGCGTTTCAGGTTGATATAAGCATCCGGATAACGCCGTGTCAGGTATTCCTGTATCTCATCCATATTCTCTACCAGGTCGTCAGGAGAGGTGAAGTCTATAATCAGTTCGCCGTACGACAAGGACGGATTGGCGATGCTGCGCACCAGGTTGTAGCGTCCCGGCGTGCCGCCGACAGAGGCGGTGACGTGGGTAATCTCCTTGCGTGTTTTCAGGTAGGATTCTATCTCCCTTAAATCGCGTGCCACGCGGGTGGAGTTATTGCCTTCGGGCAGCTTGTACTCCATGTAGAGCTGGTCGTACACCATATCGGGGAAGAAACCCTGTCGCATGTAGCCGTAGCCGAAAATGGAAAGTCCCAGCAGGGCGAGCATCGCCAGTACGACGCTCCAGCGATGTGCCAGTCCGAAGTAGAGGGCGGTGCGCAGCAGGGCATAGGTACGTCCTTTGTATTCGCGCTTTCCGGTGGCGCTGACTTCAACGGCAGGGTGCAGCTTGCGGTTTGCCATCAGCGGCACATGCACCAGCGCCAGCACCCAACTCAGCAGTAAGGACACCGCCAGTACGATGAACAGGTCGCGGGTGTATACCCCGGCAGTGTCCGGCGACAGGAAGATGGGAAGGAAAGCGATGATGGCTATCAGTGTGGCGCCCAGCAGGGGCATTGCCGTCTGGCGGCCGATGGCTGTCATTGCCTCCATGCGGTTTTTGCCGGCTTTCAGGTCTACCAGTATGCCGTCTACGATGACAATGGCATTATCTACCAGCATACCCATTGCCAGCACGAAAGCGGCAAGCGATACACGCTGCATGGTTCCGTCCGCCGTGTACAGGAACAGGAACGAACCGAATACGGTGACAATGAGGCTGATGCCGATGATGATTCCGCTCTTGAAACCCATGGCCAGCATCAGGATTACCACAACGATGATGACGGACTCTATCAGGTTGATGACGAAAGTACCCAAAGAGGCTCCCACACGTTCGGGCTGATAGAATACCTTGTGGCACTCCACGCCTGCGGGCAGGCGGCTTTCTTTCAGTTGCGCCAGTTTTTTCTCTACGGCAGCGCCCACTTTCACGATGTCCGAACCGCTGGAAGCTGCGATGAGGATTCCCTGCGCCCGTTCGCTGTCGAAGAACAGTTCGTTGCGGGTAGGCTCTTCGTATCCTTTCTCGATGCGGGCGATGTCGCGCATGCGGAGCTGGTCGTCGTCATGCCCTTGTATCAGCATGCTGCCTATGTCTTCCACTGTCCTGAACTTGTCGCTGACGGTGACGCGGATGCGGTTGTCGCCGTTGTCGTAGTAGCCGCTGTAAGTGGTCCTGTTCTGTCCGTTCAGGGTGGCGAGGACTTCAGCGGGCTTTACGCCGAGGTTTGCCATGCGGTCTTGCAGCAGGGAGATGTTGATGCATTCGGGACGTTTGCCGTACAGTTCCACCCGTTCTACGCCCGTCATGTCGCTTATTTCGCGCTTGATAAGCTCTGCGTAGTCGGACAGCTCCCGGTCGGACAGTCCGTCACCGGTCAGTGCGTAGAACATTCCGTATACATTGCCGAAGTCGTCTTTCACGATGGGGGTGCTCGCTCCGTCGGGCAGCAGGGCGCAGGCGTCGCTCACCTTGCGGCGCAGCATGTCCCAGCACTGCTCCACTTCATCGTCCGGGGTAATGGTGGTGAGTTCTACCTGTATCAGGGAGAGGTCGTTGTACGAGTAGCTTTCCACATTATCTATATTGCCCATGCTGCGGATGCTCTTCTCCAGCACATCCGTCACTTCCAGCTCTACCTGGTGGGCGGATGCCCCCGGATAGGTGGTTACCACCATGGCGAGTTTCACTTTTATTTCAGGGTCTTCCAGCTTGCTCATCTGGTAGCAGGAGAGGATGCCGCCTACAAACAGGACGGTCACCAGGAAGTAAACCAGATTGCGGTTTTTGAATGCCCATTTGCTTATATCCATAATTGCTGAGTTTTAAAGGAAAACAATGCTATAACAGTCCGCCGATGTTTGTGTCGCTGGCAGCAGGCAGAGGAGTCACGGTTTCTCCGTCCTTTATGTGATGTATTCCTGCCGACACCACTTGGTCGCCGGGTTGCAGCCCGTCGGAAGCGATGATGCTGCGTCCGTTGCTCAGCAGGCGTACGAGGGTTACTTCGCGGCTGTGTACTTTGCTGTCGGACGGGTTGTATACGAATACGCAGGTTTTGCCGTCTTTTTGCAGGACAGCGCTGCCGGGTACGGAGAGGTTGCGTGAACTGTCATTGTTGCAAAGGATGGTAACCATGGTGTTCATGCCCGGAGAAGGAACGGGGCGGTTATCTGTAATCAGTTGCAGGCGCATGGTGTAGAGCTGGTTCGCATTTGCTTTGGGGGTGACGCTGATGAGTTTCAGCTCATAGGTCTGTTCCGGATAAATGTCGAACGTACAGCGGTATCGGTCAAATTGTTCGCGCCGGATGTATTCGGCTGCCGGAAGGTTTATTTCCACTTCCGGGGCGCTGTTGCTTATCATGGACAGGACAGGCATTCCGGCTCCCACCGTTTCGTGCGCTTCAAACAGTCTTTTCTGTATATAGCCGCTGAAAGGGGCGTAAAGGCGGGTGTAGCCCAACTGGTCTTTGTGATGCCGGTATTTGGCGGTGATTTGTTTCAGTCCGTACACGGCCTTGTCGTTGGCATTGGGCGTGGTTCCGTTGTCTTTGTAAAGCGCCATTACGCGTTCCGCCTCTGCCTTAATCTGTTTGTATTCGGCCTCGGTGGCGTCCAGTTGCACCTGGTAGTCTGTAGGGTCCAGTTCGGCAAGCAGCTGTCCTGCCTGCACGCGGGCGCCGTCCTTTACATATATCTTCTGTATCGTGCCGCTCACTCTGAATGCGAGGCTGATGTCTTGTGCCGCTTTTACTTTTCCGGGATATTGCAGGCTGGTTTGCCCGCCGGCGGAGACAACCGTATCTGTTTTTACGGTCTGGTATTCTCGCGTGTCTTTAGCTCCGTTGCTACAGGATAACAGCGAGTAGAGTGAGATGCTTGTTAAAATCCAATAAATTCGTTTCATAATTCAAGGTATATTAGTTTTGTGACAAAATTACTCAGTCTCTTCTATATATAAAAGGTTTATAAGCATTATAAAATGTTCTGTTTATGCCCTCTCTTTGTAAAAAACGGACATTTTCCTGTCTATTGTGTTCTCTGGTATTCGGCAGGAGTCATGCCTGTTATCCGTTTGAAGAACTTCGAGAAAAAGGAAGGGTTGGGAAAGTTCAGCTCGTCCGATATTTGGAATATCAACAGATTGCTGTGTTTCAGCAATACTTTCGCTTCAAGAATAACGGATTGGTTGATCCATTGCATTACCGTCTGTCCGCTTGCCTCACGTATAACGGTGCTTAGGTAATGAGGGGTCAGGCATAGCTTGCCGGCATAGAAGTCGACGGAACGTTCCTGCTTGCTATGCTCGTTTACGAGAGCTATGAAGCGCCGGAATATTTCTTCCTGGCGTGAAAGGCGCAGCGGGGTGGCGGTACGCGTTTGCTCGTAAGTATACTTGAGGTTGTAAAGCAGGGAAATGATGAGATGCTGTACGGTTTCGCGGCGGTAGGGCGAGGAATGGAGTATATTCCACAGCAGGGTAAAGAACATCTCCGTCTGTGTCCACTCTTTCTCGTTAAATGACAGCACAATGCCATTTCCCGTGTAAGTTTCCGACAAGATAGAACCGGGCAGGGCAGGCAGGAAATTGCGTGCGGGCATTATGATTTGAAAATCATAGTCGGGACTGATTTCCAGCAGTTCTATCAGGGCATTGTCGGGGATAATTATGATTTTGCGGGCGGATGCTTCGTATTCGATGAGGTTGATGGAGATTCGCCCTGTTCCTTGCAGGACACGGATAATCCGTCCTTCTTTGGTACGGTAGGGTTGTCCGGTATGGAACAATTTGCTTCCCATTTGCGTAAAACTGATGACCATCCCCAAGTCATCGTTTATGAAGCGGTACTCAAGATGATTGATGATGTCCGGTTTATGACGGATGTCATCGAATGCAACGCTTATCGGTCTGCTTTTCTCCATATCTATAAACAGTAAGTAATTCAGTGGCAAAGATAATAAAGTATCCATATCGTTTGTCTTTTTCGGTAAAAAGTCGTACTATCGGAACATCATTGCTGACAAATGGATTGTAAACATACTAAGCTGTGCGTCTATCTTTGCATTGTGCTAAATAAAATAAGAAACAGATATGGATGTAAAACAAGCAATTCTCTCTTTAGCCTTTCTTCTTACGGCTGCATTGGCTCATGCACAACTGACCTTGGACGAGTGCCGACGTCAGGCGCAGGCCAATTATCCGTTGGTGCGCCGGTACGGACTGATAGAAAAGGCATGTGAATATGATCTTTCCAATGCCGGAAAGGGCTATCTGCCCCGGTTCTCATTGTCGGGAAAGGCCACGTATCAGAGTGATATAACCCGGCTGCCCGTCGAGATACCGGGTATTGATGTAGAGACAGCTCCCAAAGACCAGTATCAGGTGATGCTCGAATTGCAGCAAACCATTTGGGACGGCGGGGATATCCGCAACCGGAAACGTCTGACACGTGCGGCATCGGATGTGGACATGGAAAAGCAGCATGTAGATATGTACGCATTGAACGACCGTATCAACCAGCTGTTTTTCGGTATCCTGCTGCTGGACGAACAACTGAAGCAGAACCGGCTTTTGCAGGATGATTTGGGACGGACGCACAAGCAGGTGTCTGACTATATGGCAAACGGTATAGCTACCCAAAGCGATTTGGATGCCGTCAGTGTGGAGCAGTTGAATGCCGGACAGCACCGCATCGAACTGGAAACATCGCGTCAGGCATACGTAAACATGCTTTCCGCTTTTATAGGAAAAGAAATCCCTGCCGGAACTGTTTTTCAAAAGCCTGCACCGGAAAGTACCGTCAGTGTGGCGGGTGGGATAAATAACCGTCCTGAACTCCGCCTTTTCGAGGCTCAGACAGAACAGCTCAGCGTGCAGGAAGCTACATTGAATGCAAGGGTAATGCCCCGTTTCGGGCTTTTTGTGCAGGGTGCCTACGGCAATCCGGGGCTGAATATGCTGAAAGATGAATTCAGTGCATACTATATGGCAGGTGTACGCATGTCGTGGAATTTCGGCAGCCTCTATACCCTGAAGAACGACCGCCGCAGGATAGACAACAGCCGCCGGCAGATAGAAACAAGCAGAGACGTGTTTCTGTTCAATACCCGTTTGCAGGCCACACAGCAGGATGCGGGCGTATTGTCCATGCGCAGGCAAATGGCGGATGATGATGAAATTATCCGCTTGCGTGAGAATATCCGTCGTGCAGCCGAGGCCAAAGTGGAGAACGGAACGCTGACCGTTACCGACCTGCTTCGCGAGATAACCAATGAGAATCTGGCACGCCGGACCAAGGCATTGCATGAAGTGCAACTGTTGATGAATATCTGGCAGTTGAAATACACTTTGAATAATTGAGATTTTAGAATTGATGGTAACAATAAAATCCTATGATATGAAATCATTTACATTATTTCCAGTATTGTTCTTTCTTGTCGCTTGCAGCAGCGGTACACCCGAATATGATGCTACGGGAACTTTCGAGGCTACCGATGTCGTAGTCTCTGCCGAAGCGTCCGGAAAGATACTCGGTCTGGATGTGGAAGAAGGTACTGTTTTGAAAGCCGGGCAGGAAGCCGGCATTATCGACACAGTTCAGCTTTATCTGAAAAAACTCCAGTTGGAAGCCGGTGTTAAGTCCGTGGAAGGGCAACGCCCCGATATTCTGAAACAAGTGGCGGCAACCAAAGAACAAATCGTTCAGGCGCAACGCGAACGCGACCGTGTAGCCAATCTGCTTCGTGTAGGTGCAGCCAATCAGAAGCAGTTGGATGATGCCGAATCACTGCTTAAGGTACTCCGCAAACAACTTGCCGCACAAAACTCCACGTTGCAGAACAGCGACCAGAGTCTGACCTGGCAGAGTTCGTCGGTCGGTATTCAGGTTGCCCAGGTTGAAGACCAGTTAAAGAAATGCCACATCGTTGCTCCGCTGACCGGAACTGTCCTTGCCAAATATGCAGAAGCGGGAGAGCTGGCCGCACCGGGTACTCCGTTGTTCAAGATGGCTGATATGGAACAGATTTATCTGCGTGCCTATATCACTTCCGAGCAACTGTCCGAGGTGAAGCTGGGGCAGAAAGTGACTGTATATGCCGATTACGGTAAAGATGTCCGGACTGCATATCCGGGAGTCGTCACCTGGATTTCGGACAGTTCAGAGTTTACTCCCAAAACGATTCTTACGAAAGATGAACGTGCCAATCTGGTATATGCCGTTAAAGTGGCCGTGAAGAATGACGGTATGTTGAAAATCGGAATGTATGGGGGAGTGGATTTATAATTCGTCATTCGATACCGTCATGGATTTTGCAGTAACTGTCGATAATGTTTTTAAACGCTACGGCCAGGTGGAAGCCTTGCAAGGCGTTTCACTGTCCGTCCGTCCGGGTGAACTTTTCGGAATCATCGGCCCTGACGGTGCGGGGAAAACGTCTCTGTTCCGTATTCTTGCCACCTTGCTGCTTGCCGATGAAGGCAAGGCTACGGTATGCGGGCTGGATATGGTGAAGGATTATAAGGCTATCCGCCAACGGGTAGGGTATATGCCCGGACGCTTCTCTCTCTATCAGGATCTGACGGTAGAGGAGAACCTGAGTTTCTTCGCTACGGTTTTTCATACTACCATCGAAGAGAATTATGATTTGGTGCGTGACATCTACCGGCAGATAGAACCTTTCCGCAAGCGTCGTGCCGGAGCATTGTCCGGTGGCATGAAGTAGAAGCTTGCCCTAAGCTGTGCGCTTATCCATAAACCGGATGTCCTTTTTCTGGATGAGCCTACTACCGGTGTAGATCCGGTTTCGCGCAAGGAGTTCTGGGAGATGCTTCGCCGCCTCAAAGAACAGGGTATCACCATCATTGCCTCTACTCCAATTGTGGACGAGGCGCGTCAATGCGACCGTATTGCCTTTATCAATGAAGGCCGGATACATGGCATTGATACTCCCGACTGCATTATGAAGCAGTTTGCAGACATACTTTGTCCTTCGGGACTGTTGCACGAGAAAGCGGATAACCGTGAGAATTACGTAATAGAGGTGGACGGACTGACAAAACGTTTCGGTACTTTTACGGCTGTGGAGCATATCTCCTTCAAAGTCCGTCAAGGTGAAATATTCGGCTTTCTGGGAGCCAATGGAGCCGGTAAGACTACCGCTATGCGCATGCTCACGGGGTTAAGTCGTCCTACAGACGGTAAGGCTTGCGTGGCTGGTTTTGATGTTGCCACCCAATCCGAAGCCGTGAAGAAGAATATCGGCTATATGAGCCAGAAGTTTTCTTTGTACGAAGACCTCAAGGTATGGGAGAATATCCGCCTTTTTGCCGGTATCTACGGAATGCCCGAAGCCGAGATTGCTCCGAGAACAGATGAATTGCTTCAGCGCCTGGGTCTGGAAAAGGAACGTAATACGCTCGTAAAGAGCCTGCCGCTGGGCTGGAAACAGAAGCTGGCTTTCTCAGTCTCCATTTTTCATCATCCCAGGATTGTTTTCCTGGATGAACCTACAGGGGGTGTCGATCCTGCCACTCGCCGCCAGTTTTGGGAATTGATTTATCAGGCAGCCGACCGGGGCATCACCGTTTTTGTCACGACCCATTTTATGGATGAGGCAGAATATTGCGACCGTATTTCTATCATGGTGGACGGCGTAATCCGTGCGCTTGACACTCCCGACAGACTGAAACGGCAGTTTGGAGCCGATACCATGGACGATGTGTTCCAACAGTTGGCTCGTGAGGCTGTAAGAACGGTAGACTGATACAGATATAAAATTCAAAACAGATTGTTATATAACCATGAAACAATTCATAGCTTTTGTCCGAAAAGAATTCTTTCACATCTTCCGCGACCGGCGCACGATGCTGATTCTGCTGGGTATGCCCGTTGTGCAGATAATCCTTTTCGGCTTTGCCATCACTACGGAAGTAAGGAATGTGCGTGTGGCCGTTCTCGACCCTTCCAATGATGCCGTAACCCGACGCATAATCGATCGTGTGGATGCCAGTGAGTACTTTACCGTTATCCGCCGTCTGCATTCTCCCGAAGAAGCAGAACGCTTTTTCAGGAGCGGTGACATTGATATGGCAATAGTCTTTAGCGAACGTTTCTCGGACAATCTCTATACCGGTGAGGCCGGAGTACAGATTATTTCCGATGCCACCGACCCTAATATGGCTACCATGCAGGCGGGATATGCCACAAATATCATCTCCATGGTCAGACAGGATATGCTTCCGCCCGGAGTACGCGTATCCGCCATTGTGCCCCAAGTCAAGCTGCTTTATAATCCGCAGATGAAGAGTGCCTATAATTTTGTTCCCGGTGTTATGGGGCTTATCCTGATGCTGATTTGCGCAATGATGACTTCCATCTCCATCGTGCGCGAGAAGGAGACGGGAACTATGGAAGTGTTGTTGGTTTCTCCCGTAAAGCCGCTGTTTATCATTCTTGCCAAAGCAGTGCCGTACTTTGTGTTGTCATTTGTCAATCTGATTACGATTCTGCTGCTTTCGGTCTATGTCCTTCATGTTCCGGTTGCAGGCAGCCTGTTTTGGCTGATTGCCGTATCACTGCTTTTCATTTTCGTATCATTGGCTTTGGGACTGCTTATCTCCACTGTTACCCGTACACAGGTGGCAGCTATGCTGGTATCCGGCTTGATGCTGATGATGCCCACTATGTTGCTTTCGGGAATGATATTTCCTATTGAGAGCATGCCTGCCATTTTGCAAGGTATTTCTACGGTGATTCCCGCACGTTGGTATATTCAAGCGGTACGCAAATTGATGATAGAGGGTGTGGATATATCACTGGTGCTGACCGAAATCGGTATACTGACTGTTATGGCGGTACTCCTGATAGCCGTTAGCTTCAAGAAATTCAAAAACCGGTTGGAGTGAAGTTGTTCCGATTATAATTATTCACCGGCTGGCAAAGTCAACGTATCCGTGTGTTAAATATGTAAGATGTGTCATAACCGTAGAGCATAAACAGTAGTATCCTTATGATTAAATATCTGATAGAAAAAGAATTCAAGCAGTTGTTCCGCAACTCATTCTTGCCTAAGCTGATTTTCATATTCCCTTGTATGATTATGATACTGATGCCTTGGGCTGCCAATCTGGAGATAAAGAATATCAATCTCAATGTCGTCGATAATGACCGTAGCGTTGTGTCCCGCCGTCTGGTGGATAAGCTCGGCGCTTCCACTTATTTCCGTCTGACAGCGTTGCCCGATACGTATGATGAGGCTTTGTACGGTATTGAGGCTGGTACGGCAGATGTTATTTTGGAGATTCCCCGTGATTTCGAGAAAGACTGGATAAACGGCAAAGCTCCCCGTCTGCTTGTTGCCGCCAATGCGGTGAACGGAACAAAAGGAAGTTTGGGCGGTTCTTATCTTTCTGCCATCATCGGTGACTATACCCGTGAACTGAAGTCGGAAATGGCTGTAAGACCATTGGCAGACAAACCACTTCCCCGTATCGGTATTTCCACATTGAATCTCTATAATCCTACGCTGAACTATAAGCTCTTTATGGTTCCTGCACTTATGGTGATGCTGCTGACGCTGATTTGCGGCTTTCTTCCCGCCCTTAATGTGGTGGGCGAGAAAGAGGCGGGTACAATTGAACAGATCAATGTGACACCGGTCGGTAAATTCACGTTTATTACTGCCAAATTGATACCTTATTGGCTGATAGGTTTTGTGGTACTTACCATTTGTTTTGTCCTTGCATGGTTGCTTTACGGCATTCTGCCTGCCGGACATTTTTTCACTATTTACGGTTTTGCGCTGATATTTCTGCCGGTTGTATCCGGATTCGGTCTGGTTATATCCAATCATTCGGCAACGTTACAGCAAGCCATGTTCGTTATGTGGTTCTTTATGCTTGTACTTATTTTGTTGAGCGGGCTTTTTACGCCGGTCCATAGTATGCCCGAATGGGCGCAATGGATTACCCGTATCAATCCGTTGAGGTATTTTGTAGAGGTGATGCGTACGATATACCTTCGCGGCGGTGGTTTTGCGGAGTTGCTTCCCCAATTGGGTATCTTGTCCGTATTTGCTGTGGCAGCTAATGTTTGGGCGGTAAAGAGCTACAGGAAAAGTAATTGAGAAAGTCGGTAAGGTAATTTTCTCCTGATTGTTCTGTGAAAGCATGGTCAGTCATTCCTTTTTTCTATCTTTGCAGGCAAATTAATCAATACCTTATACCGAATGAACACGCAAAACTCTTATCTTGCTTCAAAGCCGCATTACGAGATACTCGATGGGCTTCGTGGCGTAGCTGCCGTAATGGTAGTCGCTTTTCATCTGCTGGAAGCGCATTCCGGCGGCAATCACTTGGAACAAATTATCAATCACGGTTACCTGGCGGTAGATTTTTTCTTTATGCTTTCCGGTTTTGTTATCGGTTATGCCTATGACGACCGCTGGAGCAGGATGAGCATCGGTACTTTCTTCAAGCGGCGTATTATCCGTTTGCATCCTATGGTGATAGTGGGAAGCATAGTGGGTGCGGTGTTCTTTTATTTTCAGGAGTCGCCCTGCTTTCCGGCTATTCAGGATACATCGGCAGGGACTATGCTGCTGGTAATGCTGCTGGGGTGTACGCTGCTTCCGCTTCCTTTGAAATGGGACATTCGCGGCTGGACCGAGATGCATCCGCTCAACGGACCGGCCTGGTCGCTTTACTACGAATACATAGGCAATATTCTTTATGCATTGTTCATCCGCAAGTTCAGCAAGACAGCTTTATCCGTTCTCGTTGTTGTGGCGGGATGTTTTACGGTGCACCTTTGTCTTACCGCACCTGCAGGTGATATTGTCGGCGGCTGGGCGTTGAATTGGGAGCAGCAGTACGTAGGGCTTGTCCGGTTGATGTATCCTTTCTTTGGCGGATTACTGCTGTCTCGTCTGGGGTGGATTGTTCGTATTGAGAAGCGTGCGTTCTGGTGGTGCAGTCTGATGATTGTGGCAGTTTTGGCATTTCCCCGTCTGGGCGGTGAAAATCATTATTGGATGAACGGACTCTATGAGGCCTGCTGCATTCTTTTTGTCTTTCCTGTGATTGTGTCCATGGGGGCGGGAGGTAAGGTGACGGGCAAACGTTCTACCGCTGTGTGCAAGTTTCTGGGAAATATTTCGTATCCGGTATACATAACGCATTATCCGTTGGTGTATACCTACACGGCGTGGGTGTGCAATAATAATGCTACTTTAGCGGAAAGCATTCCTTATATGATACTGACCTTTGCCGGTGCTTTCGTGCTTGCCTATGCCTGTCTGAAACTCTATGACGAACCTATACGCAAATGGCTGACAGACCGATTCCTGAAAGGAAAGAAAACTGTTAAAAGTTAGTTCTCGTGTAGTGAGGTAAACGCATGTACAATGTAATCCAGTTCAGGTATGATAAAAAAGTCCCGATGCAGTTTATTCAGAATCTGCACCGGGACTTTTCTCTAATTACCAGTTATCTTATTTTACGTCAATGAATCTTTTGGCCTTTTCTTTTTCCTGTTCGGAAAACTTCGGCAAGTCTATGTTCAACACGCCGTTTTCTACTTGTGCGGAAATCTTTTCTTTGTCTACATCGTCCGGAAGGATCATTGTCTGTTGGAATTTGGAGTATGAGAATTCGCGACGCAGATAGCGGCCTTCTTTCTTCTCTTCCTTGTTTTCCGTTTTCTTCTCCATGCTGATGACCAAGTTGTTTTCTTCGTCGATATGGACGTTGAAGTCTTCTTTGGTCATTCCGGGAGCTGCCAACTCTACCTTGTATTCCTTTTCTGTTTCAAATACGTTGATGGCGGGAGCCGTTGCATTGGCTTTTACCATCCAATCGTTATCAAAGAAATCGTTAAAGATACTTGGTAACCAATTCTGAGTTCTTCTTACAGGCATCATAATCATAGTCTCCTATCTTTAAAAAGTTATACATTCGTTTTGCTCTGAACTTCGGTTTTCGATGTTCCCCGATGTTTGCCTTTCGGCTTTCACCGTCTGTATCTTGAACCGTCGTTCACTTACTGTTATGGCAAACTGTATGCCAACTGGTTTGTACTCACTTTATTGACTAATTGTCATTGTTGGTCTGACTATTTTACCTGTATAATGCCAATATTGCTATCTTTTTATTTAAAATTGATTGAATTTCATACTAATTTAAAACGCATTCGCCAGCGCTTGCTTTCTTCGTCCCAGTCGTGGCTGATAATTTTGAAAGTTCCTATCTCGGAAGTGTTGACAACGTGTGTACCGATGCAAAGGCATTCGTCATAATCACCGACTTTTACTATACGTACGGTTTCCGAAGCATCTTCGGGTAACCGTTCCAAATCGAACCGTCCTTTGGCTTCTGCCTGAGCGATGAACTCGGTAGTGACAGGCAGATGCCGTGCTATCACTTCATTTACCGCTTTTTCCAGACTCTCTATTTGCTCTTCCGTGGGGCAGGCATTGAGCCGATAATCCAATTTACTTTTTTTGCGTTCTATATGAGCGGAGACGGAACGGCCGCAACCGAATAATCTGATCATTGTCTGATTAATGATGTGTTCGGTGGTGTGCATAGGCGGGTATTCCTGTTTGTTGTGCTCATTGAGTTTCGCTTGTTGTTCCATAAGTTCTTCTTTTAAAATACTGTATACATGTATGTCCGCATATTCTCCCGAAGCCAATAACTCTCCGGCCCGTTCCGTTCCTTCAAGGCGGAAGCCAAGCCTGACGGGAATGCCGTTGCTTGCTACATTGCCCGTGGCACAACGTATCTGTATGCGTTTTATATTTTTGGTTTCGACGGCCCATCGGCATAGGCGGCGGACACAATCGGTCATGATGCCCTGATGCTGGTATTCGGGCAGAAGCCAGTAACCGATTTCCGTGCGGTGATTGGCAAAGTCGGAAAAATGAAAACCTATCAGTCCGCAAATTTCATTCTCTCTGTTCCAAATACCGAATATAGGTTCGTAGCTGTCGGCAGGGGCGGAGAGGACCCTTTTCAGAAAGTTTTCCTCATCGGCTACGGACTTCAGGTTGTCTACAAAAGGCAACCATGTCCGCATATAGTTGCGGTGGGTATCTATGGCATGGTATATGGCAGCGGCATCTTCTACCGTTACTTCACGCAGCACAATATCCGGACGGATTTCAAAAGATACATTTAAATGGTTGAAAGGCTTTGTCTCTTTCTGCCTGTCCTGTATCCTTTCCTTGAGTTTGCTCCAGGCGTGGGTGTCGAACAGGCAGCTTTCGCGCATGGTGTGATACATCTCCTTGAACCGGGACATCGGAATGGTGAAGCTTAATAACTCTGCCTCGAAATGAGGGCGGACAGACGGGTCGAAGAATCCCAAAAAGGTTCGTTTGCCTTGTTTCCGGTTTTCAAGGATAGCCTGAGTCACTACGGAACAACAGCCCGAACCGAAAGGAGCTGATACGGCATCCGTTGCATTGCTGTCGAAAAAAGCCCATGTGGCAAGTCCTGCCAGCATGTCCGGCGTGGCAAGAAACAATATGCCTTCCACTTTGTCGAAAGAACCAATCTTGTCGATTCGTGCAAAGTGCAGGTAGGCTTTTTCCGCTTTAGGCACTTGCAATTCCTGTATGAAGTCAATAACCATATCGGGTGTTTTCTTGTATTTCTCTTTCAAAGAGACGAAGCCGGGCACATGTTCCGGCATATCCGTGAAGCCTGTGTAGAACTTGCCGCCTCCACAGCCTATTGTTTCGGCATTGAGGCTGATTATTTTTCCGTTTCTTACTTGCGCCATGCTTTTAAAGAAGCACCCGTTTACTTTCTCTGCCGGAGCTTCCGGTTGGTCGGAGTACCAAAATACGATGGGAAGTTCGGCCTGCTGCCCGAAAGCTTCCCGATAATTGCCTATAAACGTATGTATATCCATTCCCTTCTATTTTTCACCAAAGATAATTAATATTCCGGGAATTTCTTTTCCGGTATGCGAAAATACGGTTTTATGCTAACCGATCAGCGCCATATAAGCCAGTTCTCCGATGATAAACAAGCTGACTGCACCTATCAGAACCGCTTCGCCCAGCAAATACCCTAATGCTGCATGCAAAATAGTGCAGTGGTATTTGGATATTTCGCTATGATGCCGATGCCGCCAGGCTATCATTCCACACAAGGCGGGAGCAACGAACAGCAGGAATATGAATCCCGCTGTCGATGCTCCCGACCACATGCCGCTTATTCCTAACAGAATTTCCATGAGCAAAGTTCCGCAGATAAGAAAAAGCATGAATAAGGAGAATTTCGGAATGGCAGTTATCTGCTCTCTGCGCATTTTACGGATTAACCGTATGTAGGCTACTACTCCTGCAATGGGCAATGCAAGAAGAAAAAGAAGGATGATAGTGGCCATTATATAGGACAAGATTATCTTCATTTTCGGTAAATATTATTTTTCTTTTCCAAACAGTAAGTACATATAATTAGCTAATGGAGTATTTTATTGATACAAACTGATTTAAACTATTTGCTTCTCTCAAATTAAAAGGTACTGACGAGAACCTTTGATGCAAATATATAAGAAAGAAAATATAAAACCAAACAACCGATTGGTTTTTGAAAAATAAGAAAGAAAAACCGGAAAAGTGGCTGGAAAATTAATCAGGAGTGGACAGGAAAACGGGTCAATGTAAAAACCTGAGGGGTAAATTTATAAAT
>ULUI01044239.1_pt1 | contig 40316 bp, 45 predicted proteins | sample 1958371 | NCBI WGS metagenome assembly ULUI01 (sample SAMEA4835756, study PRJEB28245) | human gut metagenome | biome: gut microbiome; material: fecal sample | place: Denmark | collected 2008
GGGGAATTGAAGGTCGTCCAAATAAGCTTTCTTTTTGTTCATATGAGTTCTTGCAAGTCGGCCCAATATCTGCAACGATTTTTCATTAGAATCCATTGATGCTGTGTTCTGCAGATATTTTAATTCAGGGAAGTTTTGACCTCTAGAAATAATCGTAGTAGCTATTAGTATATCTATTTTCCCCTCTCTGAAAGCTTGTAGAATTTCATCTCGCCCTTTTGTCTTGTGATGGACATATTGTATATTGTATTTATTTCCGAGATGTTTAACGTAGTACCTGTAAAGGTTTTCACAATGACCAATGAACTTACATACAATGAGTGCCGGCAATCTTTTTCGTCGGATGTTATACTTAGTACGAGACAAAGACAATCGCCAAGCTTTTACATTGTCAGATATCACTTCCTTATATTCGGTAGGATAATCTTCATCTTTGGTATACTTGTAATGGGCATATACCAACTTACAGATAATGGGAGTAGAGTACCCCTTATCAATCATCTCAGCCAGTTTCACCTGGTTTACTCTATCACCAATAAATGACATGATATTCATGTTGTGAACCAGCTTCTTCTTGAGCTCACTCATATAAAGGGTACCACTCAATCCCACTCGTACTCTTGAGTTATACAGATGTTGTATTACTGTCTTATAAGTTTTATTGTCAATCACGTCAGCCTCATCTATAAGTACCATGTCTATTTCCGAAAGGAACTTTTGATACCTGTTTATGTTGCCTGCCAGAGATTGAACCATACAAACGTTAAAGTTGCCCCACTCACTACATTTACTCCCCTGGATAAATGCTACCTTCTCTCCAGGTAGTAACTCTGGAATCTCCTTCTTGAATTGCTTGAATAAGTCTGCACTATTCAACAGCAAGACAGTCTTCAACTTCCTCTTGAATGCTTGATGCAATCCACAGAACACCAAAGTCTTTCCGAAGTTAACTGCCAAGTCGGATGCACAAATAAGGAAAGGAGTATTTCCAACCTTATTATACAGTATCTTTTCTAGAGCTTCCCTTTGTACTTCCCGTAATTCTTTATCCCCCAGAACTGTTGGAATTACTGGTTTAATTCCTAACGGGAGTCTATTATCTATAATTTTTACCTTTTGACCCATCTTGAGGCATTCATTATAAACCTTATTCAAAAGGCCTATCTTGAATTGCCCATAATCCGAGATATACTTTACATACCCATCCCAATTCTTTGCCCTACTATACATCATTATATGCCAAGCATCCGGATGCTTAATCCGGAACATCTCATATAATTTATTTGTGAACTTAGCTGGGCCAGAAATTTCACAAACATTACAGTTCTTTATGGTGATAGTTATCATGAGTGTAGAGTTAATATGAAGAGATAGGCAGGGAATAAAATCCCCATTACAATAATACCTGACAGAATAACATAGAAAGTTATAGCTCCCACATCAATCTTCTTTTTCATAACCTTATTTCTTAAAATCATCCCAATTGGTGTTATCAACTTTGGGACGTGATACAATATTGAACTTGGCCATATAATTTATTACCCTTTGACGAGCCTTATCATTTGATAGGTCCTCTATCTTAGGTATACCATTACAGAACTCGAGTGCATAAAACTGAGCCTGTACAAATGTTTCATAGTCAATACCAATCTCATCTGCAAGATTCCTTGCTCTTACAAACCATACGTACTCTTGAGGATTCTTGTCATAGGTGTTATTGATACCTACTCTATCGAGAATCTCTTTAGTATAATGTTCATATACTTCCCGAGTGAATTTGGGATATTTATCTTCCTTCACTTCCTTTTCAGCCTCATATACATCCATAATCCAATTCACTCTCTGATGTAACCAATTAGCACAGAAGTTATAGTTCACCCTCTTTGCCTGAGACATTAGCTTAATACCAGTAGTTACAAACTCTATATATCCCTGACGAGGTTCGAATCCAAACTTTTGACAGAATTCATTTACAACAGGTACCAATTCTTTAACTGATGCCCATTGCGCATCAGTTTGCTTTATCTTGGTTACTCCTATATGTTTGAGCTGAACTCTAGTGGAATAGATGATATCTGCTAATAAGTTTGCATCCCCTATACTTCCAGAAGCTCTACGAATAGCCTGGGTTTGTACCTTTTTATTCTCCCCTACCACTGAACGATGGTCTAATGAGGATTGCCTTGCCTTATAGAAGAATTCATCGATGAACTTATCACCAAGAGACCTGCCCATCACTTCTTTGAATATCCGTGAAAAGGTAACCCTTGATATATGTATAGAAGGTTCTCTTTTTGCCATCACAATTTCAATTCTGATTTTATAGTTAAAAGTTCTTGATAAGTCTGATATGTCGTCTTTCGTACATATTCTAAAGTCCTACGCTTACCCAAAGAATTGACATCTTCATTATCTGGTAGGAATACCACCTTTACCTTTTTGAAAGGCACTAATTTGAATGCCAAGTCCAATGACTTATCTTTAGCATCAGGGTCAATCAATATGATAAATTTCTCAACTGGACTTTTAATTAAGCGATTTACTTGATATCTTGATACTGCTTTACCTCCGGTTGCAATCCCATTCTCTCCCAGGGTTTCTGCATTGATTGCACCCTCACAAATAAAAACGGTTCGGTATATTTCTAGAGCATCTGCATTATATATAATAAAACTCTTTCCCAAACCAATTATATCTACTTCTGGGTTGTTATATTTAGGACCAGCGCCCATATATAATCGGGCATTGAAGTAAGTTAATTGTCCATGCTCCGTGAATGGTATAATGATATATCCGAGATATTTTCCAGTATTACAGTATCCCCATCCCTTACGAGCTAACTCCTCTATATTAAACCCACGTTTCTTAAGGTAGTTCCTGGCTGACCTTGCTAATAGAGAGGTGCCCAGGGATATATTCTTAAAGCCATCGGGAAGAAAGAACTCCTTCTTACCTTTTAACTCAACCTTCTCTTCCTTGAAAACATATCCAGAATAATCACCTGATTCAAGTATAGACAGTACTTCATGAAAACTATCCGTATTCTCCAGATACATTACCAGGCTTATTGGAGAAGGATGCTCACCACACCTAAAGCAATTACACCTATTATTTGAAAGGTTGATACCGAACTTCTTCTCTCTGCCACAATACGGGCAGTCTGACTTCATCCATGAGTGTCTGTAATCAAATGCTCCAATCTTCTTAATGAAGTACTGGTGCATCTTACTTTTGATATTGCTATTGAGTTTCATATCATCAACGAAAATACCCGACCATGTAAACCATAGCCGGGTAGTTGTTATCTAACTGGTAGTCTTTTACATAATTCCGAAACCAAGTGATGAATTATGTAACCTCTTCTTATCTTTACCAACTCTTCCCCGGCTTCTTCCAGCCTTAAGAAAGTGTTCTTAAAAGGTACGCAACAGTCAGACCTATAACCCAAAGACCTATCGTGAAAGTCTTTGCCGTTAGGGGTAACCTTTTCCCAAGTTACTGAGGCAAGCTGAGAGTTGATAGGTACCCAATCTCTAAAGAAATACCCTAATGGAGCATCCTCAGATGGACATACTATCTCGTACCTTTTACCAGGTTGTCTTCTGATACAGATTTCCTTTGAAGCTCTCCTCCGAAATATTTTTAATATTCTGATGTCCATAATTACATGTGTTCAGTGGCGTGAAACTTTCCTACATGTAATACCGAATTGCATTGAGGACATCTAACACTTTCTTCTCCATCATGTCCTGGACCATAGCTTAAGTCTAAAAATATTTCCTCCTTATTGAAGGCTATTACCTTTTTACACTTGTTACAAGATGTAATGCCTTCTCCAAACTTAGCTAAATCCATAGGATCGATAACTCGTGCCATACAATTTTAATTATTAAGGTTTATCTAAATATCTCCTGAGGTTTTACTTCTCTTTTCGGGATTTGCATTGGGATTGCTTACCATTTTCCTTTTCTTAAGTAAGTCATCTACCTGTTTACCTATGGACTCATCATACTTTGCCCGAGCTTCTTTTGAGAACTCTTTCATACGTTGTCTTTCTGGGTCCATATTAAACATTACCCTACCACTTGGAACTCCATCCCTCTGAACTACAACTTCCATTCTCATAATGTTATGTTCCTCTTCATCTTGAGTAGAGTTTAATCCCATGACACATTTTGCATTCCTTATGATAGATATAGCAGATGCGATATCATTATCCTCGTACTTGGTTTCTTGATGCTTAGCACCTTCTCTGGTAACGTGTTGGGCAGTCCATACCGCATCAAGCCCTAACTCATCACCCATATTATCTATATCTATATATACATTGTTGATACGTTCCACATCATCTCTATCTCTGGCTATAGAGGCTAACTTTGCAGCATAGTCAATCATGATGACATGTACCTTGATACCTTTCTCAGTTTCCAATTTCCTAACCAAGTTCATAATGGTATTACAATCAGCAATGGTTGCAGGTACACGTTCGACTATAAACTCTACACCTAAACGTTTATATTTACGCATGTGCCTTTGCTCCATCTTATCGTAATCACCAGTTAACATCTCTCTCTTAGTTTTGTTAAGAGTAGACTGAATCATACGGTCCATTAACTGATTCTTACCGTTCTCGGTATCAATGTAAAGAACATTCTTTTTCATTGCCAGATAACCTCTTGCAATATTGATGAGAGCAAATGTCTTTCTCCGTTTAGGTCGGTCAATTAAAACGAATAGAGAATTCTTAGGATAGCCATCTCCATTACCCAATCTATTTAATTGCCAGAAAGGAGTAGGTACTACATCCGGGTCAACTTTTCTCATAAGCTGACGCATTGCAGTTCCACTAACCATAAGTAATGGTTCATCTTCTTTCTGGGGCTTTGAACTTTGGAGTATTTTGGTTAACTTAGCTTGATAAGTTTCGTATGAATTGTAATCAGAGAAGTCCATACTCTCGTTCAAAGCCTTCAATTCTATATAAGCAATGAACTTATGAATGTTCTCTAATACGATATCTACGTCCTTCAAAGGCTTATTATAAAGCTCGGATATTAACTTATGAATATTGGGGATGTCGTCCTTGGTAACCAAGTCTACATAATCCCTACCTTCCAATAAAGTTTTTACCTGCTCTACCATTAAAACCTCACTTGGGATTCGTTGATATTTCTTTACGAACTTTACCAAGGCTTCTACCACTATCGAGTGTTCAATCAAAGTAAAGTACCCGGATTTTATCTTTTGAACATACAAGAGAGATTCCTTCCCTTGTATTAAAAACCTGAGTACTTCCAATTGAAACTCAATAGAGAATGTGAACTTGTTACAGGAGTTTAACCTTTTCTTTACCCTATTTTGTTTCATATATTATATAATATTCATAAGTGTATAACCAATAGTATCTGCTAGATAATATAGTTCACTGAGCTCATCTTTGAACTAACTTGAACACAGACGGTGAAATATTTTGATAAAAATTCATACAAGTGGTTACTTATTATATTATATTTGCATGGTTAAATAACTTTACTACTATGAAAGGCAACAACGGAAGTGAACTACACAGATTAACAGAATTAAAACCCTATGATGAGGATTTGTTTAATAGGTTGTATAAAACCTGCAAACCTTTAATCCGTAGGCTGACAAGGGGAGTGGATTCCAGAAGATTCAATCTTACTCCCGATATAATTAACTCTTTTTTCTGGGATAAGTTCTTGTATGTATTTAATAAATACCAAGACGAATATGATGAAGAGAGGTTAAAGGCAACTCTCTTATCTTCCTTGCAAACTTATAAAAGTAAGTTGCTTCGGAATGCTTATACCAAACAGGCTGAGTTCAATCAAGAGTTGACTTCTTTCGAAGTTCTATTCGATAATAATAAAGAGTTATTGGATGATTCCGAAGAGACTCGAATTAAAGAAGAGCAATCTCAAAGATTCCATAAGTATATGAAAGAGCATCTTACTCCGGATGAATACCTGGTGATGCAAATACAATTAGAACCTCCCAAATGGTTTGAGGCTAGTATCAAGGATTCCCACGGTAAGTTATCTATCCTTCACTTGATTGATTACTTTGAGTTGCCCAGGGATAAGTTTGCAGTCAACATGTTCTCTCAAATGCGAAAGACTATACAGAAGACCTTAGAACAAGCTGCCATAGACCTTAAACAATGAAAAAGGCCAGAGCAAGGTTATCTCTAACCTCACTCCAGCCCCACTTAACCAATTCAACTATGGTTCAGTTTAATAATTCGATTTGAAAGGATTGTTAAGACATGCCAAAAGTAGGCGCGCATCATTGGTAAGAGTATCCTTTCCATCATTGCCCACTACAAAGGTAAGTTGTACTTTATAAGCCCTTAAATCACTGCCAAGAGTACCATTGTTTCCGGATACCGTTACCCTGAACGATTCCGTACCCGAGACAGTAAAGAGCATTGGATAGATTTCAATGTAGTAATCTGTATCACCATACTTCTGCATATATGGCCCATATCCATAAGTATCCGAGGAATACTTTCTAGCTATTTGAGTTAAGATAGGACCCCACCTTGAATCTTTAGCAGTTAACAGGTCGGTCACGTTCACAGCCACATCTTTAAAGGATGGACAGCTGGGGAACATAACCTCGGTTAAGTCAAATACTGCCACTCCATTATGGTAATGAGCATCTACCGTTAACCTTGACCGAGTACCACCGCTTCCTGAGGTAGTTTGCTCTACGCTGGTATCTAAACCAGTATTACCTTTCTCGAAGGTATACCTAAACAATCCGAGTATGGCCCTTGTAAGACCATCTACCTTTTCATTGTTGAGAAGGCTGTAGGCATGTCCCGGGAGTACTGAAGCAGTTACATCTGGAGAACTTATTTCGAATACTGCCACCAAAGTAGCACTACTCGGTATACTCATACTTGACTTATCGAAGGAACCATCCCAAAGTTCTGCTTCATTATCCACATGGGGATATCCTCTAATTATACCCCATTCGATTGAACTAAGAGAAGCGCGGGTTAATACAGATGCCGTAGTATATATACATATACAAGGACTATGTTCTCTCCATTGATGTCCTATCTCTTTGCTTACTGTAGCTGAGGGCTTAGCCAATACACAACCGTTGATAATCAACTTACTGAATGTATATACGTCACGGTCGTCTCTCTTACTAATGGAGTACTCTATCTCTATACCCTTACCCTGACTGTTCATCTGAGTGTTTAAGTATCGAGTTAGGACACTTACATCAGTAGGAACTGTACTTTCTTCCAAAGCCTTAACTCGACTCTTCAAATCGAGTAGGTCCAGAGGATTGAGTCCGTAGGGTTTTACAGGGAACTGACCGTTATAGGGTACTAAGCAAAGAGTGTAGTTCAGCGATGCCATAATATCCTTATACCTAAGGCTTACTCCATCACTGTCCCATTCGTGTCTCCAACCTACCAAGTATATTCCTATGAGAGTGTCTGTATTTTTATTGAAAGGTATGTTAGAGTCTTCTAACAGACTTAACATTTTTTCATACCCCCAAGAAAGTATTTCCTCCAACCCAGATACATCATCGAAAGTTATCCACCCACATCCAAAATTGGATATGCTCGGTGGATTCTCACTACCATCTTGACGATAAGTATGGGACGCTTTTACTGCAAAAGCTACCAACTTCTGAGGATTAGTTAAGCTTGGCCAACCCCCATCGGGTCTTACACCTGTGAAAGTAAGAGTGTCAGGGGCTATATGACATAAGCCGTCTGGAGTAGTATAGGCATTGAATACCTGGCCGGCAGTGTTATCCTTGTTAGAAAGAAATACTCTCCTGGCTTTGCCTAAGATATTGCCTATCCCCGAAGGCATAGTACCAGACCTTTTGAAGATACTGGTTATGGTTATGTTCTGTTGGGTAGTATCTACCCAGTCGAAGCCACAAATGGGTCCTGTACCCCCCATTATAGCAAGAGGTTCCATAACCTCTTTAGACTCTATCAAGTCACCGTACACCTGATAGAACCTTGGTTGTACTACACCATTTACAACTTCGGTTTCATTCTTCTGTGCCATGGCTTACAACTTTAATCTGTCGAGATTTTCATCGATGAAGATGAGGGCTTTGGTGAGAGATTCTACCAATTTCCGGTTTACAATCTCATTTTCGAGTAATGCCACATCATATGGATTATCCTGGAATAACCACTCGAGAAGTACTCCCCAATAGTTATTACCCATGAGAACAGTGAAGTTAGCTTCCTTGTCAGGATCTCCATCGGATGGGTCTGTCCTATACTTATAACCGTCGGTGATTGGGAAGTCTTTCTGTAACTGTTCGAATATCACCGTGGCAAATAAATCCGAACGAGTTTGGCCTTTAGTAGTATATATTTCAAAACCCCTTGCAGTGCACCACTCACTCCCCATACCTGCAGCATTGTTATGGAGTGAAATCAGAAACTTTGCACCCCCTCGGGGAGTATCTAATTTGTTTGCAATTTCTTTTCTTCTAGACAGCCCGATTTCGGTGTCCCCGGTATTAGTGAAAGCTACCTCGAATCCCTCTTGCTCGAGACGCTCTGCCAAAGCTTTTCCCACTTTACGACTCCAGAGATATTCTTTATGTCTACCGTCTGGAGATTGTTTTCCTGCTACATCAGACCCATGAGCAAAGTCTATAATAGGCAATAATCTTCGTGCCATAGTTATAATTTTTTAAGGTACATTAGTTTTAATCCGTTGAGATACATACTTACAGATTGGTCCATGTTTGAAATGGAGAACTGGTCCCTAGGTATGTATATCTGTTCTATTACCAAATCTTTTATTGCCTCGTTATCCTGAGGCTCAAAGATATCTGAGAGAGATTTACCATTACAAGTGAAGTTGGAGAATAGTCCCCATAGTTCATAATATTCGTTATTTACTAAGCTTTCTACTTTCTTTACTGTAGACTCTTTATTGTCTAGGTGATTCTCAAATCTTATCCGTAGTATGGCATATTTTAATATATGGCCCAAACAATTGAACTCCCTGCGAATCAGTATTTGAGCCTCGGTTATACCAACCCTAGAATCAGAGGCCCCGTCGAAGAACTCCTCTACCTGCTGTGAAGATTCAGATACTATAGATATCTTCTTGTTTAGGTTCCAGATAGTGTATATAAACATCATTACCATTACAAGGACCAATACCATGAAGATACCGAAGATTACTTTTAGAGCTCCGTAGTTGGAGGCTGCTTCAGCTAACTCGATAGAAGATCTGGTTAGCGACTGAACTGCATGGTCCAACTTAGGGTCTTCTTGAGCAGTTGAGAATAGAAATGAGATTAGAGGTATACTAAGCATATTCAATATAGATTACTACTGAGGTTTGTTCGAATACTACTGAACTATCTTTTGGTTCGAAATACTTTACATTTACTGGAAGGTATTTGTTGACAAGGTTTACCAAAGTCTCTCGTACCTTATCACCGTAATCAGAGGGATGTTCTGATTCTATTTGTTCCTTTGCAGCCTGAATCTCTTCCTCAGTTGCATCTGGGTTCATTAGCTTCCACTCTTCCAGGAGTTGTTCCTGAATTTCCTTGTCCCTCTTTAACATAAAGTCCCATTGACCCTTGGGTATACCAATAGTGAGAATCATTGGTACGCATTCCCAGCAATCTGTCTCGGTATCGTATGTAGCTGATGGAGTATCGAAGTGAGAGATAGTGCCATAGTTTACAGAACCATCTACTATTGACTGGGCAACAGCTTGTTTTGTTCCTTCATCTACTTCGGTGAGAGTAAAGGTTACTCCATAAAATCGGCCTAATATTTCATAAAACCGTCGAGTACCTCGTATCTTATATAAAGATATGGCGTATCTTAGAACTAATCGGAAATCAGCGGTAGGAAAACCCCTGTCCTCTTTTACCCAATTCTCTAGATTCTCCTCTGTATATGGTTCTCCCTTAGTAAGTACGCCATAGGCATAGGGGATGAACCCAAAGTATTCCCAAAGATAATTCAGGAATATCTGATTGGCTTTATCCACATCCAGACATTCCATGAAATTATCTATATCGGGCATTACTTCAGTATCGAAATAACCTGAACATACATCTATGAACCTTTCGAATATACCATTGCCTTCTGAATCCTGATAAGTATCATTGGCTTTATAGTAATGGTCGAATAGGTTACTGAAGATGTAATCCCTGAAGAACCTCTTAGCTGGATTAAACCACTTCATTGATTGTAAGAGTTATGTTATCCGAACTGATAGTTGGGATATTGTAATTATGAGGGATAAGGTCTACCAGCTTTCCTCCACTATCAATTGGTTGTGTAGTTAGTTGATATACGGTCCCATTTTCATAGTTTGCATTCTCAACCGGTAAGTTGATGGTTAAGCTGAATTTCGACTTGGTCAGGGATACCTCAAGAGGTTTACCATACTGGCCAGTGTACAAATCATTTCCTGAAAGGTCCTTGTTAGCATATATCCGATAGAAAGCATTACCATCCTCGATTACTGTTTTAATGTAACAGTTCTCATAATCTGTTTCAGGAGTTGCTGTAGCAAATGACAGCATCTTGAAATAGGTTATGTTTAGAGCGGGTACCGATACTATCTCCTCTGTATTTTGTGAGTTGATATTTATAGCTATCGGATAAGGCAGTAAGTACAACTCAGTTATAGTTAGGAAGTCAACCATGGGTTGATTATCCATAAGAGCATACAGGTCAGACTGTCTTACTGGTTTGTTGATATCAGAGTTCTGATAGTTATAGGCATCCAGTAAAGCTTTCTTCACTTGATTGCTTATATCTATTGACTTGAAAGACTTCCGGCCGGTTATAGTTGCTGACAGGTATATCTTGGCAGCATGTGTAGAATATACACTTACCCTGGTAGTAAGTACCTTAGAAGATTCCATCCTCTGCTTTACATTGTTGATAAGCTCAGTGCTTGCTTCGGAACCTCCATCTGGGGTAATGTATATCTCTACATATTTACCACAAATGTAGTTACAGTAGGCTTTATCCACACCATCGATAAGCATAGCTATTGCCTCGTAATCTTCTTTGGTAATGGCCACTCCGAGAGTTTTGATACTGAGTGGGATATGCTCTTTCAACGTATCGAAGTCCTCATAATCTGAGCCTCCGGTTGCAGCTATAGTGTTTGTCAAAGTAAGTCCAGAAGTTACATCAGTCATCACTTCTGGCACTTTATCGAATTGGTTAGCCGGAATATTACCATTAGAACCGTAAGTCAGGTAGTACTGACACTTGATTTGAGAACCTATGGTGGGCTTCCTACCAAACTGACCATCCCCGAATACCAGATAAGGTTTCAGAGTACTGTCAAGCTCTACCTTGTATACCTTATCACCAGGACCTGAATAAGCAAAGGTATCTACCAGAGTCCAAGCCTCTCCACCTATGGTAAGTACCATAGAACCTTCTACATACTTCTTATCCGTAGGCAAATCACCCAGAGTGATGATAATATCATGAGAAGTGTATGTACCGAGTTCTACTTCGGCAACTGCCTCCTTTTGAGCTACCGGAATTTTATAAGTGTAGGTCCCTTTCTCTATAGTTACATTCCTGGTAGTTATCCATTGTTTACCGTCCTTTGAATTAAAAACGGTATTCTGGGGAACAGATATATCTACCGGTAAAGGGCTACCGTCTTGCATGTATACCGTTAAATCTACAGAAGATGGTATAGCTGATTTGATATGGTAGTCTACCAGCTTTGCATGTTTATACAAAGATGAGTACCTTCTACAGGTTGGAAGGAATGCTTCCCTTGCCATACCATCAATGTAGTAATGTATCACCTCTGCAATACCTGCAAAGATTGAGAGTGTAAGGATAAATATATTACCCTCACTCATATCAGTAATCTCTGGAACCCTTTCATTCAGAGATTGAATTAGTTTGGCTTTTATGTCATTGTATGACCTCTGAAAGGGAGTAAGCCAAGGGTTGCTAGTAGACATTTGTTGTTGAGTTATTTAAGTTATATTGAAAGTTCAGCTCTTCTACCTTCTGAGAGTTCTGTATCTTGAAATATATCAAGAGTCGTATGGACTCTTTAGTGGGTTTCAGAGCAAATACCTTAAGAGCAGTTATTCGAGGTTCCCAAGCTGCTATGCCATCCTTTACAAAGTTCTTAATCATCAGATTAAGGGCACTTGTGTTAGGCTCTTCAAGGCATTCCCAAGTTCGAGAACCAAAATCTTCTTGTCGGAATCTTTGACCGATTTGATAGGTGAGTATTGCGGTTAGATTCTGCTTTATCAAAGCTACATCCCCCTGCAATATATACCACCCAATTTTAGGTACTGTCCTTCCATCAGGCAACTGTACTGTTTCTGGTTTACCATCACTCCCAATAGCCTGAGTTAGCTTTACCGGGAAATAAGCACCACTACCAATTGTGTTGAGTTGATTATAGTTTGCCATTAGTTAGGTTGTTTAATTGTTTCACTCTCGATATCCTCCACCTTGGTTTCAATTAGTTGACTTCCAAACCAGGATGAAGCAGAGGCTTTTAGAGAAGCACCTCCATCCTGAGGCTTTGGAGTCCAGGATGAGAATACCTGTTTAAGGTTATTGATGTCTTTCTCTATAGTGTTTATCCTTTCTACTACTGAAGTGGATTCGGGAATACCAACTTCCCCGCTCTGCATTATAATTTGCTCCGCATCGACGTTTATGTTGCCCTCTAGAGCTTTAACAACAATATCCTGTTGGATTATTGCAGTTAATACTCCCGTTTCACTTTCATCCAGTATAATCTTATTACCTTTTGGGGTTATAAACCCAAGTACATGAGGCTTGTTAAGTTCTTCTGGCATTTCACCTATTGCCCAACCATGATAAGACCAAAGTGGGTGTCTTGGGTCTCCATTCTCGAATTCTACATATACTATAGAACCCTCTCTTGGAGATAACCACTTAAACCCTGAACCAGGTCCACCTTGCTGGTGTTTTGGATATGCCCATACCTCCACTCCCCTCAAAATACTGGGCAGATATATACATACCTTATTCTGAGAGTCCGGGTCATCATTGGTTATAACAACCCCTCGATATGTAGAGTAGAACCTACCGATTGCCTCTATACCTCTCTGCTGAATTAGTTCGTATAAGGTCATTGTTCTTTAGGACTTATGTTTCTACCTACTTGAAAGTCAGTGTTTGCCTCAAAGATTTGGTAGTCAGCTGGGTTATCGGCATCCTGTTGAACCACAATCTGACGACCAGCTCTTCTGGGATTTTCTTTCTCACCCTTCTTCCAGGATGACTCTCTGTATTTCTCCACCTCAGCTTTGATTTGACTCGGTATCTTCCAAGCATCTGTAGTGTAAGATTCCTCTGCCACATCATGGGCTTTCTGGAATACCTCCTGCATATTGACAGAAGTAGATATCTTGTTCAGTATAGAGTTTCGAGATTTCTTTTCGAAAGTAACCTCGGTAAAATACCCGCCAGTATCGAAGCTATGGTCTACCTCCTTAGCATACCAATCTCCAGAATACCTTTGACCTACATTCTTAATTTCGATAATCTGAGAAGATTTCATGTTGGGGTTACCAACAAACTTAGCCTTAGATTTAATCTGACTGTTTACTGACTCAATGATATCATTGGCTATGAAGTCACCAAGAGTTGCAAACAAAGGGTCTGATACTACTCGTACACCTGGTACTTGTATCTCAACCACCATTTCAGCAAGCACTTTATCACCGGGAGTACCGTAGTTGTTACCTGGACTGTACTTACCGTTAGCTGGGTATATGATGGTTATATCACTTCTTTCCTCCAATGCTCGGAATCCCATTTTCCAGAAAGCTTTGTTACCACCATACAGGTGTTTGTATTTCTCGGGCACATAGTCATGAGGATTGAGTAATACTCTTACCTTCCTCTTGATTACAAAGTCAGATACCTCATCTGGGGGTTGGGGAAGTCCTACATCGGTTTTACCCGAACGTATGGCATCTTCAAATTCCTTTAACCCATCCAGATACTTCTTCCACTCTGACTCAAGCTGAGAGTTGTATGCTTTTACCTCCTCTTTAGTTAAAGATGGATTTGAAGCTATCTTCTGCTGAGCATCAGTAGGGGATTCATATACCGGGGGTTTTGGAGTAGTACTCCTTATCTCCCTACATACCGATGTACTGGGTACTACAGCCCTTTCAACTTTTGCCATACGAGTTACATCCCTTTGGAACCTTAGAAGGTCAGGTTTGTTCTCTCTTACATAAGCATCTGGCTTACAAGGGTCATCATTCGTAGGTACACATTGTACTACGTCTGTTTCAATAGTTTTAGTATCAGGGTCAACACTTGAGGCTTTACCAGCTTCTATACTTTGAACGTATTTAGTTTGAACCCTGAACTCAAGCAATTCTCCGGTTCCACCTGCATAGGTATATACAAATACAGCTTTACCGGATTGCTTACCATTATGTATCTCTACTTGGTTATCACGAGTGTCCACAAAGTTAGGACCACCAGACATGGCTTTAGCTATGCCCACTAACTGAGAGTATTTGTTTAAGAAGGTTGCCGAACCCACAATTGCAGTACCCTCTGCGAATGTAGCCGGTATCGTTCTCAACTTATATCTATCTGGGTCCTGTGCTGGTTTAGATAAGTTCTCCGGGGATAGCTTAAGTATGTTTACCCCTACCAACCCATCATCCAATTTCTCGGAGCTTTGTATTTTCATATAGCAAGGTAAGCAAGGCTTACTTTTCTCGTTGCTCTGTTTTGCCATCACAAGGTTGATTATCGGTTATCACCAAAGCCGTACCAGCTTTCTCTGCATAGTCAGTCACTATTAACGGCATCTTACCGAGTGCTAACTCCTTAAAGACATCCAGATATTCAGTTTTATTGCCCACAAACTTAGAAGGCTCAGCTTCCAAGAACATTTTTGCATCTGCAAACTCTATGGTAAACTTTACCCCCTCAGGAGTGAATTCTATTTGATGACTCTTTACATTCACTAATCTTACAGGACCGGATTTGAAAGAGCTATCGCTGAATATCCATCCCCACTGTATCTTCAAAGGCATCTTGAATTGTAGAGAGGGATGGTCTACAATTCCTACAAAGTCAGTTACTATAGTAAACTTACCTTTGTCACCTTTACCTTCAGTATATTTGTAGTTAAAGTTCTCGACTTCCATACCGATGGGCAGACCATTGAATTCATCCATAATAGGAGAACCTGCCCCATCGAATATAGCCAGGTATGGTGTACCATTACCGTTTACGAGAATGGGTTTGCTATCCTCCATAATTAGGAATGATTAACTCCATATCAGCATGAAGGTCTTCAAAAGGATTTAGTATATCATTGGCATCTGCAATGACTCCCCACATCCCAGAATCTCCATAATACTTGAAAGCAATGTTCTGTATGGTTTCTCCTTCCAGTACCGAATGGATTATATGGTCAGAAGATATGGATGAGATATTTCTTTCCAGGGATATATCCCCATCAGGAAACTTTATTACATAACTGTCCTCATAGGGACTTGTTCCAGGAATAGTTACCATATAATAATTTAATTTTGTGTGCCTATTCTCTCGGTATCGGAATTTTCTAGAGAATCTACCTCCCCACCATCTATAATTACTCCAGGAGTATATTGCAACTTACTAGCAGGGATGATTTCCTCCCAGGTTCGGTTGTTCTTAGTTACCCTTTTGAAAGTGAGGGTTTGAGTTGCACAGTTAGGCAATAGCTTAAGATTATAAGGTTGGCTAACCGTATTAGTTATCCTCTGGCCGGTATCTGGGTCATTATCGTACCTCCTCATCATACGAGAAGCATTCTGGAAGTGAGTCAGCTCATAAGGAGCTGCAGCCAGTATGAAGAGGTCATCTTCGAATAACCCCGAATTACCCCACTGGATACGTAATGTAGGAGGTGATGCTGAATACCCATCGGCTCTTGCCCATGATTCCAAGAGTCGGCATTTATTAACCACATCATCTCTGTGGTCCGCATCTACTGAATACCAAGAGATATCAAAAGTTATAGTGTCTTCTCCCCCCGTGTAGAAGTAGAAAGGATTGTTACGACCCATGGATTTAACTGCTGCCCAAGTTGCAGCAGGCTCTACCCTCAATCTGTCAGGACGATTTTGAATTACTAAACTGATTGCAGGTGATACATTCAAATTAGCAATTACAATATCGTTCTTAATGAGTTCCGAAGTAAACTTGTTGGCTATGGTATAATCTACAGACTTAGCCTTAAGTACTTCATCGGGGTTAATACCTGCTGTCTTTGCAGCAATTATGTTTTGATACCATTCGCTTTGAGTTTGAGCTAATGAATAAGAACCTTCCCTGGCTACATGTGCATTTTGAGCATCATATACTTTTCCAAGTTTATTTGGTTCTGCCTTAGCCATTGGAGAAGTAGCCCTGTTAATGAGTATCAGGGCTCTCCATACCTTATTAAGGGGAGATTGGAATATTCTCCCCTGCTCAAGTTCTGTTATTTCTTGAGCTACCTTTCCAACAGGCTTTCCTATGAGTGATGCCATAATTGTTTAGTTTACTCCAGCTGCTACATTTATTTCTGCATCCCTATCTCCGAGATACTCCTCAAGGAACTTCTTACCATCCATATTGATAGTTAAGTGAGTACCCTTATTATCTCGTTGATTGAGTCTTTCAGCATATACTCCGAGAGTCTGCACTAACCATCTCATCTCTTGTATAGTTAGCATTTGAAGATTATCCTTTTGTTTATATCCTTCTCGGCTAGCTTTGATGGCTGATGCTAAGTCATTTGTAGCCCTGGTATTTTCATCCTGAGCAGACTTATTACCTTTGATAGCACTGTATATCATTGGTCCGAATATGGATATACCTGTGATAGCTAATCCAAGTGGACCACCCAATAAGCCTACTATTCTTGAACCGAATCCGAGTAATCCTCTGCCTACAGAAGCAAGAGCACCTCTGGATGCAGCACCAGCTGCAGCTCCAGCACCTCCCATAAGACTACGGGTCATCTTACTTGCATCAGTAGTAGTTACCATAGCTGCCGGTACAGGAGTCCATCCAGAAGCTCCTCTACCAGTATTTGCATAATACCTACCATTAGCTCCCATTTTTGCTGGAGTGTTGCCATTGTAGTAGTAAACAGGCATACCTCCAATAGCAGCCACGGTTGCAGCACTTGCCCTAATACCAGCTTCCCTTTGAGCCCTGATAGCTCTCTCAATGTTAAGATAACCCTGAGCAGATATGGTGGCTTGATTCCATCCCCCTATCATGAGTCTTACCATGGTTCTGAATGAAACCTGAGAGTCTCCGTTGAGTAATAACCAACGAGCTCTTAGTCTCATCCAGATAGAACCTATCTTTAACCCGACAGCCGCAATAGCAGCAAATCCGGCTATCCAAGGTCCGAAAGGAGTTGCCATCAAATCTCGGAGTTGAGATATTGCCCAACCAACCATATCGAGGAATCCCCTTATTATAGGATTCTTACCAAGTGACTCACTAAAGGTAGTCATAAGGTTCTCTGCAGCAGACTGAACAATATCAATCTTACCTGCAAGAGTTTCCATTCGTTTTCCCACTACCTCTTCAGCAAACCCGGCAGAATTGTTTTGTATCTTGTTTAGCAGGTCAAAGTAACCCTCGGTATCCCGCATGATTGCAACTGCTGCACGCATACCACGTACACCGAAGATACTCTTGAATACAGCATTCTGGTCTACAGTAGATAAACCCTGAGTAGCTGTACCAATCTTTTCCAATATGACAGCAAAGTCCTGAAGGTCTCCGTTAGCATCTACAAAGTCCTGTTTACCCAGTCCCAGTTTTGCCAGGGCTTTAGCTCCTTTGAAGTTAGGGTTGGTTATAGACTGGGTCAGGTAGTCAGCCATATTTCGTATAGAAGTACCTGCCATGGAACCTTGTATACCTGCATTACCTAAGGTACCAATCATTGCAGCTACTTGTGGTAACTGTTGTTTCAGAGTTACCATCGATGCAGCCGAGTATTTGATTGACTCAGCTAAGTCAGTCATTGATACGTTGGATGACATGGCAGCTTTAGTAAGCTGGTCACCAACTATATCAGCAGCCTGTTGACCCTCAAGTTTGAAGACCCTCATGATATTGGTTAATAAGTCGGCAGTACCTCCTTTACCTCCCAATTCCATGCCGGTAGCATTGGCCATCACAGCAGCACTAGATATCATTTCCTGAATCTGATTTGCATCATTACCGGCCATTGCCAAGTATTTCATACCTGAAGCTATATCCCTTGACATGAACATGGTCCTTAAACCCAATGTCTGAGCTGTTTCTGATAACCCAGAGATTTGGTTTTCGTTGGCTCCCGAGATAGTACCTACGGTAGTCATCATGTCAATGAAGTCTGCTCCAGTCTCAATGGCAGTAGTTAACGTTGACACAATTGAGTTAGCTACACCACTTGCCATGTTAGCGTACGACTGAACTGCAGTTAAGTTAGCCTGTACAGCATTTTTGGCATCCCTATGTAAACCTCGTATAACCGAGCTGGCTTCTCTTGCCTGATTTGAAAACCTATCCTGAAGGACAAGAGCTACGCCTATCTCGAGTTGTCCTGCAGAAGGACTACCACTTGTAAAAGCCATATAGTTTCAGATTTAACGAACAAAAGAGAGAGGGCCCTAAGAATGGACCATCTCCTTTTCAAGTTGTTCATAATAATTGGAGGCGGCTTCTATAAATTTCTTCCTGCGCCGCCAGGGGAGTTTTGCTAGAGTATTAAAGTCAATACTAATCTTTGCCCTTATTATGTATAAATATACATCCTCTAGCTCTCCCTGGGGTAGAAAAAATTATCCACAGCCATTACCGGTACCATGATTCTCTGTTTCGTTTCCGGGTCCTCGATTTGAGTAGTACCGTTGAATACGGGGTCCATGCCTTTGACTGCAGAACGGATATCCATCATATCCTGAGAAGAAAAGAGTCGGAAGTTCTTTACCGGCTCGTAGTTTTCTCCCACCTTCAGTTGGAGGTTACGTGCAACCAGTTCCTGATTCTTCGTTCTCTCCTTTGCTGGAAGATTCATTACATAGGATTCACCCTCTGCACTGAGTAGATCGAAGCAAAGCTCTTTACCGCTTTTGGTAGTTATCTGAATACCCTTGCTTTGCTTTGGTACCGGATAGAAAGGAATTGCATTGGGCTTTGCTTCCATCTCTTCCATAGTTGGGATTGTACCGTAGTCGAAGAGGAACTCTTCCTGAAGGTCTACTTCGTAATCTAGGGTTCGTACCTGACCCTCTGCTGGGCCTTCCAAATCATAACTGAAATCAAGAATCTTGCCCAATGAGAAGATTCGTGAGTTCAACATGATTGCATACCGGTCAAGTGAGGGCATCTTCTGTACATCCTCTGCACTCAGCAATCTATTTGCTGTAATGTCTGTGTCAGTTACGATACCAGAAATGAACTTAGATATGTTCATAAATGTTCTGGCATCTACAGGGTTGGAGAGGATGTCATCATCCTCTCCATTCTGTTCCCTTATGGTTACTTCGTAACCACTGGGGAGTTTGAAGGTAAATTTCTTACCGTAAAGGGTTTGGTCTTCCATGTTGTTGAGTTGTTAAGTGTATTCCGATTAATATAATCTTTGATAACGAAAAAGGGAGAGTTCATTGCAGAGCTCTCCCTTGGTAATTAACTTATTACAGCTTCTCGCAAGTATCTACAGAGAACTCAAGTTCCTCCAGAGTGTTGTCCGAACTCATTCGGTCTAAGTCCTGTCCATTTACTTTGCAAGGCCATACTCCGGTACAAGTCCAAGAGTTAAGGATAGATACGCCATCCTCGGCCAGCTCGTTGATGAGTACTGTTTCCTTATACTGACTTGGGGTTAAACCTCCACCGAGCAGCATATCCTGAACCGACATCAGCCAGTCCCATAACCAGGTATCAGAGCCCGAAGTTGTTTCCAACTTTGAAGCAGTTAGGTTTCCCACAGATACCCGGCCGCCTGTTTTTACATCGTAGTTTACATCCCCGTGTGATACCTGTTCAATACTGATTTCGGGAATACCCACCTTCTGAAAGAGGAATGCGTTTATTGGATGCTTGACAAATATGATTTGCCATAAAAACTTCTTCCTCGGGTTTTTTACTTTAGCTCCTGCCATAGTATTATCTTATTTATTGGTTAGTTTTACTGGGCAGAGATGGATATTTCACCGGTGCTCTTATTCATAGCAATGTCGATGATGACATCCATTTCTATGTCCTGCATTGGAACAACTTCTTTGTACTTCAGCTGAGCCTTGTACTTACCATGGCGGACATCGGCCTCGTTGTTAACCTGAAGGTCTTCGTAGCTCTGAGCATCCTGGTCACCCAGCCACTCGTATGAGGTAATGGCATTGCGGGTTTGCAGGTCGTCCAGAATATCCTTTGCTTCGTGGTATATTCTTTTCCACGACTCGAAGGTATTTGGCTCTTCGATGTAGCTCTCCAGAATAGGCCGGAGATTCTTCTTCAGATACAAGTTGAGACGTACAATGGAAATGAATTTCTCGGAATCATCCACCGGATTAGATGTGAAACCATGCCAAAGCATAGTTCGCTGACCCTGAGTAGGAGTGTTCTTGATTACGAACAGGTTCATGTACCACTGAGCGAACTCGTTAAGAGTATCTACATCAGCAGGACCTCCGAGGTTCTTCATTACCGGACCGAGTGCCGAGGTTATTACACCACGGTTCATACCGGAGAATGAGTACCACGGTCCGTAGGTAGAAGCACATGTTGCATCCAGTCCGGCTACCGAACCAAGTACATCGCATTTCTGGAGAGAACCGTTTTCGTTGTAGTACTTGATACCACCGCCGAAGTATGCTACTTCCTTCTTTGCCCCGATAGCCTGCACCATAGCTTTCAGAGCAGAGAGAGTCTCTGCTACCGTGGCTGGTGTACGAGTGCCCGGAGCATATTTCGGTACCTCCACATACAGCATGTTCTCGAACGTATTGTGAACATCAGTTCCTACCGATATATACACTTTTGTGTAGTCATCAGGCAGATGCTGATGGATATGGGAAAGGATTACCGAGTATGCTTCGTAGTAAGCTTTGCTGGCCTGATAAGCCGAAAGCCACTCATTAGCCGTAGGAGTTGTACCTGCACTACCCTCCGAGCATTCCATGTATACATTTGAATCACTGGGTTCATCGTTACCTACAGTTCCGGAAGTAATCTTACCTATAGTAATCATCGAGTTCCAATTAGAGAACTGACGAAGAATAGATATGATATCTTCCATTGTTTGGATACCGGTAGCCAGGCTCTTCATAGTACCCTGTCCATCTCCTTCTTTACCCTTAATGGCTTCGAAGGTAATATTAGGAGCATTGTCCAGGAAGTTCTGGAGAGTATTCACGTTGATAGAGGGGTTAGTTACTCCATCGGTGGTGTTTGCAGATACAGCCGAGAAGAACAGCATTTCATTAAGTATGCTGTCAGAAGTGGGTACATTGGAGGTTTCATCCCTTGCACCGTACTGAATAATGCTTGCACGGAGAGTTGGTTCCGTGGACATATTCAGTTTCAGATAGAAAGGACGGTTGAGATTTAATCCCGTATAATCCAATACCGGGGAACCTGCTTCCTTAGTACGGATAGCCATGTGCATAGTCAGGCTGTTCTCAGCACCACTCGGGTCGGAGATTACTATAGAGATTACGGAAGACCCGTCAGGAACAGTTACCGAAGGTACTGCCCGTCCCTCTGACCTAGTTACAGTCATGGGTTTTGCCCATCCGTAAGTAGCCCCCTTACCAGCTACTCGGGATACCCGGACTTTTGCACCCATTTCAAGGGCTTTAAGTATGTTCGATACCGAACCATCCGGAACTATTTCCGAACCGAAGATGCGAGCGAACTGTGAGGGGCTTGAAATCAGGTCCTGAGGGTCTTCGAACGGGCCCTTGGTAGTACGAGCTACCATGTTGATTACGCCCAACAGAGGCACACTCGATTGTACATTTAGGTTCTTGAAGTTGAACCTAACTCTTGGAGTCTGTGGCATATTGTTATTGATTAAGGTTAATTGAATTCTTTATTCTTGGGGTCTCCTCTGAATATACCAGAGTTTTTTCTCCACTTGGAGTATCTACCTGAACCTTGTTACCCTATTTAGATTCCTCACTGGTATTCAGAGTCAGATGTATTTTAGTAGAACCTACCTCGGTAGCATATTTATTACTACCGTCTTCGCTAGGATAACGGTTTAAGGCAATAAGTAGATAAATATCACCATTCTCATCAGTACCTAACAGTTTGAACCTCTTTTTTTTTCGATACTACATTGCCATCGGTATCATAAGAAGATATATTTGAATCTATATAATCCAAAATACCCAGGAGTATATGGAGGTTTTTACCATGACGATTCCTCATGTCGTTTTTCCTAACAACTTCCGTTATTGGGTTTTTTAACTCTTCTTTAGTCATACTTTTGATTAGTTAGCATATTCAAAGAAGCCACCCCAACTAACCTTAAAGTATGAACCTTTATTGATAGGTGGTAGAGGGGGGGTCTGGTTCTTTGGGAACCTTCAGAGTGTAATCGGCATTTTCTAGAAGCACAGAAATATCTTTTATTGGAGTAATTACCTCTGGGGGAGTATTTCCCTCTAAGAGGCAATCCTGTACTTCAAATTGGTATACCTTTTCCATTAACCCGTTATCCAAATCCGGCATGTTATAAAAATTAACTATCCGGAGGAATATATTCCCCGTGAATAAAAACTTGGGCTCATCGTATGGTTTTAGGTAGCCTCTTTGAGGAACTGCCCAGAACATAATCTGATGCAACAATCTCATGTGTTCTGCAGAGTGTGCACACAGCCGTATGTTCATGTATTGTGATAGGGTTTCAAAGGCTACTTCTGTTGCAGTGTAGCCTATGCCCTCTTCTTTCTCGATTACCTGTTTCGGTAGTCCGATATCTCCAGGATAAAATCCTTCTGAATCAACTACGATACGAGGGGTTTCTTTAATACCTCTGGAGTGGTTATTACCCACTCCAAATATACCGACGTAGAAACCCTTATCATCGGTAATCTTTTTGAGGTCTTCCTGGAAGCGTTTTGCATTCGCTTCACTTGTTGGGAGATAGTCTTCTGGGTTTATAGTGTAGCCCAACCTTATAGACATGTTTAATAAGGCCACGTATATGGACCTCTCTATAATTTCCTGAGAATTTACCATTTTACTTGATTGGGTCTTACACCATACTTTCGAAGTTCTTTACGTATCTCCGTTAGGGTAAGTTGCTTGAGCTTATTCTTACCACCAACGGCTTTGAGAGATGGTGCCCACACGGGCCGGGGTGGAATCCTACCATCATTGGAACCGAATTCCAACATTATGGCTAGTTGGTTCATAGTTAGCCTCTTCTGTGAAGAGCGTCTGATTCCTATGGGTAATCCTATTAGAACCTTCGATTTATATCTAAACAACCCAACTGACCTGGAATACAGGCCAGTCAGGTTATAGATTGGGTGTTGTCCATACCTTTCGATGGTTGAAGGAGCCAATGGTTGCCATGTTACTCCTCCACCTACTGGTGGTATTCCCAAAGTTAGTGACTTCTTTACGATTGCAAGGAGGTTGCGTGAGAATTTACTCACGGCTTTATCATATCCCCTCTGCATACTTGGCCCAAGGTTACTGACTAAGGATTCTACCTTTTGCCATTCACCATTGAGCTTTACCTGAATAACAAGGTCAGATACTTTGGGAAGTGTGATATTAACCTCCCCTGCCATTTGTTAAAAATGTTTACCGTAAAAAGCTTTCAGTTCTGTATATGCAGTTCTGATTACACCATCCTTGTGATAATGGAACTCACCAGCATATCCTTCTACTCCCCCGAGTTTGTTTGCCCATTTTTCTGTCCAAAAGTCGTAGTAGTTATTAGCACTGTTGTGGAACAAGCAGTGCAAGCCACTACATAGGCCAACCGTTGGTAGATATAATGGACCCAAAATTCGGGATTGTATACAATGGCCAAACTCGTGGTCATATACCGGTTCTTTTAATCCGGACTTCTCTGAAAGGAAGATGTAGTTTCCTAAACTTACACCGCCATTCATTGTGGGAGCCACATAGAAAGCAGTGTTTCTTTGTTTAAGGCTTCTTTTCTCACCTTTTAGAACTATCCGGTATATAAGTCCGGCAAAGTTTTGTGGTAATTGCCAAATATACAAAAAGATATGTACCAGAGTATGCAAGAACTTGCCCAACTTAGTTTTATGGGAATGTTCTTTTAGGATACTAGACATTGCCTATTTCTCCTTTGCGTCAGCCTTTGCTTTTATCTTGAGATAATGTGCAAAGTACCCAGCAATGAAATATGCTATCGGGTATATGATGAGCAGGAATGCTACCAGCCCATTATCCAGCCATCGCCAGATACAGGAGAAAATTATTACCGATACAATAAGCAGGCCGATATATAACCGGCCAAGTTTTGAGATTTTCATGTGGTATGTAGTTTATTTATACCCATCTAAGTTTATAAAAATGTGACTTTTAGTATTGTCTACTATACGAGTTTGACTTGTAGGTCTTGTTTTATGACAATACAGAGTATACACTCTGTAACCTGAAATGGGACTCATACTGGTGGAGTTCAGACTAAGGTGTAATATTGTCCTTGATACGGATATAAAGTTTGGAATTATATTATATGGGCATATAAAATATGCCGTAGGATTTTTCCCATTAAACGAATCACCATTGACAGTTACATTTGGCTTAGCACTACCCTCATACCAAACGCTTGAGCCACCCTGGATAGTTAAAGACCCTGAAGAAAGATTGGTATATGTCATAGGAGCCTGGTAATTATCATCTAGGCTTATAACATGTCCATTAGATTTAATGTAGCTTATAATTTGGTCATTGGTAGACTGTACACCTAATTCAGTGAAGTTATCTTCTTTAATGATATACAACTTACGTGTCTCTGTGTTGAAGTAGAAAGCCGTGAATAAGTCAGCTTGAGCATACCCATCCCACCACATCATACCTACTCCAGAAATATTACCAAAGGTCTTAATGGTGTTGTTACCAGTCATCCACTGTAACTTCCTCAGAGCATCTATCAGAGTATCCCCATTAATAATGTAAGGGTCTTGGACATCATCATAATTAGTAATATCCGACCAACCCGATATTCTTAAGTCAGCTATACTTACGATGCCACCAAATTTAATGGCCTTACCGGCTTTTATAGCAGCTATCCACTGAGCATCAGTTTGCTCTGAAGGATTGCTTATTTTCCAACTGTTCCTGATGTACACTTGTTCACCGGTGGTATCAAACAGAATACCATAACAAGTAGTACCCGACCAGGATACAAATCCGGGAGTAGACCCATTATTACCGAGTATCTTTACTTTTGCAGAACCCACCAACTGATACAGAGCTTGGAATGCCTGAAGTATGGTGGAGCTTGAATTTATACTCGGAGCTCCTTTATCGAGAGGGGTGAACCCTGTTAAGGCTGCAGACATAGCCTTGAAAAGATTAGCTATCTTCCGCAGAGTAGTTTTCTGTGTGGCTGATATCTGAATTTGTTCAGTACCGGCTGGAGTTACCTCAGTAAACTGAGAACTACCAATCTCATGAAATTCTGCCATATCTTATTCCTCTTTTAATTATATTTTCTCGTCTTCTAAAGTTTTCATGTAACCCTCAAGCTGTGTCCTTAGGTACTTAGCTTCGTCTATTTTGTAACCTGCCTTCTTGTCATCGTAGATAGATACTACACCTTGGAACATAGCAACTATCAAGCTATCAGTTCTTTGAATTACTGTTAGGTAAGCTTCCGCCTGTTGTGCAGTACCTACATTTGCAGTTGTGGTCCTGAATACCAGTGTTTTCCTTCTTTCTACTCCGGTTAGGTTTGTATCAGAAGTTATAAGGGATTCAGAGCTTCCTTCTATCCCAGTGTAGTCAATGTAAAAGCTATCACCGGAACCATCATTCCAAGGTATAGTAATTTTTGCCATATATTAAAGGTTAAATTTAGGAGTATAGCAGAGATATCCCACCCTGCTATACCAAGACTCCTTAGCCCTATGCTTTTACTGGAGTAACCGTAAAGGTAGTGTTGGTGTCCACAGTGACCTGAACTACCGAACCATTCTGAGGCACATCGATGTTGGTCGGTGCAACTTCGATGAATGGGTCACCAGCTGTCTGGGACAGAGTGGCCGTTGCCTTCTGACCACCTTCTGCCATTGCAATAATCTGCTGTGTACGGGCTTGGATGGTTTCATTCTCTGCTGCAGTCAGAACTAAACTGAAACTGTACTTTGCTTTTGCACCCGGGTCACCCGAGATAGCAACACCGCTTGTAGCTTCGGCTCCGTTTGCAGTGAACTTGATTGCCGTGAAACTGGCACCGATGATATCTCCACTACCTTTCGAGAAGGTAATCTTCTTGGAGTTGGACTTACCAGTTAAGGTAATAGTACCACCACCCTTGTCTACCGCAGGCTTCTTGTTAGTGAACTCGATGAACTCATCTGCGGGGAGATGGCTTGCTACGAACTGTTTCTTCTCAGCAACACCAGCACCTTCTACTTCGAAGCAAGCAAGTTGAACTACACGGTTACCACGGTCAGCGATTTCAGCTTTTACTTGGAGAGTAGTATCACCAGAACCTGTCGACGGACTGACAACTACACCATTCTGTTTTACTTCGGCCATTTTTTTTTATTATTTGGGTTTCACTTTGAAAGTCGTATTGGTCTTTACTGTGGTTTCATCCTCGTAATGATTTATTTCACTCAGTTCAAGAATGTATTTGGTCAGCTCTACGTACTTATCGATGTTCTCCATATAGGAGAGTATCCTTTTCGTTTCCTCCGGAGTTTCTCTCTTCAGTACAACAAAGAAGAGCAAAGCCTCATCATGTGCCTGAGCAACCTGAGTATCACCGGTTGGAGAATATACTTTACCATTGATTACAAACTTATCCTGAGCCCAGTCAAAGTTCCAATATCCCTCTTTGGTTATATGTCCATTCTCTTCCAGTGACCTTTTGGTTACGTATAACACGATATTGATACCGTCCAGTTCACCCGAGTCGGTCTCTTTTAATGAAGGCCATGTTCTTATATAGTTATACTGGATTAAGCCATCCAGAAAATACGGTTCGTAGTTATTACCAACATCTTCACCGTAAGACAGAATCTGGTCAAATCTCTTTAACCAGATTAGAGGTTGTTTTCCTGCATCCACTTCAACAAAGTCATTTACAATGGCCTTGTATCTGTCCCATACTCCTTTTGTAATTCTTTTCCTCCGTGCCATACCCTACTTATTTACGGGGAAGCCTGGGTCTGGGCCATCGAGTGGTCCTGGCCTCCGGTGGTTAACTACTTTGGGAACTACTACCTTCTTCACCGTACGGCAAATAGGTAGATAGATGGAAAGTCTTTCAGCAAGCATACATAGGTTTTGTTTGAGTATATCAATAACTCCGCCGGGTTGCATTGCTTTAATAACATTGGATGAGGTTTTAGATTCAGAGTCGGTATCGTTGAAGAATTCTACCTCAGTTGGACCTGTTTGTATTCGTTTAACCTCACCTGAACCTTGGCTTGACTCTGATGGTCCGGATTCAGAACTTGAGGATGAGTTACTCTCCTTAACGGATTCTGCAGTAGCACCAACCATCAATGAAATCTGTACAACCATGAAATCATAGGCTGCCAATTCCATAATTAGCTGGTTTTCTAGAGCTTCATAATACAACTCATTATTAAATTCCTCTATGGGTACTTCGTGATTTACTAGCGGCTGAATATACAGCTGCCATTTTTCAATAAACTGTTGCTTCTCTTGAAGAGAAAGTTTACCGAAGATATCCTCAGGGATATAAGTATCAATCAGCTCATAGATACTGCCAGGCAACTGGGTATTTACCTTATCACTAACTCCAATGACTCTTGACTTGGAAAGGTTAGCTCCGCCTACGTTGTTGGTTATGGTTACCTTGACAACGTAGTCACCAGGAGTTTCATAAAGATGAGAAGCAGTTACCACACCTACATGTGATTCTGTCTTCCCATCACCAAATGTCCACGTTACGGTAAAGTCGTTGGGTAGTTTATCAGCGAATGCCCTGAACCTTGCATTGAGTCCAACTAGGGTAGATAAGAAATCTACCGTCTCCATAGCTTACTCGCCGTCTTCGTCCTTCAGCTCATCGAGGATAGCATTCACCAGGTCGAGTTTGGTATCACCATCTTCGGGCTCAATCTCCATGGAGATGGCCAGGGCCTTCAGCTCTTCCGTGTTGAACTGCTCCTTGATTTTCTCTGGAGCCTCTTCTGCCTCAGCGAGGTCTTCGAACTTCTTCTTAACGGCTTCCAGGTCTACCTCCTTCTTAGGAGCAGGGGGATTAACCTTTGCACCACCGGCCTTGAACTCGTCTGCCTTAGCTTCCTGAAGGTAACCGTTTGCAATAGCTGCTTTGATTACTCGAGTGTTGAACTGTTTTTCGGTTATCTCCACAACTTCGTTATGGAGAACCTTAATCTTGGAAGCCTGGTCGTAGAAGATACTGGCCTTCGGATTAAGTTTTATGTACTTGGGACTTGCCATAATTAAATTGATAAAAGGGAGCGGTATAATACCGCTCCCAGGTTTGAGTTGTGAAAGTTACTCGATGATACCGGTCAGGTAGTTGTCTACGTTCATGTAGTCAGGGAATCCATTAGTTGCGAAGTCCTTCTTGGCATCGATGAGGATAGAAGCATCCTGGTACATCTTCGAGAAACCGGTCGTCAGCGAAGCATAGATAGCCTCGGTCTGGTTCGATACGATTCGCTCCGACTCCAGCATGAGCTGTTTTGCAGTCAGCTTAATCATGGCAGCTGCCGGGTCTACGAGCATAACCTCGTTTTCCGGAGTTCCGCCATGAATGTAGAAGTCTGCCGAGTTGGGAACCGGGGTCTTCAGGTTCAGGCGGGCATCGGTAGTACCCGACGAACGCAGCTTGAACTCCGGAAGGTCGAGAAGGTCGAGTGCCTGCTCTTCGCCGCCGATAATGGTACGGAACTGACGGCCCATACGGGATGCCCGAATCCATACCCGGAGGAGGTCACGATACTGGATTCCCTTTACAGTATCGCCTACGCCGATAACCGGGGCCGACTCGGAACCGTCCAGTTTGTTACCCTTGACGAGGACATCCATTGCCAGTGCATCCATGGCATAACCCAGCTGAACGCCGAAGTCACGGAGGAAGATAGCCATGACGTCCATCGATACGTAGCTACGTACCTCGTCGGTAACCTTGAAACCCTTGCCGATTTTGAAGAGGTTGACCGACTTCTGGCCGAAGGATACGGTACCAAGAGGAATGGTCTCAGCCTCGTTCACCCGGGCAGGGTTGGCGTCGGACATGTTGACGAGCGGCATGATAGCGGTCAGCCCGTTGATAGGCTGGTCGGAAGCTATGATGTTGGGATAGAACGGAGCCTCTCGCATACCCAGGTAGATTGCCTCACGGACGATCTCCGGCACGAGCCAGCGCAGTTCTGGATTCGGCATCGAGTAGATGTTCTCCATCGTGTCAACTTTGGGATTGAATCCCACGGCCTTGAAGTAGTCCTCCTGAGTTATGCCGTATTTCTCCTGGAGCATATCTCCCAAATGAATGTCCACCGGGAGACTCTTGTTGCTTCCCTGTCGGAAGCCATCCATGTTCTTTACGATTTCGGGAAGCTCCTTTAAGTACTGCTCCCGAGTTAAAGTTTTTTCTGCCATATTGAATTTATGTTTTCAGTTATTTTACCAGAATCTGTACCAGGTCGTCCGCCTCAGCCAAGTTGATGGCAATGAATTTGGTTTCAGCACCGCTTGTCGAGAGTGAGAAGTTGGGATACGTACCACTGGCATCCAGAGTACCGTCAGGCTGGACATATCCAGTCTTTGTAATCTCCTCCTTTGCGATACCGTGAATGACGGCAAATCCTTCCATCATTACGGTTACTTCTACCCCAGCTGCCGTTGCAGGGTATGCAGGGTACTTGCTGTAGTTAACAGCGATACCGAGGTATACTTCACCTTCAGCTCCGGTATACGGAGAGATGGTACCATCGATGTTGAGTTTTACCGGCTGACCCTGAACGATGGTGTCACTGTCCTTTACCGGAAATGCCTGATGAAGCTTGTGCGATTCACTTTTGTAAATCACAGCCTGTGGGGTTCGTCCACCCACTTTGTGTAAGTCTGCCATAATTTAATTCAATGTTTAAGTTACTCTTCAGTTTTATTTCTTAATTTCGCCCCGGAGTTTCCGGTCTGCCAGAGTCTGAGCTACGTCACGAGTGGACTTTGGAGCCTGGTTCTTCTCCTCGTCCTCTTCGGGATTGATAGAAGAAGCACGGCCCACGTCATGAGAGCCGCAGTGGTTGCAGTGCATCGGGAATTTCTCTTCCAGCTGGGCGTCATATGTCTTACGCAGAGCCTTGAGAGTTTCCATCGTAGTTCCCTCATTCTCCAGAAGTGCCAGGATGTTCGAGTCTACGTTCTCTTCTCCGGAAACTTTTTTGTAGGCTGCCACCGTTTCCTCACGGAAAATCTGGATGTGGCCATCCCAGTTTTCTTTTGCCTCCTTGTACGATTTGAGGTCTTTCTCGAGATTGGTCTTCTCTTCCGTGAGAGTCTGAATCTCCTGGTTCTTTGCCTCGACTGCCTCAGCAAAGTCCTTGTTCTGCTGTACCAGAGTCTTAATCTGGGAAAGAGCCAGCTCGGTCGAAACTTCCTGACCTTCAGAAAGGGTCAAAAGATTTTCACCAAAGAGACTCGTCAGCATCTGCTGCAATTCTTTGTCCATGTTTGTTTTATTATTTTGATTATTGTGGTTACCCTTTCCGGCACCCTTTTCATTATTAGATTGGGTGGTATTGTACTTTATCTCTTTTTCTGAAAGAACCTTGAAGTCGAAGAGAGATACCCGCTTTGCTGGGTTGTTAGCCTCAGCAGCCTTGTCCTCAGAGAAAGAATAGTACTGACTTCCTGCATAAGCAGGGCTGTTTAACTTACCACTCTTGATAAGTTGAGCAAATGGGTCTGCTCCGTGCCATACCAAAGAAGTCTCTTTGTAGGAGATAATCTTTGTAACAACCCTACGAATGAGTTCTCCGTTTTCAGTGTAAGTTCCGAGTTTGGAATAGAACTCCCCCATATCCTCGAAGGTATGAGAAGGTTCCCATGCAAACTCAACTGTAACCGAATTGGAGTGGATAGATGGTGGGTCCATTTGAATACCACGAGCAATGCGAGGATTTGATAACCCATCGATTTTCATGATACCGTTTATACCTGCCGGAATAATTATTCCGGTTTTTTCATCCTTGTAGGCTTCCTGCCATTCTACAGATTTAACTACACCAATAGCATTGGCTACATCAGTCTCATGGTCAAGGTTTACTGACTGACCCACAAGCAAAGGCATAGATTCCTTCAGAATATCTGCCGGAAACTCGGTTGGGTTATACTTCTTTGCCACGATTGCGGCAGAAAGCATTCTGAACATCGGCTCTATAAAGTCACTGTCCTTTGGCTTTAACATTTCTGGAGTTACATTTGGCATGAACTGGTTGACATTCAGAGTGCCTCCCCACATACCAAATCTTTCCAGGGACTTCTTAGAGTCTTCACTGAAGTTGCCAGTGCCCTTGTAGAAGTTTTCAGAAAGAGAGTGAGCATCTATAACTATCTCTGGTACATCAGATACCATCAAGCTATGAGCTGCACTTAACACCATCACATCGGTGTTCTGTTGTCCCATTGGCATAATTATCTCGGTTTACTGTCTTGGTCTCCTCGTTTAGGATTTGGATTATTCTTATCTCGGGTTCTACGGTCGGACTTATCCTTATCATCTTCCCGTTTCTTTTTCTTCTTACCAGTGGTAGTATCACCCGTACCTGAATTATCATCGGCTTCAACGGGTTCTCGAGGTTCGGGTTGGTCAGGGGCCTCATAACCCATATCACGAGCAAACTGGTCCTGACTGATTATACCCTGATTATAAAGGGTTACATTCACCCGAGCACGGTACTCACGAGCCTGTTGTAACTTGATATCATCAGAAACAGTAGAAGTCCCGAATTGAATTGTTATTCCCTTATTATTGAACCCCGCCAGGCGCAGTTCTAGAGAATAAAAGAACTCCAGTACAAAGATTACAAGGGTTTGTATATTCTTTAACTGAGATATCATCTTTGACAGCTGTATACCAGCTCCACCCTCAGTACCAGATTGTGATGCAGAAACCCCTATGATAGAACCATTTACTCCCAATCCATTAGCAACAGATTGCTGATTCATGTTCCAAGGGAGGTTAATGTTCTGCATAGAAGCCGAGGTAGACTTCAAATCAAATTCGTGGTCATCGATATAACCAACTACAACTCCATCAGACATACCACCAACAATGTTGGTTTTCATCTTTCGGAGCGTACTGTTCAGACGTTCTTGGTAAGTTTTTTCACTTTCACCAGCAGTACGAGGAGGTTTAGCCATCTTTGCTTCCAAGAATCCAACCATACCCATGATTTCCATGATATGTTTGAAATTCTTCCTCATAGTATGCTGACCAGCAATGGAGTCCAGAGCAGACATGAAAGGAGGTACTCCGTACGGTTCGTCAGTGTCGTTGTACATCCCAACATAACAGTAGGTCTCGGTATTCAATTTGATAAATGAATCTTTAAGACCGTCTACTATACGTGGATTCCTTTGATATGGATGATATACTCCATTATTTTCTCTCTTAAACCTGATAGTCTCGGGCTTAATGAAAAGAATGGTTTCCAATCCAGAAAGTTTCTTGTTTGGTACTCCCTCTGCAGATATTGCACCACTAACCAATAGTTGAACAATGAACTTGTTTACCAACCCGTCTATACCTGCAGTATATCTCGACCACCTCTTTGTAACTTTCTTTAGATGTTCCCTCATCTTGGTAGACTCCTCAGCCGTGTTATTTGGGAAGTCAATGGTATGACCAGTATTGGACAGCTTGAACATGTCCTGTAGTGCAATACTTACATCCGGGTTTATTTTGTATAAGTCCCGAATGATAGGTATTAGTTCAGTTCTGAACGTTGGGGTAACTAAGTTCGTCATACCATTAAGAGTGGTAATGAGTTCAGAGTTCCCCACACCATCATCTGGTTGAGAAACCCTGCCCGGACTTATTGAACCCTTTCCTTCATCTTTGTTCTTTGATTCTACAGGCTTTGACCTTAAGAACCACCTGATAGGATTAAGTTTCATGTTATATGAGATTGTTTATAGTCTACTGTGGAATCACTATAGTGTTAGATGCACTGTGACACCTGATATGGTTAGTGATAGCCTTTCCAAAAATAGCGTCATCTGAATATGTCTCGCCTTCCAAGTCAAGGTCCATAGAAGAGTTGTTCATCCTGTGCTTACCCCGAGCAATGGGTCTTCCTGCACCATCATATATGAATGTGTAAGCTTCTTGTACAAAGAACGGGTCTTTCACGATTATGTTTTCTTCCCGTATATCCTTCTCCAAGTTCTCAATGATGACAGACCTATTTTTGGTTGTGGTCAACCAACCAGGGAACTTATCTTCTTCAGGTCTATTCTTACGTTTCTTCCTAAGAAGCTTAGTATAGAAGTAAAGGTTTGGATAACCCTCATCCTGAAGTATGGTTGTCACCGTCATACCAACGTCATTGGTCTCAGGAGCTAACTTAGCAAAGTTATACTTCTCCCCGATATCACCAAGTAAGCGGGCATATTTGTTCAAGGGTATTCTGCCCTTGTATACTGCAGCTTCTTCTCCATCTCGGTCCATACAGGTGAAAGCAGAGTAGTCAGTACCTCGTCCAGTAGCACAGTCTCCACCAATGAAGTATTCCTTATTTGGGTCTGGCTCATTGAATTCTTTGTATTGACCTTTCAAACGTGTATTGATAATCGGGTAGTCGAATAGGCATTCCTCAATAGCTTTGATATCGGCCAAATCGAATACGGTATTACCAGATGATAAGAAGTCACCATCTATCTCCTGAGCAGTTCTCTTTGGACCGAGTGCAGCAGACATTTCTGCATACCACTTCTCATCTCTGTCTGGGTGCATCTGCCAATACAGACGTATGGGGTTGAATGGATTACCTCCAGATATAGAATCTACCCAAGTACTGTGGAAGAAGTTACCTACACCATAAGGGGTGTTATGAGACACGTAGTCTTCATTAATGAGGTAAGATTCATCGTGTTCAACGCAAATATCGTAAATGGTATCGTAATACTTTCTAACTACTTTAAGCTTAGAAAGATAGATACTTGTACACTTTTTACCAGATACAATGCGTTGAATATAAGGTTTGTTCAGCTTAATTCCGAACTTATATTCAACCTCCTTAGATATCTTATCTAACACTCCATAATAGTAACCAAGCTCTTGATAACGATATCTTATGTAAGCTACTACTCTTAAGTCGTAGTTGAATCCACCTTTCAGCTTAGACCCAAGCTTCATGCCATAAGAGTATTTTGCAGCTTTTTGACTGTTCTCAGCTACTGTAACTATCTGGGGATTGGTTACATAGTTGTCTGAAGGATTGTTGTTAATGTGGTCAACTACATATCCTTCTGGAATTTTTCCTAAGAATACTTTAGCCACCAGATTGTGGACACATATCTTTTTCTTTTGACCCTTATTCCACAACCTGATATTTAGGTATCTCTCCCTATTATTACAAGGTCTTGGTAACTTCTCTACCCTCGTCCCATTCTTTACAGTGAAGATTCTTCTCCAGTTGGAGACTTCATAGTTTGTATAACCAGGTATGGGTTTGCATATCTCTTTCTTGGGTTTTACGGTTACTGGATTATGCTCCAGACCACTTATACCAGTATGATAGAAGATAGCTGGTATATCTCGTTTGATTATCTCTGAAACAGGTAACCAACCTTCAAGAGTATACAACTTATGTTTTGGAGTACATTTAATAACCCTACCTTGCTCATTGTGAACTTCCCAAGTTTTAAGTACACCCTTATTTACAGAACCAAGTACTCTCTGCCACTTTCCAGTATGTGATAATACTCTCAGTCCAAGATGTGATATATCCATCTTACCAAAAGTTTTGGGACAAATAGAATCTACTCTGAATGGCCCATCTTTACCTATAATCTGGGTATCTCCAGTAATACAAGAGTTTACTATAGCAGCACCACCGGTTGATAGAGTAGGGAAAGCTGAGGCCCAAATAGTTGAAGCCCACCTAACAATAGCTGCCTCATCAATTACTAACAACGACAAAGATTCAGAACGACCAGCTTGGTCAGAAGTTGGTATAGATTCAATAACTGAACCGTTTGCAAACTCTATAGTTGATACAGAACCAAACTCCCCTGCACGACCATTTATAATTGGCTCTTGCAGATATGAAGGAAGGTTCTTGTACATGAACTTAATCTTCTTCAGTACCTTCTTTGCTACGGTGTCCTTGATTGAGATAATATTTATCTTCTTGTTAGGATGATACATTGCTAACCAAAGACAGTAGAGAGAGATTAGCTCAGTAATACCAGCCTGACGGAACTTTAGGATGATATTGAACCTATTGAGCATGAATTGGTAAAGAACTGCCTTCTGAAAAGGATAGAGAAGGAACTTTACCATACCCAATACGGGGTTAATCACGTAGCAGAAAGTAGAGAAGAAGAACGGGTCTTTCATCACCCGAACCAAGGTCTTAAGTTGTTCGGGTGTAAGACTTGCATCTTCAACTAATGTCTTTTTTCTTCTTGCCATGTTAGAAATTGTATGAAATTCTTAGGTATGGGTCGAGACCTAAATTGTCCCGAAGTTTAGGATAATAGTTGATATTCAACCCAGCCTCATAATTAAATTTACTGGTATTGTACTTCAGGCCTAAATCTAAATCATGGAAGTTATGTACTGGTCGTAAGGTATATTGAATCACTGGATTGAATCTTTTAAGGAAAGGTGTTTTCTTATAGGTTAATTTTCCATCCAGGTAATTATACTGATATCGAGAATAGTTGACTGTATATTCTTCTGTAGCTAGTCTACAGTCTGTATTGAATGTAGTGATAGATAGCTTATCTCGATTTGAAAGTATCTGCAATAACTTTGGAGCCTTTGGATAGTTAGTTAGAAATAACTCATTGTATTCAATCTTGGTTGAATCTTTCTGAATGATAGTAACTACTCTATCAACATATTCAATACGTTCAATAGGTACTGAATCTATCTGATAGATGAATACCATCTTGGGCAACTTAAAATTTGGAAATTCTACCTTTGCTGTAAAAGGTTTATTAACCCAAACGGTATCAGGTTGCTCAGTAGAATTTTTAATACCTTCTTTTAATTCCGAGTTTCGGTTCCATAGCCAGAATATGGTTAAGGCCATAAATATAAGGATTAGGATTAGGATCACATTTTTCATTCTCTGTATTTGTTATTTTTCATTACCTTAAAAAGTAGATATAGCTTTAGCTATAGACGATATCATATACGTATATAGATATATAGATATACTTTTAATGTATATCTATTATCACATGGGCCGTACGCGTATTACGCATACGTATATAAGGAGGCTACCTTAAAGAGTTTTGGGAATCTATTGGTTCATAAATCTTTTAGTTATGCAAAAGGCAATTAAGTTTAGGGATTTACCCGAGGTTAAAGAATTGAAAGCTAAGTATACTATCATTACTATAAAGAGATTAAGGCTTAAAGCTAAGCAGGTCGAGATAAATAATAAATTGAAACAAATGTACAAAGATTTCAAATCAGATCCGCTTTCTTCAGACAAGTCTTAATCCATAGTGAGATTTCATATACAGTCCCCTTGGTTAAGGTATTCCTTCCCTTATTTAACCAGTAGGTTGGATTAGCCTTATCGAAGTATACCTTAAAGTTTTTAGGAAAGCCCATTATAACCCTATACTCTTCAAGGCCTATAATCCTTCCATGAGGATTGAATTGCCTTGAAGATGGTCTAACGGTTAAGGGATAACTTCTTTTTCTATTACGGTATACCCCAGGAAGAGTCTTCATCTTCTGGGTTCTCATTGGCCATTTGTAGTCATTCTTAAACTCTGTTTTCCATAACTTTCTCACTTGAGCTACAGTTAGAGTAGTTTTTGACTTATCTGCATAATGGTACATTGCCAACTTCTTATCATCCGCTTCTCTGTAATTTATATCTCTACGTACTTCTTTCTTCAATTCACATAGATTTTTAGGCTTAGTGACTTGAAAAGTATGAGTAAAGAGGTCGGGATTAACTTTAGAATCTTTACGTACCCCTATCAATACCATACGTTTCCTACTTTGTTGGGAATTACCGAATACCGAAACGGAGTGACAGTGGACTATAAATTTATAATCGGGTAAATTATGCTCCCATTCCCCGATAGGAATAAAATCTAGAAGCTTAGGGAGGTTCTCCAGCATAAATATTGATGGTTTGAACTTCTTTATACTAGAAAGATATAAATTAAGGGTGACATCCTCCCGGGGTTTTCCCAAGGATTTTTTTCTCGAATAGGAGAATACAGAGCTATGACCACATGAGGGAGAACCGAGTATTAGGTCAATTTGGGTGTTTTTGACCTCTTCAAGGCTCCTTACAAACGGTATATTGCCAAAATTGAGCTTCCATTGCTCCTCTTTTTTGGAGTGAAATACTGCTCTTGGCTCTACATTGGCTATAAGATGCTCTTTAAACTCGAATAATAGAGCTCCTTGGGCTCCACATATACCTAAGACATTCATTATAAAATAGAATTTTATAATATATACCGGAAGGTCTTGCAAAGAACTAGCTTTGCTATTGTTCTAAAACATATTTTATGATGAAAGAGAATGTTCCCTGGATGCCCGGATTATATGTAAGTGTTGACGGTGATATCTTTGAGTTAAGGAATAATAATTGGGTACAGTTAAGGATATACCACAGTTTATCCAAGAATCATAAATACCGTCGAGCTTATTTTTATTTTAGAGGATGAATACGTTCGGTTTCAAGGTTAGTAGCAAAAGTTCATATACCTAACAAATATAATAAACCTTATGTGGGTCATAAGGATAATAACCCCCTAAATAATAGGGTAAGTAACCTATATTGGTGTACACCCAAAGAAAATACTGAAAAAGCTGTGAGAGGGTAGAATGAAGCCAGGGGATAAACGAGGAGATAAAAACCCTTATTATAGAGTATTCGGAGATAAACATCCAAAATCTAAATATAGCAACGAACTCAAGATAAAGATTTATAAATTCTATCAAAAACATCCTAATTGGACTACTACTAAACAACTTCAATCTAAATTCAAAGTTAAAAGTTACCGTCCTTTACATAAGATTATACGAGGTGAAGATCCTATTATAGCTGAATACCTGAAGGAAGTTGAATAATCTATTATTATATTGCATAAAATAATAACAAAACCTATGAAAGTTGGTGATTTACTACTGGTAACAGGACCTGCCTTCTTTGAAAAGACGGCAATTAAGGAGAGGAAAAAGGGAATTTACACCCTTGAGAATGGTATCAAGATGGATAGAACTCTTCATCCTCTAAATTCGAAGTACAAAATTGAAGTTTTCGATGAAGAAAAGTACAAAACTATGACGGCTCAGAGAACTTTAACTAGTGGTATCGATAAATTAGCCGCTATCAATAAGAAGGGCATTGAAAATGCCAATATTATTAGGTATGCAGCGGCTAAAATAAGCCGTATCCTCGAAAAACTCGGAGATATATGATACGATTCCTCTTACATTGGGCTATAGTTAACATACTCAGTTACACGGCATATAGTGGTGGAATGGCTTGGAAAGCTTTGAAAGAGCTTGACAAGGAATATGAAGGTAATCAATCTTGGTCCAAGGGTAAGAAAGAAGCCATACAAACACTCATAATTTGCATCACCTGCTTAATCATTATATCATGTATAATACGCTAACAGCTACTCCCCCGACTTGGTTGGGTTATACCCTACTCATCATGTATGTTTTAGGGTTTATTTTTTGTATCTTCCTGATAAGTGTAATCAAGGAAACTCCCTTAAAGAAAGCCAGTAATACAGTAAGGTATGGAGTTTTATTCCTTATTTGGGCGGTAAGTCCGGCAGTAGTAACCGGGCTGTTTATATTAACATTCAACGTACTCTTCAGAAATGGCAAGAAGACGAATCAACACTGAGATAATTCTCCCGAGGGGTAGTGACCAAGAGAAGAAGGATATTCCCGTATGGGATGCCTATATAGAGAAAGTAATACTGGACGGAGATATTCCAAGCTTGATAGTGGACAAAATCTATGGAAAGATAAACCCCTTGATAATGGAGTGTCCTCAGAAGTTTAGTGGTAAACTTAAAGGTAATATAGAAAATATCCTAACCGATACTGAGGTAGGTATTTACAAGAAATATGGTATAACCTACTCCAAGCTTAGAGTAAAGAGGGAAAACTACGATTTAGTAGTTACAACAAACCAAGACCAATCATTTGATATCTGGGAGTCTTAATCACAATTATATGGCAGTAAAAGTTTATACACCAGGTCAGTTCTATGCAGCTGGTGGAGTAGTAGAAGAGATGTTCTACGAAGAAGTATGTAGAAGTGAAGAAGAAATATGTAGAAGTACATTGGAAACACCGAAACAATACTTTAGGAAGAGGATAGGTTTTGTTTCTTCTTTCGAACAGGTAATCAAAAACCTGAACAGTGAAGCCTGGAGAGAGTTACACTATATGAGGGCTAGGGTGAGAGGGGTTGATTATACATTAGTATATGACCCGGAGGATAATTATTATCCATATCTATTTGTAGAGACCAAGTTCTACCTGAAACAGAGAGCAAAGATTCAAGAACCAGACCAGAAATAATCATACATTCACACAGTTAAGGGGCAGGAAATTTCCTTCCCTTTTCTTTTAGTCTACATAGTGGCTGCCATTTGGAACTCCTGGTCACCGTCTTAGTAACAACCTATTCTGACTTGGGTACCTTCATCATTTAAGAATAAGACATTGTTAGGTAAGTATAAATTAACACCCTCCATATTCACAAATACGTCTGGTATGATAATCAGAAAATTATTATTGTGTGCTTGGTTCAAACACTTTAGCTTTACCCAATCAATATGGCCGTACATAAGGTCCAGAGGCAATACT